>Ga0075021_10000448_pt1 | contig 22049 bp, 16 predicted proteins | sample ColStrG_CSR_2012_FD_72749 | JGI IMG/M metagenome (GOLD analysis project Ga0075021, IMG submission 72749) | Freshwater sediment microbial communities in response to fracking from Pennsylvania, USA - Cold Stream Run_MetaG_CSR_2012 | ecosystem: Environmental > Aquatic > Freshwater > Creek >...
GCGCTGGTCCTGGCCGCGCTGCTGCTCGGGTTCGGACCGGGCTGGGAGGCGTTGCTGTGGCCGGCCAACATCAACTTCGTGATTCCCGCCGCATGCGGGATCGGCGCTCTGCTCTCGCTGGACCGCCACACACGCGGTGGCGATCTCTGCGCGTGCGGGCTGATCACTTTGGCGCTCGCCAGCTCGGGCCTCGGGATCCCGATCGCCGTCGGCATCGCGGTCGAGCTCGCGGCCACCCGCCGGCGGCCACGGGACGCCTGGATCGTCGGAGTGCCGGTGGGCCTCTACGCCCTGTGGTGGATCGGCTATCAACAGGGCGGCGTGACGTCGCTGAGCTCGGTGCTCGGTGCGCCCGCCTACGCCGCCGCCGCGGCCGCATCCGTGATCAGCTCGCTGTTCGGGCTCGCCGGCGCGATCGCGTTCGATGGCCCCGGCACTCTCCTGGCCTGGGGCGCCCCGCTGCTCGTCGCCGGAGTCGCCGCGCTTGCGTGGGCGCTGTGGAAACTGCGGGGGCCATCACCCCGAATCCTCGCGCTGCTCGCGATTCTCGCGAGCTTCTGGCTTGCGGCGGGCGCGACCCGCGACGCTCTCGGCGATCCGTACTCGAGCCGATACATCTACACCGGCGCCGTGTTCGTGCTGCTGCTGGTCGCCGAGCTCGCGCAGGGCATGAGACTGCGTCCGCTCGTAGCCGGCGGCCTATTCGCCGCGGCGCTCATCGTGCTGGCCTCGAACCTCGGTCAGCTCCGGAGGGAGGCCAACATGCTGCGGGGCATCGGACAGGCGAGCGCGGCAGATCTTGGGGCGCTCGAGATCGGCCGGCCCGCGCTGCCAAGGCACTATGTCCTTCACGAGCTGCCCGACACCCCGCTCGTCACCGTGGCGGCGTGGCGCTACCTCGCGGCGGCGCGTCTGCTCGGCAGCCCGGCGGCGAGCGTGGCGACGATCGAAGGCGACCCGGAGGACGTACGGACGTTGGTCGACACCGAGCTGATCGCAATCCACCAGGTCACGCTGACACCGACCGGCGCCGCAGTTCACCACACCGCCGGCTGCTCGCAACTGCGCCCGCCGCCGCTGACCACCCCCGCAAGCGCCCCAGCCATCACACTTCGCGTGCCACCCGCCGGCCTTGTGATCCGGTCAGGCGCGACGCCTACAGCCGTTGGTCTGCGGCGGTTCGCCGATCAGTTTCAGACCGTCGGGACACTGAGTCCGAACACGAGGGCAAGCCTCAAGATCGCGGCTGACAGCTCAGGCCGGCCATGGCAACTGCGCCTCTCCTCGACCAGTTCGCTGCTCGCGTGCCCACGGTAGTCTCGCGGCAGTGGAGCCGGACTTCGACCCGATGGCCACGGACGTGGGGCGCTGGGGCCACTCGCTGGCGAACGTCGCCGAGCTTCTGTTCCCTTGCCTCGACGCCGTCCGGCCCCGACTGCTGATCGAGATCGGCGCCTACGCCGGCGATACGACGAGGCTGCTGCTCGATTGGGCCGCACGCGAGCCGGCCCCCGCGCGTGTGATCTCGATCGATCCGGCCCCCCATGAAGATCTCGAGGCACTGGCGGCCGACCGGCCCCAGCTCGAGCTGGACCGGCGGCGGAGCCTTGAGGCGCTCGCGGAGCTCCCCAGCGCCGACGCAGTGATCATCGACGGCGAGCACAACTACTACACCGTCAGCGCCGAGTTGCGGCTAATCGAGCAGCGGGCCGGCGAGGGCGCGCTGCCGTTGCTCGTCTGCCACGACGTCGGCTGGCCGCACGCGCGTCGCGACGCCTACTACTCGCTCGAGTCGATACCCGCCGAGCACCGCCAGCCGGCTTCCGCAGGGGTGTACCTGCACCCCGACGATGCCGGGTACCACGACGGCGGACTCTCGATGGTCTCACAGTCCCAAGCCGAACAGGAGGGAGGTCCTCGTAACGGCGTGTTGACAGCGGTCGAGGACTTTCTCCACGGACGAGGCGGGCTCCGCTTCGCGCTCGTGCCGGCGTTCTTCGGGCTCGGCGTCATCTGGTCGCGCGACGCGCCCTATGCGCCCGAGCTGGAGCGGATCCTCACCCCGTGGGACCGCAACCCGATCGTGGCGCGACTCGAGGCAAACCGCGTCCTGCACCTCGCCAACTGGCAGGTCGAGCAGGCCCGGGCCGGATGGGCCGGCGTCCGGATCGGTCGCAAGGACCAATTCCTTCAAAAGCTGCTAACGGCGCGGACCTTCGCGCTCGCCGCGGCCATGAACCGCATGCTCCACCCGCGCGAAGAGGCCGCCTTCTCCAAGGATGAACTCCAGCGAGTGATCGACGGCTGATCCTGCTCGGGCGCCCGCTCGGGGCGCCCGAGGCCAGGCCCGCGGACGGACCCAAGCCCGCCGGTGGGCCCACGCCCTGACCCTAACGGTCAGCCGCGCGCCGGCCCCACCGGGACTGCAGCCGCCGCCGCCAATGGTTGGCCCGTCTCAGCGGCTCGGTGGCTCGCCAGCCGATGCTCTCCCTGATCACGTCCAGCTCACGCTGAAGCTGCAGCACGCGGGCGTCCGCCCGCATCGCGCCGCTGACGATCAGAGCCTGCCGGGCAGCCGACTCGGCCTCCGCGCGGCGGGCACGCTCCTTCCAGTCACCAGGGGCCGAGCCGACGCCGGCCATCCGTCCGTCCCACTTCTCGGCGACGCGAATGTGGGCTTCGATCCACGCTTCGGGGTCGGAGACGAGGTCGAGCGAGTGGTTGTGGATCGCCTTGAAGTCGGCGGTTACGACCTTCCTGCCCGCCTCGCGAACCTGGAGGCAGAAGTCGAAGTCGTAGCCGTGCAGGCGGCCCAGTGACTCGTCGAAGCGGACGTTGCGCACCACCCACGGCGAGAGCGCCATCACGAACCCGTCGACCGTGTCGACCTCGCCGAGTCGGGCGGTCGGCGGAAGGTCATGGCTGTCCCACGAGAACGCCGGCAGGTCGCCCCCGCCAAGCTCGTGGTAGCGGTGGATAAAGGAGCCCCAGGTCACTGAGCCCTCCCACCAGGCGATGCTGCGCACGCCGATCGCTCCGACGCAGCCGACGACGGCGACCTCGGCGTCCGCAAGCGCGGCACGAAGCTTGGCGCAGAAGTCAGGATCGACAATTTCGGCGTCCTGGTGGACGAGCACGAGCGCCTCGAGGTCCTCGCACTCTGACGCCATGTCGAGGATCAGGTTGTAATTGCGGAACAGAGTGCCTGAGCCGACATTCGGGAACACCTTCGAGTCGGGCTCGCGCGCCAGCTCGATCCCGCGTCCGGCCCATTGGCGGTATGCCTCGGCGTCGGTAACGGCCGAGCCGAACGCGATCATCGCGCGACGCCCCGGCGCCGCTTGATCGCCGTCCGCAGCCAGCGGGTCGGGCCAATCAGCGGCGAGCCCTCGAGCCGTCGCACCTGGGCTTCGGCGTCGCGGAGCCGCGCCTCCGCCTCGGCGAGCTGCTCCTTCAAGGCATTCAGTTCGTGCCGGACCTCGAGCTCGTGCACGGATGGGACGCGCGCACGCGGATGGCGCTCCACGGGCTTGGGCGACGTCCGCTTCGGCGCCTGCACGCCCGGCCGCGCCGTCGTGGCGGCGGCGTCAGGTTCGGACTCGCGGCGCCAGCGAACTGCGCACCAGTCGATCTGCTCGATCGGTTCGATGATCCTGTGGGCGGCACGAAAGTCGTCAACCGCCGCACGGCACTCGCCGAGCATTACGTAGTCGTCGACGATCAGGTAACCGCCCACTGAGAGCCCCGGATAGAGCGCCTCCAACGCGACCCGGGTCGACTCGTATGTGTCGCCGTCGAGCCGGACGATCGCCCAGCGTCGCCCGGCCAGCCCGGGCAGCGTGTCTTGAAAGAAACCCGGCACGAATGTGACGTCGCGATCGACGCCAAGGCGCGCAAAGGTCTGCGCCACTTCCTCCTGGGAGACGGCGAGGAAGTCGACGCCAGCGAGATCGGTTGGGAGGTCGTAACCGGCGGTGCGTTCGCCGTCGACCTCCGGGAAGCCCTGAAAGGAGTCGGCGACGAATACCTCGCGGCCCGGCCCCTCCAGCGAGTCGAGCGTGGCGCGCATGAGCAATGAGGCACCGCCCCGCCACGAGCCGGCCTCGATCAGATCCCCCGGGACTTCGTCGGCAACCACCGCTTCCACCCGCTCCTGGAGATCGTCGAGCCGCGCCAACCCGACCATTGTCAGGCCATGCAGCGGCCAGTCCATCCCGGCTGCGCGCAGGCGCAGGTCCTCGCCGGCAAGCTCGCGCGACATCACGCGTCCGTCCCATGTCCGCGCGACCGAACTGGTTGTCGTGCCGGCAAGGTCGCAGAGGGTCAGCTTCAGCAATGACAGGTACGCCCGGCGCAGGGCATCGGCGTCGGGCGATGCTCCAATCGCCTGGGCGGGACGGACGCCCTTGAGCCCGGCGCCGAACCGCTCTGAGATGACCTCCAGCAGGCGGGCCGCAGCAGCGCCCGGCGAATCACTGTCGGGACCAGCCTGAACCACCGTGGCGATGATATCGGCGCAGCGGTGAGCGCCAGTCCCGCTACAGTCGCGCGCTCAGGGTGCGCGCGCGGATCGAGAACCACCTGCCCGACTCGCTCCCGGTCGGTCGGCCGACGACGCTGTTCATCTACGGTCACTGCTTCGATGCAGAGCACGCGCTCGAGGTACGCGGGCTGATCGTTGATGGCTTCCGCCACCCCCCCGCGGCCCAGGGGATGCCGCGTGCCGACCTGGCCCATTGGCTGGCGCGCACGGGCGAGGATCGCAGCGGCGCGAGCCTGCGCAGCGGCTTCTGGGGGCTGCTGCCGATTCCGGCGCAGCCAGGCGCGCGAACGCTGGCGATCGCGCTCGCGGTCCGCCTCGCCGATGGCCGCGAGCGGATCGAGCCGCTCGCCGAACTGGAGATCGTCGAGCCACCGCCGTTTCCGGCGACCCCGGCCGCGGACGCCGGAACGATCGCGATCTGCCTGGCGAGCTACGAGCCGAACCTCGAGCTGTTCGCCATCCAGATCGAGTCGCTGCGGGCGCAGAGCGACGAACGCTGGGTGTGCGTGGTCAGCGACGACCGCAGCTCTCCACACACCCTCGCCGCGATGGCCGCCGTGCTCGGGTCCGATCCCCGCTTCACCCTGACCACGTCTGCGCGGCGACGCGGCCCGTATCGCAACTTCGAGCGGGCGCTCGAGCTCGCCCCCGCCGCCGCCGACCTAATCGCCCTCTGCGACCAGGATGACCGCTGGCACGCCGATAAGCTCGCCACCCTGCGCGCCGCGATCGGCGACGCGGCGCTCGCGTTCAGCGATCTGCGGTTGACCGACCCCGGTGGCGCCGTCCTCGGGGACACGCTCTGGACCGGACGCCGCAACGATCACGCCAACCTCGCCTCCCTGCTGGTCGCCAACGCCGTTCCGGGGGCGTCGATGCTGCTGCGGCGCGACGTCGCCGAGCGGGCGCTGCCGTTCCCGGACGCACCCGGCCAGCCCTTCCACGACCACTGGCTCGCGCTTGTCGCGCTCGCCAGTGGAGAGATCTCCTACGTCGACCGCCCGCTGTACGACTATGTGCAGCACAGAGCCGGCGTCGTCTCGCACCTGCCGAGCACTCGGCGACATCGCCGTTGGAGGTGGCCCCGCTCGCGCGCGCAGGCGAGCCGCCGCCTGCGTTCGGCTTACTTCGCCTGTTACATGACCCGGGCGGCGTTCGCCCAGACGCTGCTCGAGCGCTGCGCGGACACGCTGACGCCGCGCAAGCGTCGAGCGCTGCGCTGGTATCTCGGCAGTCCGAGTTCACCGGCGGCCTTCGCATGGCTCGCCGCGCGGCCGCTGCGGCGGCTTCTCGGCCATGACGAGACCCTGGGGGGCGAGTTCGCCTTGCTCCGAGGGATCGCCTGGCTCAAGCTGATCGCGCCCCGCTCGGACGCGAGCTTCCCCGACCCGCCGGAGTTCGATCAGCCGCGGCTGCGGCGCTGGCGCGCCGGCGCCTAATCGGGCCGCTGGTACGCTGCGGACGGTGTCGGAGACGGCTCGCACGCACCTCCAGCACGGGCCGGTGGTGATCGAGGCACGCGACGTCCGCAAGACGTTCCACATCCCCGAACAGCGTCTGGACTCGTTCAAGGAGCGAGCGACGCATGCGTTCACGCCCCGCGTTCACCGGGAGCTCGATGCGCTGCGTGGGATCGACTTTGACGTCCACCTGGGAGAGTTCTTCGGGATCGTCGGACGCAACGGCTCGGGCAAGAGCACGCTGCTGAAGATCATGGCGAGCATCTATCGGGCCGATGGGGGCCGGATCCGGATGGCGGGCCGACTGGCGCCGTTCATCGAGCTGGGCGTCGGTTTCAACCCGGAGATGACCGCGCGTGACAACGTCGTGCTCAACGGCGTCCTGATGGGCCTCAGCCGTCGCGAGGCCGAGCGCCGGCTGGATGCCGTGATCGATTTCGCCGAGCTTGGTGAGTTCACCGACCTCAAACTCAAGAATTACTCGTCCGGGATGACGGTGCGCCTCGCATTCTCGGTGACGGTGCACGCCGACGCCGACATCATGCTGATCGACGAGGTGCTCGCCGTGGGCGACGCGGCATTCGCGCAGAAATGCATGGATGTGTTTCGCGCCCGCCGCGACGCCGGCAAGACCGTCGTTCTGGTCACGCACGACATGGCAACGGTGCAGAGCTTCTGCGACCGCGCGATGCTCATCCACGACGGCGATCTTCGATACGTCGGCGACCCCGAGGAGGCGGCGCTGCGCTACTTCCGGCTGAATTTCTCCGGCGCCGGGGGCGAGCGGTTGCCGGGAGACATACCAGACGTGAACGTGCGCATGATCGACGTGTGGCTGACCGACGAGCACGGGGAGCGGGTCGAGAACGTCGAACAGGGGACGCCGATCAACCTCAACATGATCGTGGAGGCCAGACGCGAGCTGATCTGCCCCGTGTTCGGCTTCCACTTCGTCGACGCGCAGGGCGCCGCAGTATTCGGCTTCACCGTGCCGATCGACCGCGAGCAAGGCGAGGCCGACGTCGTCAGGGCCGGCCAACGCGTCCGAATCGGTGGGCGGATCGCCAACCCGTTGCTGCCGGGGCGCTACGGGGTGAGCACCCTGATCTCGCGCAACCGCAGCGCGGGAGACCTCGCGCTCCACCTGATGAGAGTGCTCGACTTCGTCGTCTACGGCACCAACATTGGACCGGGCAGCGTCAGCGTCGACCACGACGTCGTAGCGGCTGTAGAGCAGTGAACGAGCAGCTCGCGCGAAACTCGGCCCCGTGGCCACCGACGCCGCTCGTGCTGCAGGACGTCCGCGGCCCGTCTGCGCTCGGCGGCGGCTGGCGACGCTCGCTTGAGCTGCTCCACCTGATGGCACTGATGGAGTTCCGCCGCACGTACACGAACACCGTGTTCGGCTACGTCTGGTCGCTCTGCCGACCGCTGCTGCTGTTCGCGGTCCTGCTGGCGGTGTTCACCCACATCGTCCACTTGAGCGCCGGCGTGCCCGATTATCCGGTGCTGCTGCTGATGAACATCGTCCTGTTCGGCTTCTTCGCGGAGTCGAGCTCGACCGCCGTCGGGTCGGTCGTCGGCCAAGAGGCAGTCGTTCGCAAGACGCAGTTCCCCAGGCTGGTGATCCCGCTGGCGGTCGTCGTCACCAGCCTCTTCAATCTGGGGCTGAACCTGATCGTCACGTTCGTGTTCATCCTCGCTTACGGGGTGCAGCCGCTCTGGACCTGGCTGCTGCTGCCGGTGCTCGTGCTATGGCTGCTCGTGATCACCGTGCCGGTGGCGATGATCCTGTCGGCTCTGTATCCGCGCTTTCGCGACGTCGCGATCATCTGGGCGGTGCTCTCCACGGCGCTGTTCTACGCGACTCCGGTGATCTACACGCTCAACGGCAAGGCCGTCCACGGGCTGATCGGCAAGCTGGTGTCACTCAACCCGTTGACGCCGCTGTTCGAATGCGCCCGTCGGTGGATCATCACCCCGGACGCACCCGTCCACGGTGGCCCTTTACCGATCGCGGTCCCGCTGGTGCTGACGATCGCTATCGGAGCGTATGCGGTGTGGATGTTCAATCGTGAGGCTCCGCGGATTGCGGAGGCTCTGTGAGGCCGAGCACGGCACCGGCGAGCACGGCTGCGATCAGCGTCACGGCCGGCATCTGCCAGTCCCAATCCAGTGGAGAGTGCGCGAGCCAGACGACGAGGGCCGCCAGCGGACCCGCGGCGAGCGCGGGCGCACGTCGCCGCGCCTGCGCTCCCGACATCGCGAACGCCGTGAAGCTGCCGGCGAGCAGACCAAACCCGACGATGCCCAGCTCGGCGAGCGTCTGCAGCTCGAGCGAGTGGGCGTCGTGCGCACCGAGCGCGTAGGGACGCTGACGCAGCCACCACACCGCCCAGCCACCCGCTCCGACACCGATGACCGGCTCGTGCGCGAACGCGTGCAGCGCGACCCGCCAGTAGTCGTAGCGGTTGCTCTGAAGTGTCACGAGCCGCGAGGCGCCGCCGCTGAGCGGGACGCCGGACGATTCGCCCGATCCGACGGCCACCGCGAGGCCGAGCCCAAGACACACGAGGCCCGTCGCGAGCCAGCCCGCGTGGCGAGGTAGCCTCAGCTCCCCGCCACGCGCATCGCCATCGAGCAGGAGCGCTACGGCGGCCGCTGCCCCGGCGATCAGACCGAGGCCGACGAGCGCGATCGCGCCCTGCCGCTCGCGCGTCGCCAGCGCGCCGGCGACAGAGGTGACCGACGAGAGCGGCGCGGCGAGGACGGCGGCAAGGACGGCGGCGGCCATGGTCAGCGCGACGGCCCGCAGCTGGCCGCGCGTCGGCGCCAGCACGACGAGTGCGAGCAGCCCCGCCGCGCATGCGAAGATCGCGCCGCGAGAGAAGGAGATGTACAGGCCCAAGCCGAGCGGCGCGGCGCCCGCCGCCGCCAGCGCGCGAATCCAAGGCGGACGTTCGAAAGCGCCCGTCAGCGCCGCGCACAGGACGAATCCAATCGCCGCGAGCTCCCCCATCGCGTTCCAGTAGGTGAGCGGCTGCTCGAGGCGGCCTTCGGCGCTGACCGACCCTGAGAACGTCAGCAGGCCCGGCAGCAGCCGCTCCGACAGGCCGTAGCCGACCACGATCAGCGCGCCCGCGGCGAGCACCGGCTCGACTCCGCGTCGAAGCAACGGATCCTGGAGGAGCAGCGTCGCCGCGAGCACGACACCGACATACAGCAGCGCCGTCGCGCCGGCACCGTAGGCGTTTCCGGCGATCGGCGCCCAGAGCGTCGAGGTGAGCGTCCACAGCGCCAGCAGCGCCAGGCCGCCGAGTGCGCAGCGCGGCCATCCTTGTGTCGGAATCCGGCCGGCGCTGAGCGCAAGCGCGATCGCGACGAGAATCCATGCGCACAGGCCCGCCAGGCCTCGCGGGGTTGGAAAGTACCCACCGCTGAAGAACGCCAGGATCGTGGGACCGGCGAGCAGGATCACGCCTGCCGCGCGCAGCGCCGCGGCCCTCATCGCCTAGCTCGCGAGCAGCGACGACGCTTCCGTGCGCTGCCGGACGGCTGCCCGACGATCGCGGCCCGCCCGGGCGTCCATCACCTCAGCTTGGATCCCAGCGCGAAAGCGAGGGGGAGCGAAGCGCGCAGCGTTCGCGACGCAGGCGCGCGAATCGATCTCCGTCTCGTCGAAGGCCGCGACGGCTGCCGTGAGCTCGCCGGGGCCGCCTGACCAGAAGCAGCCGGTGATCCGGTCGACGATGGTCTCCAGAGCGCCTCCTGCGCCGCGTGCGATCACCGGGCGACCCGCCGCCTGAGCCTCCACCGAGGTGATCCCGAACTCCTCGACCGACGTGATCACGAGCGCCCGCGCGCTCCGCAGGACGAACGCCACCTCGGCGTCCGGGAGCCGTCCCGTGAACGAGATCGTTGGCCCTGCCGCGCGGCGCAGCCTTCGGTACGCGGGGCCGTCCCCGACGACGAGCAGCGGCCGACGGAGGCGATTGAAGGCCTCGACGGCCACGTCGATCTGCTTGTGGGGCATGAGCTCGGCCACGATCGCGTAGTGATCGCCCACCGGCCCGGGCGAGAAGCGCTCCACGTGGACGGGGGGGTGGACGACGGTCGCCTCACGGCCGAAGTACGCCCTGATCCGCTCGCGGGCCAGTTCGGCATTGGCGATGTAACTGTCGGTCCTCTGCGCGGCGACCCAATCCCACTTACGCCACCACGCGAACAGCTTTCGGAGCGCTACACGGGTCAACCGCCCCCGCCGGGCGAGCGTTTGGTCTCGCTCGTTCCATACGTATCGGAAGGGGTTGTGGCAGTAGCAGACATGGACCGCGTGCTCGCCACACCGGACCGCATGCGCCCAAGCGGACGAACTCGAGACGACGAGGTCGTACCCGCTCAGATCGAGCGATTCGATCGCCGTCGGATACAGCGGCAGCAAAGCGCGGAACGTCCGGGCGGTCGGATGAAGCTTCTGCAGGAAGGTCGTCGTCACCGCATGGTCCGAGAATCGGCCCCTCGTGCCCTCCTCGTCATAGACGGCCGTGAACACGTCCGCCTGTGGCCACATCGCGCAGAGTTCGAGGAACACGCGCTCCGCTCCGCGGAGATCGAGCAGGAAGTCATGGACGAGCGCGACCCGCGAGGCACCGAACAGCGGCGTGACGGGACTCTTCACGCGAGCAGTCTATGACGCCCCGCTTGACCCGACGTGCGGACCGTGCACGGCTAGGCTTCGGTCACGCCGATGCCGACCGTGCTGCTCACCTCGTATGCAGGCGCGCTCGGGGGCGCGGAGCGGGCGCTGCTGACGTTCGCATCGGGACTGAGCGGCGAGCGGTGGCTGGCCTGCCCGGAAGGCCCGCTCGCGAGCGCGGCCCGGGGCGAGGGGCTCCGCGTCGCGCCGATCCTGTCCAGGCCGCTGCGCTGGCGTGCCGGTGCCAGTGGGCGGATCGCCGCGGCCACGCATCTCGCCGGGCATCGTCGGGAGCTTGGAATGCTGATCGGCGCGCTGCGACCCGACCTGGTGATCGCCAACGGGATGCGCTCCGGGATCGCGCTCGAGCTGATCCCGCCGCGGAGGGCCGACCTGCGCCTTGTACTAGTTCACCATGACCTCGTGCCGCCCGGCCTGGCGGGCTGGGCGGCACGACGCACCGCCGCTCGCGCGGAGCTCGTCGTCGCGGTGTCGCGCTTCGTGGCCTCTGAGCTCGACGCGTCGGTGCGCAGCGTGGTTGTCCACCCCGGCGTCGATGTCGAGTGGCTCGCGGGCAACGGCACCTGCGAGCCGGCAACTCCTCCCTCGGTCCTGGTCCTCGGCGCGCTTGTGGCATGGAAGCGGGTGGACGTCGCGTTGGAGACGGTCGCACTCGCCCGGACTCGACGACCGGAACTCGATCTGCGGCTCGTCCTCGTCGGCGAGGGCCTCGATCGAGACGGCGAGCGGCTCCGCAACGAGCTGCGGGCGAGGGCGGACCGCGCGGATCTCGCGGGCGCGGTCGAGTTCGCCGGGTGGGTGGCGGATCCGCGGGAGGCCCTGCACCGCGCTTGGTGTCTGCTGCACTGCGCACGTGAGCCGTTCGGGCTCGCGCTCGTCGAGGCGCTCGCGGCAGGCTGCCCGGTGGTGGCGTCGGATGAGGGCGGCGCTCGCGAGATCGCATGTTCGTCATGCGGGGTCCTGTATGCGCCGGGCGACCCCGCAGCGGCCGCCGACGCTGTGCTGAGCGTGCTCGAGAACCCGGTGAGGCGTCGCGAGCTCGGCGCTGCCGGCCGTCGGCGTGCCGCGGAGCGCTTCGGACGTGAGGCCGCCGCTGAGGCGTTCGCCCGCTCGGTGCAGTTGATCGCGCGCAGGCGGCCGGCTCCGGGACGACCATCGGCCCCGGGGCGACTGGCGCTCGTGACCGTGACCCATGATTGTGCCGAAGATCTCGCCGCGCTGCTGGCCTCAGCCGCGACCCATCTCCCGGGCGTGAGGGTGGTGGTCGTCGACTGCGCGTCCAGCGACGATGCCGTCGAGGTCGCCCGGCGCTCGTGGCCCGGGATCACCGTCGAGCTGATCGCGCTGGACGAGAACGTCGGCTTCGGGACGGCCACGAACCGTGGCGTGGCGAGCGTCCGCGAGCAGATGACGGCCCTCGTCAACCCCGACGTGGAGCTGATCGACGACTCGCTGCTCGCGCTCGTCGACGCGGTGCTGCGCGATGGCGAGCGCGAGCCGCGCCTGTATGCGCCGTCGGTCCTCCGGGGCGACGGCCGCAGGCAGGACAACGTCCACCCGCTTCCGTTGTCCGGGGCCGCGCTGGCGCAAGCCCTCGTCCCGGCGGCGGCGCTCGCGGGCCGGCCGGCCCGCGCCCTGGCCCCGTGGCGGTCGAGCACTCCGCGGCGCGTGGGCTGGGCGGTCGGGTGCGCGATCGCCGCGCGAACCTCGGTGCTGACGGGACTCGGCCCGTTCGACGAGTCGATCTTCCTCTACGCGGAGGACCTCGATCTCGGGCTGAGAGCCCGGAGTGCGGGCGTCGAGACGTGGTTCTGGCCGGACGCGTCGGTGCTGCACCACGGAGGTCGCTCGACCACGGCCGCGTTCGGCTCTGAGCCGTTCGCCCGCCTTGCCGCGGCTCGCCACGAGGTGATCCGGCGGCGTCTCGGCCGGCGGGCGGCAGCCGCCGATGCCGCCGTCCAGGCGGTGACGTTCGCTTCGCGAATCGCACTCAAGCGCCTGGCCGGCCGTGACGTCTGGCGAGAGCGGGAGCAATTGCGGGCCGTCGGGGCGATCGTGTCACGATGAAACGAATGGCCAGCCATGCCGTGAGGACGCGGAGCTGAGGGGGCTCGCCACGCGTGCCTGCGCGATTCTCAGCGCACGGGCACCGCGCAGCGGGTGGCAAGCGGGCTTCTGTGCTGGCAGCGCTCAATCGCCAGCGCCGCGCGTGCGAAGGCGGCGAAGCCCGGCTTCGCGACGAGGGACCGGCCGACATAGTCGAACAGGCCGGCGTAACTGAACACGAAGGCGGCCCCGCCCCGCTGCGGACTCGCGGCCCATGTGTAGTAATAGAACGCGGACAGACCGAGCGCGCGCCGCTTGGCCGCGAGCATCGGCAACAGCGCCGCGATCCTCCGCGCCTGGCCCGCTTCGGTCGTGGCCCAGCTGACCTGGCCGATCGTCGAATGGCCGAGCGCGGACGGCCAGCCGATCTCATCGGCGATCAGCGGCTTGGCGCGGTCGCCGTTGCGGTTCATCACCGCACGCACGTAGCTGAGAATCCTGATCACTCCGGACGGGGTGACCGTGTACGGGTGCGCCGCCACAACGTCGAACGCGGATCGCGAGCCCGGGATCCGATAGATGCTCTGAAGGTCGCTCCACGAGTAGTTGGGTAGGCCGGCGAGTACCACTCGGGCGTGGGGGTCGGCGAGCTTGATCGCGCGGTCGGCGGCCTTCAGCAGCGCCACGTACGAGGCCGCGAACGGCTGCGTCGGCCAGTAGCCCGGCAGGTTCGGCTCGTTCCAGATCTGCCATTCGCGGACCGGGTCAGCGGACGCGTTCCCCCGCCAGAAGCTCCCGCGAGGCCCATAGCGATGCACGAGGTCGGCGAGGAACTCGGCATAAGGACCGGTCACGGCTGGGCGGCCGAAGGAGCTCGGCGTGGCGCCGACGCTGTCCCAGCTCGGCGCATAGATGACTGTCGGCAGGACGGTCAGGCCGAGGCGGGCAGCGAGCCTCATGACCGCGTCGGTGTGCGAGAAGCTGGTCGGCACGCCGCCCTGGTCGACGTAGTGGGAGCTAACTCCGGCGGGGACCTCGGACCAGCGTTCGTAGGGCTGCGCCGTCGCCCAGTTGAACACGAGTCGCACCGACTCGACGCCGGCCTGCTCCATCTTCGCGAACTGCGCAGCGAGGTTGATGCCAGGAGCCCCTATCGGGTACAGCGGGCCGTCGACGTTGACGCCGACGAAGCCGCTGGGCGCCGCCTCCGGGACGGACGTCGCGCCGGTGGTGGCGAGCCCCGAGCTTGCGGAGAGCGCCAGCGCCAGTGCCACTGCGAGCGCCAGCGTGGTCGCTCGCGCTCGACCCCGGACCATCGGCCGAGTGTAGCCGGGGCGGCTCAGTGAACCTTCAGCAGACCGCCGATCAGCGCGTCGGTTGCGCGCGCGCTGTGAGCCCACGAATGCGCGGCGGCCCGGCTCAGCCCGGCGCCGATCAGGCGCCGGCGCTCGATCCGGTCGTCGAGAACGAGGAGGGTCGCCGCAACCAGCGCCCGCGGGTCGGTGGGGTCGACGAGCACGGCCGCGTCGCCGCACGTCTCGGGAAGTGCCGCGGCTGCGGCCGCGACCACAGGCGTCCCGCACGCCATCGCCTCCAGACAGGGGAGCCCGAACCCCTCGTGGACGGAGGGCATCACGAGCGCCAGCGCTCCCGCATACAGCCCGGCGAGCAGATCGTCGGGTACATAGCCGAGACGGCGTAGGCCGTGCTCTTCCCCACGCAGATAGCTGCGCCGCGAGCCCGCGAGCAGCACGTCGATGCCGCGCTCGCCGAGCGCGCTCGCTAGCGGCGCCAGGGCGGCGTGGTTCTTGCGCGCTGAGGCGGTCCCGACCGTGAGCACGTACGGCCGCCCGATCGCCAGCGTGTGCGCGGCTCGCTCGGGATCCGCTCCGGCCGAGAAGCGGTCATCGACGCCGCCCGGGATGACGCCGATGCGACCCTCAGGAAGCTCGAGCCGCTCCGCGATTTCGCGGCGGGAGAATTCTGAAACCGTGACGACTTGCCGAGCGTGGCGGGCGATCAGTGGCAGCAGGCGCCGCTGGTAGCCGGCATAGGTCGCCGAGTATGCGTCTGGCTGGCTGAGCGCAGCCAGGTCGTGGATCACGACCACGTTGCGCCGCGAGAGCACCGGCGCGAGGTTGGCGGGAGAGTAGATCAGCGCGCAACCGCGGCTCTCGATCGGTAGCCCCACCTGCTCCCACGCATGGCCGGAGCGGTGCGCGAGTGCCGGAGGAGGCGCAATCACCCGGTAGCGGTCCGGCCGCAGTTCTACGAGCGCAGTGCTGAGCTCGCGCGCATAGCGCTCGACTCCGCCAATCTCGGCACGGACGGTGGCGCGGCCGTTTATCGCGACCGGAGCCCTCAGCGGTGCGCCGCGCCCCCCGCGCCGACTCGACGCCTGATGAGCGCTGCCGCCCCGATCAATCCGGCGCCGACCGCCACGGCGAGCGAAAGCACGTAGTCGGTGCTCCTGCCGCCATTGGTTCGGTTCGTCGCCGTCGTGGTCTCGGCGGATGGCGCTGTCCGGGCCTGACCGGAGCCGCTGAGCGGATCGACATACTGGTTGTCGCTGGCGGACTGGCTGCTGGCCGCGAGCGCGCTCGTGCCGGTCAGAAGCGAGGCGCACAGGGCGAGCGCGCCTACGCAAGCGATGACCACGATCGAGATCGCCTTGCGGCGCATCGAGCCAGTATCCCAGTGTTGAGCTGATCCGCGAGCCGGCGCTCGAGTCGTTCGTCGAACCGAGGGCCGCTGGTACCTAGAATGATCGGTGGCTCGCGTTTTGGAACCGATCCCAAGCGAGGATCGCATGGCCTTGAGAGATCGTCTGGAGCTGTCATTCGGGACCGGCTGGCGCCGTGGCACTGTGATCGTCGTTTGTGGCCTGTTCGCGCTGACGGCGGTCGCCGGGGCGGCCGGAACGCCGGGCGCCGCCCGGGATCAGTTCACCGGCCGGGTTACGTCGGGCATGGGGGCCTATGCCGGCGACCGGGGATCGCTTTCGGTCCGGCTCGCCCCGGGGCAGGCGGCGGGGACGTCCCGTCGCCTCGCGCTGACACTAGCGCCGCTCTCCTGCCGGCCGGGAGGGCGCGGGTGCCTGGGGCTGCGGGGAGTTGCAACGGGCTCGATGTTGCGGATCGCTGTGGGGATCCGCGACGTCGGCCAAACGCTCCGCCTGAAGGCGACCGGCCGCGTGAGCCCGATCGGGTGGGTCGTCGTGACAGGCACCGTCCGCACGGTCGGCTTCGTCGCCCGCGGGCGCGAAACGCTGCGGCTCATTCTCAGCGGCAGGCGTGGGTCGGTGACGGTCACGGCTGCCAGCGCGCTGGTCCCGGGCTTCACGGCGCCCTAGAGGCCGTTTCTCAGAGTGCTCGCCGCTGGAGCGGCAGAACTTCCCACGAGCAGGGTCGCGCGGGTGGGGGTGGGAAGTTGTGCCGCTATAGGCGGCACAGGTGACCTTCGCGCGGTCCGGAGCGTGGGTCGTGGGAAGTTGTGCCGACCCGGGCAGCCCGGACGGGCGCTTCGCAGCGGCCGGGTTCAGCTGGGTGGGCCGTTGGTTCCACTGGGTGGGCGGTCTGTAGACACCGCGGCAGCGGGGATCCGGCGGTTTGCAGGATCTCTTGCACAACGAGGATCGGCGGGCCGCCCCTCGACGGCGCCCGCTAAGGTGGCCGCGCTCCTTGCGACCGCAGCCCGACAGACCACGCTCGAGGGCGCTGCGCCGGGTGTGCCGCGTCTGGCTCGCCTGCCTGCTGGCCGCGGGCGCGGTCGACCTCACGGGGGTGGCGAGCAGCCGGGGTGACCTCGGCTCGCAGATCGCGGCGGGTCAGTCGGCCGCGCGCTCGCTTCAGGCGCAGATCGCAGCCGAGACCGCCAAGATCGGCCAGACCGCCGGAGGGATCGCGGCCGCCCAGGCGCAGCTGTCCTCCATCCAGATCGACCTGTCCGCCCGGATCGCCGAGCTGCGGGCGGTTCAGACCCAGCTTGTGGCCGCCCGTGACCGGCTTGTCGAGCTGGAGAATCGGCTGCAGGTTGCCGCCTCGGCGCTCTCGGTCAATCTCCGCGCCGCCTACGAGGGCTCACAGCCGAACCTGATGACGGTGATCCTCGAATCCCGGGGATTCACGGACCTGCTCGAGCGGGTGGACTTCCTGGCGCGGATCGGCAACCAGGATGCGTCCATCATCCGCGCCACTCGCGTGGCCCGGCTTGCGGTGTTCCACGAGGCGATCCACCTCGGCAGGCTCGAGGAGCGCGACCGCGCGCTGACCGAGGAGATCCTCGCGCGGCGCAATCAGGTCGCGGCAATCGAGGCGGCGCTGGTCCAGCAGGAGATCGCTCAGGTCGCAGCCCGCTCCGGAAGCCGGGCCAAGCTGGCTTCCGTCCAGGCGCACGTCGCCTCGCTGCGCAGCCAGCTCGTAGCGATCGAGGCGCGCGCGGCCGCGCAGGCGCGCCAGACCGCGGCTCAGGTGAACGGCACCGTCGGCGGGATCGCGATCGACACCGCGGGGATGGTTCAGCCGCCTCCCGGCGCGCCCCAGGCGGTCGGCGAGATCATCGCCGCCGGCAACGCGATCGCATCGCTCCCGTACATCTGGGGAGGGGGACACGGCTCGTTCCAGGCCTCCGGATATGACTGTTCGGGATCGGTCAGCTACGTGCTGGCCGCCGCCGGTCTGCTCAGCGCGCCGATGGTCTCAGGAGACTTCGAAAGCTATGGAGCGCCGGGACCGGGCCAGTGGGTGACGATCTACGCAAACGCCGGCCACGTGTGGCTGTCGGTCGCCGGCTGGCGGTTCGACACGGTCGCACTCGCCGCGGTTGGCACGCGCTGGTCGCGTGGCGGCGGCGAGTTCGGCGGCTTCGTCGCCCGGCACCCGATCGGCTTGTAGAGAGGCAGCGAGGCCGCGGCGCCCCAGCGCCGCGGCCTCCCCTCGAACTGCTTCGAGCCCCGTTCGGGCCGCTACTTCTTGGCCTTGGCGGCCGCGATCTTCAGCGCCGACCTGGCCGTCGCGGTCGTCAGGCCGGTCGACTTGGCGCTGAAGGACACCTTCAGCTTGCCCCTGGCGGTCTTCGAAGCCGTGAACGTGAACCTGGCGCTGGCGGTGGCGCCGGCAGCGATCGATGCGATCGTCGTGCACGTCTTGCCGTGCAGCTTCAACGCCTTCGGCGCAACGACACACACCGTCACCTTCGACGCCGCGGCGCCGCCCGTGTCCTTGACGGTCGCGGTGAACGTGACCGTCTTGCCGGGCTTGACGTTCCCCTTCGAGGGCTTGCTGGTCAGCGCCAGCGCCGGGCTCGGCGGCGAGATGTTACGCGAGATCCAGAGGCTGCCCGCGCCGTTGAGCACGGAGGCGAGGAACGTGCAGCCGGGGCCGACTGGAGGGCTGGCAAGAGATGTCCACCCGCCGCCGATCGCGCCCGCGCCCGTCAGGAATCCCTGCGCGCCGAGCGGGAAGCGCTGGCCGGGATAGGCGCCCTTGCCGTCGGTGGAGTAAGTCTGAGTACCGGTGTCGACTGTGCACTGGCCAAGACCCGTCACGTTCACGCTCGCAGTGAAGTCAGCGGAGAGGGACAGCTGTCCGGTCGCCGGGTTGACCATGACGGTTGCAGGGCTATTGAGCCCAACGGTCACCTGGCCCGGTACCGGCGTGGTGAACGACGCGGTAGGGATGCTGATCGCGTTTGGCTGGATCGTGAAGGTTCCGTCGGCATTCGCCGTCGCGTTTGCCGTGATCGCCGCTGTCTTCTGAGACGCGACCACCAGGTTGCCGACGGAGGTGCCCAGCACCATGTTGTTGAACGAGATCGGCAGCGACTGGGCGCCGGCCCCGCTAGCGAACACGAGCGACAGCCCTGCAACCAGCAGGACGCCGAACTTTCTCATCTGTTGTGCCTTTCCTTGAGGTGTGTTGTCCGGAATCCGGCCTGACGCGGGACTCCGGACACGCTTCGGGCCGACGGTCCGGCCGACCCTCGTCTCGTTGTCTCATGATCCCTGCAAGTGCAGCAATATACGCCGTGGTCACCCTCCGGCTGGGGCAGATTCCGAGGAGGAGGCGCGACGCCCCTCCGTGGCGCGGCGCCTACAGTACGACGCCAGCCTCATGTCAGAACAACCCGCGTCATCCAATAGTTTCGGTGCACGATCCAAGATCGCGCTCGACGGCGTCGAGTACGAGATCTTCCGGCTTGCGGCCCTCGCGGATCGCCACGACCTCGCGAGGCTACCGTTCTCGCTGAAGGTCCTACTCGAGAACCTGCTGCGCTGCGAAGACGGCGAGACGATCCGGCCAGCGGACATCGAGGCGCTGGCCGACTGGGACCCGGCCTCCGAGCCGAGTCGCGAAATCGCGTTCACGCCGGCCCGGGTGCTGATGCAGGACTTCACCGGGGTGCCGGCGGTGGTCGACCTCGCCGCGATGCGGGATGCGATACGCGAGATGGGCGGCGACCCGCGCCGGATCAACCCGCTCGTGCCGGCGGAGCTCGTGATCGACCACTCGGTTCAGGTGGACGCGTTCGGCTCGCCGCGGGCATTCGAGCGCAACGCGGAGCTGGAATTCAAGCGAAACCAGGAGCGCTACGCATTCCTGCGCTGGGGCCAGGGCGCGTTCGCCAACTTCAAGGTCGTACCCCCGGACACCGGGATCGTCCACCAGGTCAACCTCGAGTATCTGGCTCGAGTCGTGTTCGTCGAGGATCGCGATGGCGCCCGACGCGCGTACCCTGACACGCTCGTCGGGACCGACTCGCACACGACCATGATCAACGGGCTCGGAGTGCTCGGCTGGGGTGTCGGCGGAATCGAGGCCGAGGCCGCGATGCTCGGTCAACCGCTGTCGATGCTGATCCCGCAGGTGATCGGCTTCGAGCTCCACGGTCGGTTGCGGGAGGGCGCGACGGCCACCGACCTCGTGTTGACCGTCACCGAGGCCCTGCGTGAGCGCGGCGTGGTAGGCAAGTTCGTCGAGTTCCACGGCGAGGGGCTCGCGACGCTACCGCTGGCCGACCGGGCGACGATCGGCAACATGTCGCCCGAGTTCGGCTCCACCTGCGCGATCTTCCCGATCGACTCCGAGACCGTGCATTACCTCGAGTTCAGCGGCCGGCCCCGCGAGCAGATCGAACTCGTCGAGGCGTACGCGCGCGAGCAGGGTCTGTGGCACGACGAGCAATCGCCCCGGCCGAGCTTCAGCGAATTTGTCGAACTCGACCTCGGCTCTGTCGTTCCGAGCATCGCAGGGCCGCGTCGGCCGCAGGATCGGATCCCGCTCAGCGCGTCCAAGCGCGCGTTCCACACTGCACTCGATGGCTACCTGCCACAGGTGACCGATGAGGACGAGCTGATCGCTGGGACGTTTCCCGCGAGCGATCCGATCGCGACGCACATCCTCAACGGGAGCCCACAGGCGCAGCCTCCGGCCGGCAAGTGGGGGTCGGCGACTGCGGCCGGCGAGCAGGGATCGACCACAGCCGGCGTGCAGCGGCCGACACCGCGGGCGTCAGCGCGCACATCGGTGACGCTTGACGATGGCACTGAGACCGAGCTCGACCACGGTCACGTGGTGATCGCGGCGATCACGAGCTGCACCAACACGTCCAACCCGTCGGTGATGCTCGGCGCCGGGCTGCTCGCGCGCAACGCCGTACGGCGCGGACTGAGGACGAAGCCCTGGGTCAAGACCTCGCTCGCGCCCGGATCGAAGGTGGTCACCGAATACCTGGACCGCGCCGGGCTGTCTGAGTATCTGAACCAGCTCGGCTTCAACCTCGTGGGCTATGGCTGCACCACCTGCATCGGCAACAGCGGCCCGCTGTCGCGGGAGATCTCGAGCGCTGTTGCGGCTTCAGACCTCGCTGTCGTGTCGGTCCTGTCGGGCAACCGCAACTTCGAAGGGAGGATCAACCCCGACGTGAAGATGAACTACCTCGCCTCGCCGCCCCTGTGTGTCGCCTACGCGCTCGCCGGGACGATGGACGTGGACATCTACAGCGAGCCCCTCGGGGAGGACCACGACGGCCGGCCGGTGTTCCTCCGGGAAATTTGGCCGAGCGCGGCCGAGGTGGCGGAAACGGTGCAGGCGGCGGTCCGCTCGGACATGTTCCGAAACAGCTACGACGACGTGTTCGACGGCGACGAGCGCTGGAATTCGCTTCCGGTACCGGCCGGCGAGCTGTTCGCATGGGACGAGCGCTCGACCTACGTGCGTCGGCCGCCGTTCTTCGAGAACCTCCGGCGAGACCCCGAGCCGATCGAGGACATCGAGAACGCACGGGTGCTCGCGGTGCTCGGCGACAGCGTCACGACGGACCACATCTCACCGGCAGGGTCGATCAAGCGCAGCGGCCCGGCGGCGCTGTATCTCAACCACAACCACGTCGAGGCCGCCGATTTCAACTCGTACGGGTCGCGGCGCGGCAACCACGAGGTGATGATGCGGGGCACGTTCGCCAACATCCGCCTGCGCAACCTGCTCGCGCCCGGGACCGAGGGGGGCGTCACCGAATACCTCGGCGACGGCTCGGGGGAGGTGATCTCAATCTACGACGCCGCGATGCGCTACATCGCGCAGCAGATCCCGCTGATCGTGCTCGCCGGTAGGGAGTACGGCTCGGGCTCGTCGCGTGACTGGGCCGCCAAGGGAACCGCGCTGCTCGGCGTGCGCGCGGTGATCGCCGAGAGCTTTGAGCGGATCCACCGTTCGAATCTGGTGGGGATGGGGGTGCTGCCGCTGCAGTTCATGCCCGGTGAGTCGGTTTCGTCGCTCGCACTCAGCGGCCGCGAGGTGTTCGCGATCGCGGGTCTCGCCGGCGCCGAGGAGCTGCCCCGAGAGGTGACGGTCGAGGCGGACGGGCGCCGATTCCGCGCGACCGTCCGGATCGACACCCCCAAGGAGCAGCGCTACTACCGACACGGCGGCATCCTCAAGTACGTGCTGCGGCAACTGCTCCACGACCGAGCGCCCTCGAGGCTCGACCACTAGCGTGGATTACCCGGAGTTGTAGCGACACCCGGGTAGATCGCCGGGAAGTTTGCAGGACTGAACGGCGCGACTGCTCGGCGACCGAACGCCGTCTGATAGGAATCCGAGCCGATGGCCACCCCCGAGCTGCTGCACAGCCTTTTGAGCGCCCCAGGCCCGTCGGGCCACGAGACCGAGCCGGCTCGCGCATGGCGCGGGTGGTGCTCGCGGTTCACCGAGGACGTCGGCGCCGATCATCTCGGCTCCTCGTGGGCTCGGCTGGCCGGCAATGCCGGCGGGCCGAGCCCACGAGG
>Ga0075021_10000449_pt1 | contig 21988 bp, 16 predicted proteins | sample ColStrG_CSR_2012_FD_72749 | JGI IMG/M metagenome (GOLD analysis project Ga0075021, IMG submission 72749) | Freshwater sediment microbial communities in response to fracking from Pennsylvania, USA - Cold Stream Run_MetaG_CSR_2012 | ecosystem: Environmental > Aquatic > Freshwater > Creek >...
CCCAAGTACGACCTGGTGATCGAGTCGGTCGGCGGCCGCACCCTCGGCACCGCGCTGGCCGCCCTCGAGCGCGGCGGCGTCTGCGTGACCCTCGGCGTCTCCGCGTCCGCCGAGGTGACGTTCGACTCCCGCACCTTCTTCGCCACCGGCCGCACCCAGCTCTACGGCTTCTATCTCTTCACCGAGCTGGGCAACGAGCCCGCCGCGATCGGCCTGCGCCGCCTCGCCGACCTGGTGGCCGCGGGCCAGCTCGCCCCCCACATCAGCGTGGAGCGGCCATGGACCGACATCGCGCAGGTGGCGGCAGATCTGATCGCGCGCAAGTACCCGGGCAAGGCGGTGCTGACGCTCGCGTGAGCTGATGCCGCGCCTGGACCGGCGCGCTAGGCGTCGCTCCCGCTGACTGCGCGTTCCCGCGGGAACGCGGCCGGGTGCAGGACAGCCAGCGCCCACCCCACATCGAGGCGCTCACCTCCCCAGGTGGGGCATGCCGAGCGCGCGTGGAGCCGAAGGCCCTCGGCGGCGTGGCGTCTCTCGAGCGACCCGACCGGATCCGCGGGCATCGCGGGCGCCGGCGGCACGTCGAGCAATGGGCGCCCGTCGGGTCGGGCGAACTGGAGCGCGCCGTCCGCCGCGCGCGTGACGCGATAGCCCTCCTCGTGAACCGCGCGGTGATGGCGCCGGCAGAGCAGAACGAGATTCGAGAGCGTCGTCGGCCCTCCCTGGGCCCAGTGATGCAGGTGATGCCCCTGCCCGACGCGTACATCGCAGCCCGGGAAGCGACAGGTCCGATCGCGGTGGCACAGAGCCCTCCGGAGCGCGGGCGGGATGGTGCGCGTCCGAGCACCGACCTCCACGACTCGGCCCTGCTCGCCATGCCGCATCACCACCCGGCTCGCGTCGCACGCGAGGCGCTGCGACGTTCCCGCGGGAACGTGGCCCACCTCCTCAAGCTCGGATTGGCCGGGTGTCTCCGGGTCGGTCAGGACAGCAGTGTCGACATGGATGACCACCTGGTACCGTTCACCCGAGGCCCCGGGGTCGAGCTCGTGATGCAGCGCGCTCTCGGCGAGGAGGCCCAGCGCATCGGCCTGCTGCTGCGCGCGTGTCGGCGGCGCGAGGTCGGGATCGGCGATGCGCGGCCGCTGATACAGCGTCTCCCGCGCGGCGTCGAGCGCACGCAGGAGCAGGGCGCCCGCCTCGGGGTCCAGCCTGCCGCGGAGGAGGACCATACCGTCGTCGTCCCGATAAACGTGGAGTCCCCGGCCGGCGTGTTGCCGCGTCGCCAGACGGGCCTCAGCTCGTCGGTCCATCTGTCGCCAGCCCCGGACGATCCGCTCCACGTGGACCGCAGTGCCCGCCCGCCCCACCGCGAGGAGACGAGCCTCGGTCTCCGGCGTGGCGACTCGGGTCAGGGCCCGGACCTTGGAGTAGGAGAGCTGCCCGTGGGCGAAGGCCTCGGCGAGCTGGGGCAGCGCACCCAGCGCGCGGGCGACGCGGACCCGCTCACGCGCCGCGCCCGGCTCGAGGCCGACTCGCCAGGCAAGCCACTCCGCGCAGGAACGGAAGCCTCTGTTCCACCCAGCACGCGCGTCGAACTCGCGGATGAGCGCGAGCAGACGCGCAGTGGCGGCGTCGACATGGGCGGACAGCTCGGCGATCTCGTCGCCGAGTCGATCGAGGTCAGCGACAGCCGGGTGCGTGGGCACGACGGTGGGAGCGGCGACGTGGATCGACATGGGGCGGGTCCTCCTCTCGCGGGAGTCACTCTACCCCCTGCTTCCTCGGCCTCCGAGGATCCCTCCTGGCGCGTGTTCGCGCAGGCGGGAATGTCGCGTCGACACCAGGCGGTCGGATCTCCCGCTGGCGCTCAGGAACGGGCTCGAGGAAGGGAAAGTTCACGAGCCCGCGTCGGCCGAGAACTCGGGCCGGCGCGAGCCTGTCAAGCGTAAACGCGCGGCCGGCGGCCTACTCCGGCGCCAGCCACACCGTATCGAGCTGGCAGTTCAGGAAATGACTCGGCGTGATGGTCCAGCCGTGCACCCGCGAGTTGTAGGGCACGATCCGGTTCCACTGGAAGGTCATGATGTAGTGCACTTCCTCGTCGTAGAGACGCTTCTCGAAGGCGCGCAGGATCTTCTTGCGCTCGTCCGGGTCGGTGGAGCGGGACTGGCGCTGGTAGAGATCGTCCATCACCGCGTCCTTGTGGCGGCTGAAGTTGACCGGTGACGTGGTCAGGAACCAGTGCAGGTCCATGTCGGGCTCGACGATGGAGTTGCACGGGGCGTTGGTGGAGACCTCGAAGTCGCCGTTCTTCTGCGCCTGCAGCCACGCGGCGGACTCGAGGGTCACCTGCTTGACGTTGAGTCCGACCTGCCGCCACTGGTCGATGAGCCAGATGCCGACCGGCTCGTAGGGCTGCGGGACGCCGCGATTGGTCAGGGTGAACGAGAGCCCCTCCGCGCCCGCTTCCTTCAGCAGGCGCCGCGCCTCGGTGCGGGCCGCGTTGATGTCGGTGCCGTAGCCGGCCAGCTTCTGCAGCTCCTCCGGCGGGGTGGCCCACGGCGTGCCCGGCACCTGGATACCGGCCACGTCCTTCACCACCGCGATGCGGGATAAAGCCTTCGAGCCGGCGTAGCGGTCCAGCGCGAGCGACAGCGCCCGCCGCACCCGCTTGTCGCCGAAGGGCTTCTTCTCCTGGTTCATCGCGACCTGGATCGAGCAGTTCCAGGGGCTCTCCTGCACCGTGATCTTGTTGCCGAGGGCCTGGACCAGGCCGTCCCGCTGCGCGGGGGTGAAGCCGCGGAACTGGATCATGGCCCGCTCGCCGCGGATGGCCGCCACCTGCGCGCTCGCGTCCTGGATGAAGATGGCGCGGTAGCCGTCGAGGTAGGGCTTGCCCTTGTCCCAGTAGTCCGGGTTCTTCTTGCCCACCCAGTGCGAGCCCCGCACGTACTCCACGAACTTGTACGGGCCGGTGCCGTTGATGTTCTTCTCGTACCAGCGCGGGTCCTTGGCCAGGATCTCGGCCCGGTAGATGTAGTTCCACGGCGAGGAGACGTTGGCCATGAACGAGGCCTCCGGCGCCTTCAGCCGGAACACCACCGTGTCCCCGTTCGGGGCCTCCACCGACTCGACGCCCCGGTAGGCGGCCTGCCGGCTCGAGACCACGCCGGCGGGCGGGAAGATGATGTGGTCGTAGGAGGCCTTCACGTCCGCGGAGGTGAGCAGGGCGCCGTCGTGGAACTTCACCCCGCGGCGGATCTTGAAGGTGTAGGTGCGCTTGTCCGGGGAGATCGTCCAGGACTCGGCGATGTCGCCGATGAACTTCGTCCCGGTCCGGTCGGTCGGGTCCACTCGCATGAGCGTGCTGTAGTGCGGGCCGGTCGGATGGAGCATCGCGAACGTCTCCTCGCGATGGCCGTCGAAGCTGGGCGGCTCGGCGGCCACCACGAAGATCAGCTCGCCGCCCGCGCGGGGCTGCTCCTGGGCCCCGGCCGGGGCCAGGGCGGCGAGCGCGAGCGTGACGGCGAAGCCGCCGAGGATCATCAGTGATCGCAGGAACCGGGTCATGTCCGAACCTCCGAGCGCGAGTCTACCAGAAGGCGCCCGTGGTAGTCTCTTGCCGTCCCACTCTCGGTGAGAGATGGCAGGAGGCGCCCATGGTCCGTGCGCTCCGACCGCGCGTCCCGTTCGTCCCACTCATCGCGCTCGCGCTGCTCGGCCCGGCGGGGGCGGCCCAGCCCGCCTCCACCGTCACCGTCGCGGCCCACATCACCCTGGCGACGCGATGGCTCGACCCGGCGGAGACCGACGCCGAGATCACGCCGTTCATGATCCTGTACGCGCTGCACGACGCCCTGGTGAAGCCGATGCCCGGCGCGCTCAACTCCCCGAGCCTGGCCGAGTCGTGGTCGATGTCGAAGGACGGGCGCACCTGGGAGTTCGTGCTCCGCAAGGGGGCGCGCTTCCACAACGGCGACCCGGTCACCGCGGAGGACGTCAAGTTCTCGTTCGAGCGCTACCGCGGCGCGGCGGCCCCGATCCTCAAGGACCGCGTGCGCGACGTGCAGGTGGTAGATCCGGGCCGCGTGCGCTTCCATCTGAAAGACCCGTGGCCCGACTTCATGACCTTCTACGGCACGAGCGCGTCCGGGGCGGGCTGGATCGTGCCGAAGAAGTACTTCGAGAAGGTGGGAGAGGACGGCTTCCGCCGAGCGCCGATCGGGGCCGGGCCGTACAAGTTCGTGAGCTTCCAGCCCGGCATCGAGCTGACCCTCGAGGCCTTCGAGGGCTACTGGCGAAAGACTCCGAGCGTGAAGCGGCTCGTCATCCGCAGCATCCCGGAAGAGTCGACCCGCGCGGCGGCGCTCAAGCGCGGCGAGGTCGACATCGCCTACCTCCTGAACGGGCCCGTCGCGGAGGACGTGCGGCGCACGCCGGGGCTCACCCTCACCGCGATGCGCACCAACGGGGTGCTCTTCCTGATGTTCCCCGAGCAGTGGGTGGCCGGATCCCCGTGGGCGGACCGGCGCGTGCGGCTCGCGGCCAGCCTCGCGATCGACCGCCAGGCCATCAACGAGGCCGAGTCGCTCGGCTTCTCCGGGCCCACCGGCAACATCGTGCCACGCCACCAGGAGTTCGCGCTGCCGATCGCGCCCGATCCCTACGATCCGAAGCGGGCGAAGGCGCTCCTCGCCGAGGCCGGCTTCCCCAACGGCCTCGACGCGGGCGACCTCACGCCCTTCCCGCCCTACAACACGATGGGCGAGGCGATCGCGAATTACCTCGGCGCGGTCGGCATCCGCACCCGGGTGCGCACGATGGAGCGCGCGGCGCTGCTCTCGGCCTGGCGGGACAAGAAGGTCCGGAATCTCTTCGTGGGCGCGACCGGGAACGCGGGCAACGCGTCGACCCGGCTCGAGGCCTTCGCGACCGGCAAGGGCGTGCTCTCCTACGGCTCCATCCCCGAGATCGAGACGCTCTTCCAGGCCCAGCTCCAGGAGATGGACCGCAAGAAGCGCGAGGAGATGCTCCACCAGATCCAGCGCATCGTGCAGGAGCGCGTCGTCTTCGCGCCGATCTGGGAGAACGGCTTCATCCGCGCGTACGGGCCGCGTATGGAGGAGGCCGCGCTCAGCCTGATCCCGTCGTTCCCCTACGCGGGGCCGCTCGAGGAGCTGCGGCTGAAGGCGAAGTAGGGATCAGCGGAGGCGCGGCAGGAGCTTGGCGGCGGCCTCGTCCACCTGGGCGAGCTGGTCGCCGCCCGCGAAGCGCAGCGCGAGGTGGCGGGCCCCCGCGTCGATCCAGCGCTGCAGCCACTCCACGCAGCCCTCGACCGGCCCCGCGTACGTCGCCTGGCGCGCCATCAGGACCGCGGCGGGCGCCGAGTAGTAGGTCTCGAGGAAGGCGTGCAGGCGCTTCTCGGCCGCGGCCTTGCTCGGATCGATGGCCAGCGTCACGTAGGCCGCGCCGGCCACCGCGTCGGCCGGGCGCCCGGCCGCGCGCGCGGCGGCCTGGATGCGCGGGAAATGCTCGGAGAAGAACTCCACGCTCGGCCCGGTGGGGAACCACGCGTCGAAGCGCGCCGCCTCGCGGAAGGCGGTGGGCCCGCTGCCGCCGATCCAGATGGGCGGCCCGCCGGCCCGGTGCGGCTTCGGCTCGACGGTGGAGCCCTCCAGGGTGAAGTGCTTGCCCCTGAACGTGACCCCGTCGCGCGTCCACAGCGCGCGGCAGATCTCGAGCGTCTCGAGGAAGCGGCCCACGCGACGGTCCCACGGCACGCCGCACGCCGCGAACTCCTTCCGGATCGCGGGGCCGTCCGCCGCGATCCCGACCCCCAGGATCATCCGCCCCTCCGCCACCCGGTCCACGGTGGCGATCAGGTGCGCGAGCACCACCGGGTTGCGCAGCGCGGGCAGCAGCACCCCGGTGCCGAGTCGCACCCTCCGCGTGCGGGCCGCGATCGCCGCCATCAGGGTGAGCGGCTCGTGGCGAGGCCGCGCGGTGATCGAGTCGCCGATCCAGACCGAGTCGAAGCCGGCGGCCTCGGCCCGCTCGGCCATGGTGATGAGCGGAGCGGTCTCCGGGCGGCCGGACATGATGGCTTCGCGGGTGGGAATGAGGACGCCGAGCTCGACCGCCATGGCTACCTCCCGATGAGGGTTTCGACCTCCCGAATGAGCGGCGAGGACTCGAGCCCGGCCCGGAGGCCGGGATCCCGGGTGGCCGCGCGCAGTCCCGTGATGATCGTCCACGCGCCCCGGTATCGCGCCAACGCGTCGTCCCGCCGGCCACGCGCCGCGTCGAGCCGGCCGAGCGCGACGTGGCTCAGCCAGGTCTGGCGCGGCTGGCCGATCGCCTCCGCGAGGGCGAACGAGCGCCGCAGCGCCTCGTCCGCCTCGTCCCACGCCCGTCGCGCGGTGGCGCTCTCGCCCTTGATCCGCCACGCCCAGGCCTCGAACTTGCGCGAGCGCGTCGGCACGCCGAGCTCGAGACTCTGCTCGGCGAGCCGGCGCGCGCGGTCGGGATCGCCCTGCAGCAGCGCGAGCTGGCCCTGGCTCGCGTAGCAGTGGGTCGCGTAGCGCCACGTCATCCAGCGGGACGGCGGCGGATGCCGAACGATGTGGCTCGACTCCGCCAGCGCGTCGGCGGCGCTGGCGAGGTCGCCGCGAATCATCCAGGCGTCGGCCTCGTTGTTCCGGATGAAGGCCCGGCGCTCGGCTCCGGTCCCGTGCCCGGCCCGCGACGAGCGGCCGGTCACCTCGTAGGACTGCTCGGACAGCTCCATGCCCCGGCCGAGATCACCGCACTCCATGTGCAGCCAGCCGAGCGTGTTCTGGAAGCGAGGAATGAAGGCGTCGTCGCCGACCCGCTCGGCGAGGGCCAGCCCTTCCGTCAGGGCGGTGAGCCCGGCATCGTACTCGCCCGCGTCGTTCAGCGCCGCTCCCTGATTCCAGAAGCAGCGCAGGAGCGGGACGACCAGGTGATGCTGGCGGGCGAGGCGGACCCCCTCGCCCGCCAGCTCCAAGCTCCCCCGGTAGTCGCCCTGCCAGGCCGCGTGCATCGCGAGTATGTGCAGCGCCAGGGCCTGCCGGGCGGGATCGCCGACCGCCCGCCCGATGACCAGCGCGCGCCCCACATCATCCTTCGCCGCGTCGAGGCGGCCGCTGACCGCGTGCACGTACCCGCGGACATACAAACCGCCGGCCAGCGGCCGCTGGGCTCCCGCGGTCTCGGCCAGCTCGATCCCTTCCTGCACGCGCGCCAGCGCGGCCGGGAAATCTTCGGCCCACTGCAGCGCCGAGGCGCACTGGATCAGCGCACTGGCCTCCGCGGGCCGGTCCTGCACGCGCCGGGCCAGGTCGACGACGGTCTCGGCCGCCTCGCGCGAGTGCTCGAAGTCACCGACGCCGAAGAAGAGGTCCGCGCGCGCGGCATGAATGGCCATCACCGTCGCCGCGGGCGCGCGATCCTCGAGCCGGGCGGCGGCGGCCAGCGCGTCTCCGTACAGATCGATCGCCTGCCGCAGGCCGAAGGCCCGGGTCGCCTTCTCGGCGGCCCGCACCAGGTAGGCGAGCGCACGCTCCGCATCGTCGGTGTGCGAGAAGTGATGGGCGAGGACTTCATAGAGCTCGGGCAGGCGATCGTCGTAGAGCTCCTCGATGGCGGTGCCCACGAGTCGGTGGAGCTCACCGCGTCGCTGCACGAGCAGCGACGCGTAGGCCACGTCCTGTGTCAGCGCGTGCTTGAACGCGTAGGCCAGCTCCGGCAGCCGGCGCCGCTCGTGGATGAGCTCGAGTGCGCCCAGCTCGCGCAGCGCGCCGTCGGTATCCTCCCCGATCTGGGAGACACGGTCGACCAGGCGCCGGCTGAACTCGCGCCCGATCACCGAGGCGAGCTGGAGCGTGAGCTTGGGCGCCTCGGCCAGGCGGTCGATCCGCGCCGCGATCACGTCCTGGACGGTGCCGGGAATGGCGATCTGCGACAGCGGCCGGGTGAGGGCGAGGCGCCCTTCCACCCGCTGGAGTGCGCCGCTCTCCTCCAGCGATCGGACCAGCTCCTCGATGTAGAAGGGGTTGCCCTCGGCCTTCGCCGCGACGACGGACCGGAGGTCCACCGGAAGCACGTCGACCCCGAGAACCGACTCCGCGATGCGCGCGCTCTCCTCGGTCGACAGGGCGGCGGGCACGATCCGCGTGAAGTAGCTCCGCTCTCCGAACGGGTTCACGTAACCCGGCCGGTAGGTGAACACGAGCAGCACGCGAAGGGCCGGCACGCTCTCGATCAGGCTCGTCAGGAACTGCTCGCTCGCGCTATCGATCCAGTGCAGGTCCTCGATGACGAGCACCTGCGGCTCCCGCTCGGCGCTCTGGACCACCAGTCGCCGCAGTGCCTCGAAGGTCTCACCGCGCCGTTGCGCGGGGCTCATCGCCCGCACCTCGGCGTCGCCCGGGTCGACCGACAGCAGCGTCCGGAGATACGGGATGGCGGACGCGAGATCCGGGCCGATCCCGGTCAATCCGTGCTCGATCTTCGCGGCGACGGCCGCCTCGCCGTCCACGTCCTCGATCGCGAGCTGCCGTCGCAGCAGGTCCACCAGCGGGTGGAAGGTCATCGCCCGGCCGAAGGACAGGCAGTGCCCTTCCTGCCACCCGGCCTGCCCGGCGATCCGCTGGCGCAACACGGCGAGCAGGCGCGACTTGCCCATACCCGCCTCGGCCACCAGGAACACGACCTGCCCGTGGCCGCCACGGGCGCGCTCGAAGGCCTCGAGCAGCACGCGCAGCTCGCGCTCCCGGCCCACGAACGGGGTGAGCCCTCGATCGGCGGCGACCTCCAGCCGGGTCCGGGTCTCGCGCGCGGCCACGACCTCCCACGCCACGACGGGCTCCGCCTTGCCCTTGATCGTCAGCTCCCCGAGCGGCTGGGTGTCGAAGTAGCCCTGGACGAGCCGGTGAGTGGCCTCCGAGATCGTCACCCGTCCCGGCTGTCCCGCCTGCTGCATGCGCGCCGCCACGTTGGTGGCGTCGCCCACCGCGGTGTAGTCCATGCGCAGGTCGCTGCCGATGCTGCCCACCACCACGAGCCCGGTATTGAGGCCCTGGCGGGCCTGGAAGCGGAGGCCGCGCGGCCGCAGCTCGGCCTGGTAGGCCTCGAGCGCGCGGGCGATGCCGAGCGCGGCGTGCACGGCCCGGATCGCGTGGTCCTCGTGCGCGATGGGCGCGCCGAAGATCGCCATGATCCCGTCGCCCAGGAACTGGTTCACGGTGCCCTCGTAGCGGTGCACCTCGGCCAGCATCAGGTCGAAGGCGCGGCTCATCAGCCGGTGCACCTCCTCCGGATCGAGCCGTTCGGACAGTGACGTGAAGCCGGCGACGTCGACGAACAGCACCGTGACTTGCTTCCGCTCGCCGGTGAGCGCGGCCCCGGTGGTGAGGATCTTCTCCGCCAGGTGCCGCGGCGTGTAGGACCGGGGCGAGGCGAACTGATCGGCGACGGACGTCGTTCCGAGCGCGCCGCCGCACTGGTGGCAGAAGCGATTGCCCGGCGGGTTCGACGCCTGGCACGCCGGGCAGGCCGCGACCTGGCGCGCCCCGCAGCCGCCACAGAACTGCGCGGCCGCGGGATTCGCCTGGCCGCAGGCCGGGCAGGTCATTCCCGCCAGGCGCTCGCCTGGTCGAGGGCGGCGGTCGCGTCCGCGTCCAGCTTGAGCTCGATGCCGCCGACCAGCTCCTTGAGCTGCGGCACCGTGGTCGCGCTCGCGATCGGGGCGGTGATGCCGGGCCGGTGCGCGAGCCACGAGAGCGAGACCTGCGCGGCGGTCGCGTTCGCGGCCGCGGCCACCTTCTCCACCGCGGCGAGCACCCGGAAGCCGCGGTCGTTCATGTAGGTCTTCTCCACCCCGCCCGCGCGCGCGGTCTTGGGCAGGGCCTCGCCCGCGCGGTACTTGCCGGACAGGAACCCGCTCGCGAGCGAGGAGTACGGAATGACCCCCACCTCCTGCTCGAGGCAGAGCGGCTCCAGCTCGCGCTCGTACTCGTCGCGGATCACCAGGTTGTACTTCGGCTGCAGGCACTCGTAGCGCACGGTGTGATTGGTGTCGCTTTCCCACAGGGCGCGGGTGAGCCGCCACGCCGGGTAGTTGGAAGCGCCGATGTAGCGCACCTTGCCCTGCCGCACCAGGTCGTCGAAGGCGCGGAGCGTCTCGTCGAGCGGGGTCTCGCGATCGTCCCAGTGCGCCTGGTAGAGATCGATGTAATCGGTCCGGAGACGCCGCAGCGAGGCGTCGACCCCCTCCATGATGTGCTGGCGCGAGAGGCCCTTGTCGTTCGGGCCCGAGCCCATCGGGCCGCAGACCTTGGTCGCGATCAGGACCGAGGGACGGTGCTTGCGCGCGGCGAGCCAGACCCCGAGGGCGCTCTCCGACTCGCCGCCCGTGTTCCCGGGCGCCCAGCGCGAGTACACGTCGGCGGTGTCGATGAAGTTGCCGCCCGCCTCGACGTAGGCGTCGAGCACCGCCTCCGAGGCCTTCTGGTCGGTGGTCCAGCCGAACGTGTTGCCGCCCAGGCACAGCGCGGCCACCTTGAGCCCGGTGCGTCCCAGCTTGCGCATCAGCATGATCGGTCGTCCTCCTGGAGTGCGTCGCGCTAGAGCGCGTCGCCGAAGGTGGTGAGAGGGTTCTCGAAGCGCAGTCGCTGCGCCAGCGGATGCCCCGGCAGGGCGTCGAAGATCCGGCGAATCGTGGCGGCCGCCTCGGAAGCGACCGCGTCGGTGCGAATGGCAAGCGAGAGATAGGGCCGCGGCATCGACCGGAGCTGCTGGTCGACGACGTCCCAGTACCCGCGCGCGCTGGTCCAAGCGGCCGTGGGATAGAGTACCTCCAGCGCGATCGGGGCGGGGCCGCGCAGCACGCGCCGCGCCACCCGCCTCCATCGCGGACGCGGAGGCACGAGCGAGCGCGTGGTCAGCGGCACCATCAGGAGCCGCCGCCCCGCCCGGCCCCCGTCCACGCGGAAGTCGTGGCGCGCGGGCCGGTAAGGCACGCGGGGCGCGCCCGCGCAATCGGTGTACGCGCCCACGATGGGCGTGGAGTCCACCGCGGACGGCACCGCCGGGGCGGTCACCCCCCAGCCGGTCACCGGCTCGAGCGAGAGGTCGATCGCGACGCCGGCCTGCTCGACCGTCTCGAGAACCCGGTCGCTCAGGAAGCCCGCCCCCGACCGGAAGAGGCGGGGCGGCGCCCCCGCCCACCGGCCGAACGCGTCGAGGGCGAACCGGGTGGCGTGGGCCTGCCAGTCGCCGTCGCCGAACTCGTGCACCCACTGGGCGCGCTCCGGAGCCCAGCGGATCAGGTGCGAGTGCACGCCGAAGTAGTCGCCCGCGGCCCGCAGCCGGTCGACGCACTCGGGAAACGCCACCAGCGCGTGGTCGGGGCGCCCGTGCACCTCGGCGATCTGGGGATCGGTCCGCACGTACCAGCCGAAGCGCGGGGTGCGCCCGGTCCAGCCGTCGAGATCCGCCCGCAGCCGCGTGAGATAGTCGACCATCGCCGCATAGCCGCCCCACCCCGGGGGGTCCCGGCGGTCCAGCTGGAACCCATCCGGCTCGACGTCGACGCTCAGGAAGGCGGGAATCGTGCTCGACGTCGTCGACTTCATCGGTAGAGCGGCATCTCACAATACCCGTGCGCCCTTGTCAAGGATGGTGCGGACGGTCGCGCGCGCTGCTAGAGTGCTCCCCGAGATTCCGAAAAAGGAGGCCCGCCATGACCCGCGCCTACCACATCATCGACGCCGACGGTCACGTCCTCGAGCCGGTGGATCTCTGGGACAAGTACATCGACCCCGCCTACCGCGACCGCGCGCCACGGATGATCATTGACACCGACGGCAAGGAGCGCCTGCTCGTCGAGGGGCAGGTGCTGGGCAGCAAGAAGGGCTTCAACGTGGTCGGCGCCATCGGGTCCCGGCAGGGCGGGGTGCCCGAGGCCACGATGAAATACGTGGACGGGCGCGCGGGCGGCTTCGATCCGCACGCCCGCATCCCGGACATGGATCTCGACGGCATCGACGCGGCCTTCCTCTACCCGAGCGTGGGCCTCTTCGCGGGCGCGGTCCGTGAGCCCGGGCTCGCGGGCGCCATGTGCCGCGCCTACAACCGCTGGCTCGCCGACTACTGCCGCCCCTACCCCGACCGTCTCTTCGGGGTGGCCATGCTGCCGATGCAGTCGATCGAGCTGGCCATCGAGGAGATGCGGTTCGCCCGCCGGGAGCTCGGCATGCGCGGCGGCTTCCTGCGCCCCAACCCCTACAACGGGCGGTCCCTGCACGACCCGGCGTACGCGCCGTTCTGGGAGGAGGCGCAGGACCTCGACTTCGCGATCGGCCTGCACGAGGGCGCGAGCGGCGGCATGCCCCAGGTGGGCGTGGACCGCTTCGAGACACGCGGGGCGCGACACATCATCTCCCACACCATGGAGATGATGCTGGCCGCGATGAGCGTGATCTGGGGCGGGGTCTGCGACCGCCACCCGCGCCTGCGCATCGCGTTCCTCGAGTCGGGCGGCGGGTGGATCGCGCCGTGGCTCGATCGCATGGATCGTCACTTCGACGACCAGGGGTTCAACGACTCGGGGCTGTCCATGAGGCCGAGCGAGCTGTTCCAGCGCAACTGCTGGATCTCCTTCGAGCCGGTCGAGGGCTGCCTCGGCGTGCTCGCCGACTACATCGGCCCGCACAAGATCCTGTGGGCGACCGACTATCCGCACCCGGACGGCTTCTTCCCCGGCGCGCCCGCGCTGATCGCGGGCCGACCCGAGCTGTCGGAGGCCACCAAGCGCGAGATCCTGGGCGGGGGCGCCCGGCGCTTCTACGGCCTGGAGGGCTCGTGACCGACCACGCACTGTCCGGCATCCGGATCCTGGATCTCACCCAGTTCGAGGCGGGCACCTCCTGCACCCAGCTCCTGGGCTGGCTCGGCGCGGACGTCATCAAGATCGAGCCGCCCGGCGGCGAGCAGTCGCGGCGCAACCGGCCCGAGGTGCCGGGCCTCGACGCGATGTTCTTCCTGCTCTTCAACGCCAACAAGCGCAGCGTCACCATCGACCTCAAGAAGCCGGAGGGCCACGCGCTCTTCCTGCGCCTGGTCGAGGGCGCGGACGTGGTGACCGAGAACTTCGCCCCCGGTCTCATGGAGCGGCTCGGGCTCGACTTCGAGCGGCTCGCCGCGGTGAACCCACGGATCATCCTGGCCCGCCTCAAGGGCTTCGGGCTCTCAGGGCCGTACCACGAGTACAAGAGCTTCGACATGATCGCCCAGGCGATGGGCGGGGTGATGAGCGTGACCGGCTTCCCCGATCGCGAGCCGGTGCTCTGCGGGGCCAACATCGGCGACAGCGGCGCCGGGGTGCACATGGCGGCGGGGATCATGGCCGCGATCATCGAGCGGCAGCGCACCGGCCGGGGCCAGGTGGTCGAGGTCTCGATGCAGGAGGCGGTGGCCAACCTCATCCGCCAGCGCTACGTGGTCCACTACCGCGACGGCAAGCCCACCCCGCGCCGCGGCAACGGGGCGCCGCCCGGCGCGGTGCCCGACGGGCTCTATCCCTGCGCGCCGGGCGGGCCGAACGACTACGTGTACATCTACGTGCAGCCGATGAACCGGGGCATGTGGGAGGACTTCGCGCGGGCCATCGGCCGCGACGACCTGCTCGCCGACCCGCGCTGCGTGGACGCGCCCACTCGATGGGAGCATCGCGAAGTCCTCAACCGCATCGCGCGGGCGTGGACGGGGGCGCGGTCCAAGCAGCAGGTGCTGGCGGTCCTGGGCAAGGCCGGCGTGCCCTGCGGCGCGATCTTCGACACCCAGGAGGTGCTGGACGACCCGCACATGAACGCGCGCGGCGCGATCGAGACGATCGACCATCCCACCCGCGGCCGCTTCCGGGTGCCGGGCTGCCCGATCCGCCTCTCCTCCGGCAAGGCGACCACGACGCCGCCCCCCCTGGCCGGACAGCACACCGACGAGGTGCTGGCCGAGGTGCTGGAGATGTCGCCCGCCGCGGTGGCGGAGCTGCGCGCGCGGGGAGCGATCTGAGCGCGCCGTCGCGCGCGGGCGGTCAGTGCCGCGCGGGCCAGGTGCCCATCACCTGGCGGAGGATCGCGAACTCGCCGATGTGGTAGGTGTTGTGCTCGGAGACGATCAGCAGCTCGCGGACGAGCGTGTGCTGCCGCGCGTAGGGTAGCGCCGAGCCCAGGGCCACGCGGGGGTTCGCGGCGATCTTCTCGAGCGCCGCGCGGTCCCGGCGAAAGGCGGCCACCGTCTTCCGCCACGCCTTCGCGTCGGCGGTCGCCTCCGGCTTCGGCCAGTAGTCGTCGGGCCACGCGGGCAGGCGGTACTCTTCATCCTCGATGTACTCGAGGATGTCGCGCTGGGCGATGCGCATGTGCTCGAGCAGGTGCCAGGGCGTGTAGAGCACGTTCGGCGGCCGCGTGTTGATGTGCTTCACCGGGAAGCCGGCCACCACGTCGTCGAAGGTCATGTACGACGGCCCGTGGACCAGCGCCCGCACCTCCGCGCGCACCGCGTCCTTCTTCCCCTGTGCCTTCATGGCGTTTCCTCCGGAGCCCACGGTACGCGCGTCAAACCTCGATTGACAAGGCCGGGTCGCGGTCTAGACTCGGGGCCCAGGAGGACGACGACCATGGCGACCCGCAATCCTCACGCGTTTCGACTCCGGCCCGGCATGCGTCGGGGCTTCCAGGCCGAGACGCCGTTGCCCACTCGCCTCGTCTCCAACGAGGAGTTCCCGCCCCTGCCGCAAACGCCGGCGCAGCGGCAGGTCGAGGAGCGCATCCTCGTCGAGGCCGCGCGGCTCGCGCCGCGGCTCGGCCTGAGCCGCCGTGACTTCCTGCGCACGAGCGGCGGCGTGGCCACCTCCCTGCTGGCGATGAACGCGGTCTTCGGGCGCTTCTGGGACGTGCGGCCGGCCGAGGCCGCCGACCCCGCCGCCTTCAAGGCGCGGAGCGGCGATCCCTACTTCATCTTCGACGTGCAGCTCCACTACGTGGGCGCGGGCTACGATCCTCACAACGAGGAGGCGAGCCGCCGCGGCGCGGTCAGCAAGGGCGCGCTGCTCGGGCTCCGCCGGGGCTCGCGGCGGCTCAACCCGAAGCTCGCGTCCGACCGCGGGACGATGGCCGATCTGGCCTGGGCCAACATGGTCAAGGAGGTCTTCCTCGACAGCGAGACCGACATCGGGCTCATCTCCACGCCCCCGGGGCCGTATCCCCAGGAGGCGGTCGTGCCCCCGAAGGAGATGACCCACATCCGCGACGAGATCAACCGGGTGACCCGGTCGCGCCGGATGCTCGCGCACGGGCTCATCACCCCGCAGCTCGGCCAGGTCGACCTCGACTTCATGGACGTGCAGGCGGCCACCTTGAAGGTGGACGCGTGGAAGGGCTACACCGGCGCCGCACCCAAGGGCTTCGACCGGGGGTGGTTCGTCGACGACGAGAAGGTCGCGTATCCGATGCTGGAGCGCGCCCGCAAGCTCGGGATCAAGCGGGTGTGCCTGCACAAGGGCTTGCCGCTCGGCCCGGTCTCGGACTACAACCATCCGCGCGACGTCATCAAGGCGGCGCGGGACTTCCCCGACATCGACTTCGTGCTCTACCACGCGGGGCTGCTCACGGTGCCGTCCACGCTGTCGGCCGACGTGCCGTGGACCACCGAGTTCTGCCAGATGAAGAAGAAGGAGGCCGGGCTCGGCAACATCTACATGGAGCTGGGCTCCACGTTCGGCCAGCTCGCCACCACCAACCCGACCGCGTGCGCGCATCTGCTGGGCCAGATCATCGACGCCTTCGGGGCGGACCACGTGCTGTGGGGCACCGACTCGATCTGGTACGGCACCCCGCAGTGGCAGATCGAGGCCTTCCGGCGCTTCGAGATCCCGCAGGCCCTGGTCGACGCCCACGGCTACCAGCCCCTCACCCGTCAGGTGAAGGAGCAGATCTTCGGCCTCAACGCCGCACGTTTGTTCAGCGTCGACGTGAAGGCCAAGCGCAACGAGCTGCCCAAGGACTACCTGAGCCAGATGAAGATGGCCTACCTCGACGAGGGCCCGACGCCGAGCCACCGCTTCTACGGCTGGATCGCGGGCTAGACGTACACCCGGGGGATGCGGGTGTTGAGGTTGGTCAGGACCTCGTAGGGGATGGTGCCCGCCCAGTCCGCGATGTGCTCGCAGGTGATCAGCTCGTCGCCGTCGGCGCCCAGCAGGGTGACCACGTCGCCGTTGTAGGCGGTATCCCACTCGATGTTCACCATGATCTGGTCCATGCAGACGCGGCCGATCACCGGGTACTTCTTGCCGCGGATCAGCACGTGGGCCACGTTGGAGAGCGCGCGGAAGTAGCCGTCGCCGTAGCCCACCGGCACCGTGACCACCCGCACCGGGTGGTCGGACTCCCAGGTCGAGCCGTAGCTCACCGGGTGCCCGGGCGTGACGACCTTGAAGTAGACGACGCGCGAGCGCAGCGCCAGGGCGGGCCCGACCGCGATCGTCTTGCGCACCTCGTCCGAGGGATAGACCCCGTAGAGCAGGATCCCCGGCCGCACCATGTCGAGATGGCTCTCGCGGAGCTGCAGCACCGCGCCGGAGTTGGCCATGTGGCGGACCGGCGGCTTCACGCCCTGCCGGTCGTACCACTCGAGCACCTCGAGGAAACGCGCGAGCTGCAGGCGCGCCGAGGTCAGATCGGCCGCGTCCGCGTTGGCGAAGTGCGAGTAGATGCCCTCCACCTGGCAGTGACGGCACCCGGCGGCCTGCTCGAGCAGCCCGCGCGCGCTGTAGTAGTGCACCCCGATCCGCTCCATGCCGGTGTCGATCTTGAGATGCACCCGGGCCCCCACCCCCATCTGCCCGGCGGTCTCGTCGATCTGCTTGAGCTTGTCGATGGAGGACGCGGTCAGGGTCAAACCGTGGCGAAGGAAGATCGGGATCTGGTCGCCGAAGATGCCGCCCATGACCAGGATGGGCAACGTGAGCCCCGCCTCGCGGAGGGCCACCGCCTCCTCGAGGAAGGCGACGCCGAGCGACCTCGCCCCCAGCGACGCCAGATGCCGGGCCACCGGCACGAGGCCGTGGCCGTAGGCATTGGCCTTGACGATCGGCATCACCACCGCCGGCGCCACCGCGGCCTGGATCGCGCGGAAGTTCTCCGCGAGACGGGCCAGGCTGACCTCGACGACCGTCGGCCGCAGCGCGCCCTGGTCCACCGGTTACTTGGGCACCATGCCCTTGAAGCGGGGCATGACCTCCTTGGCGAGCAGCTCCATCGAGTGGTGCCACGCTTTCGGGTTCTCGCTGTAGTCGAAGCAGAACAGCAGCAGGGTGCCGAAGCCGCCGACCTCCTCGTAGATGTCGTTGAGCTTCCGCGACACGGTGTCGGGCGAGCCCACCAGCCAGTTGTGCTTGGCGCAGTATGCCGGCGTCACGTCCGAGTCGGGCACGCTCGGGTCGTGCTTCAGGTACTCGGTGAAGGCGAAGGCGCCCAGCAGCGGCAGGAAGTACTCGGTCATCATGCGGCCCATCATGCCGCCCACCGAGAGCCGCAGCGCCTCCGCGTCGGTGTCGGCCACGAACACCTCGCGGACCATGCGCCAGTCGGAGCGCTTCGCGGTGCGCTTGCCCCGCTCCGCGCCCTGCTCGACCGCCTCCCAGTGGCTACCCACGTAGCTCGGGTTGAGGTTCAGGCTCATCGGCCAGAATCCGCGCTCGCCGGCCAGCTTGAGCGTGTCCGAGCCCTTGCTGAGCCCGGCCACCCCGATGGGCGGATGCGGCTTCTGGAACGGCATGAGATGGGGCTTGAGGGTCTCGAACATGGTCCCGGTCTTGGTGACGTGCCAGAACTTGCCCTTGTAGTCGAACTCGGGCTCGTCGCTCCAGAGGCGCAGGATGATGTCGAGCGACTCGCGGGTCATCTCGCGGTTCTGCCCCGACATGCCGTCCACGTTGAACATCGACCAGTCGCTCGGCAGCCCGCTCGCGGCGACCCCGAAGTTCAGACGGCCCTGGGCCATGTGGTCGAGGATCGCCAGCCGGTTCGCCAGCTCGGCCGGATGGTGATAGGGCATCAGGAAGCCGCCCGGCCCGATGCGCATCCGCTTGGTCTGGAGCAGCGCCTGCGCCACCAGGAGGTCCGGGGAGGGATGCGGCTCCCACGGCGAGGTGTGGTGCTCGCCGATCCAGGCCTCGCTGAAGCCCAGCTCGTCGGCCCACCGGAGCTGCTGAAGATCCCACTGGTGCCCGTCGAAGAGCTTCCGCTCCGGCGGGTGCGACGGCATCGTGAAGAGACCGTAATCCATGGCAAGCCTCCTGACAGATCGCGGCTACAGATCTCGTTCGAAGGGAAAGAGCGGCCGTCGCCGGTTCCGGAACGTGAAGAGCCGGAGGTCGGAGCTGGTCACGCCGTCGCCGTCGCAGAGGACGATGTGCCGGGCGATCGGCTCGAACCCGGCCCGGAAGTGCTGGCGCGACTTGATCAGGACGTACTTCTTGCGGCGCGGGTCGATGCCGCAGTGGGTGAAGACGCCGGTGTCGAAGGGCTCGCTGCGCCCCTCCGACACCACGATCTGCATGGCCCCGGTGTCGAGCACCGCGGTGCGCCCCATGCGCACGCGGGTGCCGGTGGCCATCGGCCCGGTGACGGTGAATTGCCCGTCGGTGATGCGGGTCACCTTGCCGGTGACGGGCAGCGGCCGGCCGAGCAGGTTGATCTGGGGCATGTCGACGCGGCCGCCGAGCGGCAGGGTCACGCCCGCCGCGGTCCCCGCCTCCACCAGCCGGCGCACGGCGGCCGGGTCGCAGATGGGCCCGGCGGCCACGTCGGTGAGCCCCTGGCGCATCACCTCCTCGATCACGCTCATCACGTCCTGGGTGCCGCCGGACGCGGTGTTGTCGCCGTGATCGACCAGGACGATCGGGCCATCGCCCAGCGAGCGGGCGTGGGCCACCTGGCCCGCCAGCGGCGCGCCGCGGTAAAGGAACTCCTCGCGCCGCTCCCACGCCATCGCGAGCAGCCGGTCGCGCAGCGCGAGCCCCGCGTCGGTCCGCCGGTCGCAGACGATCACGGTGGAGAGCGAGACGTGCGGGATGTCCGAGTGCGGGAAGCCGCCGAAGACGGAGGCGTTGAGCACCGCGCCCGAGGCCTCCGCGCCCATCGCCATGTCCATGACGTCCTTCATGGGCTGCCGCGACGGGGCGTGGACCAGCGTGCTCGTCATCATGGGGAGCGAGCCCCAGACCATGACCGGCTCGATCTCCCCCCGCAGCGCGCGCATCATGGTGCGCCCGGCGCGCTGGCCGGTGTCGCCCATGTCCACGTGGGGGTAGGTGCAGTAGCCGGCGATGACCGTCGCGTGGTCGACCATGGCCGCGGTCATGTGCGAGTGGAAGTCGAGCCCCACCGCGATCGGCACCCGCGACGCGACCGCGCGGATGCGCCGCAGCAGCTCGCCCTCGCCGTCGTCGACGTGCTCGGCCACCATCGCCCCGTGCAGCGCGAGGAAGACCGCGTCGCAGCCTCCGCGCACCGCGCCCACGATGGCCTCGGCCATGTCCTCGTAGGCCGCCCGCTCCACGTAGCCCGAGGGGTGCGCCCCGCCCGCCACCGGCAGCACGATCTCGGCGCCGGCCCGCTGGGCCACGTCGAGAAAGCCGCCGAGCTGAGTGTTGGTGTCCTTGAACTCCGCGATGGCGGCCTCGCCCTGCAGGGGGCGGAAGGACGCGAGCGGGGTCGGCACCGGCGAGAAGGTGTTGGTCTCGTGCATCATCATCGCGAGGACCAGCTTCGGACGGGCCATGCCGTGGAGCATACCTTACCCGGGCCTCGCCGCGCGCCCCGGTCGTCGCCGATTTCAGTGTGGCTTGACTTTTTCAGTGCTGCTGGATAGGGTGCGCCCATGCTGCGCGCGGCCAGCCTCGGGGAGCGCATCCGGACGTCCCGATTGAACCGGAGATTGACCCTCGGCCAGGTCGCCGAGAAGGTCGGGGTGAGCGTGAGCGCGCTCAGCCAGCTCGAGCGGGACCAGTTCAATCCCACCATCGCCACCCTCAAGGCCATCGCCACCACGCTCGACACCACCATCGGCAGCCTCGTGGCGGAGACGAGCCCGCTCGACCGGGCGGTGGTCCGGGCCGGGGAGCGGAAGCGGCTCTCACCCCGCCGCGGGATCACCTACCAGCTGCTGACCCCCGATCTCTCCGGGCACATCGAGCTGATCCTGAGCGAGTACGAGGTCGGCGCCGGGACCGGGGAAGAGGCCTTCGCGTATTCCGCCGAGCAGTGCGGGCTCGTGCTGCAGGGGGTGGCCCAGGTCCACCTGGGCGACACCGTGCACCGGCTCCGGGCGGGCGACAGCATCCGCTTCGACTGCTCCATCCCCCATCGCATCGCCAACGCGGGCCGCGGGCGGCTCCGCTGCCTGTGGGCGATCAGCCCACCGACCTTCTGAATGAGCTGGCTGAGATGAGCCGGAGCGAAGCGGCGGCGGAGCGGCGGTCGCTCCTGGTGGAGGAGGATGCGCTGCCGACGTGGCTCCGCGACGGCATGTGCATCGCCCTCGGGGGCCTCGCCACCGCCGGCCACGCCATGATTGGCGTCCGCCACATCGTCCGCCGCGGGCTGCGCGACCTCACGGTGGTGGGCTCGGCGGTGGGCGGACTCGACGTGGACCTGCTCATCGGGGCCGGGTGCGTGCGCAAGGTCATCTGCCCGTACGTGGGGGCGGAGGCCCTGGCCTCCATCGGGCCCTTCTACCGCGCGGCCGCCGAGCGCGGGGAGATCGAGGTCTGGGAGTGCGACGAAGGACAGTACTATGCCGGACTGCAGGCGGCCGGCCAGATGCTGCCCTTCATGCCGACCCGGGGCGGGGTGGGCACCTCCTACCCCGAGGTGAACCCGGACCTGAAGCTCTTCACCGATCCGATCCGCGGGGAGACGCTCGTCGCGGTGCCCGCCATCGCGCCGGACGTGGCGCTGCTCCACGCCGCGCAGGCCGACGCCTACGGCAACGTGCAGTTCGTGGGCACCGGCTACGCCGATCGGCTCCTGTGGCGCGCCGCGGACCGCACCCTGGTCCAGGTCGAGAAGGTGGTCTCGAACGAGGAGATCCGGCGGGCCCCCGAGCGCACCGCGCTGCTCGCCCACGGGGTCCTGCGTGCCCCGTTCGGCGCCCATCCTTTCTCGAGCCCCGGCTTCTACCTCGAGGACCGCGCCCACATCGGAGAGCTGGTCGAGGCGGGGCGCGCCTTCGCGCGGACCGGCGATCGAGGACCGTTCGAGCGCTACCTGGACCGCTACGTCCGCGGCCCCGCCGATCACGTGGAGTACCTGGAAGCGGTCGGCCTGCGCCGTCTCCTGGCCCTCGGCGAGTACTGATGGACGCCCCGTCGATCAAGGAGCTGATGGCGACCTTCATCGCCCGGGACATCACGGACGGGGAGGAGGTCTTCGTGGGCACCAACCTGCCGGTGATCCGGGCCGGCGCGCTGCTCGCCCATCTCCACCACGGGCCGAGCATGCGGGTGATGGTCGCCCACACCCGGACCAACCTCTACCACACGCCGGTCATGGAGTACTTCGAGCTGCTGACCGACTGGCGGGGGGCCCGCTGGGCCGAGGCCTACTTCAACGACAACGAGATCGTGATGTACCAGAAGAGCCGGCGGGACTCGGTATTCTTCGTTGGCGCGCTCCAGATCGACCGGTTCGGCAACTCGAACCTGATCGGCCTCGGCCGCGACCAGCGCCGCCTCACCCTCCGCGGGCCGGGCGCGATCGCGACGACCACGAACGCCTCCTACGTGCGGCGCTTCTACCTGTTCGTCAACGAGCACTCCCCGCGGGTCTTCGTCCCGCGCTGCGACTTCGTGAGCACGGTGGGCTGGGGGGAGGGCGGCGTGGACGCCCGCCGACGC
>Ga0075021_10000452_pt1 | contig 21952 bp, 16 predicted proteins | sample ColStrG_CSR_2012_FD_72749 | JGI IMG/M metagenome (GOLD analysis project Ga0075021, IMG submission 72749) | Freshwater sediment microbial communities in response to fracking from Pennsylvania, USA - Cold Stream Run_MetaG_CSR_2012 | ecosystem: Environmental > Aquatic > Freshwater > Creek >...
GCCGTAAAGTCCTGGCGATGTCCGCGCATTTTCTTGTACTGCTTCTTGCGCTTCAGGTGAAATACCAGAATCTTCTTGTGACGGTCTTCCGCCACCACTTGCCCGGTTACGACCGCGCCATCGGCCTTGGTAATCTGCCCGTCGGCGGGAGAAATCGCCAGCACTTCCTTGAATTCCACCGTGCTATCCACGCCGGCGCCCGTCTTCTCGATCTTAATCACATCTCCGGGCGCTACCCGATACTGCTTGCCACCAGCGCGAATGACCGCGTACATAATCCTGCCTCCAAAAATGCGTTCCCCGGGGCGCAAAAGCGCCGCGCCGGACACTTGCCAAAGTCGATGCTTGCTGTGTTTCCGCCAAAAGCGCCGGTTCGAAGCCGTCAACCGGGCGGGCGAACTCCAGAAAGGAGCCCTAAGTACAGGCAAACTCTATAAGTATAGCCGTCGGCGAAGCCTTAGGTCAAACCCTGCTCGCAGGACGAGCTTACGTGCGCCCCTCAGGGGCCTCCGACGAGGGCCGGCACCATGTTCGAACCCATTGTTTCTTTCCACATCCTGTGCGAAAATCCTCTCCCGATACCCGGAGGCCCCATGAAACGCCCGTCCCTAGCCTTGTTTGCCGTATTCGCCCTCAGTCTTTGCAGCTTCGCTGCCGACAAAAAAGCCGATCACAAAATGGCCGCCCACAAATCCGAAGCCGGTGGCCCCGACGTCGCCTACATGCGGAAGATCTGGGACGGCTGGAGCACGATGAAGCCCGCCAATGTCGCCGAGTTCTACAATCAGACGCCCGAGCACATGTTCTTCGATGAGGCTCCACTGAAGTACAACAACTGGCAGGAGTACGAAACCGGCGTGCAGGCGCTTCTCAAGGATCTGAAAACCCTGAAGCTAACGGTCAACGACGATGCCAGGATTCATCGTGAAGGCAACATCGCCTGGGGCTACGCGACGATCAAGGAAGAGGACACGACCAACGACGGCAAACATGAAATGGCGACGTTGCGCTGGACTGTAATTTTCGAAAAAGACGCCGCCGGGAAGTGGCTGATCATCCACGAGCACGTTTCTGTGCCGGAGCAGTAGGCACGCGGATCATCAAAAGGCGGATCGTCGAACTTCTTCGATTGAGCAAGCGAAAAGGGCCGGACATCCGGCCCTTTTGCTTATTCTCGGTTCTCAAATCGCAACTACGCCTTCTTCGGTGCAATCGCATCCTTGGCGGCCTTGGCAAGATAGAACTTCGCCGTGGTCTTCGCCGCGATCTTGATCGCTTCGCCGGTCTGCGGGTTGCGTCCCATGCGAGCCTTGCGGTGTACCTTCTTCAGGCGTCCCAGTCCAGGCAGCACGAACAGGCCACTCTTCTTGGCCTCTTTCACAGCGGTATCGGTCAGAGCTTCCAGAAACGAAGCCACTGTCTTGTTATTGGTTTCCAGTTTCTCCGCCAGGTGACGGATAAGTTGGCTCTTGGTCATACCTGCAGCCATGAATCCTCCTTCAAAAGTTCTAAGTCGCACATTGCTATGCTGGGCGAATAGTAGCGCACTTGGCTGTGGAAAAATAGCGTTTTCCGGCCATTTTTGCGATATTTTTTGTGAGAAGTGCCAAAACAGGCAAATCCAGAGCGGGTTTGGGCGATTTCAGCCTCCCAAAACCGCTTAAAACGCCTGTTTTGGACGGGGGTGGATCGAAGCCGCCGGGATCATTGTGGCCTCGGGCGCTCTACTCGAGCGAGCCTTTAGACGAAATCCCCGACCTGAAAAAACGCTCCAGCGACTCGACAATGTCCGTCGTGAGAAACTGAATCGTGCCCTGCAGCCTCTGCGATACCAGAAAAGAAAAGCGCTTCTGCCCCGCCGTCCACTCCCGCATTTGCCCGCAATGTTGCGGCGAACAACGCGAGGTCACGCTGGACTGCCCCAGCGATTGCATCTATCTGCAGCAAGCCCGCGAACACGAAAGACCGAGAGGGTTGGACGCGAGAGATATGACCGAGCAAGACCGCGCATCGTTGTTCCCAAATGTGAACATCGAAGAGGCCTTCCTCTATCAACAGGAGAATCTTCTGCTCGGCATTAGCTTTGCTTTAGCAAAGAGCGCTCGCGCCGACCGCAACCTGCGCGACAGCGACCTGATTGCTGCGTTGGTTTCTTTCGGCAAAACCTACGAAACCCTCGTCCAGTCCGGCTTGCACTACGACGCAGGCGCGATCAATCTGCCTCAGCAAGCTGTGATCCAGGAAATCAAAGAAATGCTGGCGGAGTATCGCGAAGTGGAGCAGAAAAATCGAGGCTACGTCGCGCTGCTGGAGGAGGACATTCTAAAAGGCGTCGTCTTCATAACAAGAATGGCGCACGGAAGAACCAACGGACGACCCAAATCGCGTGCCTTCGTCGAATTTCTCTTTCAGCAATTCCCGGACAAAGCTGCGAAAGAAGAACAACCCAGCCGGATCATCGTTCCATAACAGGATTTGTTCCTACTCCGGCCCCGCACCCTCGAACACCTTCCGCCCACCCAGCGCCGCGTAGAATCCCCAAACCGTCAGCGCCAGAAACAGAATCGGCACGCTCATCGCCGCACCGGCGTACCAGCGCGAAAAATCCAGCGTGACCGGCACATTCAGCAATGTGTTGGCTACGACGACCGCTACCGCGAGTGTTATCAAACCGAAACGCACCAGGGCAAACGCCGCAATCGCGTAGATCAGCAGCCGCATCGGCAGTTCGGCCGCTACATGCTGGCTGGCCAGCAAGCTGAGCGTGGTAAAGATGGCAACGAACCCCGCCGCGGCGGCCCACTGGTTTCGCAACAAGTAGCGCAGGCCGACGAGTATAAAAAAGAAAAACAACGTGCTTCGAATTCCATCTGGAACCCGTTCCAAAATTGTCCCCAACGTGCTTCGCAGTCCCAGCAAGTAATCGGTCGAAAGCAGCTGCGGCGCAGTTCCAAAATGCCTGGCCCCGAAATCCAAAGTCAGTTCGAAAATCAGAGTCCACGTAAGTCCCAGAATCACTCCGAACATGACATCTCGGCCAACCAGCGGATCCCGTACGCGTCCACTCATCAGGCGCGTCCAGGAAATGATGCAGTGCGGCCAGAGCTTTCGCACATAGGGCTCCAGCGCCATGTAGAGGATCCAGGTCATCCCCGCCATCAGCAACGAGGTTCCGACCGCTAGCAGGAAAGCTCCAAATGTGTCGAAGTCGGGAATGAAGTGACCGAAACAAAGCCAGATCGCCATCTGTGCCAGGAAGACGATAACTGTTAGGCGGAAGGCGCTTGCCCGGTCGCCTTTGCCCTGCTTGTATTGCCGCCTCGCCAGCAACGACGCGCCCAAAAGGCCTCCGAAAAAAAGAATAAGGTCGACGAGTTGCCTTATCTTTCTGCCCCGTGTTTCCTCAAACGGACGCATCCGGGAAGGCCGCGTCCACGGTCCCGTCATCAGGAAAAACACTGCCTTCCCGTGCCATGCTCCGGCCTCGACGCGCAGAGGGCGGCCGCTTCCCGGCCACTTCCCTGTCCACGCCGCTCGCTCATCCGAGTTTGCCAGTGAAGTCCACTGCGGCGAGGTGTTCTGAAATTGCGACGGATCCAACCCTGCCGCTGCAAACAGCGGCTTCCAATCCATTGGCTTCGCGGCGGGCGGACTCTCCTCGAACTCGGGAGGCAAGGCCTGAAGAAATGTCAGCCTCCCGTTCGTATCCACGATTAAATTGATCATTCCCGATTGCGTCGTCGGGGGGTCGCCGAAGTCCATAACGGCGGGCGTCATCGACCTGCGCATGTCGAGCGGCATCATGTAGCGCGAGCTCTGGCGATAGGTAAACTGCAGCATGGCAGGCTGCTCGGCAAGAATCTTGCTCCACTCCGATGGCGACTTCGGCTTATCGTTTTCCTCAATCCACTTCTGCAGATCGGCGTTATACAAGAAATCGGTCGCACTATCGACAGGCTTCGGGTCGTAGCCAAGCTGGCTCACAATTTGACGCGCCTTGTGCGTCAGAACGTCGGGAGACATCTCCAGCGGAATACTCAACAGTCCGTCAGTTCGCGGAATGAGCGCGACGCAGGCCACCAAGCCCACGACGCACGCCGCTAGACAGAGCAAAGCTCGCTTCGGCTGCATGCCCTCGGTCTCACCCGCCGCCGCCACCATTTGCGGAGAAGGCGTTTCCCCCGCTGCGAGCGCCGCCGCAAGCGGATCGCCTCCCGGCAACGCCGCCGCGACCGACAGGGCCGTCGCCGGACGCCGAGCCGGGTCCGCCTCCAGGCATAGTAAAATTACTCGTTCCACCAACGGATCAATATCTTTGATGACCGTCGAGGGCCTGCTGACCGCGCCTTCCGACCGGGTCCGCACCAGCTCGGCAAGATTCCCCGCGCTAAACGCCTTCTTCCCGGTAAAGATCTCGTACAGCACCAGGCCTAGGGAGTAGATATCACTCTTTTCGCTAACCTCGGTCCCCGCGAGCTGTTCCGGAGACATGTACGCTGGCGTCCCGCTGCGCACCTCGGCGCCTTCCAACTGATTCGTCAGTGCAGCCAGGCCAAAGTCCGTGATCACGGCCTGCCCACGCCCATCCAGCATGATGTTCGCCGGCTTCAGATCGCGATGCAGCACTCCTTTGACATGAGCAGCCGCCAGTCCCGCACACAGCTGCCGCGCAATATCGAGAGCTTTATCGTTCGGCAATCGCCCGATGCGACGCAGCAGCGAAGCCAAATCCTCGCCATCCACGTACTCCATCGTGAAATACGTTTGCCCGTCGACTTCGCCCACGTCATACACCCGGCAAACATTCGGATGCGACACCTTGCGCGAGATGCGAACTTCACCGCGAAACCGCTCCACCAGCGCAGCGTCTCTCGCTGCCTCTTCGGGCAGGAACTTCAGCGCCACGGGCTGCCCCAGCGTCAGGTCGTCCGCCCGGTAGACCTCTCCCATGCCGCCCTTGCCGAGCAGCGCCACGATGCGATAGCGCTCCGCTAGCAGCGATCCGGGCAAGAAGCGCCCGCCATGTAAGAACGCACTTGACGAGGCACTCATCGACACAGGTTTCGGCATAGGACGGCCCGACTTGGACGCAGAACTGCCTCGAGACGGCGGGGGTGCCGCCGCAGGCTCTGACGAAATCATCGTGTCGACGTCATCTGTGTTTCTTGTATTGGAATGCCGCGCGGTCGCGTCCGGAATCAGCGTATCGACATCGTCGCTCGACAACGTCGCGCCGCAAGCCGCGCAAAACCGCGCCAGGGATGGGACTTCCGAACCGCAGGAACTACACCAGGCCATGGAAGACGTGCCTCAATCGGGAAAATCTCTGGGCAAGTTTACGTGAAGTGCGAAGAAATGAAAAACGGGAGCCGCTTTCGCGACTCCCGTCAGACCTCTCCGAACTCGTCAGAATTCCAGATGCAGCGCCATCTGGATAAACCTCGGACTCCCGAGCGTGTGCTGAATCACGCCCAAGGAACCCTGTGGGGTCGTTTGGTAGCACGGATCAGGATTGAAACAAGGATTGAAGGTCACGTTGTTGTTCGGCGTGTCGAAGCTGGCGTGATTCAGCGCATTGAGAAAATCCGCCGAATACTTCAGATTGAACCGCTCGGTGATCTTGAAGTTCTTTCGTACCGACAAGTCAGCCCGCAGTTGCCGAGGCCCACGGAAGGTGTTGCGCCCTCCTGTCGAGAAGCCGCTCTCCACGCTATCGCAAAAAGTCCCACCCGTCGTAGTCGGCCCGCAGGGAGGCACTCCACTCTGTCCGGGTTGCAGTTGCGGGATCGCAAAAGCATTGACATCCAGGAAGGGAGCGCCCGTGGCGGCGTTCCCGTGAATCTGGGCCGATTGCGGTGTCTTGCCCGCCGCCAGCGGCACCACCGGATTGGTAATGAAATCGTTCGCGCTGTAGTACTGCGAGCCCACCGACCCGGAGAAGTCATACACGTTGTAGGGCTGTCCGCTCTCGAAGGTCATCAGGCTGGAAAGTCCCCAGCCATCGACGATCTTGCCAAGAAGCGACTTCCCCTTGAAAATCTGTGGGATTTCGTACAACACCTGGATCGTCGCCACATGCGTGCGGTCAAAATCCGACGTCGCATACGAACTCTTCGGTTGCAGCGGGTTATTACCGTTGTAAAAAAGTCCCAACCCGCTTTGTTCGTCCAGCGTATGTGACCAGGTGTAGGATACCGTCGCCTGCAGGCCATGCTTCAGCTTCTTGTTAAAGTTGAACAGCAGCGCGTTGTAAGTCGAGACTCCGTTCGCGGTCCAGAACACAGAATTGGGGCTGAACCCGAGGTACGGGACTCGAACGTCGGTGTTCCCGCCAGTCGAAGTGTTGAGAGGCTCGCTCACCAGCGTCGGGCAGGGATTGGTGTTCGGAGGGTTGCAGCTTGGGTCGCTGTGGTCCGCCGGCTGGTAACCGTAGGAGTAGATTTCTCCGTTAATCGGATGCTGCGACGTAGCGATGCCCGGTTGATTGAACGGAATCGGCTGCGTCAAATGCACCCCGTGATTTCCGGCATATCCCAGGGTCATCACCATATCTTCTCGCGGCTGCCATTGCATATCGAAAGTCCAGTTTTCCGAATATGGCAACTTGTTCTTCGGGTTGTAGCCTCCGAACAGAAAGGGGTCGGTACCGCCTTTGAGCGCCGCTAGATTAGGCACTAACGCAATCACGCTGGAGAGATCCTTGGGCGGAGGCGGAGGCGCTGTCGTGCCAAACGGATTCGCCCATGTGGAATTCGAATCTCCAGCGACCGGCAGGGTGAAGGGCGGCTCCAAAGTCACGCCGAAGGGACCGTTAAAGCCAAATCCCGCGCTGGGTGAGTACTCTGTAAAGAACTGCCCCCGGTCGTAGAAGATTCCCAGACCGGAACGGAAAACGATATTCCGTAGTTTCGACGGGCTCCACACCACGCCGACACGCGGTGCAAATCCCCATTGCCGCCCGCTGAGGGTCGAGTTTCCAACGCCTCTTGTCGGAAAGTCGTGGTTGTTGCTAGCCACCACCAGGCCGATGTTGTTGAAAGTGTCGTTCCCCGCGTTGTAGGAGAAGCGGGCTGGATCAAAATTCGTCAGCAGACCATTCCGTTCTGAAAGCGGTCCGTCCCAATCAAACCGCACACCTACGGTCACGTTCAAGTTGTTCGTGACTTTCACGTTGTCTTGCGCATAGGCACCGGTCTCGTTGGCGCGGTAGTGACGATTCGTCGTCCCGTTGAAAAGCACGGTATGCGCCTGGCCCGGCCGGAATTGGCCGGTCAGGAAGCCCGTAAAATCGAAAAACTCCAAGCCGGACACCTGGTTCGCCTGATTGTGAATATTGATCTGGATCGCGTCCCAATTGAATCCCACCGCAATGTTGTGACGTCCCCGAACTATGTTGAGGTCCGTTGCGCCTGTATAGCGGTTTTGGAACATACCGGCATTCGCGAAGTTGCTGGTGGGTCCGAACGAGAGCCCGAAACTACGAAACATCGCGTCGTTGTTGCCTGCGCTGTTGTCGATCGTAATGCCAGGGAAACGGTTGCTGCCAAATAGATTGATGCCAAAATCCTGCGGCGTGAAGGGCTGACCGGTGTGCGCGAACGCCTTCATGTGCACGAAGCCGATGCGCTGTCCCCAAACCATGGACGGGCTCAGGTTCCAGCTATTGTCAATCGAGATGGTTTGCGATCCGGAATCTAACTGCTGGGGAAAGCCCAGCAATCCACCCCCGGACTGTCCGCCGCCCTGCGAGGCAAACGGATTCGTCGTAGGACTGTGCTGGTAATAATATTTGCCGGATACGTGGTCTTTGGTGCTGGCCGTGTAGTCGAGATTGAAATTAGCCTGGTCAGCATGAAAATGCGAAGGCTTTCCCGGAACCAGAGCATCGTACCCCAAATGCGCCGCCATTGTGCCGTCGGTAATTTGCGGCGTGGGAACGAAATAGGAACCGTCTTTGTTCTTCCGCTGCAACAAGGCCAGGGCGGTCGGATCAATCTGGCCGGCCGTGATCGGCGGGTTTTGTCCGTTGGAAAAATCGGCGTTGTTCGCCGCCGCCAGCGCGGCAGCACTGCGGTCATCGGTCAAATGCAGCGGCACATTGGCCTGTGAAATCCCCAGCAGTTGATCGCTAACGCGAATGCCCTGGTACGACGTGAAAAAGAAAAGCTTATCTTTGAAGATCGGCCCGCCGAACGTCGCCCCAAACCGGTTGTAATGGAGGGGTGGGACTGCGGGCGAACCGGGGATTATCGTATTGAGGCGATAAAAGAATGGCCGCGCATTCCAGATGCTGTTCTGGAAAAACTCGTACAGCTGGCCGTGAAATTTGTTGGTTCCGGATTTCGTGATGATGCCAATATGAGCTCCGCTCGTGGCGCCTTGCGAAACGTCATACATCGACGTATTCACGCGCAACTCCTCAATGGTTTCCGTGGGCGGCGTGGGAAGCGCTTGTCCAATCGCATCGTAGACGGAAGTGCTCGTGCCGATCTCTCCCGTAGAACCGCTGAAGTTTTCCCCTGTATTTAGAACTGTACGGTTGGAACCCACCTGGCTCGTGGTCTTGCCGTTGAACAGGTTGTTTCCGCTAATTCCGTTGAGGGTAAAACTATTGCTGGTGTCGCGTTGCCCGTTAGCCCAGATGGCCTGATTTCCCAACCCAGAGTTGCTGCCCGAACCACCCAGCAGATCGGCATTCACGCCCGGACTCAGCAGGGCCAGCTGCGTGAAACTGCCGGTGCCTAACGGCGTGTCTTGAATCACCGCTTCCCCAAGAACGTAGCCGTTCGTCGTATCCACTTGGTTCAGCGCATTGCTGGCTGTCACGTTGATCGCAGTCGTGACCGTGCCGACTTGCAGCACAGCCGTCTCCGTCGTCGTGCGGTTGGCCTGGACTTCAATCGGGCTATGCGTTTCTGTCTTGAAGTGATCTTTCGCAAACGTCACGGAGTAGCGCCCGATCGGCAAATTGAAGAACCGATATGCCCCGTTGTTGTTCGAAGTCACGGAGAGCTCGAGGTTGGTGTCGAGGTTGCGCGCCGTCAGGCTCACCTTGGCGATGGCGGCTCCGCTCGGATCGGTCACCGACCCTTCAATCGAGCCAAGTAGCTGCTGCGCACGCAGGGGCGTCGAGAGCAAGGCGCACAATGCAAGAACAAAAACGCCAACTGAATGTCGAGCCGAAAAACGAAAGATAGAAACGATGGAATCGCGCACAGGGGCCTCCGTGAATGGCGAATGGTAATGATAAAGATTTGATGGGAGAACATTATAGGTTAGCGGAGGCCGCTCCGGGCCTTGTAAATAGGCGGTTAAAATCACCTGAAATTTGCCTGAAGACCTAGATCAGATTCTCGGTAGAATCGATCACTCGCCGCACCCCTTGACCCTCTGGCAGCCGCTCCAGCAGCTCGCGCATGCTGCAATGCAGAATCGGATGCCACGCCTCCCCGGCAATCTCCGCCAGCGGCTCCAGCACAAACCTCCTCAAATGCATCGCGGGATGCGGAATCGTCAGTTCGCGCGACTCCAACACGCGATCTCCATATAGGAGAATATCGATGTCTAGAATGCGAGGGCCCTTAGGGGTGGATTTCTCGCGATCCCGCCCCATGCTGCGCTCAATGGCCAGGACCCCCGCCAGCAACGCCTGCGGCTCGCACTTGGTTTCCAATTCAACCGCGCAGTTCAGAAACCACGGCTGTTCCGTGAACTCCATGGGCTCCGTTTCGTAAAAAGAAGAGCTTTTGGTAACTCTTCCGAGCGCTCCTAAGTCATGCAACGCGCGCTGCAGATTCGCGGCGCGGTCGCCCAGATTCGATCCTAACGAGAGGTAAGCATGTGTCAGCACAGTGACTTACAGTGTGCGGGGTCCAGAGGATTTTTGCCAGCGCCGGTCCTGGCGTGCGATCCAGCAACGACTTCACGCCAAAAGTACCCAACCAGTAATTACGGCGGAGACATGCGGGAACGTGCCTTCCGAGCCATGATGTTTCTGTTATGAGCCTTGCATCGCTGCTAGTTAGCCGAGATCCCGACCTGGTCCATCCGTTGCGCAGCGCCTTCGAGAGACACTCGATCGGCGTTGAAGTCTGCATTGGACCCCACGCCGGCACGGAAATCCTTTTGAGTGAACACTTTGACGCCGTCATAGTCGACTGCGACGATATGGACGGCGGTTCCGATATCATGCGTGGACTGCGCGGCATGTCTGCCAACAAGAATTCTGTGGCGATCGCGGTCGTCAACCAAGGCACCACCACGGGGCAAGCCTTCCAAATGGGGGCTAACTTCGTGATTCAAAAGCCCGTATCTTCCGTGAATGCTTCGCGGTGTGTGAGCGCCGCTGTCGCCATGATGACGCGCGAGCGCCGCCGCTTCTATCGCCACGCCGTCGAATTTCCGGTCACCGTTTCGTTTGGAAAAGAAGAAGTCGAAGCGTTGGCCAGCAACGTCAGCGAGGGTGGCATGGCTTTGCATTTCAATGGCGCGCCGCCCAACAGCAACCTCACAAAAGTCTCGTTCAATTTGCCAAATTTATCCTCCCCCTTCGAATTTCGCGCCGACCTGGCCTGGGCCGATGAGGAAGGGATCGCGGGCGTTCGCTTCGTGGATGTGCCCCGTAAGGCACAGGAAACGCTGGAAGACTGGCTGACCCGCCAAGCCTCCGGAAAAACCAAGCCAGCGGAAATGGCGCATGTTCTGTCCAGAGCCTGATTCGGGACAGCATCGCCAACCATAGAAAAAAGCGGCCCTTCACCCATGGTGAAGGGCCGCTTTATTACTGGTTGAATCGCGTTAGTCTTTGTCGGCCGCCAGACCCTCCCGCAGGTGCCCAATGGCTTCATCGATCGACTTGATGGCCATGGCCTTGTGGCCGTGGAAGTCGCTGGCCGCTTTGTGCTCCAGGTCCCACTTGGTCTTTTCCAGCTGCTTAATGCACTCGCGAATCTCGGGATGTTTCTCTTTCTTTTCCATCTTGTCGTCTTTGTCCTGCGGCGCCGCAAACGCTGCGGGGAGGGCCAAAGTAACGGCAAGGGCGGATACAGCCAATATTCGCTGAAGCTTCATGTTTCATCTCCTGAGGGATTGGGCGGATGAGTCCGCCGCTCGGTTCGAACAAACTCAGTCTAGCGAAAAAGTTGCCGCCGTTGAACAACGGAGGACCCAGAGGTACATAGAGGGATAGCAGGCCGAACACGTTACTTGGACACAGGCGCCTCGCCTGTGTGCCTTTTGGAAACTAGGGCGGCGGCTAAATCGAAGATGCTACGGCTAAGATCGATTCGTGCGACGTAACCTCTTCACACAGCGAGGGATTCCGCAAAATCCGCGACACCAGAGCGGTGTGCATGGCATGTCCTGCGCGGTCCGCGACCACTCTTCCCAGCAACCTCTTTCCAATCAACGCCAAATCGCCAATCAAATCGAGGACTTTGTGTCGCACAAACTCATCCTTGAAACGCAATGGAGGATTCTCGATGCCGTCGCGCGTGAGCACGACGCAGTTGTCGCGGGAGGCTCCGCGGATAAGTCCCATGTTTCTCATGGCTTGCTCATCCTCTCGCGACCCAAATGTGCGTGCTGGAGCAATTTGCTGGATGTAGCTGCCGTTGGAAAGTTCGACTTCAAACGTCTCCCGCCCAATCAGAGGGTGAGGAAAATCAATAGCATACGAAGCCGAATACCCTTCCGCCGGGTAGATGGCGATAAACTTCCCGCGGTCCGCCAGTTCGATGGGCTGGAGCACGCGCAGGTACGTGCGTTTGCGGCGCTGGCGGCGCAACCCTACGCCTAAAATCATGTCCACAAAAGGCTTAGCGCTGCCGTCGAGAATCGGCAATTCCAGGTTGTCCAATTCGATGATTGCGTTGTCGACGCCAACGCCTACCAAGGCCGACAGCAGGTGCTCCGTGGTGGAAATCAGGACGCCCTTTTTCATCAAACTGGTGGCGTAGCTGACCTTGGCGACGTTGTGTCCGATGGCCTCAATTTCGAAGCCGTCGAGGTCAGTGCGGCGGAAGACGATCCCGGTCCCGGAAGGCGCAGGAAGGAGCTGCAGACGCACGGGCGCCCCACTGTGGAGCCCGATCCCGCTGCACTCCACGCTGGCCCGGATTGTTTGCTCGAAGTCCAAGAGGCGGGTCTGTGAAAACTATTGCAGCCGCTAGGTTACGCGCTTGGTGGAAATTCTGACTGTGGCAAATTAACCACAGTCCAGCGGTCGTATGGTCGTCGGGTCCAGGCACTTTTGAGTAACGCCGAGACAGCAGAAGGGGTTAGATTAAGCCCATACGGAGGTCCCGCCCATGAATCCCCTAATTCGCCCCTTGGCAGCCCTTTGCCTGGTGTTGTCGCAAGTAGTCGCCCCGGCAGGAAACGGCGCTCTCTTCGCCCAGTCGCCGGTCGAGAACGCTTCCGCGATGACGACGGTCAACGTGACCGTTGACGTCCTGGTGAACCGTCATGCGATCAGTCCTTACGTTTACGGCGGCGCCTATCCCAAGGATGCGGCGACGATCACCGACAGCGGACTCTCGGTTGTGCGTTGGGGAGGGAATGCTACCTCGCGTTACAACTGGAAGACGTTCACCAATAGCGCGGCGGCAGATTGGTATTTCGAGGATTTCCCGTACACAGAAATCGGCGACGGCGATTCGATCAAATACATTCAGGATGTAAAGGCGGCAGGCAGCCATCCGATTATGACGATGCCCATGCTGCCCTGGGTCGCCAAAGCCAAGGGTTGGAGTTTTTCCGTAGTGAATTACGGTCCGCAGTGCGGAGCGGACCCCTTCAATTCGGATGCCGGCAATGGAGTGAAGTCCGATTGCAGCACGAATGTCACAGGAAACGATCCCAACGATGGCAACGTTCCTCTTTTGGATCAGCCGGGCACGCATGATCCGGCAGGCAGCGTCTATCGCAATCAGTGGACGGCCGCGCTGGGCAAGGCATTCGGCACTGCGCCACATTTCTACAACATGGATAACGAGATGGACATCTGGGGCGGAACGCACCGCGATGTACATCCGATTCCAACTGCCTACAACGAGATGCGGGATACCTTCGTGGCGGAAGCTCGCGCGTTGAAGGGCTGGGACGCGAAGGCGATCCGGCTCGGTCCGGTGAGTTGTTGCTGGTGGTTTTATTGGAACGGCGCTAACAACAGCGACAAGGGCGCGCATGCCGGCGTGGACTTCCTGCCGTGGTGGATGAACGAAGTTTACTGGCAGGACAAGGTCGCGGGAAAACGGTCACTCGACGTATTGGACGTGCACGCTTATCCCGATGGGCCGGATACTTCGAGTTGGACTCTCGCGCAAAAGCAGGCGCTGGCGGCGCGTATCTATCGCGACTACTGGGACCCGACGTATGTGAGTGAGTCGGGATCGATCAACCAGAACTGGGCTACGTTTCTCCAGCCGAACAAGACGATACCGTTTCGCATTCCACGCCTCCGGGCCATGGCCAACATGATTTATCCGGGGACTCCGGTCAGCATCACGGAATGGAGCGCCGCGTTTGCGGGTGAGTCGGATTTCTCGACAGCGCTCGGGGATGCGGATGCTTACGGAATTCTTGGCCGCGAGCGCGTGTACCTGGCGTCGCGATGGGTGGCTCCGGTTTCGACCAATCCAAATTATCTGGCTCTGAAGTTGTTCACGAACTATGACGGGCTGCATCACGGATTCGCGACGAGGTCGGTTTCGAATACGAACACCGGCGATCCAAATTTATTCAGCAGCTACTCGGCGTTGGACGCAACGGGGAAAACGCTGACGATGCTGGTAGTGAACAAAGACCCTGCGAACACCGTGCAGGCGCAGTTTGCGCTGAATGGGTTTACCCCGGGGCAAGTTACGTCGTATACGCTGTCGTCGGCGAATCCGACGAAGATTGTAGCGTCGGCGCCAGCGCCGTGGTCTGCAACCATGAACTTTGCGCCTTACAGTGCTACTGTGCTGGTGGTCAGCGGGACTGCGCAGGTTCCGGGAGCGGAATGGGATATGAACCCAGATACCACCATGGTTGCAGCGAACGGACTCGTTGCTTTGCTTCCGAAAATCATCTCGGGATCAGGCACTGTCAATCTGGGTACGCCGCAGTCTGACAACGGAATTGCTTTGAAGGTAACGCAACCAACTCTAACTCCCGGACACGCGGGCAAGATCACGGTTACGGCGGGCGCGACACCGGGCTTTTACCACTACGTGGTTCCGAGTACCGATAGCGCCGGCGTGAAGCAGCAACAGGCCGGCTGGATTCTGGTGGGAAACCCGCCAGCCTCGTTGGTGAAAACGGGCGACAACCAAAAGGGACCTGTGGGAAGCAAGCTGAATCTCTCCGTGACGCTGAATGCTGGGCAGTCGGGTGGTAGCGGCGTGGGTGGAACGATTCTGTTTACAACCACTGCGGGGTCGCTCTCGAGCCGCATGGTCACCACTGACTCTTCCGGTAAAGCAGCCGTGGTGCTCACGCTGCCCGCAAAACCCGGATCAGTTCAAGTGACGGCGGAGGGACAGTTTGCGCTGGGGCATCCAGTGGCCACATTCACTGAGACTGCGCAGTAGGACTGGAAGGCGAGAGCTTGAACCGCGCGCCGAGCCTGGCGTCGCGGATGCCTTGCAGGGTGCCGTTCGACTGAAGGACGACAACGGGTTTTGCCGAGAACGCCTCACGACTCGATGCAATGAACAGAGCGGCGATGGCTAGACGTCTTATCTCTGGAACAACAGTCTAGAAAACGCCTGTGCTCTATTTCTGGGTAGATGCAGTCTTGTCCTTCACATAATCAATCGTCTCCGCGACCCCTGCTAGGGCTTGGCTGTCGGAAATCCTCGGCTTCAGGCTTTCGAGAAAAAACAGTGTCACCTGCGGTTTCTTGTTCGACGCAATAGCGATGAACTTAGGTTCCGAGAAAGAATCGCGGATAATGGGCAGAAATTGGAGAATGGTTACCGGATTCGAAAGTTCTTTTGCATCTAGAGTCTTGAGCAGCGCGATCGAGACTCCGTCTCCCAATCGGGGGGTGTTCTTCATTGTCGCGCTCAGTATCATTTTTTGTCCGCTAGCCTGCACCCGCAGCAGATGATCGACGAGAGCAAGAGAATAGACATCGGGTTCAGGTTCCTCGGCATTGACATTTTTCGAGCCCATAAATATAGCCAACATAATCACAGAGACTATCAGGACTGGCGGGTGGCCCTGATACGAAGCGATGGGGGCTGGCGCACCCCTTTGGTTCGCTTGTTTGGAGCCGATACGGCTATCTGATCGGCTACTAATAGCCTTGCTCGATCGTCACGTTCTTCCCGACTGCCCGATCCCCCCGCAGATTCTCAACGCGACTTGAACAAACCTGGCAGGAAAGTGAAAAGTCGTGAGTCCTTCCCCCCTCTCCAGATCCAAGAGGTTCGTTGGCCCATATGCTCGGATATTCTGTTGATGAATTGCCTGACAGTTAGATGGGAAAAAGAAACGGTCCATGGTTCGGGATACGAGTTGTCACCGCCGACTTGGCTATATCCTACCTGGTGCGCTGGAAACTTATTGAGGAGCTCTGGTAGAGCCTGGTCTGGGTTGGGAATGTTTTTGAGGCTGATCTGGTCTATCTGTAGCCCAAGCAAATACTCTGGATCGTCAATGCTTACTCGCGGATAGACATTAATGGAAGATTGGTCTGCCGACCAAGCGTACTTGCCATCTGATTTGCAGAGTGTGTCAAGAATTTCACGAACGGTCTTGTCACTTAGGTGCAACGAGAAGTGCGCATTCTGTTCTCTGGGATCGTCTTCAAATTTCTCCCGGATAGCTTCTTCAAACCCTAGATGCAAACCATCTATATTTTTCTGGCTTAACTCTGAGAGACCATCTCTGAGAATAGCGTCGTCGACGTCGAAATGTTGCACCTTAAAGTCCAGCGGTGGCTTTGGGCTTTCGCTTCGACTGTACCCGCTCGGCAATACTTGCCCAAAAATCGGCGCAACGAAAATCGACAAAAACCAAATCGAGATATGGAGTTTTCTCACTGCGTTGGTCCTAGGTTAGTGTAAGTCACGCCAGTGCTCTTCCAGTGCAGCGAAAGGGTCGGCCACTCGCCTAGTGTAGTTGTGTCAGCGAAATAAAAACCAAGGCCACCCACCACTAAGTCTACCCCCCTTCGAGCCGACACGGTTATCTGACCAGCGACTAATAGCCTACCTCGATCGTCACGTTCTTCCCGACTACACGCGGAGTTCCGGCGTTCAAAATATTGTTGTCGTGGGACAGAACGCGGAGCTTCACTGACGCACCCGCCTGGTAGGACAATCCGGTGTTGTTCTTGCCGGCGACTCCTACAATCACATTGCCGGCTACGTTCAGCACGCCCTCGCCGTAGTTCTGCACCGGAACGCCGATGTAAATAAAGTTCCCGCTCGCGGGCTCGCCGTTCAGCTGGAAGACTTTATTGTTGGCGATGACGCTGCCCGACCCGCCCTGCATGGTGCAAGCGATGCCATACCACGTGTTGCCGCTGCCGCCGGAAATGCCAAACTCTTCGATGTAGTTTCCCTCAATCGCAGTAGAGAAACAGGCATTGGCGTAGATACCATGTTCCGGCACGCCGTACAGATGATTGCCGCGGATCTTCCAGCCCGCAGCGTTATCCATATAGATCGCGGATTTTCCCGAGCTCGCGATCCAGGAATCGAGCAAGTCCCAGTCGGTGACCGCGTTCACCGCATCCACGACGCGGATTCCGTTGCCACCCGAATTGGTGATGAATAGATTGCTCAGCCGCCCATTCACTTGCGAGGTTGTCAGTGGCACGTTGTTCCTGCTGATGCTGGTGATTTGAATGCCGTCGCCTCCGGCGTTCTCCACGAGAAGGTCTTCCATCACGCTCATCCACGAGCGAATCACGAGGGCTGTGGTTCCGGTGTTGTTGGAGCTATTGCCATCGAGCGTCATATGAGCAATGCGGACCGGATCACCCGTGTAGGTGTAGTCGTTGGCCCAGCTGTCGGACGCCAACAAGGCGGGCAGATTCGATCCGCTGGCCTGCTGGAGGATGGTTCCCGTGCGGGAGTCCCCCAGATAACTCCGGTTGCCCAGCAGAACGATGGTCTGATTCAGCAGGCATGTTCCGTGGATCAGGATTGCGTCGCCGCTCTGACTGCTGTTGATGGCGGATTGCAGAGTCACCGTGTCCCGCACTTTGCCGGTGCAAGTGACGTTGACCGAAGAGGCCGATGCAGCGACTGCCCCCACCGAGGCCACGAACAAAATTGTTAGGAAAAATGCAGAAGAGAATATTTCTTGAAACCTCAAACGCATGGCTGGACCCCGAGCACAAATTTGACGCACACGGTATCGCTCAGCCCACTAGAACACGAGCCCAGGAGAAAGTTTCGGCCCACCTTCAGGCGTGGCCGCAGAGCATCCAACCAAATGCGCCTACCGACAGCGATGATGGGCCTGAGTACGCCATTATCTTGATCGCTTACTTGGTTAGACTCGCCTCGAACAACGAATCCGCCAGGTTGTCGTTGTAAGTGATCTTCGACAGGAAGCGTTGATAGGCCATATCTCCGTTGTAAAAGCGCGTGAGAGAGTAGGGTGTCAGGATTCCCTGCACGGGCTTGTAGTTGTCGTAGACTTCTTCTTCCACGTTACGGTACTTATCCGAGGCATCGCGCCAGGAATAGGACTTCTTGACGGGTAGATGAGTTGTGGCGTCGAGAAAAAGCGTTACCGATTCATTCTTCGAATTTGTAATCGTGATTTGGTCGGTGAGCTTGTTGTCGGCCAATGCTTGTCCTTCGAAAAAAAGAGCGGTTCCGGGCGCCTGCATCCATTCCCGCAGAACTTTGTCAAGGGAGCGCAGACGGCGGCGGTTGTAGTCCGACGTGAGCTTGGGCTCTTCCTTCTCGGTGCCTTTAAAAGTGACTTCGTAGCCCAGGTCGCCGTTGTGGATGATCGCGACGTCCGTCTTTTTGTTCGACTTGGGATCGGGGAGCTGGATCGGAAACGGGGTCTGGGTCTGGACGATATCCACCCAGGATCCGTAGGATTCGAGTGGAACCTCGACGCGGTCTTTTTCACCATACTGAAAAAAACGCCGGTAGAGCACGCCTCCGTCGCGGGGACGCCCATGATAGAGCGTGTAGGAGCGGCCTTGCTCCGTGCGCGTGGTGTAGCCGGTGTAGGACGGACCACCTAGAGCTTCGATGGCTTTATTAACCAATGCCCGCGCCTTGGTCGTGCTCTCGTCTTCGGGTGATTTGGCCGTCGGAGAGGTTGGGGCTGGCCGCGCTGCGGGTGTCGCCGGGGCTTGGGCCAGAGCGGAAGCCAGAAGAAACGGGAATGCAAAAGCGAATTTCATAGTTGCCTGCTGTGTTGGACGCATCTGGGACCATTCTAGCTGCCTGGGAAAATACAGGCCTTGGGGAACCAGGCCATGGCGACCTCCCCGCGGCACCGGGCAGCGCCCGACGAGTCCGGGCGCTACCAGAAATTCTCTTAAACCTCGCAGGCGAGGCGCCTGCTACCACGTGATCGCGGTTATCCCGCGAGGACCGCGCCGCCGTTGACGTTGAACACCTCGCCGGAGACGAATCCCGCGTGCTCCGTACATAGAAACAAGATGGGTGCTGCGATTTCTTCCGGCGTTCCCACTCGCCCCAGCGGGATGGTATCCATGATTTCCTTTGAGACGTTGGGATCGGCGAGGGCGGGCGCCGACATATCCGTATCGACCCAGCCCGGGGCCACGCAATTCACGTAAATTCCCTGGCGGATGATCTCGCTGGAGAGGCTCTTCGTCATACTGATGAGCGCGCCTTTGCTGGCCGAATAGTCCACGTGAAACGCCTCGCCGCGCTGGCCGGAAGTGGAGCTGACGAACACGATATGTCCCACCGCACCGCTTTGCCGAGGTTGCTTCTTCATCTGCAAAACGGAGTGCTTGGTGAGGGCGAAAACCGCATCCAGATTGACGCTGAGAGTGTTGCGCCACTGCGCGTCGGTCATTTGATCGATGCCTGCATCTTCAGCGGGCCAGACACCGTGATTGGCGACCAGGATATCGAGGCGCCCGAAGCGCTGGACGGTGGCGGCGACGAGATCGCGGGCGGTTTCTGTACCAGTGAGATCGCAGGCAACCGCATGGCAGCGGTCGGGGCCGCATTTCTCAACGAGCTGCTGCGCCTGGGCTGCGGCCTTCTGGTAGTTGAAGACTACGTTTGCGCCCGCTTGGACGAAAAGCTTTACGGCGGCCGCGCCGATACCGCGAGAGCCCCCTGTGATTAGGGCCACGCGGTTGTTCAGAGAGAGAGGGACGCTCATGCGGATAGTGTCGCTGGTGGCCGTGGGGATGTGCAAGCCTAAAACAATTGTGCTGACTATTGGAACAAGAATCGAGATGATGGTGTCTGAGACTGTTAACCTGTGGTTAGCGGGGCCTATGACATTTCTGCGCAAACTTGCGATTTCGGTCGTTGTAGCGGTTGGCTTGGCAGTTCTCTGTTTAGCTGTCCTGTGGCCGCTAGTCCGTTACCAAAGACGTCGATTCGAGAGTATGGCCACCTGCGCTGCAAAGTTCCACGCAGGTAAGAGCACGGCAGCAGATGCCGAAGACTTTTTACGGACATTCCAGCGCGGAGCCCTTGTCGAACACCGTGACTGCGCGCCAACCGAGTGTATCTATGAAGTTTTGGTATCCAATTTCATGCTCAGCGTTAAAAAGGACGGTGCCGGTCCAGACTATGACTCGTGGTCCAATATCCAATTCCTTCGCATGCTTGGAATCCGGCCCGGTGTGGCAATTACTCGCTTCACCATAAGGGGTGGGGTCGTGCAAGAAGTATTTTTTGGAACGGCTTACCAAGATAATGCAGGCCAATGGATATGGGCGTCGTGGGAAGCGCAAGACGAACTATCTGATTACGCCAGCTGCTGGGCGCTTGCAGCAGGTCACCCTACCTATATCGTTAGTCATACGCACACCGGATCCGGTCCGTTTTCAGGGCTCTCAGTGTCTTCGATTTTTTCGGAGCATGCGACTCAAAGTGACCGGACACGTTGCCTGCGAATTCGATTTGAGTGTATGACGCGGCCGCGTGAGTGCGGGCGTTTGGCGTTCATGCCACAAGTACAAGAAGACATTGAGGCTGAAGATGTCCTACGGAAAGACATCACTAAACAATACGAGGCGTCAGTTAGCGATTGTCACCGAAAGAAAGGTTTGCTTCCGTGATTTGAATCCGTAAGATGCCTTTTCCATAAGGCGACGAGCGGGAGCGTCCGGCTTTTACACCTGCGCCGTCTTTTCCACCCTCAGCTGCCGGATCAGCACTCGCACCAGCATCCCGTCGTAGCGGGTGCCACTGAATTTTTCCAATTCGGCAAGTGCCTCGTCGGCGGTCTTGGCGGGGGCGTAGGGGCGTTCTCCGGTCATGCTGACGAAGGCATCCGCCAGGCCAACTATGCGGGCGAGCAGCGGGATCTGTTCGCCCCGCAGTCCAGCCGGATAGCCCGTGCCATCGAAAGCTTCGTGGTGATGCTCCACGGCGCTCTGGATTTGGTCGCTGTCCGGCAGCGTCGCAACGATTTCGGCGCCCATCTGCGCGTGCTGCTTCATCAGATAGAATTCGTCTTCTGTCAGCGGAGCCGCCTTGTTGAGAATTTTCTCCGGAAGAAACAGCTTCCCGATGTCATGCACGCGCGCGGCAAACTGGAGATCGTCGAGCTCATTGGGGGGCAAATCCAAAGCCCGACCCAGCAGTTCCGCAAGACGAACAATGCGTTCTGCCTGCCCCGCCGCGTAGGTTTCGCGGCTTTCCGAGGCACGCGCCAGGGACTCGATCGCTTCGCGCAGGACCCCTGGATGGCAATTCTCCCCCGCGCCACCCACGCGAATAATCGCGGAAATAACTTCTTCCACGTGCTCGGCGCCGGTGTGATCGCGCTGAAGGAAGCCTTCGATGAACGACGACATCATTTGACGCTTTACGGCGACGCCTTCGTCGGATGCGGAGAGTTCGACCATGGACACGCGGTTCCCGCCAGCGTGTTTCGAAATGTACATACCGCTGTCGGCGAGTCGAATAATGTCTTCCGCGGCGAAACCGTGCACTGGGAAACTGGCGACCCCAAAGCTGCCGGTGATGTGGTGCTCGCTGAGCATGGGGTCGGTCGCGACCCACAGCCGCAGGCGTTCGGAAAGAATCTGCGCCTGTTCCAGGCCTGTTTCCGGCATTAGGATAATGAATTCGTCTCCGCCATAACGGGCGACAATGTTGGACTGGCGACACTTCTGTTCCAGCAAGCGACCAACGCGAGCCAGCACCAAGTCACCTTCCAGGTGTCCCATGGAGTCGTTCACTTCTTTGAACTTATCGAGGTCGATCAGTACGACGGAGAATGCGCGGCCGGAACGCGAGGCACGCTTCCATTCGGATTGCATGGCCTCCCAGAAAAAACCGCGCGTCTTGATGCCCGTTAGCCCGTCGGTGATGGACTGACGTTGCAGTTTTTGGAACACAAACGAATTGTGTAACGCAGTCGCGAGCAAGTCCGCGAGGGTGCCGAGGATCAGCTTGTCATCCGGCGTAAATGCGCTCTCGCGCTTGCTCTCGATGTTGAGGATCCCCAGCAGAGTCTCTCCGTAGCTCACCGGGATGCACAACACGGAGCGGGAATCCTGCAGAATACCGAGCACGGGCCCCTCGCCAGTCGCTTGCACCAGGGCAGTTTCTCCCGAACGAGCGACGCGGCCCAGAATGCCGACTCCGAGCGGGATACGCTTGCCCCGAGTCTGCGCCGTGGAGCCGGCTTCGGCACGAATTTCAATGTCTTTGGTCGCGTAGTCGAGAATCCCGATGCCAATGTGATCGAACTGGAAGGTCTTCTGAATTTCCTGCACGATTTCCGCCAGCATCTGTTCGGGATCCTGGCTGGAAATCGCGGT
>Ga0075021_10000453_pt1 | contig 21924 bp, 19 predicted proteins | sample ColStrG_CSR_2012_FD_72749 | JGI IMG/M metagenome (GOLD analysis project Ga0075021, IMG submission 72749) | Freshwater sediment microbial communities in response to fracking from Pennsylvania, USA - Cold Stream Run_MetaG_CSR_2012 | ecosystem: Environmental > Aquatic > Freshwater > Creek >...
CGTTTGTGGACGACTACTGCGAGCGCGAACTGGATCCGCTGCTGACCCCCGTTACCGTGGACCCGGCGCATCCGTTCCCGCGCGTGATCAACAAAGCGTTGTGCGTTGCCTTGTTGCTGCGTCGGCGTCGGCGCTCCTCGCTGACCTACACCGGAGTGGTCACCGTTCCGCGCGCCCTGCCGCGGCTGGTGCGGCTGCCCTCGCAGGGAACCGTCGATTTTATTTTTCTAGCGGACCTGGTGGTGCATCACGCCGCCCGGATGTACCACGGCTACGACATCGTTTCCTCCGCTGCATTCCGTGTGACCCGCAACTCCAACCTGTACTTGCAGGAAGAGGAATCGCGCAACCTGCTCGAGTCTGTGCGCACCGAACTCCACAATCGCCGCAAGGGCGACGCCGTGCGCATGGAAATCGAGTCGCAAGCCGACCCCGAGATTATCGAGCGCCTGCGCACCGTCTTCGAGCTGGATCCCTGGCAGGTGTTCCCCGTGGATGGTCCGGTGAACCTCTCTCGCTTGTTCAATGTCTACGATCAAACCGAGCGGCCGGATCTCAAGTTCCGCGCTTTTGCGCCAAGGGAGTTGCGCCTGACCGCGAAGTCGCGCGATCTGTTCGAAGAGCTGCGCCGGCACGATATCCTGCTGCATCATCCGTATGATTCATACGACTCGGTGGTGTCGTTCATCCAGTCGGCGGCCGAAGACGAGCGCGTGCTCTCCATCAAGCAAACGCTCTACCGGACGAGCGAACATTCGCTGATCGTTCCGTCGCTGATGTCCGCCGCCGGGCACAAGGAAGTTACCGCCGTGGTCGAACTGAAAGCGCGCTTCGACGAAGCCTCGAACATCCGCTGGGCGCGCGACCTGGAGGACGCCGGCGTGCAGGTCTTCCACGGCTTGGTCGGATTGAAAACGCATTGCAAGCTTTCGTTGCTCGTGCGGCACGACGCGGACGGAGTGACGCGGCGTTACGCGCACCTGGGCACGGGTAACTACAACACGGCGACCGCGCGCGTCTATACCGACTTGAGCCTGCTGACCGCGGACCCGGAAATTACTCGCTCCGTGCACGATGTGTTCAGCTTCCTGACGGCGTATGCCGAACACCCCAGCTACGGCCCGTTGCTGGTGGCTCCTTTGGATCTCGCCGAGAAATGCATGACGCTGATCGATCGCGAGGCGGAGCACGCGTCGCAGGGACGTCCGGCGCGCATCGTTGCCAAGATGAACTCTCTCCTCGACAAGGAAATTGTGCAGGCGCTGTATCGTGCCTCTCAGGCCGGCGTGGAAATCGATCTGCTGGTGCGCGGCATCTGCGCACTGCGGCCGGGCGTGCGGGGCGTGAGCGACCGCATTCGCGTGCGCAGCATTGTGGGCAGGTTCCTGGAACACAGCCGTATCTTCCACTTCGAGAACGGCGGGGAACCGGAAGTGTACCTGGGAAGTGCAGACTGGATGCCCCGCAACCTGCACGAGCGCGTGGAAGTGATGTTTCCACTCAGGAATCCGCTGCTGCGGGACCGTGTCGTGCACGAGATCCTCGCCGTCTATCTGGCCGACAACGTAAAGGCTAGATTTTTGCAGAAGGATGGACGCTACCTGAGGGCATGGCAATCGCCCCGGGGCCGCAGCAAAAGTCCACCGCGCGGAGCAGCCGCGTTCAATGCCCAGGAGTTTTTGCTTGGTTTAGCGGATGGCAAGCAGACGCTCGACTCCATCCCCGCTCCCAGCCCCCGACGGGCTTCTCGCTCCCTGATCGGAAAGGACTAGTGACCCCGGAATGTTTATCTACTTCTTGCGACACGCCAGCGCCGGACAACAGCTCAGCAACGCAAAGAAAGACGAGAAGCGCGGTTTGGACCAGGACGGCATCGAGCAGTGCGGGTACATCGGACGCGCTCTGGCGGCGCTAGGTGTGCAAGCCGACGTGATTATTTCGAGCCCCCTGAAGCGCTCGACGCAAACTGCCTCGCTGGTGGGCAACGAGATGGGGCACGAAGGCAAGCTGGTGCTTGAGAATGCGCTCCGGCCCGAGGCCAGCTTCGCGGACTTCCAGAAGCTCCTCCAGAAATATTCGCGGCAGGATTCGTTACTGTTAGTCGGGCACAACCCCAACCTGCGCGAGTTTCTCGGGCGCGTAATCAGCGAACGAGGTTGCGAAGGCGTCGTTGAGCTGAAGAAAGGCGCGGTCGCTAAAGTAGAAATGCGGCGCAATTCCGGGTCCCTGAGCTGGTGCATTACGCCGCGCATCCTGCGCACGCTTCACGCCGCTGCCGCTGAGAGTTCGCGCCCAAAGACCTCCCGAAAGTAGGAACGGTCCTTCTCAATCGCCCATAGCTCCAGGTCCACACTCGCCTTGCCGCGCGCTGTTAACTTCATGGAAACGCTTCCGCTGCGCGCCGAAATCGCCACGTGCGCGACCGCCTGGGTTCTGCCCAGGTTCAAGGCTCGCGCCAGGCGGAGCAGCGCGGATGCCTTCGTAACGTTCTCCCGCTCTTCCGGGCTCAGATCGCTCATCGGGCTGTCTCCCGGCGCGGGCCGGGATTTTCCAAGATAGCGTGCTATGGCGGCGATGACGCGGCGCTGCTGCGGCGTGTATCCCAGAATTTCGGAATTCGAAATGATGTAGTGCGTGTGACGGTGGTGTCCGTTGCGATTCACATAATCGCCGACCTCGTAGAGCATCGCCGCTGCCGAAAGCCATTCCTGATATTCCAGCGGCAACTGGTGCACGGATTTCAACGCATGGAACAACAGCAACGCCGATTCCCGCACGTGCAGAGCATGATTCAGGTCCACGCGGTAGTGCTCGACGGCGCGCTTGATCGATTCCCACCGTTCCGATTCCACCGTCCGGCCGGAGCGCGTGCTGTGGTCGTAGTCCGCCGCCATCTGCGCCAGGATACCGTCGCGCAGGCCCAGGGGCGAATAGCGAAAGCCTCGCAAATGGCACCGTTCCAGCAACTCGGCGTAGACGACGGCGCCGGCGCAGATGATCTCGGCGCGGCGCGGGCCAATGCCGGGGATTCTGCGGCGTTGGTCGAGAGGGAGGCGCGTTATCTGCTTGACGATGCGGCGCATCATTTCCCGCGTGGCGGCAGACGCGCGTCGGCTTTTGAAACGCGCCAGGTGCGTGGCCACTGCCGCCAGCGCAGCCGCCGTACCGGAGGTAGCGATCACGGCTCCAACACGCGCCGCTTTGACCCGTTTCTGCACCTTCCCAATCTCTCTCGTTACGAATCCCTGGAGGCGTTTCAATTCGCTCTTGCGCGGTGGGTCGTGTTTCAGAAATTCGCCGGTCAGACGCACCGCCCCCAGCGGAAGGCTGACCGTGTCGCGAATCTGGCCTTTGCGCGACAGCGTCAGCTCACAACTGCCTCCGCCCAGGTCGATCAGCAGCGCGCTGTCGGCGCCAACCCGGCTGCTGGAGACAATGCCCAGGTGAATCAGGCGGGCCTCTTCCAGGCCGGAGATAATCTCAACCGTCCAGCCCGTGGTTGAGCGCACCCACTCTAGGAAGGCGCGTGAGTTGCGGGCGTCGCGCAAGGCCGCTGTTGCCACTACGCGCACCGAATCGGTGCCGCAGTCTTGCGTTGAGCGGTGGAAGCGGCGCAGTACGCGCACCGTTTCCGACATAGCCTCCGGCGAGAGCAGCCCGCCGCTGAACACTCCTTCGCCCAGGCGGGTCACCTCGCGGTCTTCGTGGATTTCCTTGAGCCGTCCGCTCTGCAAGCGGGAGATTTTCAGGCGGACGGAGTTCGAGCCGATGTCAATAGCAGCAAAAGTAGGCATAAGGTGACGATCAGTCTTCTCATAAGCGGCAGGGGTTGCGCAACCCGGTCGGTCCGTGCGGCACGGGCGAACGTCCCGCCGCTTTTTAACCCATTTGTAACATCGCTCTGATAGCCTCGGGCGGAATGTCCAATCAAGCCCTGCCCCGGCCGCGTTTCAACGCTCCCGAACCGGAGCGGGCAGCGAAGGCCGATCTGAAACTCGAACCCAGAACAGCGCCTCTGTTGCCCGGGAAGGTCAGCGGAATTCCGGACGCCGTTTTTGGCTGGGCAATGCGCTTTTGCGGCTTGGCCGTAGTGTCGCTGCTCTCCTTGATTGTCTACGAACTCATTGTGGGATCGCAGCTTTCCTGGCACGCCTTTGGCTGGAAATTCTTCGGCCATTCGGATTGGAATCCGGTCGAAGAACAGTTCGGTGCCCTGCCGTTCATCTACGGCACGCTCGTGTCTTCCATCCTCTCGCTCGTCATCGCCGTGCCACTGGCGGTCGGTGTAGCCGTGTTTATCACCGAGATGTGCCCGGTTCGTCTGCGCGGAATTCTCTCCTTCACGACCGAACTGCTGGCGGCGATCCCGAGCGTGATCTACGGCCTGTGGGCGATCTTCATCCTGGTGCCGCTGTTGCGCGCTTACGTGCAGCCTTTTCTTGCCACCACGCTCGGCTGGACGGGCCTGTTCTCGGGACCGCCCTACGGGATCGGCATGTTGGCAGCCGGCGTGATTCTGGCCATCATGATCATTCCCATCATCTCGTCGATTACCCGCGAGGTGCTCACGGTGGTGCCGCAACATCAGCGGGAAGCGGTGCTGGCGCTTGGGGCCACGCGCTGGGAGATGATTCGCATGGGCGTGTTGCGGAATGCGCGCGCCGGCATCGTGGGCGGGGTTATTCTTGGCTTGGGCCGCGCCCTCGGCGAAACCATGGCCGTCACCATGGTGATCGGCAACCGGCCCGAGATTGCCAAATCACTGTTTGCCCCCGGATACACCATGGCCAGCGTCCTGGCCAATGAATTCAGCGAAGCGACGGGGGACGTTTATCTTTCAGCCCTCATCGAAATTGGTCTCGCTCTCTTTCTGGTTACGATCGTCGTGAACGCATTAGCGCGCTTAATGGTCTGGAGCGTCACTCGCGGCCAGCCGACAAAGGGTGTTGCCTGAGATGACTTCCACCTCAACCGCCATCGTGATCCCGCCGATCAGTCTCTGGCGGCGGATCGTGGACCGGACGATGACCGGCGTTGCCGTGCTGACCGTGATTCTCGTGCTCCTGCCGCTGTTCGCAATCTTTGCGTATCTGGTCTACAAAGGCATCGGCGCAATCAATTGGGCGTTCCTGACTCAGACCCCGAAGCCGGTTGGCGAACCAGGCGGGGGCATGGCCAACGCCATCGTTGGTTCGATGGTAATTTTGGCGATTGCTAGCGTACTGGGCGTGCCCCTGGGAATCGGCGCCGGAATCTATCTCTCCGAATACGGCCGTAACCGCTATGGCGATGCGGTGCGGTTCATCTCCGATGTTCTGAACGGCGTGCCGTCGATTGTGATCGGAATCGTCGCCTACGCCATGGTCGTTCTGCGGCAGAAGCACTTCTCGGCCCTGGCCGGCGGCGTGGCCCTGGCCATCATGATGGTGCCCACTATTGCGCGCACCACCGAGCAAATGTTGCTGCTGGTCCCGCAGGCGATCCGTGAAGCCGCCTACGGGTTGGGGGTTTCGCGCTGGCGCACCACGCTTTCGATTACATTGCGCGCGGCCACCTCGGGCGTGATTACCGGCGTCATGCTCGCCTTTGCCCGCGTCGCAGGAGAAACCGCCCCCTTGCTGTTCACCGCCTTCGGAAACCAGTTTTGGAATTGGAAAACGGACCAGCCGACCGCCGCTTTGCCGCTTCAGATTTTCACCTATGCCATCTCGCCGTTTGACGAGTGGCACCAGCAAGCCTGGGCGGGCGCGCTGGTTTTGATTGTTCTAATTGTCAGCGCCGTCAGCGCCGTGCGTATTGCCGTCCGGCGCGGAACTTTGGCAGGAGCGTAGCGACCTATGGGCGTCGGAATCACCGTCGAGCAACTGAACGCCTTCTACGGCAAAACCCAGGCATTGTTCGACATCAACCTGACCGTGCTGGCCAATCACGCGACCGCGTTGATCGGGCCCTCAGGATGCGGGAAGTCCACGTTCATTCGCTGCCTGAACCGCATGCATGAGACCATTCCCGAAGCGCGCGTCGAGGGCAAGGTTCGCATCGGCGAATTCAGCGTGTACAACGGCACCTCGGCCACTCAGCTTCGCCGCCGCGTGGGCATGGTGTTTCAGAAGCCGAACCCCTTCCCGACCATGTCGATCTACGACAATGTTGCCGCCGGCCTTAAGCTGAACGGCTTTGGAAACCGTAAACAGCTCGACCAAATCGTTGAGAAATCTCTGCATAGTTCGGCGCTGTGGGACGAGGTCAAAGACTCGTTGCACAAGAAATCCGGCGCCAGCCTTTCCGGCGGTCAGCAGCAGCGCCTGTGCATCGCGCGTGCCTTGGCCGTCCAGCCTGAAGTCCTGCTCATGGACGAACCCTGCTCGGCGCTCGATCCCATTTCGACCGGCAAGATCGAAGAGCTGATTTTTCAACTAAAAGAGCAATACACCATCGTCATTGTCACGCATAATATGCAGCAGGCGGCCCGCGTAGCCGAGTTCACCGGGTTCTTCCTTCTCGGCAAGATGATCGAATTCGACAAGACCGAGAAGGTATTCACCAATCCATCCGACAAACGGACGGAAGACTACGTCACAGGCAGGTTCGGATAATGCGCACGCGCTTTCATCAGCAAATCGAAGAACTGCGGGAAAAATTGCTCCGCATGGGTGGCTTAGCGGAACTTGCGATAGACCGCGCCTGCCAAGCATATACCGAGCGCGATCTCGGCCGATGCCAGCTCGTGCTCGAAAATGAGAGCCTCATCAACGCCGCTGAGCGCGAAATCGACGAGCTGGCCTTTGACATCCTAGCCACCCAGCAACCCGCCGCCGTCGATCTGCGATTCATTCTAGCGGTCACCAAGATCAATGCTGACCTCGAACGCGTGGGTGACCAGGCAGTCAACATCGCCGAGCGCGTGATGGACATGGTCGAGCTTCCGGCCGTCGAACTGCCCGTGGATATCGCCCGCATGGCAACCGCAGTCAGTGCCATGGTGCGGCGCGCGCTGGAGTCGTTCGTCGAAGGCAAAGCCGAACTGGCGCAGGCCGTGCTGGAGATGGATCACGTGGTCGACCGGATGCGCGATGAGGCCTTCATTGTGCTCGTGCGAAAGATGAACGAAGAGCCGCAATCCACGCAGCAGGCGCTGGATGCGCTCCTGGTGGCCCGCAATCTGGAGCGCGTGGCCGATCATGCCACGAACATTTCCGAAGACGTTATCTTTTGGGTTCTCGGCGCCGACGTCCGCCACCATGCGCAGGCCGCCTCGGCTTCGCCGCGGCCCGACACGCGCGACCGATAAGGTCTTTCCACAAAACCTCCCCCGCCGTTCTTGCGGTACACTGATCGCCCTGGGGGTGAGCAGTTCAGTCTAAAGTTTCTTAGTTTTCTAGTAAACCCGTCGATCTTTCAGGACGAGAAACCAGCAACGAGAAAATAGCAACCCGCCTTTCCATGAGCCATCGACTCCGCGTCTTCTCAACCTGCGACATCGGCGACGCCCTCAACATTTTGCGCAGCCGCGGATACGAAGTAGAGGTTTATGCCAGGCCTGAAGCCCCGCCCAAGAACTTGATCATCGAGAAGGTCAAGTCCGGAGTGGAGGGCCTGATCACGACTCTGCGCGATCCGATCGACGCCGAGGTCTTCGGGGCAGGGAACGGTACCCTGAAAGTCGTCGCCCAGATTGCCGTAGGCTTCGACAACATCAACCGCGCCGACGCCAACCGCTACAAGATTCCGTTCACCCACACTGCCGACGTGCTCACCGAAGCCACCGCCGAGTTTGCTTTCTTCCTGATGGGCACGCTGGCGCGAAAAATGTGGCCGGCCGAGCACCTGACGCGCGACAACCAATGGAGCTACTGGCATCCCTACCTGCCGTTTCTGGGCGACGAAGTCACCGGAAAAACCGTCGCCATTATCGGCACCGGCCGCATCGGCTTGGCCTTGATCAAGAAATGTACCGGGTTCGATATGAACATACTGTGCTTCGATCCGGCATACGAGAACTACGACTACGTTCAGGCTATTCAGGAACTCAAAGACCTGCGCCACCTGCGCGGCATCAGCCGGGAGAAGACCACGATCCGCTACACCACGCTGCACGAAGCGCTGAGCACCGCCGACTTCATCAGCCTGCACGTCCCGCTGCTGCGCGAAGGCGAGAGCGCCACACCGACCTATCACCTCATCAACGAAACCACGCTTCGCTTGATGAAGCCGACGGCCATGGTCATCAACACCTCGCGCGGCCCGGTGGTCGACGAGAACGCGCTCGCCCGTGCACTGCGCGAAAACTGGATCGCCGGCGCCGCCCTCGATGTGTACGAGATCGAGCCCCTGCCGCTCGATTCGCCCTTGCGCGACCCCGCCATCGCCGACCGCTGCCGCTTGCTGCCCCATTTCGCGAGCGCGGCCAGCATTACCCGCTTGTCCGCCGATCCCGACAAAGGCATGGCCGGACGCTGCGTGCAGGGGCTGATCGATGTTCTGGAAGGGAACTACGGCGGCGATGTTACCAGGATGCCGTACGTGGTGAACAAAGAGGCGTTCGCGAAGTAGAGACCGCCAAGTTACCTCGGGGATAGTAGCTCCGGATTGTTGGCGAAAACGCCGTCTGTTTACGCAATTACTTCCGCATAGCCCGTGACTCACCCACAATCGGCAAGAAGGCTGTCGAGACTTTCCAAAACTAGACCTTGGGGGCCCGTCGGAGAGATTTCTCCGAGCTGCGTTACACGTCTACATTTGCGCGAGCTAGTCTAAAATTGAAAGCGGGAAGGATTATTTGGCGTTTCGATCTGCCTCATGAGTGTACAGAAAACCTCGGCGTTCTCCGACAGCCTCCTCATGGAGGAAGCTCGCAACCTCTATCTTGCTGCGAATGGTTTCAGCCTCCGGGACTATGACGCGTCGACTTTCACGATTGGCTTCTTGGGTTTATCGCTTAAGCTCCCTAATACCGAAGGGCGTAAACGTGTTGTACCGCTCCACGATTTACATCACGTACTCACGGGCTTTGGGACCGACTGGGTTGGAGAAGCAGAAATCGGGGCCTGGGAAATCCGGGCGGGTTGCAACTCCTTCATAGCTTACTTCCTGAACGGATCTGCAGTGATCATAGGCCTTTTCATGTCCCCGAGGCGCGTTTGGCGGGCCTTTCACGCGGCTCGGGGGCAGCTCGCTCTCTATTATGACCCTGCTCCCTACGACCACCTCATGCAAATGACCGTCGGCGAACTTCGAAAGAGGCTCGGGATCCGCTAGCTTCCCAGAAAGTAGATTGTGGGCCGCTTTCGGCCGAAAGCCACATATAGAGTCAGCGTTGCCAGGAATGTTCCGGCGTTGTCTCGCTCCAAAAGATCATCCAGCCAAGCATCGGCAGCCTCACGGCTAATGCGTCGTTCTCGGATTGCGTGCTCGGTGACCATGCGAAGGTCCAGCAATGTATCGGCGGTATCGAACCCGGTTATCGTGATGCTGTGAGCTTCGACCTGCACCTCGGTGAGCCCACACCTCTTGAAAAGCCCGTGAAGTTTCCTGCCCATCCAGCCATTGCGAATCCCGTCACATGAGCGATTCAGCACGGCTTGCGTCGTTGTGGAGTCGGCTGAAGCGAGTGCAACCATGCCCCAGTCGCGATCGACAACTACGATCCGGCCGCTCGGCTTGAGGACCCGAAGCATCTCACTTAACGCCCGGTCGGGTTCAGGCAAGTGTTGGAGGAGCCGGTCGGCTCGACAGGCGTTGAAGTAGTCGGATTGCCAGGGCAATCGCACGGCCTCACCGAGTTCGAATTGCACTGGAAGGTCGCATTGTGCTGCCCGGCGGCGTGCTTCCTCAATCATCGATTGACTCTTATCGACCCCAAATGCACAGCCGTTCGGAGCTACCATCGCTGCCAGTTCACGAACGTCGTCCCCGGAACCGCAACCCACATCGAGGACTGTTTCACCGGACCTAAGCCGAAGCAGTGAATGAGTCGAATCCTTCAAGGGTTTGAACTGCTTTGTTGCTTCGTCCAGATAGGAGATAGAGCTTACGGCGTAGCCGGTTCGATCAACGTCGCCAAATCCAGTTCCGGACAAATCTGCTCGTCCAGGTCGGTTAAAAGCAGAAATGATGCCGTGGGTCCATCAACTAGGTCTGGGGATTCACCGAAGAAGAGGTTGTGGGTGGTTGGTCGACAACCCAGAAGCTATGCGCTTGTTGGCGAAACATTGCGATTGCGCCAATGAAGCTCGAACGGCCTGCCTGTGCAATCAGTACCCGCCGACGGCTTGCCCCTACCGGCTGTGTAGGTGCGGTGCATGGCCGGTTGTTCCCACTGCATTCGTGTGCCGCGCTATGATGTGGTTTCGCGCGCTCACCTAACTCATGTTCTCCCACCGCACCAACTGGCGCCTTACCCCCAACGCGCTGGCCCGCGCCCTCGAGGAAGTCCGCGCTTCCGGACAAGAGATCATCGATCTGACCGTTTCCAATCCAACCGAGGCCGGCATTCAGCTTGACCCGGAAGTAGTCCTCGGCGCGCTCGTCAATCCCGCGGCCATGCGCTATGAGCCGCAGCCGCGCGGCCTGCGCAGCGCGCGGGAAGTGGTGTGCCATTACTACCGCGAGTCGCACGAAGTCTTCGACCTCGATCCGGAACGCCTGCTGCTGACCACCAGTACCAGCGAAGCCTACTCCTACATCTTTCGTCTGCTCTGTAATCCGGCCGACGAGATTCTCGTGCCCAAGCCCAGCTATCCGCTTTTTGAGTTTCTGGCCGACCTGGCCGACGTGAAGCTGGTTCCGTATCCGCTCGTCTACGATCACGGCTGGCAGATCGACTTCGATTCGCTCTACAAGGCCGCAACGTCGCAATCGCGCGCGGTAGTGATTGTCCATCCCAACAACCCGACGGGTTCGTATGCGTCCGCGGCGGAAGCCTCGGCGCTCAATGCTTTCTGCCGCGACTATGGCCTGGCTCTCATCGTGGACGAAGTATTTCTCGACTACGCGCACGACGGCGTGCCTCGTCCTAGTTTTGCGGGGAATACGGAGGCGCTGACCTTCACGCTGAGCGGCGTATCGAAAATCTCGGCCCTCCCGCAAATGAAATTCGCATGGCTAGCCACCAGCGGCCCCAAGCAGGTTGTCGAGCAGGCGGGGGCCCGCCTCGAAGTGATCGCCGACACCTACCTCTCAATGAACGCTCCCGTGCAACTCGCCGCCCCGGTGCTGCTCGAACAACGGAAGCAGGTTCAGCCCACGCTCCTAGATCGTCTGCGCGTGAATCTGGCGGAGCTCGATCGGCAGCTCGCCGGTTGGCCGGCCTGCACGCGTTTTCTCACGGAAGGTGGATGGTATGCCGTTCTGCGCGTTCCCGTGCTCGGGAGCGACGAAGATCTCGCTATCGATCTCCTGCGCAAGATGGCTGTCCTAGTGCATCCCGGCCACTTCTACGATTTCCCGACTGAAGGTCACCTGGTGCTGAGCCTGATCACGGAACCCGAGGCGTTTCGAGAAGGCGTGGCGCGGCTGCTACGGTGCGTTGGCGCCTAAATTCACCGATTAAGATGTATGCATCCCGACAGCCTCGAAGTCTGTTCAACCTGCTTATGCGCCGCTAATTGATTCGAACTATAGACACTTTTCCTGCACATCAGTAAAAGGTTGGCAACTGTTCGCTTGGGGTTCCGACGATATTCGGGCAGAAATACTCTAATTTCGGTACATCAAGCTTGGCGGCTTGAATTGCAAGCGGGAGGCAGTGTGATCTCCAAGGGGCTGATGGTCTTCGTCTGCGCCATGGCGTTGGTTGGCAGTCGCAAAAAATGCACTGCGCAGAGTGATGGGTTCTTCGCGAGATGGGAAGACCGCGTGCGCGATACGCTGGCGCAGCAGCCCTCGTGGCCCATCCCGCTCGTTACCGCGTCGTCCGGGCTGTTGCAGGTGGCGCGCACGGATGTCGTCCGCCAGATTACGCCCGCCGGCAGCGATACCTGGAACTACGGCAATGGCAAGGGCGTCAGTTTTGTGCCCTGGTACAGACTGGAATTCGATGTGCTGGCTCCACCGTATATTCAGCACAACTCCAAGGCCATCGACGGCTTTGGCGACTTCTCCATGCTCCTGAAGTACCGTCTGGCAGCGGGCAACGAAAGCCATGGCAAATATTCGGTGAGTTTTGCGCTCGCCGGCACCGTGCCCACCGGCAGCTACAAAAATGGTAGTCTCGCATCCACCATCACACCCACCCTCTGCGCGGGCAAGGGTTTTGGAAAGTTCGACGTGCAATCGACATTGGGCGTGGTTCTTCCTGCCAGTGAGACGGCCAAACTGGGGCATTTGGTTGTGTGGAACGCAGTAGCGCAATACCACGTTAGTAAGTACCTCTGGCCAGAGATCGAGAACAACGCTACGTTCTATCATGGCGGTCCTAACCACGGCCGCGTACAGAGCTTCGTCACCCCGGGAGTGATGGTCAGCAAATTTAAGCTGGAGCGCGATCCACGCAGCCGCCTCGCCCTGGTTTTCGGAGGAGGGATGCAGATTGCGACCACGCACTTCCATACCTACAATCATGGGCTTGTGCTCTCGACGCGGATGCTGTTCTGAGGCGAGTGTAGACCGAAGCCTGGAGGCATATACTTAGGATCGACTCTCGGAAAGGACGAATCTTATGTTTCACAAAAGTTTTCTGCTCCCCGTGATCTTGACTCTGGCCTCTCTGGCGTGGGCGCAGAGTCCGAGCACTTCGCCACTGGCGCCTCCTCCACCCGCTGGTCCCGGCGGGCATGACCAGATGGGCATGGAGCATCACCACGAAATGATGGAGATGCAGAAGAAGCACATGGAGGCCATGCAGGCCGACGTGGACAAGATGAAAGCATCCCTCGAGCAAATGAAAGCAGCCGCTGCCAAGATCAACGACCCGGCTGAGAAGGCGCGCTGGCAAAGCAACATAGATATGTGGACTGTAATGGTCGGCCACATGGAGCAGATGGCGAAACACATGGATGCCATGGGCCCCGGTGGCATGATGGGGCACGGCATGATGCAGCACGAAGGTATGGGCGGCCACCCTGCTCCACCGCCAGCCGAAACGAAGCCGCAGTAAACCCGCGTTGCGCTGGAATCCCTACTTGTAGCGCTGGTACCTTGGCGGCTTTCGCGAGGGCAACCTGCGGTCCCGCTCACGACAAGCTAGCCGCGGGTGCGAGGGCGCTACAATCTGCGTGCGGTGCCAGTGCCAACCCCCTCCGTGGTATCCTTCTCGCCGTTTCTCGGGAGCACTCATGGCAATCACCCGCCGAGGATTTCTGGAGTCTGCCGTTGTGGCATCGCTGGCGCGCGGCTTAAAAACGCGAGAAAAAAGCACGACGCCTCAATCCTCCGCGCCGGGTTCCGCGAAGCGGCCCATCATCGTCTGCTCTGGCAACGGACACAACTATCTCGATGATGCCTTCCTCTTCTTGAAGAACGGTGGAGACACGCTCGACGCCGCCCTGCGCGTGGTGAAAGGCCCGGAAGACGACCCCTTCGACGACACCGTTGGTTTGGGCGGCCTTCCCAACGAAGAAGGAGTGGTGGAACTCGACGCCTGCTGCATGCATGGCCCCACGCGGCGCGCGGGAGCGGTCGGTGGCGTGCGCAACATCAAGAACGTCTCACTCCTCGCCAAAGCTGTGATGGAACACACTGGCCACGTGATGCTGGTTGGCGAAGGCGCCGAGAGATTTGCCGTAGCCATGGGGCATCCGCGCGAGAATCTGCTGACCGAGCGCTCGCGCAAGATCTGGCTGCTGTGGAAGGAAACCCACTCCACCGACGACTGGTGGGGCCAGGGCATGTCGGGCCCGGACTGGAAGCCGCCGGCTACGCCACCGCAGGCGGCGGTTTGGCAAGAGCGCATCCAGCGCCTGGAAGAGCGCGCCGCCCAGCTGGGCATTGAGCCGGAATTCCGCGCGGCTGCAATTCGTCGCGTTCTGGTTCCGCCAACCGGCACCATCCACTGCTCCGCGCTCAACGACAAGGGTGAAATGTCGGGCTGTACCACCACCAGCGGCTTGGCTTTCAAGCTTCCCGGGCGCTGCGGCGATTCGCCGATTGTCGGCGCGGGTTGCTATACCGATCAGGATGTGGGTTCGGCCGGTGCCACCGGCAGCGGGGAAGAGAACATCAAGGTTGCGGGAGCGCACACCATCGTCGAGAACATGCGCCATGGCATGTCGCCGCAGGAAGCTGGCATCGACGCCCTCAAGCGCATCGTCCGCAACTACAACAACGACATGAACAAGCTCAAGTTCATGGACATGACCTACTACATCCTGCGCAAAGACGGCGCTTACGCTGGCGTCTCAATGTGGGAGGGGTACTCCTCAACGAGCGTCCACAAGATCGCGGTCCACGACGGTACCCGGCGCTCCGAGCAGACAGTGCCGCTGTTCAAAGGGATCTCCCATGAATTCCCGCCCTTCCCAGTCGCCATCCCGCGCGAACTGGAGGAGGATTCCGAATACCTGAAATAGTGGCCCAAGTGTGCCAGATCGGCCCCTTCCCACGGGGTGTACAATTATTTCGTTAGGATCGCAGCTTCACGGGAACCTTCTTCCCTTTTTCGAGGCTCGAAAATGAACGTTCATGTCAGCTACAAGGTCCAGAAAACTCCCGACGTAGAAAAGGAAATCAACCACCAGATCGAAAAGATGCGCAAGCGTCTTCAGGTCTTCCGTCCCGAACTAATTCATCTGAAAGCAATTCTCGATCAAAATTCTTCGCGCGCAGGGACCCTTGTGTCCCTGAATCTGCGCTTGCCCTCCGGCCAGTTGGCCGTGCAGCAGAAGGCCGACAGCCCCACCGCGGCGGTCAAGACTGCATTCGATGACCTGATGCAGCAGATCAATCGGCATAAAGAGCTGCTGCGTTCCAGCCACAAGTGGCGCCGCCGGGGCGGTGGTCCGCAGCAATCGCCCGAGCCGGGTGTGCCGTTTGAGAAGACGCTGGCTGCCGTTCTCGCGCCGACGGTTTCCGCCGATGACATCGGTTCTTATGTAAACGCCAACCTTCCCAGGCTGATCCGTTTCATCGACCGCGAACTCTACTTCCGCCATGCAGAAGACGACCTTCCAGAAGACGGTATTTCCACCGAAGAAGTGGTGGACGAGGTCATCGCCCGCGCCCTCGGCGACGGCGACCCGCCGGAAAAACTCGCGCTCGAGCCGTGGCTCTACCGTCTCGCCATGCAGGCCATGGACGAGATGAGCGCCCGCTTGCATGAATTCGAGTCTCCCATCCACCTGGAGGACAGCCGCCGCAAGCAAAACGTACAGGCAAGCGACGAGGCGGCGCTGCAATTCCACCAGCCCGACGAGGGTTGGACGCGCGAAAGTACGATCGCTGACCGGCGGGTGACGACTCCCGAGCAAGCTGCGTATTCCGATGAAATGATTGCGCTTGTGCAAGCGGCGCTGCGCGGGGCCGACCGTACCGACCGCGAAGCGTTTCTTTTGTACGGGATCGAAGGTTTTTCCCTCAACGAAATTGCCGCCATCACCGGCCGGCATCCGGAGGCCGTGCGCGAGTCCGTACAACGGGCGCGCGAGAGGGTGCGCAATGCACCTTCGGTGGCCAACGAGTTTCCGAAAGAACTCCTCGCGAAAGCTAAGTAAGCATCTCAGTTTCAGGAGATATCACACATGATGACCCGGGATGAAATCCGTGAGTTGGCAGCCTTTCAAGCGGACGAAACCAAGGGCGCGTGCGCGCTCAGTTTTTACTTCCAACCCGATCCTCCGCAGGACCGTTCCCACCGCCGCGAGGCGATTGTCGCAAAGGAAGTGGTCAAGCAAGCGCTGCAAAGCGCGGTCGCGCAAGGAAAGAACGGATCGGTCCATGCGGACCTGGACCGTGTGCTCGAAGTAGCGACGAACCTGCGCGGCCATGCTCGCGGAAAAGCTGTCTTCGCCTGTTCCGCACAGAACTTCTGGAAGGAGTTTGACTTGCCGCCGGCTCTGGGTTCGACCCGCATTTATCTGCAATCACAATTTCAATTGAAGCCCCTGGCCGCTCTGCTCGGAGCGCAACCGGCACTTTCGGTGGTCGTGGCCGACCGCCAGCGCGCGCGTTTCTTCGATTTGCGTCTGGACGACCTGCGCGAGAATGGCGCCATCGTCCACATGCTCTCGCGCAACGGTGCCAATGATGGCTACAACGGTTACGAAGGCGGACATGCCCAGCGCCGCGTGGCCGAAGAAGCGCTACAGCACTTCAAGTCGGTGTCAGAACGGCTCCGCACCGATCGTGAGAAAGGACTTTGGGAGCGGCTCATCGTCGGTTGCCAGGAGAGCAACTGGCCCGAGTTCGAGGCGCATCTGCATCCCTACGTCCGCCAGCGCGTGATTGGCCGCTTCTCCGCCGACGTCGCCAGTGTTCCCAACGAAGAGATTCGCAACCGCGCGAATTCTGTTCTCAACCAATGGACCGTGCAGCGCGGCCACACCAAAGCCAGCGAGGCCTTGGATCTGGCGAAAGCCAACGGACGCGGCGTCAGTGGCCTTCGCCGTGTGTTGCAGGCGTTGGAGACCGGGGAAGTGCAGTCCATCTTCCTGAGCGAGAACTATTCAGCCCATGGCGTCGCGTGCGCGCATTGCGGCCATCTCGATGCCCACATGATCCCGTCGTGTGTCGCCTGCGGAAAGCCGACGCGGGAATTGACCGACGTGAGCGACGCCATCATTCCCATCGCCATCCACCGGGACATCGAACTGTTCTATCTCAAGGATCATCCCGAACTGGATCGCGCCGGCAACATTGCGGCACTGCTGCGCTTCCGCGCCGACCAGAATCGGACAGGGCAGATGGCGGTAGCGTAGTCAGGAGGAAGGGAAGCGAGTCTGGCGCGGAAATGTTAAAGGGCCGTGGTTTTTTGCCTGACCGCAACGATCGGTATTGGGGTCCAGTCGTTTGCGGAATCCAAACTTAGTGCGAGGAAATCATGAATGGAGTTAGACGTCGATGTCTGTCCACGCTGATCCTGCTCGCGGCCAGCCTGTTCCCGGCATGCAACAACCACAACTTGCCGACCGGCACGATTGAGAAGAAATATTACGCCCCTGGCCCTTGGGCCGTCACGGTCAGCCCGGGGATGTACTGCTGCGATTCCCAGCATAACAAATTCGATTTCTACTATCCGACCAACCTCGGAGCCAATGGTTTCCTGCACCCCATCATCACCTGGGGGAACGGAACCTTTGGACAGGCAAGCGGCGCGGACTACTTTCTTAAGCATCTTGCCTCGTGGGGGTTCGTGGTAGTCGCCACAGAGGACTCATTCACGGGGCCGGGGCAGACTATATTGGATGCCGCGAACTTCATGGTTCAGGCTAACAACGATTCCGCCAAGATCTTCTACCACAAACTCAATACCAGCCAGATCGGCGCCGTCGGACACTCGCAGGGCGCCGGCGGTGTGGGCAACGCTCTGATCAAGTCCGGGGGTACGATCAAGACCGCAGTGCTCATCGAACCACCGGCCCACAAGTGGTGCACGTTTGGTGTCCAATGTTTCGACGCCACGAAAGTGACGGCGAGCTCGGTGTTCTTTATTGATGGTTCTTCGGACCTTCTGGTCTCGCCTCCGAAGCAGGACCCGGGCGTCACGACCGAGGAGTCGATAGAAAAGTTTTACAACGACGTGCCCGCCGGCGTTCCGAAGCTTAAGGGGACGCTCATCGGCCCGGACCATAATGATCTCTCCGGTCAACCGAGTTGTCAGACGGCAAAGGCGCAGCCCTGCGTCAACGGTGTCTATGGTTACCTGGGCTATCCGACCGCATGGTTCATGGATCAGCTCCAGGGCGACACCTACGCGCACGGCGCCTTCGTCGGCGGCACGGGAGAGATCTTCTCCCAAACCACGAATTGGGAGTACGTGGCCAGCACTATTCAATAAAGGCGAACTTCTGTGTCATGCAGGCTGTGCCAGTGCTGACCACGAAACTTTGGGAGGGGCAGAGGGAACTCGGATCCTTTCGCGAGTTGCGCCTATCTCGATGCCCACGTGATCCCGGTGGGCATCCACTGTCGCGACATTGTTCCGGCCGTCAACACGGTCGTCTGCCGTCTCACCGCCGGGTGCCCCATCCTAGCGTCGCGTCCTTTGCGACGTTAGGGTGGGGATTTTGACTTTCGTCCTTGCCGGGACCGTTGGCCAGTGTCCTCCCGGCGGCCTGTGCCCTTGAACCATTCCTTAAGAATTGTAGCCCGCTGCTATGCGTGAGTTTGACGTGATGCGCGAGGCCCACTCATCGCAAAGTGCGCGATGAGTGGGGCACCCAGCATGTGGCGATGCTGGACCAGGAGACAGGCGAGTTGGTGGAGCGTCGCCCGATTTTTCGCTCACTGGCCTGGAATTGTAATAGTGCGAAGCAGCTCGAGGATTTTTGGCGCGGCGATGTGCTTATAATCGGGCGTGAGCAGACCATACGTTTCAAGGCTGTTATAGGTGCGGCTATAGCCTGAAGACTGCGTGCCATTAAGCGGCCAGTAGCCCCAACTGAGGTTATTTTCCTTCAAGTATCGAACAAACCAGATGAACCACTGGCTATTTGCACCGCAATCAAGCGACTGGCACGTTCCGAATTCGCCGACCCACAGCGGAACCGCTGGCTGGTTGTGGAGCAGAAAACCAGCGCGCGTGTCGAAGACCTGCTTCATCTCGTCGTAGCTGGCGAACGTATGCGAGCCCGAAGCGTAAGCGTGCGGCGAATACACTAGGCGGTTCGGCACCTTCAGCTTTAGGGGCAGCGAGGCAAACGCGGTGAAATCTGTCGAATATTGAGGCCCCTCGACCATTACGAGGAGTTTCGGATTGGCGTCAAGGACCACGTTGCCGCCGCGTTCTGCAGCTGCATGCCAGTCGAGCCGCGGATCGCTGCCGCCCCATCGCGCGCCATTGCGAAGTTCGTTGCGAAGGTCAGCCCCCACGACCCATCGCTGATTCTTATAGCGCAAAACGATGTCTCGCCAGTCGGCGAGCCACTTTCCCTCGGGATAGTCAGCGGTGTACCAGAGCCCGTTGCCATCGTCGTCCTTGCAGCACCAGTCGGCGCAGCTTACGTGGTTGTCCAAAACGATCATGATGTGGGCGCGTGCGAGTGCTGAGACGACTGCATCCATAACGTCGAGAGCGCGCTTACCGCGAAATTGGGGATTGGCTTTCACCGCGTAGTCTGGAACTACGGGATTTTTCTCGTACGTTCTGTTGGCCCACGGCAAACGAACGGAATTTACACCAAGCGCACGAATTTGTTCGACGATTTGAGCGAGCGTCGCGTGATCCAGCCCGCCGGGAACAAATTCCTTTTGGTCGAAACCGTACCAGTTGACGGACGCGAGGCGTACGACGTGATTTTTAGAATCAAGAATCTGGTAACCGCGGGTGTGAAGCGGCGCTTTGATTTGCTGCTGCGCGCCCGCCACGAATGGAATGGCCAGGAAAAGAAGCAGTAGGCGTAACGCACACAAAACGCACCGATAGCCGTTTTGTGGTGAAAAGCTCAACATAAGCTTGTGGCTACGGGCCGATTCTTGAGGTGGCGCGCCTGCACGATGATCGCGGGCGCGAGCACGGCGAGGATTGTACTCGGGATCTCATTGAGGCTCCAAAAGTTCCTGGAACATATGGCGAACGAGCGATTATGACAATGCGCGAACTCCGCCGATTCCACAGGAATCGTAGCCCCGGGCCGCCATACGCCCCTCACTCTTTCCACGGCTTTCCCCAATTCCAGAGCCCGGACGTCACGTCAATCGGCAACGGGAATCCGAGCTGATGCGCGAGCATACACACCTGCCCGCGATGGTGGGCTTCATGAGAAAGCATGTAGCACAGCATTTCCAGGCCAGCCGGTCAAGGCCGAGCCCAGCCGTCTCTGCGAAACTTCTCGACGCGCGCCGGGCCCGCGCTCTTTACGCAGCTTCGGCGGCCAGCTCGTCCAGCGCGGTCGCCGCCCTAGTCAAGCTGTCGACTCCGAAGACCAGCAGCACCAGCGTCGAGCCTGGGTCCATTCCGCAGTAGCTGTAGTCAACGTTGATCTGCTTTTCGCCCAACCGCGCGGCTGCGCGGCCCAACTCGCCCGGACGGTGCGCGAGCCTGACTACGGCGACGTCCGTCTCCTCGAAGATCATGCGCAGGCCACCCAGCACCGCCTTGGCGCTGGCCGTATCATCCGCCACGAATCGGGCCAGGCTCTCGCCCGCCTCTACATACGATTGAAACGCGAGGATGTTGACTCCACGCTCCGCCAGAGCGAGGAAGCACTTCCCCAGGGCGCCCGGTTTGTCTGCGATCGTTACTGTAAACTCCTTCGCCTTCGCCATGTGACTTGACTCCCATTCTTTTCGAGGACTCCAACCTGCGGTATCGCAGTGAGCGATTCCTTAAGAATTGTATCCGGGGCCGCGAGATGCCCCGCACCCTTTCCACAGCTTTTCCCGATTCCAGATCCAGGATGTCACCTCAACCCAGGCCGCTGCGAACTGGCCGTCAGTTGCTTCCGCCATCTGACTTCTGCCTTCCGGCTTGTCCCACTACAATAGACTCGATGATCCACGAGATCCTGCCGGTCGGCCCGCTGCAATGCAATTGTTCCATCATCGGCGATGAGACCACGCGCGAAGCGATGGTCATCGACCCGGGCGATGATATTGAAGACGTCCTCGCCATCGTCCGTCGGCACAAGCTACAGGTGAAACAGATCGTCATCACCCATGCCCACATCGATCATGTTGGTGGAGCGATGAAACTGCGGGCGCTGACGGGCGCTCCCATCCTGCTTAATCAGAACGACTATGCGCTGCTGAAGATGCTCGATGTACAAGCGTCTTGGCTGGGAATGGCGACGCCCGGGACGGTAGAGATCGACTCCAGCCTCGACGACGACCTGAGCCTGCGGACCGGAAGCCTGGCCGCGAGCGTCCTGCACACTCCCGGCCATACCGAGGGGAGCGTCTGCCTGTATTTCCCGGCGGAGAAGATGCTGATTGCCGGCGACACGCTGTTTGCCCGCAGCATCGGACGCACCGATCTGCCGGGGGGATCGTTCGAGAAGATTCTGAAGTCGCTGCATAGCCGTGTTCTCACCCTACCCGACGAGACGGTCGTCATTCCGGGGCACGGGCCCAAGACCACGATCGGGGAGGAAAGGGAAGAGAACCCCTTCCTCATTGTCCAGAGATAATAGCTTCTAGCGATAGAAATTCGGATTAGAGGCGATTAGAGCGACTGTCGCTCGTCGGGCGACCTTCGGGATGATCGAGGCTTAGAAACCGCGCCTACGGGCTTTGTAGCGCGACTACTGGGCATTCTGGACGAAGGTCCGGTCGCTGTAGGAGTGCCAGCTGGCCCCGTGACCTGTGGCACGAGTATAGCTTTGTGATATTAATTTGTAAGTCGTTGATTTTTCGATGCCGCTGGAACTCCGTCTTCCAGGTGCAGCCAGACGGGGGCGAACGGCGCTCCCTTAGCACCCTCGCCTTACTTTTGTGGCGTGGCGGGCGGCGTGGCAGGTTTCTGGGCGGGGGTTGCGGGTTGGGACTTCGTCTCGGCTTTCTTGATGTCGGAGAGCACTGAATTGGGGCCCGTTTTGCGCGCAGCATAGATGGAGAGGGTGATCGATGTGACCATGAAGATGATCGCCGACCAGGTGGTCGCTTTGGAAAGGGCGGTGGCTGCGCCACGTGGCCCGAATGCAGTCTGGCTACCCTGTCCGCCGAACGCCGCGGCCAAATCTCCGCTCTTACCGCTCTGCAGCAACACCACTGCAATCAGGAACAAGCAAACCACGACGTGAACGATGGTGATCAGAACCGTTACCCACATGTACAAAACTCCAAGGGAGCCGAAGCTCGGATTCGATACGATGGTGCGGAAGGGGGGATTTGAAC
>Ga0075021_10000454_pt1 | contig 21887 bp, 20 predicted proteins | sample ColStrG_CSR_2012_FD_72749 | JGI IMG/M metagenome (GOLD analysis project Ga0075021, IMG submission 72749) | Freshwater sediment microbial communities in response to fracking from Pennsylvania, USA - Cold Stream Run_MetaG_CSR_2012 | ecosystem: Environmental > Aquatic > Freshwater > Creek >...
TGAGAGACGAGCCTTGGTCGAGGAAGTCCAAACCTTTCTGGGGAGTGCAAAAGCGCAAACCTTCGCGCCTCCGGAGAAGTGTTGCCTTAATCTGCTTGACAGCGTCTAGCTTCGTTAGAGCCGGAATGACAAGTCTTAGAGTTCTTCAATAACTTAAGACTTCTTACGCCTTAAGGCTTCTTACGCCGCTTGAGGCTTCCTACGCAGCGTTTTGCTGCTGCGTGAGCGCGGGCAGGTTACTGCTCCAACTGTTGGCCAGGATGCGCCATGCGCCCATTCTGCGCCAGGTTGCCAGGAACTTGCCTTCATCGGTGATTTTGGAGCCGTCGGCGCGGTGGACGGTGAAGCGATAGCGGCCGATTTCGACTGCGATGTCTCCGGAGCACTCGACACGCACAGTCTCGAAGCGAATATCCTGATAGCCATTCTCTGCGAAGTTCTGCAGGGAGCGTTCGATCAGCTTATTCGTGGACACAGGGGATTGATGCGGCGACATGAACACGCCGTCGGGCGCGAACAGTGCCGCAGCCTGATCGTAGTTCCCAGTATTAAAAGCCATGCAGAAATCCTGTGTCAGATTTCGGATGGTGGTTTCGACATCCGAAAACGAGCCGGAGTTCGAGAACGGGGCCGCATAGAGCCGGGACGACATGGACTACTCCTCCTGGGGGGGAAGGCAAACCGAGCACGAATGTAAAGCGCCGAATACCGGGCACTTCGAGTTGCTGAATTATAGCGCTAAAGTGCTATTGACGTGCGACGATTTCTGTCAATTTTTGTGGAAAAATCTTTCGCCAGAAAAGGACAACGCACCCGCTGTACTGCTGCAAACCCCGACGGAGCAAGCTCCGACGGCACACGGACATATCCCACTAGCTTGGCGGGGCCAGGCGCGGAACCTCTGCGCCGAAGCCGAGAATCGCCACCAGTTTATCGAGCAGAGAGTCTGCCAAGTAGCCAAAGAGGGCGACGGTTTCGCGATTCAGCGGGAGCGCCTGCGTGACCGCTCCTCCGGTAGCAGATGCCATTAGCTTGTTGAAAGCATTGGGCATATCGAGCCAGACGCCGAAGGCCAGCGCGCACAAAAAGAGACGCACGAGCGCCGTTGGCCAGGTTAATGCGACCCACTGCCGGACGGTTTGCAGGCCGTTGGAGCGCGAGTTGACGCTGGCTTTGGCTTGCAGCAGAAAGTGCATGGAAAACCCGAGCAGGAACAGGACCCAACTGACCAGGCTGGAAGGTGCTGGCATAGTGATTCCCTCGCTTTGGCTGAAATCTGCTTTCTGATTTTGGTGTGGCGAGCCGAAAAGAAAAAGGCTGCGATGCGCGAAACGCATCACAGCCCAGGAGAATTCCGAAATTGCCCTATATATCCAGTATATCAAATTGGAGGGGGTACCCCGACATAATTTCGAACTTTATTTCTTTATTGGAATGAATGAGTTGCAGGGAAAATGGGCGTTTTCGGGACTTGACAAGGTTTTGCCGAAATACCGGCACTGGTCGAGAGAAAGCAGATTCCTCAGGGCTTAAGCCCTTCGGAATGACAAACTTGTGGTGTCTTGACTGTCTTGTAGTGGCTCGACTCTCTTGTAGTGGATTGTAGTGTCTTGTGGTGGCTTGCAGTGTCTAGAGCGCTTCGCGAAACAGATGTTTCTTCAGGAAGGCTTGCATGCACGCGTCGGCGTCGGCGCGCGTTTCGGCAGTGAACTCGTGGCCTTCGCCGGGATAGATTTGCATTTCATATGCGACCTTGCGGTCTTCGAGGATTTGGCGCAGGTTGTGCGCTTCGGCGACAGGGACCACGGTATCGGCGTCACCATGCAGGATCAACGTGGGCGGCAGCCGGCGCATGAACATTCTGACTTCTTTCGGGAGCCCCCCGAAGTATTCAACTGCGACGCGAATGCGCGGATCGATGCAGGCAAGCGACATGGCAAGATAGCCGCCAAGAGAAAATCCGACTACGCCGATGTAATCGGGATCGACCGTCGGCTGCATCGCGACCAGGCTCACCAAATCCCAAAGGGTTTTCATCCACAACGGGAAGTCCAGGAACATGGCGGGCATGACAGCTTCGGTGGTACCGGTGCGATCAAAATAGTGCGGCACATAGACGCAGAAACCTTGCGTTGCCAGCGGGTGTGCAGTTGCGGCGAGCGTATCGTGGCCACCACCGGAGCCGTGCAGCGCAATGACGGCTGGGAAACGCGACGTGGTTGATGACATGGTTGATTGCGAAGCTTCTGGCTCCGGAAGGAAGCAGTCAATCGCGATCGTCTTACCGCCGCTGACAAACGAGAATTGCGATACCTTAACTGGCATCGAAATTCATGGGGTGGTTGCGCTGCGCCGCCAGGGACTGTTCGTAAGGCGCCCGGGCGACGCCGCGCTCGGTGATGATGGCCGCAACGTACCTGGCGGGGGTGACATCGAAGGCTGGATTGGCGATGCCGACGCCTTCGGGAGTAATTTGCTTGCCGGCAAAATGCGTCATTTCACTGGCGGAACGCTGCTCGATGGGAATTCCGGCGCCATCGGCGGTGGCGAGATCGATGGTAGAAAACGGGGCGGCTACGTAGAAAGGCACGTTGTTCTCTTTCGCCAGAACGGCTACCTGATAGGTGCCGATCTTGTTGGCCACGTCGCCGTTGGCAGCAATGCGGTCGGCTCCGACAACTATGGCTCCGATCTTTCCGGCGCGCATCATGCTGCCGGCGGAAGAGTCCGGAATGACGGTGGTGGGAATGCCGTCTTTCATCAGCTCCCATGCCGTGAGGCGCGCGCCCTGCAGGAAGGGACGAGTTTCGTCGGCGAAGACGTGAAGCTTTTTGCCGCTTTCGATGGCGGCACGGATAACACCTAAAGCTGTTCCGTATCCGGCAGTGGCGAGCGCGCCGGCATTGCAGTGGGTCAGCACGTTGCCGGTCGCGGGGAGCAAAACAGCGCCGTGGCGGCCCATGGCTTGGTTCGAGGCGATGTCTTCCACCAACATGCGCTTCGATTCTTCGACCAGAGCGTCTTTGATTTGCGGTACTGACAATTGTGCGACCGCATCGAATTTCTGCTTCATGCGCTGGATGGCCCAGAAGAGATTGACGGCGGTGGGGCGCGTTTTCCCGATGACGTCGCAGATTTGGTTGAGGTCGTGGCGGAGAGAGGCAGCATCGGTCGCCGGCGATTGGAGGACACCGATGGCAATGCCCATTCCGGCGGCCACACCAATGGCGGGAGCTCCGCGGACGACCATCGTCGTGATGATGTCGGCGACTTCCTGATAGTTCTTGGCGGTGATGTAAGTTTCTTCGGTGGGCAGCTTCGTCTGATCGATGAAGCGCACACCGGCGGGGGTCCATTCGAGGGTTTTAATCATGGCTAGTTCGAGTTTGGTTTCGAGTTTCTAGTTTCTAGTGCTTGATTCCCTGGTCAAGTCGCTCCAAAAGAAAAGCAGGTCCCTCCACTTCGCGGAATCGCTGGAAAACCAGCGATTCCCCTACGGTCGGGATGACAAATCGGACTTGATCAGCGTTTCCTGAATGTGCTCGGCGCGGACGTCATTGGCTGTGAAGATGGTTACGAACTTGGCTGGGGCCGCGGCTTTTTCTACGTTCGGGCGGCCCTGGGCTTCTTCGCGTTCGACCAGGCACATCGCGCCGATAACATCAAACCCAAATTCGCGGGCGGCTTCAATGCCTTGTATGGTGGAACTGCCGGTGGTGCAAACGTCGTCGACAATCACAACCTTGGCGCCTTTTTCGCGGAAACCTTCGATGCGCTGTCCAGTGCCGTGTTGCTTTTCCGCTTTGCGAACAAGAAACCCGTGTAGCTTTCCGCCCGCCGCGATGGAGGCGGAAACCACGATGGGATCGGCGCCCATGGTGAGTCCGCCGATGGCTTGCGGAGTCCAGCCGCGGGCCTGCATCTCCTGCACAAAAACCTCCCCTGTAAGGCGCGAGCCTACGGCATCGAGCGTGGTGGTGCGGCAGTCGATGTAGTAGTCGCTGGTGCCTCCGGAGGAGAGTTTGAATTCGCCGAGGCGGAAGGATTTCTCCGCGAGCAGGCGAAGGAGTTGTTCTCGTGGAGTGGACATAACCTTCTACGATATCACTGATGTGAGCGGGCCCGCAGCCGCCACCGGGCCGGTACTGGTGCAGCCTGGTTAAGTGGCTCTGCATTTTCATTCCGCGCCGGCTTTGTTGGCGGGAAATTTCAACCTGCGCGGCAAACAGCAGATTCCTCACGCCTAAAAGGCGTTCGGAATGACAACTTCGAATGAAATATTTGAACTGCATCACTGCCCCGGGCCGCAATCCGGGGAAATCGGCGTGCGGTTTGACCTAGAATGTTGGCATGACTCCGACACTTGCTTACGACGACTGCGGCTCGGGTTTTCCGCTGGTGCTGATTCACGGGCATCCCTTCAATCGCTCGATGTGGAAGCCGCAGGTGGAAGCATTCCAGGACAACTACCGCGTGGTAGCGCCGGATTTGCGCGGCTATGGCGCGTCGCCCGTGATTCCGGGTAAGACTTTGCTGTCGGATTTTGCGCAGGATATTGCTGCGCTGCTCAACACCCTGTTGGTGCCGCGATGCGTAATCGTGGGACTCTCACTGGGAGGTCAGATTGTTTTGGAGTTTTATCGCCAATTTCCAGAGCGTGTCGCCGGATTGGTGCTGGCGGACACGTTTGCGACGCTGGATACTCCGGAAGTGAAACAGAATCGTTACAAGACGGCGGAGCGACTGCTACGCGAGGGTATGCAGGCCTACAGCGTGGAAGTGCTTCCGAAGATGATGGCTCCGGCGAATATCGCCGCGAATCCAGAAACCGCGAACCATGTGCTGGAGATGATGCAGCACACTTCTCCGCAAGGCGCGGCGGCGGCATTGACAGGGCGTGCGGAGCGACAGGACTATACGGCGTTGCTGGCTGCGATTTCGGTTCCTACACTGATTGTCGTGGGAAGCCTCGATGAGTTTACGCCAGTACCGGATGCGAAATTCATGCACGATCGGATTCCGGGATCGGTTCTGCAAGTGATCGATGGCGCGGGACACATGCCGAATCTCGAGCGCGTCTCAGAATTCAATACAGCGCTGGGAGCGTTTCTCGGGAAAATCGCCTAGGGAAACTCTGATTGAGCTTCCTCCAATCGAAAAGCAGGTCCCTCCACTTCACAGACTCGCCGGAAAACCGGCGATTCTGCTGCGGTCGGGATGACAAATTAAACTTAATTAGAGCGTCGCTAGTGGGACATCCGCTCCATGTGGCGGAAGTGGTCGGTGGCCAGATAGAGCAAGCCAAATAAAGTGAGGTTGTAGCCGAGATGCACGAGAAAGCTGGACGCCACCGACTTGGTGGCCGCGCGGGTAAGGGTTAAAGCCGTACCCACGACGAAGAGGACCAGCAACGGCGACCAAGACTGCGCGAGTTGCTCGCCATGAACCATGGCGAACGCGGCGGCTGTGGTGATGACGCTAAGGCCAATGGCGACGCGAGTCGCCAAAGGATTCGATTCCTGCTGGAGTCCGAGCACAGTCATGGCTACGACAACCAGAAGCAAGCCGAGCGACGCCATGATGAGTCCGCGTTGCGGCAGGTGTGACGCGAGCTGGCCCCAGACTATGAATACCAGGCCGGGAAGGATTATCCGGGACGCAGCCGGATCTCCGGGGATGGCACGAAGCAGGAAGACCATCGCAACGCCAACCAAAACAGCAAAACTCATCAGGAGAACGCCTTTGGCGGGGAGCATGTGGGCGGCGAATCCCCAAGGTACCAGAAAAAGAAAGATCAGGCGTCCCCGACGGATGCGGCGTTGCGACTGTAGAACATCGACAAGCCATCGATTGGCAAGGGGATAGAGCAAACCTCGAAACAAGATTTCTTCGACGAAGGGAGCGATGACGACTCCCAACGTCGCGAGGAACCAGGCAGCCCCGGGCTCGCGAAACATATCTTCGATGGGCAAGTTCTTTGGCGTGGGAAGAACTTTCTGCAGCATCCCGGCAACGACAGAAAGAACCACGCCGCCACCTAAGAATGCCGCTGGCTTCATGGCCTGCGGCCAATTCCAATTTAGCGATTTCCAGAACGGCTGCTGTCGAACCACCGCCAACAAGTAGAGAACGGCCAGCATCACGGCGTACGCGGCTCCCATGGCGGGAACAACGATGTACATGCTGGGGTGTTCGGTGATGGCGCGAATGTTGGTGCCACGGAACTGCGGCGTCGTCATAAGGACACCGACGGCGATGGCGCTGAAAACCACCGTGCCAACTAATAAAGCGGCGGTCACGATGAGCAAGTCAAATCCGGACCACAGTGGGTTCTCGAGCCAGGGCTTGTTGGTCTTCGGGCTAGCGATCTTCGAGTTGACTATCTCCGGCTTCAGCGCTCGGGGCGGGTTGACTGGAGGCGGGTGGAAAGCGCGCTGCGGCAAAACCGCTTGGCTAGCGAATAGCGGCTCGTCCTCCTGCTCGTCCAAAGCTTGGTCCCCTTCCGGCTCTACTGAATTTACATTAAAAACCGAAGGGCTGAAACCTGGACACTCCGCGATCGACACTCTGAGGAATCTTCACCACGGAGGGCACGGAGTTTCACAGAGGTCGAATCGGGCAGTCTCGTGGATCGCGATGACCGAGATGGACCGCGAAGGAATTTGGACGACCCACCCTTGGCCTGAGAATAGTGCGGCGAGCAAGAACGCTCGCCCTGCACCGGTCTTTGTGGGCGCCCTTCGCCCTTAGGCGTGGGCGGATTGGGTTTTGGATTCCATCTCGAGCAGCTGCTTCTTGCGTTCGATGCCCCACCGGTAGCCGCCCAGGCCGCCGTCTTCGCGGACGACGCGATGGCAGGGAATCTCAAGAGCCACGGAATTCGTGGCGCAAGCGCGAGCGACGGCGCGTGTAGCGGTGGGTCGGCCAATGGCGCGGGCGACCTGGCTGTAGGACTTGGTCGTGCCGCGCGGAATGGTTTGCAGGTACGACCAGACTTTGCGCTGGAAGACTGTGGCCTGAATGTCCAGAGGCAGAGTGGCGCTGAGTTTTTGGCCGCGAAGATGCTCGAGGACTTGCTGTTTCCAGGAGCTGAGGGTTTCGTCCTGACGCTTGCGCGCGGCGAAGGGATATTCGCGGCGCAGGCCTTGTTCCAATTCGCTATCGGAGTCGCCGAAGCGGATGGCACAAATGCCCTGCTCGGTGGCAGCGATGAGCAGGCGACCGATGGGCGAATCGGCAGTGGTGTATCGAATGGCAGTACCGATAGCGCCTCGGCGGTACTTGTCGGGCGTCATGCCAAGGTGCTGCGAGGCGCGTTCGTAAAGGCGGCTGCTGGAGCTGTATCCGGCTTGATAGAGGGCATTGGTCACCGATTGTCCGGACTGCAAATTCTGCTTGAGTTGGTTCATGCGGCAGGAATCGGCATATTCTTTCGGCGTGATCCCCAAGGCTGCTTTGAACGTGCGCTGCAAATGGAACGGACTCATCTCGAAGGCCTCGCCGAGGGTGCGGAGGGAAACGGGCTCGTCAAGATGGCGTTCGATGTAACGGCAGATGGCGCGAACATTCTTGCTGCGCGGATCATTGCCGTGAAGGTCAGCTGCGGCGCGTGGGCGGCAGCGAAGGCAGGCGCGGAATCCCGCTTGCTCAGCGGCGGTGGGATGATCGAAGAATTTGACATTCTCCCTGCGGGGACGGCGCGAGGAGCACGATGGACGGCAATACACGCCTGTGGTTGCGACCGCGTAGACGAAGCGTCCATCCTCGGCCTGATCGTGAGTGATGACGGCTTGCCATTGTTGCGCGTCGTTCTTCGCGGGCTCCGATTGGTCAGGTTTAGGTTGGCTGAGCTTAGGCATGGCTTCGAAGGCTCCCGGCGTTGATTCGAGTATCGCATTGGTGTTCATGTTGTCCAAGATAGAGGTTCCCCGTCAGGGCGGCTATCCGGTTCTTGCGGGGTAATTCTGGGCCCAAAATACAGCGAATTCCTCTAGAGTTGCGGAGCATGATCGAACACGTATGGAGTTTGCGAAAAATAGCCGCATTGCTGGTTTGGGTGGGATTCTGCTCACTTCCGATGTCATCACAAACGCCTATGAAGACTCCACAAGAGAATACGTCGTGCGGCGATGTTTCATCGAAGATAGTCGCCCTCGCACTGTCGCAGGAAATTGCACTGGACGCAAAGCACTTGAATCCTGCATGGGAGAGGGCTGTTCCCGCTACGTTTTGCGCCGACTGGCAGGGGAAAAACGCCGATCCTGGACGGCAGACTTCGGTGCGCGCGCTGTGGTCGGCGACGACCCTGTTTTTGCGTTTTGAGTGCCGCTATCGAGGGATCTATGTGTTCGACGACTCAGAGCCGAGCGGTCGGCGCTATCAGTTGTGGGATCGCGACGTGGCAGAAACATTTTTGCAACCGGACCCATCGCAACTGCGCGCGTACAAAGAGTTTGAAGTCGCTCCCAACGGTATGTGGGTGGATTTGGATATTGTGGCGCGAAAGGATACTGACCTGAAGAGCGGCCTGCAGCGCTCGGTTTGGCGGGATGAGAAGAACAAGACTTGGGTGGCGGAGTTGGCAATTCCGATGAAGTCGCTCACGCCGAAGTTCGATCCGGCGGCGAGATGGCGGGTGAATTTCTTTCGCGTGGAGGGGCCGGAGCCGACGCGGTTTTATTCTTCCTGGCAGGCTACGAAAACTCCGGAGCCGAATTTTCATGTTCCGGAGGTGTTTGGGAAGATGGTGTTCCGGAAATAGTCGCGAGACTATCTTTTTTGAGCGATCTAACTTTGGAGCGCCTGTGGTTCGTGCGGCATCAGGCAAGAAAGTTTGAGGCACTCCTCCCGCTGCCAGCATTGCTAGGGATCTTTCGCTTCGCTCAAGATGACATACTTATAAAGTATCGCCGACAGAGCAGAAAGAAGCGGAGCTCTGCTCCGCTGGGCAGGCGAGGGCGCCTGCCCCCACATGAGTCTTGCCGCTATCTTCCTGTGGCTATTTGTTGGGTGATTGCCTGTCCCATTTCCTGCGTGGGGGCAGTTCTTTCGCCCGGTCGGGACAGGTCCTTGGTGCGCAGGCCTGTTTCGAGGATCTTCGTAACTGCCGTTTCGACGTTGGCCGCTTCTTTCTCTAATTGGAAACTGTGGCGCAGCATCATGGCGACGGAGAGAATCGCCCCGAGCGGATTGGCTATGCCTTTGCCTGCGATGTCGGGGGCGGAGCCATGGACCGGTTCGTAAAGCCCGATCTTGCCGCCGACGCTGGCTGAGGCTAACAGGCCGAGGGAGCCGACGACGCCCCCGGCGAGGTCCGAGAGAATATCTCCAAACATGTTTTCCGTGAGGATGACGTCGTACTGTGCGGGGTGGGCGACCAGGATCATGGCGCAGGAATCTACGTAATTGTGGGAGAGCTGGACGTCGGGATAGTCTTTTCCGACAGCCGTCACAACTTCTCGCCAGAGACGGGAACAGGCCAGTACGTTGGCTTTGTCGACGGAGAGAACTTTCTTGCGGCGGCGGCGAGCGAGATCGAACGCTACCTTGGCGATGCGTTGAATGCTGGCTTCGGAGTAGCGCATGGTGTCGATGGCTTCGCGATCCGGAGATGTTCCGTTTATGGATCGCGGCTCGCCGAAATAGAGGCCGCCGAGAAGTTCGCGGACGATCATCATATCGGTGCCTTGGACGGCTTCGGCGCGGAGCGGCGAGGAATCCAGGAGAGACGGAAATAGAACGGCTGGACGCAGATTGGCGAAGCAGCCCAGAGCCTGGCGGAGCTTGAGGAGACCCTTTTCCGGTCGGAGATCGATGGGGTAGTGATCGAAGGCTGGGCCACCTACCGCGCCCAGCAGCACGGCGTCGGAGTTCAGGCAGGCTTGCAGCGTGTCGTCGGGTAGCGGGTGGCTCGCGGCGGTGAGACCCGCGCCGCCGACTGGCTTGGTGGTGACCCGGACTTCGTGGCCGAAGACTTTGGCGGTAGTGTGGAGAACGTTGAGGGCTTCGGCGGTGACTTCGGGGCCTATGCCGTCGCCGGGGAGCGCGGTGATTTTCAGGAGCAAGGGAACCTCTTGGGATTGAGCAGAGAGTTCAGAAATTTATATTAGCTGAAGATCTTAGCCAAAAACCTGCGGAGCTTTGCTCCGCTGAACAGCCGAGGGCGGCTGTCCCCACGTGAGTACCGCCCGCCAGGAGTTATGTGGCAGATTTGATTTGGGCGACGCTGACATCGGGTTTAGCCGCGACTATCGCGGGGTTGTAGACCTTGCCCATCTTCTTCGCCACCATCGGGAGCAGGCCTCCGGCGGCCAGCATTTCCTGGACGAATTCCGTCAGCGGAACGAAAATGTGTTCTGTGCTTTGAGTGTGATTGCGGACCACACCTTTGGCCAAGTCGACTTCGAGATCATCGCCGCTTTTGGCTTTGTCGGCGAAGCCTGCGCATTCGATGGAGAGGAAGCCGTTGTTGAGCGAGTTCCGGAAAAAGATGCGCGCGAAGTTCGAAGCAATGACGCAGGAAATTCCCGCCGTGCGCAGCGCCCAGACCGCATGTTCGCGCGAGGAGCCGCAGCCGAAATCTTCGCCGCCGACTACGATGTCGCCTGGCTGCACGCGTTTGACGAACTCCGGATCAATGTCTTCCATGGCGTGTTTGGCCAGTTCGGCGTGGTCGTGCGTGTTCAGATAACGTGCTGGAATAATCTCGTCGGTATTGACATGGGCGCGCGGGTAAACGTGCGCGCGGCCTCTAATTACACTCCCCACAGGTAGTCCTCCTGTTCAGCTCCGGCGATGGCGCCCACCGGCACGCCCGCTTCTTTATCGCGGCGTAGCGGACGTTCCAGATACTCGCGCGGATCGACAATGTGTCCAGCGATCGCTGATGCGGCAACCGTGGCTGGGCTGGCGAGATAGACCAGCGCTTCGGGATGTCCCATGCGTCCGACAAAGTTGCGATTCGTGGACGAGATGCAAACTTCCTGCTTGCCGAGAACGCCCATGTGGCCGCCCAGGCATGCGCCGCACGTTGCAGTTGAGATTACGCAACCGGCATCGGCAAAAATTTCAAACAAGCCTTCCTTCAACGCCTGCCGCCAAACCGCCGACGTGGAAGGCACCACCAGCGCACGCACACCTTGTGCGACGCGACGGCCTTTCATGACCTTGGCGGCGATGCGAAGGTCTTCGATCCGGGCGTTCGTGCAGGAACCGATGTAGGCCTGATCGATGGCGACGTGCCCAATCTCTCCGATGAAGCGTCCGTTTGAAGGCAGGCTGGGCGTGGCAACGACCGGTTCCAGCGCGGAGGCGTCAATGTCGTACGTCGCAATGTACTTGGCATCGGCATCGGATCGATAGACCGTGTAAGGCACCTCGGTGCGCGCCTTGAGGTAGTTAATGGTGACGTCGTCGGCTTCCATGATGCCGCTCTTGCCGCCTGCTTCCACCGCCATATTGGTGATGGTCATGCGGGCTTCCATGGACATGGCGGCGATAGCGCTGCCGTGGTATTCCATGGCGCAGTAGCGCGCGCCGTCGACGCCGATCTTCGAAATGATGTGCAGGATCAGGTCTTTGGAGTAGACGCCGTGTGGCAGCCTGCCCTTGACATTGAAGCGTATCGTTTCTGGAACACGAAACCAAAGCTCGCCGGTGGTGAGTGCGGCGGCCACGTCGGTGGAGCCGATACCGGAGGCGAAGGCCCCGAAAGCGCCGAGGGTTGTGGTGTGCGAATCGCCGCAGATGGCGGTCATCCCGGGAAGGATGTAGCCCTTTTCCGGAACCAGCGCATGGCAGATGCCATGTTCGCCGAGCTCGTGGTAGCGCTCGATTCCCTGCTCCTTCACCCAGTTGCGAAGCTCTTTCGTGAGTTCGGCGGTTTGAATGTCCTTGTTGGGAACGAAGTGATCGGGAGTGACGACGATCTTGGTGGTGTCAAAGACTTTGGTGACTCCCATTTGCGCCATCATGCGGATGGCGGGAGGCGTCGTCACTTCGTGGCAGACGATCAAGTCGATTTTCGCGTTGACGATCTGACCGGGGCAAACGGAATCTTGGCCAGAGTGCGCTGCAAGGATCTTCTCGGTGATGGTTTGGGGGCTGGACATACTGCAAAACTCCTGGCTGTGGCTGGTTAACTCTATTGACAATTCTACGCTTGGGCGAAACTCCCACCAGCTCCGGCGCGGCTGGCGGCGGGGGTTCCCGGGCGTTCGCCTGCGAGTTGGCTATGAACTTCGATAATCAGCGGAAGCAGGTCGTGATCTTCCACATGCTTGATCTTGTCGGCCAGCAGAACGAAGCGGCGGTAGATTTCATCCAGCTCGCGGCGCTCGAATGTATAGCCGAGCGCGGTGCAGCGAACTGCCAGCGCATGGCGGCCGGAGTGCTTGCCCAGGACCAGCTTAGAATCCGGGACACCAACCGATTGCGGCGTCATGATTTCGTACGTCAGCGGATTCGCCAACATGCCGTGCTGGTGAATGCCAGCCTCGTGGGCGAAAGCGTTGCGTCCGGTGATGGCCTTGTTGGGCTGCACCGGGACATGCGTGATTTCGCTGAGCATCTGGCTGGCGGAAAAAAGTTGTTCGCTAACTACGCCGGTCTCGAACGGGTAGCGGTCGGGACGAACACGCATCGCCATCACTACTTCTTCAATGGCAGCGTTGCCGGCGCGCTCTCCGATGCCGTTGATGGTGCATTCAATCTGGCGTGCTCCTGCAGCGACGGCTGCCAGCGAGTTGGCGACGGCCATACCGAGATCGTTGTGGCAATGGGCGGAGATGACTACGTTTTCAATCCCACGCGTGCGTTCGCGGATGGTGCGAATGATGTGGGCGAACTCATCGGGCGTTGTGTAACCGACGGTGTCGGGGATGTTGATGGTAGTGGCACCTTCGTCGACCACGGCCTGGACGACCTCGCAGAGGAAATCGAGGTCGGTCCGGGTCGCGTCTTCAGGAGAAAACTCAACGTCTTGGCAGAAAGCTTTGGCTTGGCGAACGCCTTCACGGGCGCTGGCGAGGCACTGCTCGCGGGTCATCTTAAGCTTGAAAGTCAGGTGAATGTCTGAGGTCGCCAGGAACACGTGGATGCGCGGACGCGCGGCGTTTTCCAGCGCTTTGCCTGCGCGCTCAATGTCCTCGGGCATGCAGCGGGCCAAGGCCGCAATGATGGGGCGGCGAACCAACTGAGCAACGCGGCGAACCGCGAGGAAATCCCCTTCCGAAGCGATGGGGAAGCCCGCTTCGATTACATCGACGCCCAAGCGGTCGAGCTGCTGGGCCATGCGCAGCTTCTCCTCCACGTTCATGCTGCAGCCGGGAGATTGCTCTCCGTCCCGCAGGGTGGTGTCGAAAATGGTGATGTAGGCCATAGGGTCTTTATCGGCTGGGCGCCAGGTTTCTTCTGGAGCTTTCGCCTTCTGTTTCGGTGTCTATTTCTATCCTAGGCATCCTGCGAGTTAACGCAAGCTTATAATATTGAAAAAAACATAAGTTCTACTTACAATGGTAAGCGGCGGTTATGGACCGGTAAGTTTTGCTTGCGGCGCCAGGTGCTCAAGGCTGGATTGGAGGATCTATGGATCTGGGCGAACTCGAAGTGTTTCTTGCGGTTGCACGGGAAGGGCGGTTCTCGCGGGCGGCGGAGAAGTTGTTTCGCACGCAGTCGGCGGTGAGCCAGACCATTCGCAAGCTGGAAGAGGAATTGGGCGAGCCGCTGTTTGACCGGTCGTCGCGCGAAGGCGTGTTGACCGACGCCGGGAGCGTGCTCCGCGAGTATGCCGAAAAGCTGGTCAATTTGCGAACAGATGCGCGCGAGGCTCTGACCGAACTGCGCGAAGTCCAGCGCGGCAAGCTGGTGATTGCCGCTAATGAGTTCACGGCGCTGTACTTGCTGCCCGTGCTGGGAGAATTTCGGCGGCTGCACCCGATGATTAAGATCACCGTCTTGCGATCACTGGGCAGCCGGATTGGGGATCAGGTGCTGCGGCATGCGGCGGAGTTTGGCGTGCTGTCGTACGATCCGCAGGAGCCGTTGCTGAGTTCGGTGGTGGTGTATTCGGATGAGCTGGCGTTTGTGGTGCCGCCATCGCATCCGCTGGCTCGGGCGGGGCAGATCAGCATCAAGCAATTAGGGGCAGAGACATTCGTCGCGCACAATGTGCCTTCGCCGTATCGCGATAAGGTGATTGATTCGTTTCGCAAGTACAAGACTCCATTGCACATGGACGTGGAGTTGCCAACCTTGCAGGCGATCAAACGGTTTGTCGCGATGGGAAACGGCGTGGCGTTTGTGCCGCACATCAGCGCGGAGAGCGAACTGGCGGATGGGGAGTTGGTCCGCATCCGCGTTCGCGAACTGGACTTCAGTCGCAAGCTGCGGCTGGTGTATCGGAAAAAGGCGAATCTATCGCATGCGGCGCAGGCGTTTCTAAAAGTGGCGGAAGCCTATGCGCGGGAGAAGGCTGGAAACTACAGATTCCAAAGGAAATAGCTTCCTGCGCGCTTGCATTTCGCGGACAAGAGTGTCCGCGCCACATTTCGAAGCGTCGCTAGGCTAGATCAGAATCGGTTCGCAGGCGGCTAAGGCTGCCGCTTCGGTGGGATGAATGTCCAGAACTGTACTGAGGTTGGTCAGGCGCAGGAGTTTTTGGACCTGCGGAGGGACCGAACACAGGCTGACACGGCTGCCGGTGGCTTTGGCGAATAGGCACAACATGGCAAGCGATCCCAGGCCGCCGCTGTCGACGCTTTCCACTCCGGCGAAGTTCAGAACTACGTGACGGTAGTCGGAAAGCAGTTCGCTCACTTGACCGGTAAGTCCTGCGGCTTCTTCACGATAGACGACGCGTCCGCGGCAAGCGACGACGACGGTTTCTCCCACTACGCGCAGCTCAACGCGCAGGCCCTGCTTCTTGCGCGCGGGCGCGGCGGCGCAGGCATGTTGCGACTGGACATCGGCCAGATAGTTATCGGTTTCCATAGATTTCAGGCTAAACGAGCTGCGTTGGCGCAAGATTGCAGCTTTGTGAAAATCATGTGAATCAGGGGTTTGGATGTGGAAGCCGGAGAGCTGCTCGACGTCGACGCTGGCGGTCCGACCACCCGATCCGTAGAATGGTGGGCGGTACAGGCTCAGGAGCCGACTATGACCGACACCAGCGATAGTGACATCAAGGATCAAGAGAAAGCTCGTAACGACAGGGAACCTAGGAATCGGGAACGCAAAGACCAGGAACTGGGCATGCACCGCGGGATTACGCGGCGGGATTTTGTAAACGGCGTTGCCGTGGGGATTGGAGCGCTGTCGCTGCCCGATCTGGCTAGCGCGCTGGATGGGGCGCCGAAATCCAGCAGCAAGGCCACAGCGGCCGAGGCGGAATTTGCTCCTGAAAAGGCTGCGGATTATTACCCTCCGGCAAAGATGGGGATGCGCGGGAACCACGATGGGACGTTTACGTTTGCGCACCAACTGCGGGATGGAGACTTCTGGGAAGGCTCCGGTAAGCCGGAGAAGTTGGGCGAGACCTACGATCTGATTGTTGTGGGGAGCGGGATCTCTGGATTGGCCGCTGCGTATTTTTATCGCAAGAGCGCGCCCGATGCGCGCATTCTCATCCTGGACAACCATGACGACTTTGGCGGGCATGCCAAGCGCAACGAGTTCGAAGTGGCGGGGCGCAAGGTGCTTTGCTACGGGGGAACGCAGGCGATTGAGAGCCCTTCGAAATACAGTCCCGAGGCCAAGCAGTTGTTGGTCGATCTCGGCATCGACGTGCAGAAGTTCTACAAGTACTATGACCAGACGCTCTTTTCCTCACTGAAACTAGGTACCGGTGTGTTCTTTGACAAGGAAACGTTTGGCGAGGATCGCTTTGTAGCGGGACGGAATACGCTGCCATGGCCAGAGTTCTTCGCCAAAACGCCGCTCTCGGAGGTTGTGAAGAGCGATCTAACACGACTCTATACCGAGAACGTGGACTACCTGCCGGGGCTGTCGGTGGAAGAAAAGAAGGAAAAGCTTCGGAAGACGAGCTATGCCGACTTCCTGACGAAGATCGTGAAAGTCCATGCTGATGTACTGCCATTTTTCCAGAAGAAGACGCACGATCTTTTCTGCGTTGGCATTGAGGCGGTTCCGGCACTTGCCTGCTATATCGAAGGCGATGATTACGATGAATTCGGCTATCCCGGGTTCCAGGGCCTGAAACTGGGCGAAGCCGAAGGCCGCGGGAATGACGTGAAGCCCGATCCGTATATTTTTCACTTCCCAGACGGCAACGCGTCGATTGCGCGGCTGCTGGTGCGGTCGTTGATTCCCGGGTCGATTCCGGGGAGCACGATGGACGACATCGTCATGGCGAAGGTGGACTACGGCAAGTTAGATCAGGCTGCTTCGAAAGCGCGGGTTCGTCTGAACAGCACGGTGGTGCAAGTGCGCAACGTGGGCGACGCGAAGACCGCGAAGGAAGTGGAAGTCGCCTACATGCGCGGCGACAAATTGCATTCCGTAACAGCGAAGGCTTGTGTGATGGCCTGCTGGAACATGATGATTCCCTACCTCTGCCCCGAATTGCCCGAGGCGCAGCGGAACGCGCTATCCCTGCTGGTGAAAGCGCCGCTGGTGTATACGCATGTAGCGATCCGCAACTGGACGGCTTTTCAAAAACTAGGAGTGTTCCAAATTGATGCTCCGGGGAGCTACCACAATTACATCGCGCTGGATTTCCCGGTGAGCATGGGTGGGTATCAGTTCCCGAGTAAGCCGGAAGAGCCAGCCGTGTTATTTATGCTGCGAACGCCTTGCAAACCGGGATTACCGCAGCGGGAGCAGAATCGCGCTGGGCGCGGCGAGTTGATGCGGACACCGTTTTCAGTTTTCGAACGAAACATTCGCGAGCAGTTAGGACGAATGCTGGGTCCTGCGGGGTTTGATCCGGCCAAGGACATTGAGGGCATCACCGTAAATCGCTGGGCGCATGGGTATGCGTATCACGACAATCCTCTGTTCGATCCGGACTGGTCAGAGGAAGAGAAGCCCTGGGTGCTGGGGCGGAAGCCGTTTGGACGGATTGCGATCGCCAATTCCGACGCGGCGGGCGAGGCGTATACGGACGCTGCGATTGATCAGGCTTATCGGGCGGTGAAGGAACTGGTCGGATGAAGTCCAGCCGCCGCAGAGAATTCCATCGTGAAGATTGTTGGTGGGAAAGGGATTCCTCGCTGCGCTCGGAATGACAAAGTCTGGTGGCATTATCAAACCGGTTCTCAGAATCCGCCTGCGTGAACGGCCTTCCAGTAGTTGACGTCGTCGAAGCCGAGCGCGAAGGCTGAAACTCCCGCGAGGTTGTAGGTCACTGCGAATGCGGACTTCAGCGGGATGCTGGTGGAATCTTCGTACCAGACCACATGGTTATCACCGGTCGTCGTCGCGTAGTCGAAATACGGCGAAGATGAAGTTTTATCCCACAGCGGAGTTGCGCCGGTGCTGGCGATGAGTGCCGGAATATCTTTCCATGCGACCTGCACGCCGGTACCCTTCGTCAAATTCCAGTCATAGCCGTAGATGGGAAGACCCATGCTGATTTTCGCGGATGGAATCACGGAGACGGCGAATTGCACGCATGCCTCGGTCCAATCTTTTCCGGCAACGGGTCCCGGCGGGCCCCAAGGACCGTTCTCGTCGTAGGTCATGAGCTGAATGATGTCGGCGGTTCCACCGATAGCCCTGAAGTTGAAAGCTCCGGTCCAGGAATCGTTAGGGTTATCTTTGAGTTCGGCGGGAACGGAGACCACGGTCAGATAACCTGCTGCGCGCATCTCCTTCGCCAGCGCGGCAACGAATGCCGTGTAGGCGGCGCGATCCTTGTGTGGCACGGACTCATAGTCGAGGTTGATGCCTGAATATCCGTTGGCCCGCACGATCCGCAACATTCCCTGCAAGGCCTTCTTTTTAGTCGCCCCCCGGGTCAGGACGGCGTGCGCGATCTTGGGATCGAAGTCTGTTGCTCCAAAATTGGAAACGGTAGCGAAGGTCAGCATATGTTTGGAACGGGCGAAAGCCAGAGCGCTCGCGGGCGCCGTCCCACTTACGACCCCATGAATGTCGGTATTGAAGGTGTCGGTGGGGAGTTGATCGAAGTATTTGTAAAACGTGGTGAGCGAATGGCTGGAACCGCTGCCCTCGAAATAGACCATTACGTCTTTCTTAGATGTGGCCCCCTTGGGTGTGGCGGCGCGCTCCTCGGCGGGCAAGGCAACAGCAGCTAAGAGCAACGCGGTCAGGATTGCAAGACTTCGAAGGATCGCCATGGATGCCGCCTTTTGGCTTTATTGAAAGGATTCAATAGACGAGTCCATGATCGTATATGGGACTGCAAGCGTCAAGGAATATTCCGGGGAACAGCAGATTCCTCACGATAGTGCTGTTCGGAATGACAAACGGTTGAGGTTTGCGTGAGTGCCCTTACGCGCTCCAGTACTTGTGGTCCCTCAGATAGAAGCGCTCGTTGTGCGTGTTGAAAGCCGTGCGGAAGAAGAGCAGGAAGACACGAAGGTGGCCCATTTTCTGGAAGCGGCGATTGGTGGTGTGGACCCCTCCTCGCACGATTGTGAAACGACGGCGCGACACTTTCTGGCTGAGAAGGTAATCTTCGGCGAACATGGCTTGCTCATGGAAGCCGCCGAGTTCGTGGAAGCGCTGGCGGTCGAACATCATGAACATTCCGGTGGCAAAGGGCTTGTAGAGGCAGGAGAGGTATTGGAAGAAATCACTGCCCCAGTAAAGAACTTTATCCGTCCAGGTGCCGTCGCACAGGATGTTGGTGGTGGCTAGATGCAGCTTCTTCTCCTGCATCTTTTCCAGGCAGCGGCGGATCAGCCAGGTTTCCGCCAGTTCGATATCGGCATCGAGAAACAGAACATAGGGTGTGGTGGCCATCGCCGCGCCGCGATTGCGGCCAACTGAAGGCAGGCCGCCGGGGATCACCTGAACGTTGAGGCGGTCGCGGAAGCCGAGAACAAGGGCAGGCGTTCCATCGGTAGAATCAGCATCAGCGATGAGCACCGGCGTAATCGACATCTTCGAATAGTCCTGCGTCGTCAGCGAAGTCAGCAAACGCGGAATCAGCTTCGCTTCGTTCTTCGCCGGAATCACGATCGTCAGTTCCGGAATGAGCTGCTCGGTTGAACTCATGAATTTGGACTCCGTCCTCAGCAACAGTGATGTACGTCAGCTTGGTATCCGTCCAACTGCCTGTGTTGTAGTAATCGATGCCGTCTTTTTCGAGGTGCATCGCTTCGTGCGTATGTCCGCAGAATACTCGCTGCGCGCCTTTGAAGCTGGCATGTAGCAGGGCGCCTTGCGACACTTTTTTCGAGAGCCGCAACCAACTGGTGTTGGCGCGGTCAGCGAAACGCGCGAACGGCTTGCCCTTGAGGTCGAGTCTTTGCAGGACCAGGTGCAAGAAGGTTCCCACGTGACTGAGCAGCAGGTTGTTGACGATGAAGCGGTCGAACTGATGCCCGTGCACGGCGAGGTGCTTCTTCCCGTCGTAGTACCAGATGTATTCCTGGTAAACGCGCACCCCTACGAGATGAGACATCACATTGGTTAAGCCGGCGTCGTGATTGCCTTCGACCCAGACGACTTCGATGCCGCGCTTGGGATTCGAGAGCTTTCGAATGTAGCCGAGGAACTGCCAGTGTTCCTTCTTAAGGCGACGAAAATTGAGGTCGGAAAAAATGTCGCCGAGCAGAATCAAACGACGGAAGGTCTGCGTCTCCAACATGCGAATGGCTTCGCGCGCGTGGCAGACATCCGAGCCAAGATGGAGATCGGAGAGAATTAAGGTGTCCGTCAAGACCTTGCCCTCTCTCCAAGGCTAGAGGCAGGGTATTACAGGATGATGAACGGGGTGCGAATGTACGGAGAACGAACCAAAGTAACTACGGTTTTTGGCGGTTATTGCCGTGTTTTATGAAGTCATAGAAACAAAAAAGGCAACATCAAAAACGGCGGACAAGAGTGTCTGCCCTACATTAGCTTGCGGGTGGGACGTACTGGGCTGGAGCTTGCGCGCCCTCGCCGAAGAAGTATTGTTCCAGCTGCTTGACGATTACTTCCTGGTCCTCGCGGCGGGCGGGGTTCAGGCGGTATTCGTTCAGTAACATCTTGCAGTGCTCCGTCCACATGCCCCAGGCTTGCTGAGAAACGTTATCGTAGACACGTTTGCCGAGCTCGGTATCGAAGGGCGCCTCGTCCAGTCCTGGCAACTCTTGCTTCAGTTTTACGCACATCACTTTGCGGCTCATCGGCGATTTTTCCTCAAAGAAATTTCTTTGTTTTCGATCCTGATTATCTCATAGCAGGGCAGAGGATCAGACCCTGACAGAGCCGCTTTGCCTTGGAATTGATGCAGGTGACGCATACAATCTGTGCATATGAAAAGTCGCTGGATTCCTGGTTTCGTGCTGATAACCCTGCTGACTTTAGGTGCGCGAATTGCTTCGGCGGATTCAGAGGGCGGACCGCTGCGTTTTAGCGTCCGCGTCGGCGCTGGGGAGAAGGCTCCGGTTTCAGGCCGCTTGCTGGTGTTCTTTGGGCCGTTGCAACCCGCTTCTGACGAGATGACGCCTGGTTTCGGTGTCGATACAGAAAAGATATGGATTGCGGCTCGGGAAGTTTCTGACATTGCACCGGGCGCGTCGATTGAGTTCAGCCCGGACGAGCTCGTGTTTCCGGCTCCGTTCTCCAGTCGGAAATTCGGCGACTATCAGGTGATGGCGCTGCTGGATGTGAATCACGACTATCCTTACTCGGGGAGCTCTCCGGGGGACATTCGCAGTCCGGTCATTTCGTTGCCCGGCCTGGACCCAGCGCACGCGGGCACAATGGAATTGGTGCTGACCACGCGCGTGCCGGAGCCGAAGTACAACCTGCCGCCGGGAACGGAGATTGTCGATTTCGTGAGTCCCCTACTGTCTTCGTTCTGGGGGCGACCGGTGCATATGCGCGCCGTGGTGGTGCTTCCGCCCAGCTATACCGCCGATTCGAAGCCAACATTCCCGACCGTGTATTGGACGCACGGCTTCGGCAATCACCTCGACATAGTCGCCAATTCCGCCGCCGCCCAGGTGCAGAAGAAGATGGCGGACGGGAAATATCCGGAAATGATTTGGGTGATGCTGGATGAATCCTGTGCGGGCGGGACTCATGAATTCGCGGATTCAGTGAACAATGGGCCATGGGGACAAGCGCTGGTGCAGGAATTTGTTCCGTATATAGAATCAAGGTATCGAACCGATGGCAAGCGGGATAGCCGACTGCTGACCGGGCACTCTTCCGGAGGCTGGGCCGCGCTGTGGCTGGAGGTCAACTATCCAGAGGTATTTGGTGCGAGTTGGCCGGTTTCGCCGGATCCGTCCGATTTTCGCAACTTTACCGGACCCAACCTGCACGCCAAGCCGCTACCGAACTTCTACCGCCAGCCCAACGGCAAGCCTTGGCCGCTCGTCCGTGAACACGGGAAAGAAACCATGACGTTGGAACAGACCATACGGCAAGAACGCATTCTGGGTGAGTATGGGGGGCAGATGGCGTCGTATGAGTGGGTCTTTAGCCCGCGTGGCGACGATGGGCGACCGATGCCTCTGTTCGACCGGCAGAACGGCGTGATTGATCCTGCCGTGGCCAAGGCGTGGGAGGCGTACGATATCGCAGCAATTTTGCGCAAGAACGCCGACCGGTTGCGCCCATTGCTGGATGGCCGGATCCATCTCACGGTAGGAATGGAAGACACATTCCATCTGGACGAACCAGCGCGACTGCTGGAAGAAACGGCGAAGGAACTGAATCTCAATCTGCAATTCACCTATCTGCCT
>Ga0075021_10000456_pt1 | contig 21827 bp, 30 predicted proteins | sample ColStrG_CSR_2012_FD_72749 | JGI IMG/M metagenome (GOLD analysis project Ga0075021, IMG submission 72749) | Freshwater sediment microbial communities in response to fracking from Pennsylvania, USA - Cold Stream Run_MetaG_CSR_2012 | ecosystem: Environmental > Aquatic > Freshwater > Creek >...
GGTTACTGCCAAGAGGCGCAGCTACGCCAATGCCGATGCCACCAGTGCCAGCGAGCAGCGAGAGACCAGATGCACCGCTGGTGTTTCCGACAATGACACTCTTCGGAGCGCCGCCAGTACCGATATGGATTGCGCCGCCAGACCCGGTGTCCAGCGTGACGAGACCCGTCCCGTTGGCGGTCAGGCTGATCGGCCCGTTGGCAAACGTACCGACCGTGAACCCAGCCGGGCCCGCCTCTACCACCACAGTGGCGAGCGGTGAGCCTACGTTAATGCTTTTGGCGAAGAACGAGGTGCCGATACCGATCGGACCAGTAGTGCCAGAATCAAGCGTCAGCGCGCCCGTGGTGCCAGTGGTAACCGTGGTCGCCGAGGCGGCGCTGAGGCCACCAAGGGTAACCGACGTACCATCAAGCGTCCCAATGGTGATCGGGCCAGGCGTGTTGCCGCCGTTCAGGATGGCAGCGCCAGGCGACGGACCAACGGTACCAGTGGTCTCCTGTCCAGATACGCTGAGGGTCAGGCCAGGCGTAGCCCCGGCAGTACGCAGGATGTAGATATACGGGAACGGCGTCGGCGGGACGCCGAATACGGGCCTGCGGCCATCGGCGGAAGCGCCGGGAATATCCAGCTCAACGAGCCTGGTGAGCTGATTGATCGAAGTGGCGCCAGCGATGACGCCACCATAGATCGAGATAGCGTCAGCAGAAGACGCAGTGGTATCGAGCTGAAGCGAAAGGCCGCCTGCCTGATCGACAGCCAGTAGAGGCGTAGACCCAGAAAGCGACCCAGCTGCCGGAAAGATGGGACCTGGAACCGCGATGACGATGGGAGTGAGCATAGGAATCCCCTTGTGGGCAACGCCCACGCCGCATGTTATCTGCTATGGACGCGGCCACGTGGCCGGGGCGAGCTGCTACCCCGCTCACAACGGGGTAGCTCAGCTCAAGCCCATCAGCTGTTACTTGCCGCGAGCGCGCGCCTTGGCCATCTTGCCAAGACGCTTGTCGTTCGCCTTCTGCTTGGCCGAGCGGCGCTTCTTGCCGCCACTCTTCTTCGCCGAGCGCTTCTTCGCCGGCTTCTTGCTGTTCTTGCGACGGGTCTTCGCCGCCTTCTTGGCAGCCGCCGAGCGCTTGGCGTGGTTACGCTTGCGCGTCGCCGCCGCCTTCTTGCCAGCAGCCTTGCGAGCCGCCTTCGAGCCCTTGCGGGGCTTCGAGCCAGACTTGCTGGTCTTCTTGTGCTTGGGTGCCTTGCGGCCCTTCTTGGCAGGCTTGTGGCCGCCAACGGTATACCCCTTCTCGTGGAGAACCGCGCGAGCGCGCTTGCTGAGCCCACGCTCCAAGTCAGCCTCAACGAGGCCAAACTCAGTTGCGTACTGCCGAAGGAAGTCGACAGCTACAGCGAGGCTGATCTTCTTGGTCTTACGCCGTGCGGGAGCAGCGCCTCCCTGCTCGCGCGCCTGCCGCGCCAGCTCCTCACGGTACATGTGGAGCTTCGTGACTGGCCCGCCGGCTTCGTAGGCAACCGCCCTACGCGCGGCCTCTACCTTGTGCTTTGCCGCCTCCGCCTCACGAATCGCTTCCACAACCTGTGGATTCATCTCTGCCATGACTAACTCTCTTGCGGCAACCGCCGCCGTTATGAGGCCTGGGCCTCGATTACCTCAGACCTCGTGATTAGCGCTTACCGCCGCGCTTACCACCCTTACGTTTACCAGCCTTGCGCTTGCCCGCCTTGCGCTTGGCAGGCTTGGCACTCGACTTCTTGCTGCTCTTCTTGGCAGCCTTGCGCTTGCCAGCCTTGCGGCCCTTGCGCTTGCCAGCCTTACGCTTCGCGGGCTTCTTGCTGCTCTTCCTCGCCGCCTTGTTGGCCGCCACCAGGCGCTTCGTGGCCGCCTTCTGCTTCGCCGTGCGACGCTTCTTGCGCGGGGCCGCCGAGCCGCTCTTCTTGGCGTGGTGCTTCTTGGACGCCTTCTTGGGCTTGCGCTTCTTCTTGCCACGCTCAACCGCGTCGGCCGTCACCATGACTGGGTTGGACGCCTTCGGGTTAATGTGAATGGCCACACCGCCGTGCTTGGCGACCGCAGAAAGGGCGCTGCCAAGAGGGTGCTTCTTGAGCATCTTCTCCGCAAGGGCCTCATGAACAGCTGCTGATGTACGACTCATCGTTTTTATCCCTATGTGAACGGTTAACGCCTTGCGTGACGGCTACTTGAATCTCGCGGCTTCAGCACGCTCTTCAGCCGTCAGAGGTGTAAATCCAGCCCGGCGACGGGCAACGGTGGCAGGCTCCGGAGCGTAGTACGCCTGTTGAGGCGCAAAGTACGGGGTCGGCTGCTTACGCCCGAAGTGCGCCAGCGCCTGCTGAATGACAGCATCGCGAGCCTGCACGTCACCGCGCTTGCGCGCCTCTTGCAGATACTGGTAGTGAGGCAGCCACTCAGGAGCGCCGTAGGCCAGCGCAAAGGGAGCAACCTTGACAGCGGCCTTGCTGCCAACGTAGATAACGCCGATGCCGCCGACGACGGTGGCGCCGCCAATTGCCCAGACCCACCAGGGTACGCCTTCAGTGCCTTCGGAAGCTTGGTCGGTGCTCATCGCTTATCCTGTGTAGAGCGGTGTTTCATGTACAGGCCAATGCCGACAACGATAGTTGTCCCACCAGCAGCCCAAATCCACCAAGGCCACGAGCCGGGATCAGACGGAGTTGGTGCCTTAGCCAGACCACCACCGTGAGACTGGCCAGCTGCCGCGACATCATCGGCAGTAGGTGTAGGCATCCCAGGCGGGATAGGCCAGCTCGGGTCCCACGCTGCCTTCTCCATGGTATCAGCGGTATTCATCGCATAACCGCCTTCTGTGCAAAGGCATCTTGCACTGCTGGTGTAGCCTTCGCTTGCCCCAAGTATTGGGCAGCTCCAGGCGCGTACGCGGCCACACCGATCCGGGCCGCGATGGGCAGGATCTTGTAGGCAGCGTACAGGTACACTCCAGCGCCAGCAAGCAGAACCGCGCCGCCAACCCAAGCCCAGGTGGGGATTTCAGCGGCGCGAGGGAGACGTGTCTCGCACAGCCAGGCTGGAGCCCCAGTTTCCTTACAACCGGAGACGGCCGTGTCCCAAACGGTGTCAGTACCCATGCCAGCAATATCCTTGAGATCGGATACGGTGCCGCCCTGCGGGCCAAGCAGCTTAGCAGGCGTCTTGTGGTAGTCGGCTGGAAGCTTGTATCCAAGCGGGACAGCCAGCGCTTCAGCCTCCTCAAGCGGGCCAATGGCCTTCTGATACAGATCGTCTGGATTGACAGTGATCCACGTCGTGCCGATATCGTCCACCTTGGCCAACAGCTGCTTGATCGAATCTGAGGTAGCGTAAGGCGTAAGCGCCTCACGCCGGGCTCTGATCCGGTCAAACAGGTCTTTATCTTCAGGTAGGACCAACATGGCTTCAGCTGAAGGGGTTCAGGCCATCATCAGCGGTAGTCGTACCGCTCACACCCTCAACTCCATGAGAAGAAGGAGGCGCCTTACCACCAGCGGAGGCGAACTGGCTACCGTCGACCGGCTGGACCTGCTCCATCCCAATGCCGCCTGGACCCTGGGGCCCGCTGCCCGGCGCCAGCGTCGTAGTCTGAACAGGGGCCTGATGGGTGGGCTGCGGAGGCGCCTGGTAGGTCGGGGCGGGACGGGGTGCAGGAGGCGGAGGCGGAGCGGCGGCGACCGGACGTGGGGCCATGGGCGCGGCACCAGGCGACGGGGCAGGTTGCGGCGCCGGCTGCGGGCGAGCGGGTTGGCTAGGCGCGGCCCCAGCGGCAGGCTTACTATACAGCCAGAAGCCAAGGCCGATGCCTACAGCGCCAAGAGCGGCGACAATGAGGCCAACGGGCGGGCCAGACTTGGCTGGAACGGCAGGCGCAACGGCAGCTGGCGCGTCGGCGAAGGCGCCATAGGAAGAGCCGAAGGCGCACATGGCCTCAGACGCGGCTGGTGAGAACCGAGACATGGCGTACGGGTGGCTGGCAAGCGCGTATGATCGGCGGTGTCGCATGGGTCTTCCTTATCAGGACTGAGGGGCCTGCTGAACGGGCGCTGGCGTGCCAGAGGGCACAACGACGGGGCGGCCACCCAAGCCAGGCGGGCAGCTGGCCAGGAACTTCTTCAGCTCATCTGGACTCATGTCACACATGGCCACAGCGCCGATACCGAGGCCGAACGCGCTGCCGACCATGACGCCGATGACGCCGCCAGCGATGAGCGCGGGGACAAGCCACCAGCCGGAGATGCCACCTTCGCCAGAGCCGTAAGCAGGCGTCGAGCAGTACGCCGTAGACCCGCAGTCCTCAAGCACCTGCATGGCGTAGTCAATGCCAGGCTGACCACGGAGCGGCGAGAGCCCGCGGGCAGCGGCCCCGGCCTTGAACGGGCTCTTGCCCGTGATAGAGCACTCCTCCAGGGCGTCGATGGCGAAGTCCACGCCAGGCTGGCCACGGTAGCGTTCCAGCTTGTTGACTACAGGAAGGCGATGTCGAGCCATGTTGTCTGATTCCTTGTTTCGGGTCTGGAGTAGCCTAGACCGCGGGCCGGCAGAAATCGCCAGAACTGGCCATACACTACCATGCCTCGCGGCGAGATTCCGCGGAAAATCGACAGCTCGGGAGCTGTGGAGTCACTTTCTGGCCAGCGGGCTGGAATCGCCAAGGAGCCACCAGGCCCCGGCGACCACGACGCCGAGTCCGGCGTACGCCAGACCGACCTTCGCACCGTCAGAAAGGCCTGGTTTTACCGGGTCTTTTGCCCAAAGGCGGGAGTACGCGGCCCACGGATCGTCCCACGTAACCATGCCTGGAGAGCGCATCGTAGGTGGCACATTGAAGTCACGCTCGGTAAGGTAGCCTGGGCGCTCGGTTGGGGCGTATGCAGAGATGCGTGACAGCTGACGTACTGTCTTCCTGCCATAGACACTAGGATCTACACAGTTAGACCACGCATCGACTACAACGCGCCATTCGTCCTTGGGGACATCTGAACTACTGATGTCCCCAAGCGGCTCACCGGAGGCAACATACCAGTCGTTGAACGTGTAGCCGTCGTCGTTACGCATGGCTCAGTCCTTCTTCAGCAGTACGTAGCAGCTGCCGCCCATGACGGCGACGGCGAGGAGGGCGGTGACAGCGATGGCGCCTGTGCTGACTTGGTGGCTTTCGAGGTAGGGGAGGTCAGAGGCGAAGAAGGTAGGCATACTTGCCGGGTCAAGGAGAGAGAAGTCGGAAGGCGGCAGATAGTCGCTTGGAAGCATGGTTTCAAGCGTATAAGTGGCTTCGCCGTAAGCTCTACGCAGATTTTGCACACTCTGGTGTTGAGCGAGCTTCCTGTCTGCCGCATAGTTCTCGCGCAAAGCTCTCGTCTGAAACGGCGTCAGGCCAGGAATCCTGGTGTACTCAGATGGAAGGTTTCCGATGTTATATCCCGCAGGCATCATGCTTTTCATACCGCGCCTCCACGGAACTTCGCCACCAGCCAAGCTGGAATAGGCCCACCAAGCTCGCAACCGGCTGCAAGCTCATCAAGCAAGTCGACCTGAGCACCGTTCTTGAGCGCAATACGCCCCATGTACGTAGGCGTGTTGCTGTAGTCCTTGTAGTGCTCGTCGTGGCCGCCGGGCTTGCCTTCTTGCCACATAGCGCTGTCGACTGCCGTAGTCTTGCGACCACCGTACTGCGCCAAGGCACCCTTACCACGCTCGACGAGGCCTGGAACGATGACCGTTTCCTTCCAAAAGCCGTCGCTGAACTGGCCGGCTGGTGGATGCTTCTCGTTCCAGCCAATGACCTGGGCGGGGTCGTTGATGGCCGCAGCGCCGCCGAAGCCATTGCCAAAGGCTGTAGCGCGGTCGGACGCATGCCAGCGGGCATCGGACACGACAGGCGTGATAGGCAGCGCGTGCAGCGCGTTAGCAATCTCGATGGATTCCACCATGTTGGTCGGCAAGCGCAGGCCACTGACCGCCAAGGGCTCGTTAGTGACCATAACCTGATACGGACCAACATCGAGCTGAGTCCAGTCGATCTCGTCGGTCTCGTTGTTTGAGAACGCGGGCCAGATGCCGCGCTCGACGATAGCTACCTTGGCCGGATCCAAGTTCGCACCTGCTGCATGACGCCGTGGAAAGGTCAACCCCGAAGGACGGCTACCTCCGGAGCCTTGTACGTAGCGCGTGCGCTGGCCATAGGTGGCAGCAACAGGGGGAAGTGGCGTGCCAGTGGGCAGGTACATGCCACTGGCCTTCTTGGTAGCGTCCTTCTTGGGCACGTCGTGCTCCTGCTTGACCTCATTGGCTACCGCAGGCGCGACCATGGGCTGAGCTGCGATACCAGCCTGCTGCTCCGCCCAAGCCATACGCTGCCACTGATTAGACTGAAGCTCTTGGAAGGCACGCATCTCCTCGTCGTAGATGGTGCCATGCCCATCAGCGTAAGGATCGTAGAACGCGTCCTGCATCATGGCAGCGGCGTCATCGAACATCACCTGCGGAGGTGGGAAGTTGTGGAAAACGCCAGCGAATGGAGTCTCGAAAGGACCTGGGACGCGAGCGCTACCTTGTGCCGTCTTGGCAGCTTCCTCGGCAGCAAGAACTTGCTGTCCTTGAGCCTGGAGGGCAGCGACGTACGAGGCCGGTAGCTTTGGGCGGCTCCGGCCACAGCCAGCGGCAGTCTTCGCCGCGGGAAGCGTGAGTGCGGCGTGGCCAGTGGCGTTGGTGGACACGGGGCCAAGATGAGGCCCAATGCCGAGGTCGCCGTAGAGCGCATAGGCGTGGCCCATGTTGAGCCCACAGACATCATTCAGACACACGGTCTGACCATCACCGGCTACGGCATAGCCGCCCTGGACAGGCCAGTCGCCCATGTTGACCAGCGTGCCATTGCTCGTATCCAGCGCACACACGCAAGGGCCGTCAGCGCTGAAGTAGAGGACAAGGATGGTCTCAGCCTGGTGCGCGCCATGCGTACCGGGGCCGCCAACAGTACGATGTGAGCGAGCCAATGCGGGGCGCGTGTCGAAGGCTACTGGCATGCCCGGGGAGTGCGTGCTTCCAGCAGAAGCGGCGGCAGCCCAGCCGTCATGCCAGCCTTGCACATAAGCAGGGTCCGGATTCTGCGGGCTCTCCAGCTTGTACTGTTCCCCCGGCAACAAAAGATACGTGTGCCCAGGTGTAGGGTGCAGCTTATTCCATGCCGAACTACCGGCTTGGTAGCCAAGCTGGTACATCGTATGCGTGGACGCGCCACCAGCCGTCCTACGGCCCCAGTTTCCGCAGCCGGCGGCTCTCTTGTAGGCTGTCTTGCCGGGATAAAACATGGTTACCTCAGAAGCTGACGTTCAGCGAGTGCGCGTTTGATGTCGTCGAATGGAGAGGAACCCTTTGAAAAACTGTCCACCGCCGCGTAAAGGACCACGAATGCACCTGCGCCAATCAGAAGAGCTGGGAGTAGGCTACTCCTGCCTACCACGTCCGGGTCGCCGCCGCCATCCGGCAGCATGGCATTCGCCACACTCGGCTCCGCGCCCGCGCCGTAGATGCCGTCGAGCACCTGGTCGATGACCGCCAGGTGTGCCTCAAGGAGCCTGGTGTACCCAGCAATTCGCTCCTCGTCAGTCGAGCCAGAGCCTTCGTAGTAACGCTGGTTATACAGCGACTCAGCGAAGGCGCGTGGATCACCAGTCTTGAGCGACTCAAAGGACTGTGGCTTGCTAGGATCACGGAGCAGCTTCTTGGGAGTGGCGATATGCCGCAAGAAGTCGAGAGCAGCGTTATCGCCAGCGCTGTGACCGCCGCCCTCCTTATAGTAGCGGAACGTGATGCTGTAAGGCGTACCGTCAGAGTGCTTGTCGCTGTAGGTAACGCAGTCGAAGCCTTCCCCGGCTGCGTTCCTAGCACACTGAATGGCGCCAAGGTTGCCGGAGCCAACCATGGCCCCCTTCCAGCCACCCTCGCCACCGGCCTCAGCTACACGCGACTCTAGCCAAGCCTGGGAGAGCGCCAGCCGAAGCGCGCCACGCGGCATAGGGCCTGAGTCGCCCGTAGCCTCCGGCCATAGCCGAACAAGGCGCTCGGCTACGGCTGGAATCCTGCCTTCCTCGCCAGACATCAGCCGAACCAGGCGGTTACGATAGTCAGTGGACCAGGGACCGTGTATCGAGCACCGGGTACAGTGCGAGTACCAGGCTCGGTGTTGGGGGTATTGACGATGCTTGGTCCACCAACGCCGACGAGGGTGACGAGTGGATTGTATGTCCAGATGCGCGTATGCCAATCTGGCACCGTGAAAGTGCCAAGTTCAAGATGCGAGGTAAGCGCATGCAAGACAGGCTGGTAGCCAGTTGGCACCACAGGGTTAGTCTTCTCCCTGTGGCTAGGAACCACGCGCGTGTGCTCACCCTCGGAAACGTTGACGAGGTAGTCGCCTACCCCGCCAACGAAGTCCACGTTGCCACAGTAAGGAAGAATGATCACGCCATCGGCATCGAATTCGACAGTGAGGTTTGGCTCAGCGTAGTCAGGGTCAGTTGTCGTAGCGCTACTACGCGTAGCCTGGACGATGCTACCAGAGTACCTCATATGTAGCCAGTTGCCGTTGGCGTCGATACCGCCTGGATTCGCGGTGGCCAACGGCTTGATCTGGATGTAGAAGCGGGCAAAGCCGAACGGCACCGCAAACCCGCCCGCCCTATTGCCCGGTCCTTGAGCCTTCATAGCACTACCTCAGTGGCTCAGTAGCCGAAGTCATCGCTGCCGTCGCCGCCATAATCGCCGTATCCGCTGTAGCTGTCGTCAGGCTGAAGCATACCGCCAGCGGTCGGATCGTAACCCTGGCTCTGCGAAGGGTCGGACCCCTGGGACGGGTCGTATCCCTGTGACTGGTAGCCCTGTTGGGGGCTATACCCACCCTGCTGGTAGCCACCCTGAGATTGGTAGCTTCCTTGAGCGGCGGGCGGCGGTGGCAGCTGCGACCACTTCCCAGACTTGCCACTACTCGTACGCCAGGTGTGGTCCGAGTAGTACGTACGCGTGCTTCCATCAGGGAAGGTGTCAGTGCGTACCACGGACTTGCTTTGGCTATTGCCGCCACCAGATGGCAACCGTGGAGCAGTGCCACCACAGTTGCCAGAACCAGCACGGAAGAACCCTTTAGAATCAACCTGACCAGAGATACCGCCGATGCGCAAGCACTTGCCGCGATACGCGTAGTACGGACCCTGACCAGGCGGAGCGGCAGGAGCGCTACCTTGCGCAGCCGGACCCCAGTTCACAATGGTGTCCCATACGTACCCCTGGTTCTGCGGGGAGCCGCCCCATTGGATACGTGTCCACTGATGCCCACCCGCGACCTGCCCGTCATTGACGTAGACGACGGGCGTGAACGCCGGGAGGCGAGTGAGGGCCATTCCAGAGCCATCGCTACCGGAGTAGACCATGGTCTGCGTATTGATGCGCCCCACCTGCGGTCCCTGCGCGCGCTTGCTAGCCGTGCGATGAGCAGGGACAGCAACACGCTCCTTATGGTGCGGGATGCCGTTCCTATCCAGGACGAACACGTTGTACGTTTGCTTGGCCATGGGAATACCTCTTTCGGCTCACCAGCAAACGTCAGTAATCGAGCCCGTCATCCGGGCTCCCACCACCGCCACTGCCACCGCCGCCGAGCAGCAGACTGGGGTCAACCATCTGGCCGGTCGAAGGATCCTGCGCGAGGCCCGTGGACGGGTCCCACATGAGCCCAGTCTGCTGGTCAAAGACCAGGCCGCTGCTGGGAAGCGAGCCGGTGGGCACACCGCCAGCAAGGACGCTTACCACGTCAGACACGCCAGAGAGGAGCGCGGCAGCGTTCTGCACAGCGGCGAGCGCATCAGGAGCGCCAACCTGGGCGACAGGCAGCATGGCAGCCGAGCCACTGTAGGGGCCAGCGAACTGGATCTGACCAGTCGCCGGGTCTACGTTGTAGACAGAGCCGTTGAGCACAACCTGGTTGTTGCCGATGTACTGCCCAAGCAGCATAGGCGGCTGACCAGCGCACACGCGCCAAGCCTGCTGGTCAACGATCTGAACCTCACAGGAAACACCGGGGCTCGGCACGAGCTGCACGGGAGGCGGCTGCGTCACGTAGACAGGCTGCACGGGCATCGTGGGGTAGTTCGGGGGCGTCCAACCAGGACCCTGGTTACCGGCCATGTACACCGGGGGCGGACCGCCCTGCTGAACGTAGCTGGGGTTGGGTACCCACGCCGACCCGGACCAGATCATCTGGCCACCGTTGGTGGTCGAGACCCAAGGCGTAAGCTGGCTCTTGCCAACCACAACGCTGCCGCTGCTCTTGGCGTCCTTGTGGCGAGTCACGGCCGACGAGCCGTCGCTGTAGAACGTGCGCTGGCTGCCATCCGGGTACGTCTGTACACGGGTGACGCTCTTCTGGTGGCTAACAACAACATTAGAACTGCTACCGCTGCCGCTGACCACCGGAATGAGCTGGTAGCCATCCGCGCCAACGCGGTACTGAGCGCCGCCAACGGTCACGATGCTACCAGGACGACGCTGTTGCTTTGCTGGCGCCGAGGGAGCCTGGGCAGGAGGAGCGCCCCACGTCACGATCTCGTCCCAGAGGTAGCCGGTGATGTTACCGATCTTGACCTGAACCCACTGGTGCACAGAGGGGGTCTGGAAGGGACCGTAGGATACGGTCTGGTGGCCGTCCTGGATGAACTGAACCTGCATCCCCTTAGGAAAGTCGCCCAGCGTGTTGCCAGAGCCATCGGGCGCAGCGTAGAGGTACGAGCCGCTGTCCAGCGTACCTACCGTACCTGGAACGCCACCGGAGCCCTGCGCGCGCTTGGTATTACGAGTCATGACACGATCCTTGTGCTGAGGAATACCATTCCGATCGAGGACAAACACGTTGTGAGCTTGGGAATTCATGTTGGCCATGGGTTGGACTCCTGGGCCCGCGGCGCGCCTGTGCGCTGGACCGTGTGGGAATGACTCGCTTACGCCACCCTGAGCCCGTCTTACGAGACTTGGTGCGTTTTCAGGCGGCCAGATCCTGACACAGATGTAATTGTCCGGCGCTCGGGGCGGCATACCAGCCTGGAGCGCGGGATCACGTAGCTGACCGTCGACTCTGACGAAGACATGCTCTTCGCTAGAGTCGCTATCGGTCATACACAGCTCGACGGTCTGTGCGCCCTCATCAATAGCCCAACGCGCTTCCAACATGGACAACTTCTTACAGTCGCCACAGGCAGCGCGAACAATAGCTTCGGGGGTAAGAACGATATCCCGACCTGATGGGTCAGAGCAATACGACTTTCCGCCGACCGTTTTACGGGGCGGCAGAGAGTTGGACTGAAGGACGTACCGTCCCATCAAGCGAAGAAACTCCTCGCGTGATGGAACAGATACGCCAATCAGGACATCGCTTGCTCCAACAGGCACATCAGGCCGGAACATCGCGAACATCGCGAGCCTCCTTGCCGCTAAGCGGCGGTTGGCTCAGCGGAAGTTCGAACCGGGCGGGAAGCCGCCACCCATCTGAAACCCAGCGAAGTTGGGGTTCAGCTGCATGGCGTGACCCGTCGCGGCCGGGGGCTGGTGCTGCGGGTAGTTCGGGGTCGTCCCGGCGATGGCAGCGTAACCATGCATGAGCGGCCCGAGGATGTCGTAGTTACCGACGTTACGCCCAGTCGGCTCAATGCGGGTCTGAATCGCGCAGACCTGCTCCTCCTGGAAGGCGTTGATGCTGAAGCCGTGGAAGATCACGGCGTTCGAACCAACGGCCGCGCCACCACTGTTACCGAAGTAACCGTTCTGGACCGTGGCCGACGCCTGGACGTCAACCTTGGTCTTCGAACCGATCCAGGGCGCGAGGCGATCGACGCGCTCCAGGCGGGGATCGAACGGCGCGAGCGACGAGGCGCCCGGGGTCGAGACCGGGTTGACCAGCGTCAGCGTGCCGAACGTGAACTGCACGAGGCACCAGTTCCAGTTGTCGATGTCAGACTCGCACACCAGGATGGACTTGATGTCCATGCCGATGGGCAGCTGAACGAGGGGCATCGGAACGGCGCTCGTCGGCGAGAGCGTCTTGCCAGCGGCCGTGGGCGCCACGATCTGCGCCGCGATGTCGGCGTTCATGTTGATCGTCGAGAGCGGACGCGCAAGCTCGATCCAGGCCTGACGCGCAGAGCCGTGGGCCGAACCAGCGTACACCGAGTTGAGAAGGCCAAGGCGGTTGGCGCCCTGGTGACCCATGAGGCTGTTCGCGGTACCCTCGATCGGGTTCGTAATCAGCGCATGGTAAATGGGATCACTCATGATGATATCTCCTGTGATGGCCTATTGGCCAAGTGCCACATTAGTGGCGGTTTACGTGCCTATGCCGCGACGGCGGCGTTCTACGCAACAATGAACCTCGGTTAAACGCACCGGGTTGTCTGATAAGCGCTTACGAGCGCTATTGTGCGGAAACGCGGCTACGGCCGCTTTGGGGCACCGGCGACGGCCTGCCCTGAAATCTAGTTGGGGTCGTGCGCCGCAGCGCCGTTAGCCCCAGAAGTTTGCTCGTGCTGGATTGGCTTCCAGGCACGTTGCGTAAGCTGCACGAATTCCGCAAGGATCTCCGGGCTCACGTCTTTTTGAATACACTGCACCAGCATGCTAGTGTTGATGGGTGGCGCTCCATCGGTCTGGAACAGGCCATTGCAGATGAGGCCACGAAGCACGATGGCGCTCTCGTCAGAGAACTGACCCAAGCCAGACTGAAGGACCTCAAGCCAGCGAACGGCGGCGTGCTCGTTCAGCGTGTACTTGTACTGCTGCTTGCCATTGCCAGCAGGCAGGCCACCGTTGGCTACAGGGGGCGGCGGGCCAGCGCCAGGAACGGGGAACGGCACGTCGTAGCCGTTCTTCTTAGCCCAGGCGGCTGCGAACGGTACCGCGATAGGCGCGATGCCATTCAGCAAGTCGTAGCCGGCGCCAAGCAGGGACTTCATCTCGTCAGCGGCCTTCTCACGCTCGTGTGTGAGACGCATGCGGAGAGCGGTCAGCTCCATCTCCTTCTCGTTGCGCTGAGCCTCAAGGCGGTCGCGCTCCAAGCGCGCGTCTTCGCTAGCGCGCACCATCTCAGCGATCTGCATGTGCAGAGCAATGTTCTCCTTGGACTTGTCGTCGTAGCGTTGACGCTCCTTGTCCAGGTACTCACGGTCGCTAACCATCGTACTATGGATGGTGGCGACCGTGTTACGCAACCCGGTGAAGTTCGTGTCGTTGACCTTGGCTAGCTCAAGCTCACGCTGCTCAGACATACCCTTGCCGGCCAGCATCTGCTGGAACAGCTCAAGGGAGACCGGAACCTGTCCGGGCTCAAGATGCTGACGGTCGCAGACCTCCTCATCGGAGTCTTCGTCCTCGTCCTCATCATCGTCACGGGCGGCGGGCGCCTTGCGGGCGCCCCCCTTCCGAGCAGCTGATTTCTTGGCAGCCATCGGTCAGATCACTGCGCGGGTACGGGAGGCGCAGCGGGGGCCGGAGCAGCCGCCTTGGTCGCCAGGTAGTCCGCCGTCATCATGTAGCCGAGGAGGGCGGCCGAGCCGGCACCGACGCTGCGGGGGATGGCGAGGAGGCCCTCACGCATGGCAGGGTTCTTGCGGAAGACGACACCTCCCACATACGCCGCCACGGACACACCGAGGCCCACACCGGCCGCCATCTTGGCCTTCTTGGGGCCCGAGTAGGCAACAGCCGCACCGACCGCGTAGCCGACAGGCAGCGCAGCAAGAGCAGTCACTTCCGCACGCAGCGGGAAAGGCGGCATCTGCTCGTTGAGCAGGTCCGTCGCAGCGTCGAGGCGGGTAGCGAGGGCGGTCGTGGTGGCGCCCATGCGTTCGAAAGCGAGCTGGGTGTTGGAGTCGGTTGCCATGGTGGCTGAGTCCTTCTTTCGTGGTCGTTGGGAGCGTCGGGGTTCGACGAAGTGGAGATTACGCCGACCCCACCCGCCGAATTTTCTCCAGCGCTCCTACAGATGCCGCTCCTGATCTAGGAGCGGGGTGTGCTAACATCCCGCTCGATGTCCAGAATCCGCACAAAACAGCGCGAAAACGTGTTCGAACTGGCCCAGCAAATTCAGGACACGCCTCCTGGGCTCCGAGGGGCGGTTTTCTCCTATCGTCGAGCCACAACGCGTACCTACGAGCGCATGGCGAGCGCCGCGGTGCTGCTGCCTGGGATGGACAAGATCCTCTTGGATGCCCACGCTCCAGCCCACGTGGTCCGTTGGGCCTGTTGGGGGAAGTACATGCCCAACAGGATTTTGCGTATGGGGCTAGCTTTGTACGTACGTCGGGAGCTTGAACGTGTTGGTCAAGCTGAAAGCGGACTTAGCTGGCTACTTGACTGTCAAAAGAGTACAGCTGAAGCCATCTTTATCGAGTCAAGCAAGGGTAAAGCCACGCTTGACTGGATCAAAGCTAGTATGTACAAGCAAGAGTACCAAGCCGAGGACGGTGGATGCTCACCAAGATTCTGGAATGAGCTAGAAAAAAAGCTGAACCAGATGCCGCTGGACCAGTTTTGGGCAGAAATCGACCGCAGGGTGGCGCTCAAGCCCAAGAGAAACCCTCCCAAGAAGTCGCGAGTTAGAGTAAGTAGGCCAGAGATGCTCCCCAAGAAGTACCGTGACATGATTAGGGAGCTTGCGGCGTACGAAGCCGAACAATTTGGAACGAAGAAAGGAAAGTAGACGTGGGAATTCGAGACAGAATCGCAAGCAAGCTCCGAGAAGCGGCCGAAGTCTTCCAGAAGGCCCCCAGCGGCCTCTATGTGCCGAAGATTCACACAGAGGAAGAGCTGTTCAAGGACTTGAAGGGCCGCGGGCACTACGACCTGTACCCAGTCTGGATCCGCAAGAGCGTCCAGATGGCCTTGGAGAAGGCGGGTCCGGTCGGGCCGGACGAAGTAGAGGAGGCGTGCGCCTTCGTCCTATGGTTCGGCGAGGACGCGGGTGGCAAGAGGCTGAGCCCGCCGGTCGTCATCTGCGGCTACCGCGACATGATCGACAAGCTCAGCAACCAGGGCCTGTTCAACACGCACGTCGTCAAAGACGAGAACGGCAACGAAGCGCAAATCAACGGCGCTCGCGTGCGTGAACAGATCGACCTTGCCGAGAACACCCGTCGTGCCGGGTCGCTGCTGGTGCTCGCCTGGAACGCCGAGAAGGGGCACAGGAACTTTGGCTACTTTCACTGCTCGATGCACCAGAAGGGCGAGAGGGCTGGGCAGTAGTGGACCTCTACGCTCGCCTAGGTGTCTCCAAGTCAGCGTCGGAAGACGACATCAAGAAAGCCTTCCGCAAGCTGGCGCAGACGTATCACCCAGACAAGAACCAAGGTAACAAGGCGAACGATGAGCTGTTCAAGGAGATCACTAAGGCGTTTGAGGTCCTAAGCGACAAGAAGAAGCGCGCGCTATATGACGAGTTTGGCGAAGAGGGGCTAGGCCTGTCCTTCAACCCGCAAGCGGCTCGCATGCGCGGGATGAGGAGCCAGGGTCCGCGCGCTGGGTACTCAGGCTTCTCCGGCTTCAGCACGGCTCCTGGGCAGGACTTTGGTGACTTGTTCACCGAAATCTTCAGCCCACCAGGCCAAGCTCCGGGTGGCAGGCGCCCAGCGTCGCCATTCGCACAACAGCCGAAGTACTTCGAGAGCGAATCGACCATCGACTTTATCGCAGCTATCCAAGGCACAGAAGCGCGCATCGTGTCCGGTACGCTAGTCTGGACAGCCAGGATCCCGCCTGGCGTAGCGGATGGCGACAAACTGCGCATCAAGCACAGCAGCGGCAAAGTAGCTGACCTAATCCTCACAATCCGCGTAGACACACACCGCCTATTCAAGCGCAACGGTCAGAACTTGTACGTAGACATGCCGGTGACAGTAGCTGAAGCGTACTACGGAGCGCAGATCCACGTGCCAACGCCAACTGGCGGAGGCACATTGACCATCCCGCAGCATACTCAAAGCGGCACAGTTATGCGTGTAGCTGGGCGAGGTGTCAGTAGGCAGGGCAAAGTCACTGGCGACCTGTACGTCCGCTGGATCGTGGTCATTCCCATGGACGACTCAGTGGAGACAAGGCAGGCAATCGACAACATGACAGCAAGAATGCGTGACCCGCGTGAGGGGCTGTTTTGAGCGCGTGGAGTGCGCACGCTGGCGGCAGACCAGGGCACAGGCAGGAGGTCCGTGATAAGGCGCAAGAGTTGCTTGCCGGCGGCATGAGCAAGACGGATGTAGCTAACAAGCTAGGTATCCCGCGTAGCACGGTGGCAACTTGGGCTAAGAAGCCAGTCAAGCAACAGGTCCTCCCAGAACCGAAAAAGGTCAAGCTGTACCTGATCCTAGACAACTCCAGGGAGCTTGGCCCGCGCCGAAACGCTGACTGCGCTAGGCTATACCCGTGCGAGAACGCCTGGGTCTGGGAGTACGGCTCGTCGCCCGCGAGGTGCCCGGACGGCTGCGAGGGCTTCCTAAAGCGCGAGTTGTGACAGCTGCGGCGCCGCTGTGCTAGGCTCCCGGGATGACCGACGCAGAAACGTATCTCTTGTGGGGCACCGCCGTTGTCGCGCTCGGCGGATTTGGGCTGGCCGCGTACGCCACCTCAGTGGCACGCGAGGCCAACAGCTAGAAGCTCGATCACTGGGACCGGAAGGATCTCCAAGACGGTCTGATGCACTTGGAACGTCATCTTCTCAAGCGGGGTATGGTAGACCCTCAAGAATACGGCTACCTCCTTCCGGAGAAGTACAACTGGGACCAGCGGAAATACGAACAGCTCGGGCGCGGCCTCGCGTGACGCCGCCGCCGCCGCTGTGCTAGTCTGCGCAGATGGCGTGGGAACCGACGACCAAAAACGCGGAAAAGGCCAACGTTTGGCGCTACTTGGCCGAGGGGACCAAGATGGGCGACGTCGCGACCATGACCGGCGTCGCGTACAAGCTCGTGAAGGAGTGGGCCCAGGAGCGCAAAGACCGCATCGCTAACCACGAAGCGCTTGCGGTAACTGGAGCCATGTCCGACGAGGAACTTGAGCAGAGAATCAAAGAACAAAAGTACGCCGTCTGGACCGCTATCGGTGAAGGCAAGTCTATCAAAGAAGCCGCAGCCAAGGCTGGCGTAGCACAGGCAAGGGCGCGCGAGTGGGCTAAGGAGCGCGCAGACGCTCAAGCCAAGCTTGAAGCTAAGCAGCTGGGAGGGCGAGGCATCGTGTTTGACCCCAAGATGCCCATCTGGGCTCAGCCGCCTCCGTCGTCTCTGCCGCCGTGGCCGTTCCCGGCAGTCAACCAGGATGACGTAGCCAAGTTCTACGCTAACGAAGCCAGGCTAGACATGGATGCGCAGGAGCGTGGCGCCAAGCTGGACAAGTTGCTACGCCAGCGTCAAGCTGAACAGGAAGAAGCGCGTAAGCCGGTAGGTATCGGGCAGCGCATGATCCACGGCCCCATCACCGAACGGCGCGAGGCGGCTATCGAAGCCATGCCGCAGAGCCAGTTTGAGCGATGGATGGCAGCGGGGGCGCCTCTTGTAGAGGGTCTGCCGCAGACGTCAGTTGTTGCTCAGGAGATGGCCAAGAAGCTGGAAGAGCGCGCCCGCACCCAGCCTACGCCACGCTCGTCAATCACGCCACGCAACTACAGCCCGCCGCCGGCTGCGGCGCCTGCGCTGCCGTTGCCTGCCGCTGCGCTGGCGTTGCCTACTCCGCGAGCGCCGTATGTGGCGGCGCCAAGTGCGCCTATCCAAGCTGAGATGGAGAGCTGGCGCTCCGGCTGGGGCGCTCCGTTGATGGGCGTCGTGCCAGGCATGGCAGAGAATCCGATGATCCTGCGCAAGGGCAGGCGACCCAAGGTCTCCAAAGAGATGATCGAAGGCGCGATGCGTGCTACAGGCGGCAACAAGCGGCAAGCAGCAAGACTGCTCAACATGTCGCGCGTTGGTCTGTACAAGGCGCTTGAGCGTGTTGGCATGCCCGTGCAGTGGGGCGCATCGCCCACTGCCTGCGACGCCCTGCGCCGATAGTCAGGTACACTTGACAGTCATTCGTCCGGAGCAGTAGGCTCTGGGCATGATCTACTTTGCGCGTAAGGCCGAGGACGGCCCGATCAAGATCGGTTTTACTTCTGGCGCCGCCGATGCCCGACTGAGTGAGCTACAGACTGGTAACCCATCGCAGTTGCACGTTTTGGCAACTGCTACTGGCGACAAGCAGGTTGAGAAGGCTCTACACTCAAGGTTTTCTCACCTGAGGATCCGTGGCGAATGGTTCCGCGGTGAGCCTGAGCTTCTCGGTTTTATCGACGGGTTGGCGTGGGCATCGTCATCAGCTCTACCGTCAGCCGCCGCTGAAAGCCAATGTGAGACACTCGAAAAGCAGATACTACCAGGCAAGGCGCGCAAACGGCCGGTGTTAGTCAACATATCGAGTTGACATGCCAACCTGTTAACTAAATATGTCTACTAAACATGTTTCGTTGACATATGGGGCCCCACGGAGATTCCAGCCCCACTGTAATCCGACACTTGGCACGGTCCTTGCCTATACCCTCCCACGTGTTCAGCGTTACCAGGGAGCGAGGCGCGCGGTCGACCCTGGCCAGCGCGCCCGATTGCGGCGCCGCTAGGGTGGCCAGGGACGCGCGCCCGACGTCGGGGCGACGGTCGGGCGCTGGCCAGTGGGCCCGCTCTCCTGGCCAGCGTAGCGCCGTCCTGGCGTTGCTGGCCAGCGTGGCACGGCAGCTGCACTAGCTCCCTTCACGGCGCGCCGACAACGGCGCTCCGCTGGATCTCTGAAAACCTACCGCTCCCTTCGCGCCATGCGGCGCGACCCATGCGCAAGCGCCCAATTGGCACGCTTAGCATAACGTGGATCGCAAGTGTGGCATGTAGGGTGCAAGGTAGGTTAGCGTCGGCTGGCTTGACGGCTAGTCGGCGCTCCAATGGTAAGCGCGTGCGTTCTAACGCATCCGTTGCCAGCGTATGAGGTGGGTTCACTCGCGTTGCGAGCCACCTAGGCGCGAGACTTGAATCTAAGTCTCTCATCTAGAAACGAACCCTAAACTAGCGTGGTCGCTGGTACCAAGTTCGCTTGTGTGACTTCGCGCTTCCTTCCGCCATACCGGAAGGATTAAAAGCCATCGGTCATTGACAATAAGTGCCTCACCACGGGATCCGTTTGCGTCGCATCGTATGCGCGCTCTGAACGGTACGTGGGTTTACATTCCCGGGGAATCATATACGGGAATGCGCTCTAGGTAGGGTGAAACCTACCTAGAGCACTTGGGGTCGCCACGTGTGGCAATCGAGCCACGCTCGCGACCCTTCGGAGGATAATCTAATGGCTCTGCCGAAAGTAGCGCCCACCCCCCGCAACGCGCCTGTTGCCATCGTCAAGATGGGAATGGGCGCCGCGGAAGCGGACGCTGAGCGGGCTCGCATGGTGAAGGAATGCCTTGACCGTGCGGCCCAGCAAACGACCTCGGGTGGTCCGAAGAATGACCATCCCAACCTGATTCAAGGTCCCCTGCTCGGGCTCCCGCGCACGGGGATCCAGCATGCGCCGGCTTTCAAGCCCGCGGCGCGCCGCACGGCCATCATCGGCCGGGTGGATCTGGGTACCGCGCAAGCGATGCCCGGGGAAGATCCTGCCTCACTGGGTAAGTACCCACTGGCCAGGATGCGCAAGAACAAGCATCACAAGTCCGTGCGTGCTCGTTACGAGGTCCGCGGTCGACGGTCGGCGCTCGCAATGGCGCGCGCGGCTGCAATCGACCACGGTCACACGCTCGGATACCTTCCGGGCGAGCACGCTGTGCTTCAGGAGCGGGCCGGAAACCTGGCCCTGGGAATCGAATACGATTCCACGCGCGAGCAATCGACCAGCGGGATCACCCGCACGGGTCACGCGCAACCGCTCGCGCCCAAGGTGCGGGCAGACATCGAACGCGCGAACGGATCGCGCGCCGACCTCGCGTGGCAGTGCTCCTACTCGGAACACACCGTCACGTACACGAATCCCGACGACATCATGCACGTGATCCGTGAGCTTATGGCAAGCTCTCACGTGCTCGCGGTCACTGTCGGGGCCGATGATGGCGGTTTCAGCCTGACCCAAGATGGTTGGGGCTGGATTAAGACGGGAACGGCAAAGCGCCTGACCCGCATCCAGTGGGCAAGCGCGATGTCCACCCCAAAGGGGGACGTCTACAAGCGGGTCGTGCGTCAGGCGACGCAACCGCTGAATTACAACCGCACGACCCTTTGGAGCAAGGCGTCCACGTCGCGCGGCACCTTCAGCGCCGGATGATTCCCGCCCATGGGGGCCCGTGTTCTACGGGCCCCGTCTCCCCATGGCTCCGATCCATCGGTGTCATGGGAAGGCGACAACCTAGTGCGGAGGTGTATCCAGTGAAACAGTATATCAGCACCATGTCTGTCAAGTGCCGCTCGCGCGGCATGGGCGGGGGTTTCCCCACCGATCCGACTTGCGCGCCCATTCACGCGCCCATGACGGATGACTACAAGCAAGCCTACCTCGGCCGCGCCGTGTCCTTCCCCGCGGCCATCGTCAAGCGCAAGGGCGGGATCGTGGGCGCGTGCGGGCGCAAGGCCGAACCCAAGGTCAAGGCTGCGCCCGTCGTGGTAGCGCCCGCTCCCGAAGCGCCGCCCGAGCGTTCGCCCGCGCAAGCTGCACACTTCGCGCGCTTGTGCGCGCTCGCGACGCCGATCCCGGCGCGCACGTTCCACAAGTAGGCTACTGCGCGCATCGCGCTCAAAGGCCCAGATCCGTCATGGATCTGGGCCTTTTTGCGTTTCATGGGACCGTGTTTTAGCGGTCCACGAAAGGAATCCGGTGGAGATTATCACGGTTTCCGTCTGCTCCGAAGCGGACATCGGGCGCACCTTGCGCGAGGCCGGGGAATTGCTGCTCCCTGGCGAAAGCGTCATGGTTCAATTCAGCGGTTACTACGCCGGGGCGTTCGATGTCGAGCGGGGCGACTACGGACACGACGGTAATGCCGTCTGTATCTCGCCCGCACGGTACGACTGACCTACACGTCAACGCAAAAGCCCCACGATCCACGTTGGATCGTGGGGCTTTTTGCGTTTCAGGGAACCGTGTTTCAGCGGTCCACGAAAGGAAACCATGGCGCCATTCGGTTGGACTGTCGTGCGCAAAAGCGACGGCAAGGTGGTAGTCTATCGGCGGGATTGTCCCGCGGACGCTGCACACTTCGCGGCCGACTTGGCCCTGTTTACTCACGCCACGCGCGCCGCTGCCGTTGCAGCTGGGAAGCGCGGCGAATTCAAGCGCTACTAGCACGCAAGGCCCCTGGCGAAAGTCGGGGGCTTTTCGCGTTTGTGGAGCCTGCGAAAAGCGGGTCCGAAAGGAACGCACAATGAACGATCGTCCGTCGCTCAAAGGAAACCAGATGTTCGTCGCGCTGGTCAAGGCTGGCGTCGTGAAGCCCGGCCGCCCGCTGGTCTGGCGACCGGCGAAGTAGCCTACAGCGAAGCGCTAAGAGCCGTCGATCCACCAGGATCGGCGGCTTTTGGCGTTTGTGCATAGTGGCGCGGAGTCGGCTAGTCCGACAAGCGCGGCGCAGTGTTCGCCGTGCGTTTCCGCCATGTAGCGCCGAGTCATGTTTTTACGTGACAAGGGCAAGATAAAAAGCCGGCGGCATTGCCCGTGTCGGCGCTACAGCCAAACCCTTACCCTCGGCCCGCAAGGGCCG
>Ga0075021_10000457_pt1 | contig 21750 bp, 19 predicted proteins | sample ColStrG_CSR_2012_FD_72749 | JGI IMG/M metagenome (GOLD analysis project Ga0075021, IMG submission 72749) | Freshwater sediment microbial communities in response to fracking from Pennsylvania, USA - Cold Stream Run_MetaG_CSR_2012 | ecosystem: Environmental > Aquatic > Freshwater > Creek >...
GCCGCGGCCGACGCGTGCGGTGAGTTCCTCGCACTCTGCGCACCCTGGGTGCGTGAGCCGCTGGCCGACTGGATCGAACACCGCTGGGGGCCCGGCGACGCCCGTGCCTACACGTACGACGTGTTCGGCGAGACGCGCGACGCGCTACGGGTGGTGCGCACCTGAGCGGCGCCGGCGGCCCGAGGACGCGTGCCAGCATCCTCCACGTCGACCTCGACGCGTTCTACGCGTCGGTGGAGCAGCGCGAGGACCCGTCGATCGCGGGGCGTCCGGTCATCGTCGGTGGGCTCGGACCGCGCGGCGTCGTCGCCGCCGCGAGCTACGAGGCCCGTGCCTTCGGCGTCTACTCGGCCACGCCGATGGGGCGGGCGCGTCGCGCCTGCCCCGACGGTGTGTTCATCGCGCCCCGCTTCGACCTCTACCGAGACGTCAGCGCCGATGTCATGGCGTTGCTGAGGGATGTCACGCCGCTGGTCGAGCCGATCGCGCTCGACGAGGCGTTCCTCGACGTCGAGGGCGCCCGGCGCCTCCACGGCAGCGCCGCCGAGATCGCCGCCGCGATCCGGGCGCGCACGCGCGCTGAGATCGGGCTCACGATCTCGGTCGGCGTCGCGACGACCATGCTGATCGCGAAGCTGGCCAGCGATCTCGCCAAGCCTGACGGCCTGCTCGTCGTCGAACCCGGCACCGAGCTCGGATTCCTGCATCCGCTGCCGGCGCGTCGGTTGTGGGGGGTCGGCCCGGCGACCGAACGCAAGTTGGCCGCGCTCGGCGTCAGCACGGTGGGCGAGCTCGCCGCGGTGCCGGAGGAACGACTGGTGCAGACGCTGGGCAACGCGTCGGGACGGCATCTGCACGCTCTCGCGTGGAACCGCGACGCGCGTTCGGTTGTCGTCGACCAGGCAGTCAAGTCGATCGGCCATGAGGAGACCTTCCCGGTCGACCTGCACGATCACGACGCCCTCGGTCACCACCTCGTGAGGCTGGCCGATGGTGTGGCGTCGCGCCTGCGGGCCGCGAACGTCACCACCCGGACCGTCCAGCTCAAGGTGCGCTTCGGCGACTTCCGGACGGTGACCCGGTCGCGCACGCTGGTGGCACCGACCGATCTGGCGGCCGAGCTCGGAGCCGTGGCGCGGGAACTGCTCGCCCCGCTCGACGTGTCCGCCGGCGTGCGTCTCCTCGGGATCTCGGGTCAGCAGCTGGTGGCCCCGGTGGCCGAGCCGGACGGTCAGGGATCGTTGTTCGCCGAGGGGCCGGATCCGCAACCCGCGCCCGGGGCGACGCCGACGCCCGGCCGCCAGGCGGCGCTGGAGCGCTCCGTGGACGCGGTGCGGGCTCGATTCGGCCCTGGTGCGGTCGGTCCCGGGCGGGCGAATAGCCTGCCGAGGGAAGGACCCGGGCGTCCGACGCGTTGAGAGCATCGGAAGCGTGCGCGACAATGGTCGGGCATCAAACGACGGGCGCACCTCGCGCACCGCACGACCGGTCCACGAAGCCGGGACGGGAAGACGGATAACGGGAAATGGGAGAGATGCCGCTTTCCGAGGACGAGCAGCGGATCCTGCGGGAGATCGAGGAGAACCTGTCGGCCACCGACCCCAAGTTGGTGCAGCAGGTCTCCGACACCACCCTGTACCGCCATTCCGCGCGCGTCATCAAATGGTCGGTCTTCGGCTTCGTCGCCGGACTGCTGCTCATGGTGTTCACGTTCACGACCACGCTCGTCCTCGGAGTCGTGGGATTCCTGGTGATGCTCGGTTGCGCGCTGGCGATCGAGCACAACGTGCGCAAGCTCGGCCGCGCCGGCATGGAGAGCCTCACGGGCTCGATGCGCAACGGCGCGCTGAAGAACATGCTCGGCAACGCGGGCAGCCGCTGGCGCGAGCGCTTCAACCGCGACGATCCACCGTCCTGAGCGGCGCGGCGTCGGTGGGGTACACCGCCGCACAGGCGTCGCGACTCGCCGGGTGCAAACCCGCGCAGCTCGAGACGTGGCGTCGGATCGGGCTCGTGGTGCCCGACGACACCGATCCCGCGGCGCCCTACTCGTTCCGCGATCTCGTCGCGCTCCGGATGGTGGTGTCGCTGCTCGAGGCGGGGCTGCCGATGCGTCGCATCCAGCGGGCGGTCGCCGAGCTGTTGCGCACAGGTGACGACATCAGCGGACTTCGATTGGTCACCGACGGCGACACCGTGTGGGCCTGTCGTGACGACGGCCAGATCCTCGACGCGTTGCGCCAGGGCCAGTTGGCGCTGTTCGTGGCGGTCGATCGGTTCGCCGACGAGGTCGAGGCGGAAGTGCGCGACTTCGACGCCGACCGCCGTGCCTTCCTGGCCGAGCTGCGCGCGCGAGACGAGCATCCCAGCCGCGGCGGCTGACTACCGGCGCAGCAGCGTCGACGGGTCGAGCCGCCGCCGCCAACGACGCGGCCACGACGCGCCGTCGTCGAGCGCGGCTTCGAGCGCGTCGACCGACGTCCACGCGTCGAGAGCGTCGTCGAGATTGATCGCGCCCTCGCCGTAGCGCGCCGCGCTGTACACGTGCGCGAGTCGACGCAGTGGCGCCGCGGTCGCGGGCGTCGTGACGGCCGGCACCGTCGTCGCCAGCTCCAGTGCGGTCTGCGCGGGGTCCGGATCGACCGTGGCGTCGTGGAGGCGGTCGATCGCCTCCGCCCACGCGCCGAGCACGGCGGTGGTGGGATCGTTGGGATCGTGCCGCCGGTCGCGGCGGCGGCGCTTCAGCGTCAGCACGCCGGCGCAGTACGCGCCGACCGTGAGGGCGACGAGCACCAGCACGACCAGCACCAGCAACCACGGACCGCGCCCGTCATGGGCGCTCGTCGCCGAGCTCGGAGCGAACGTGGGCGTGACCGGTTTGGTGGCCGTCGGGTTCTGGGATCCGCCCGCGGTGCCGGTTCCGGTAGCTGGTGGCGGGGTCGTGGTTGGTGGGGTGGTGGTGGGTGTCGCGACCGACGCGGTGTCGTGGGGCAGGTTGCTGCCTCCGGTGGTCACCCCGGACTGCCCTGGCGTGGGATCGAACAGGTGCGTCCAGCCGAGCCCGTTCAGGTAGATCTCGGGCCACGCGTGCGCATCGTGACTCGACACGTGGAAGCGACCATCGGCGGCGCGGGTTCCCGGAGTGAAGCCGACCGCCACCCGAGCGGGAATGCCGAGCGACCGCGCCATGACCGCGTACGCGCTCGCGAACTGCACGCAGAAGCCCCGCTTGTTGGTGAGGAACTCGAGGATGGCGGAGCCGTTGTCGAGGGTGCCCACGCTGGTGTCGTACTGGAACGAACTCGAACGGAAGTAGTCGTTCAGCGCGCGTGCCTTGTCGTACGGTGTGGTCGCGCCCGCGGCGTCGACGACACCCACGGCGATCTGGTGGATCTGATCGATGTCGGTGCTCTTGGGAAGCGCGAGATACGGCCGCAGATCGGCGGGCACCGGCGCCGCCGTCGCCGTCACCTGCGCGGCGCTGAGCGGGGTCCCCGCCAGGAGCGGGAGCTGCGAGGCCACCGAGTACCGCAGGTTGCTCACGCTGGGCGCGGCGGCGACGATCGTGCCCGAGGACCGGACGATGAGGGTGTCGGGGAGGTCGATGGCGACCGGGCGGTAGGCCGCCGGAAGCCAGCGTTCGCTCAGCGGCCCGATGGCGAACTCCTGCACCAGCGACCCAGCCGGCGGGGTTGCGGGCAACCCGACGCCGACGTTGTCGCTCCCCGCGGCGCTCAACGTCCACTGGCCGCCGTTGTCGCCCGAGTACTGATCGAGCGCGGCGATTCGCCAGTAGTCCGGGAGTTCCGAGCGCACGGCGAACAACTCGGTGTTGGTGGTCGCGTCGAGCTTGTGCCCGATGTCGACGAACGGCGCGAGCGATGGTCGATAGCTACGCCCGGCCGAATTGTCGTGGCCCGTGTTGGCGATGTTCAGCAGGGGATCGGAGCCGGCGCCCGGGATGATCGGCGCGAGCACGAGCGCGAACACGATGGCTCCTCCTCCCAGGAGGACAGCCGGCGACAAGCCGCGCGTGGGCGCGGCGTTCTGCGTGACCAGCCAGCTGCGTCCACGGTCGAGGACGGCAAGGTTCTGGGCCAGCAGAAATGCGCCGGCGGTGACGCAGAACGCGACGGTCAGTGCGACGCGGCCACCGGCCGTGCCGAGCGTCGAGGTCCAGACGAAGAACACCAGCGCGGGTGCGATCGCGGCGAGCGTGGTGTGACGCGCGAACGCCAACCAGTCGGCGAACGCAGCCATGATCCACACCGCGATCGACGCGAGCAGCACGGCGCCGTCGGTCGTCGGCGCCGGCGCGGTTGCCGTGCGCAACAGGTGCCAACCGTTCGTGAGCTGGTCGTCGAAGGCGCGCCAGGTGTCGGCGCCCGGGAGCCCGACCGTCGCGCTCGACAGCTCGACGGCCGCGACGACGAACACGACGAGCCCGAGCACCGCGAAGATTGCTCCCAGCCACGCGGGCCAGCCGCGCCACCGCGCCACCGCGCCGAGCAGGTGGGGGAGGAGCGCGGCCGCCAGCACTGGCAGCACGTACCGGCTCGAGTCGACGACGCGACCGAGCGACAGCGCCGCCACCGCGCTGAGCGCGACCAGCGCGAAGGGGGCGAGGAGACGGGCGCGGCGGGCCATGGGGCTAGGACACCGGTGCGGCGGTGTGGCGGAGCGGGGTTCGGGCCAGCGTGGTGTTCCACACGTCGGGGAACGGTGCCCTCGACGCATCGACGACGACGATCGAGGGGCTCGGGGCGAAGGCCGCGGGCTGGGTGAGGACGATGATCACGCCGATGCCGGTGAGGGCGCCGAGCGCGTGAAGCGTGTCGGGCGCGACACGTCCGAGGACGGCGACGACGAGGTCGACGCGGCGGTGGGCCCGGAGGTTCTCGAACACCGTGGGAAGCTTGTCGTCGTCGTCGGGACCGACCGTTGCGAGCGCATCGATCACGTCGTGGCGGGCGTCACCGCCGGTGCCGAGCAATTGACCGGCGCTGGTGACGACCTCGACCCGGCGCCGGAGCCTCACCAGGCGCGCGGTGACGGACGCCGCGGCTTCGACCGCCACCTCGAACGAAGCTGCGTCGTGCGCGCCGGGGAGCACGTCGAGGACGACCGCGGCGCGCGAACGCCACCGGGTCTCGTCTTGGCGGATCATGAGCTCGCCGGTGCGCGCGGTCGAACGCCAGTGCACGCGGCGGAGGTCGTCACCCAGCTCGTAGTCGCGCAGGGTGACGAACTCGTCGCCGAGGTCGCTCACGACCGCGCGCGCCGACGTCGCTTCCGGTTCCGCGCTGATGCGACTGCCCACCGCCACCGGCGCCAGGATCTCGTACACCCGTGGGCGCACCACCAACTCCGCGTCACCCGCACTGCGCTCGCTGCGGCGGGCCAGGCCGAACGGATCGGTCACCGCGACCGACAACGGCCCGACCCGGTAACGACCTCGGCGCCGGGTCGGGATCCGGTAGGCGGCGCGCGCCGTGGCCCCCGCCGCGAGGGGCGGCACGAGGAAGCGTGCGGCCCGGCGGCCTTCGTCGAACCAGTCCGTCGCCGCCAGCAGTGGCGTCGAGCGCCGGCCGAGGTTCTCGACGAGCAGATCGATGCGGCCCTCGGAGCCGACGTGCAGGCGATCCGGATGCACCCGACGGCTCACCGCGAGGTCGGGTGGTGTCTGGAGCAGCAACCAGAGTGCGACGGCGACGACCAACGCCAGCGCGGCGATCCCGAGCACGAGCATCTCGAGCGCGCCGAGCAGGAAGCTCCCGACCGCGAGTCCGAGCGCGGCGCCGGTGAGCGACCACCCGCGCCGGGTCAAGGTGATGGTGCGGCCGGCCGCGTTCGTCGGTTGCGTCACGCGGCCGACTCAGCCGGTGCCGGCACCCGGTACCGGCACCGACGCCAGCACCGACCGCACGACGTCGTTGGTCGACACTCCCCGCAGCTGCGCGTCGGGCGCGAGCAGGAGGCGGTGCTCGAGTACCGCGGGCATGACCCGCTTCACGTCGTCGGGGATCACGTAGCCGCGGCCGAAGCTGGCCGCGAGCGCGCGCGCGGCGCGCTGCAACGACAACGACCCGCGCGGGCTGGCACCCAACACGAGGTCGGGATGGCGGCGTGACGCCGCGACGAGGTCGAGCACGTAGTCCCGCACCTCGGGGGCGACGTGCACGGTCGTGACGAGCGTGGCGGCATCGGCGATGTCGATGGCACTGGCGACGGGCGACAGCGCGTCGACCGTCGCCGACGGTTGTCCCTGTGACTCGAGGATCGCCGCTTCGGCTTCGCGAGCGGGATACCCCATCGGGATGCGCATGAGAAAGCGGTCGAGCTGTGCCTCGGGGAGGGGATAGGTGCCCTCGAGCTCGATCGGGTTCTGGGTGGCGATCACCATGAACGGGCGCGGGAGGCGGTAGGTCTGCGTGTCGACGGTGACCTGGCGCTCCTCCATCGCTTCGAGCAGGGCCGACTGGGTCTTCGGCGACGCCCGGTTGATCTCGTCGGCCAGCAACACGTTGGCGAAGACCCCGCCGGGGCGGAACTCGAATTCGTTGGACGTGCGGTTCCACACCGACACGCCGGTGACGTCGGACGGCAGGAGGTCGGGCGTGAACTGGATGCGGTTGCACGTGCCGCCGATCGACGCCGCGATGGCCTTGGCCAACGACGTCTTGCCCACGCCGGGCACGTCCTCGATCAGGAGGTGGCCCTCCGCGAGGAGGCACACGAGCGCGAGGTGCACCTGCTCACGCTTGCCCTGGATGACGCGTTCGACGTTACCGAGCAGAGCAGCGAACAAGCGGCCGAACGACGAGTCGCGGCTCGGCGCGGTGGCGGGCTGAACCACGAACACCTCCAGAGCGGGCTCCCGAAGGTACCAGAGGTCATCGAGCGCTCCGTGTCGCCCGTGGGCCGGGCCGGTACGGTGCCCTCGCATGAGGAACGAGCGGCCGGTCGCGTTGCCCGGTGTCGCGTTCTGGGTGCGCGCCGCGCTCTTGGTGGCCGCGCGCCCCCGGCTCTGGGTGACCGCGGTCGAGCAGGCGTTCCGGTTGGCGCGCCCCCGATGGTGGGCGCACGCCCCCTTTCTCCCGTGGCCCGATCCCGACTACCTGCGGTTCCGTTTCGAGACCCAGTACGGCTCGGACGGGCGACCCGACGCCCTCGATCTCGTCGAGTATCTCGAATGGTGCAGGAGATGAAGCGGAGCCGTGCCCGGAGGGCGGGACGGCGCCGCGGAATCGACCAACGAAGCAGGAGATGAAGCGGAGCCGTGCCCGGAGGGCGGGACGGCGCCGCGGTATCGACCGATCAACGGCGAAATCGCCCCGGTAGACTCGACTGCGTCCGCGGCCATGTGGAGGCTTGACGCTTGGGAAGAGCACTACTGCTCAACGCCAGCTTCGAGCCCCTGTGCGTCGTGCCGATGCGCCGGGCGGTGGTGCTCGTGCTGAAGGAGAAGGCCGAGATCGTCGCGCGCAACGGGGCGGTCCTGCGCTCGGAGCGGGCAGAGCTGCCGGTGCCGTCCGTGATCCGGCTGAACCATTTCGTGCGGGTCCCTCATCGCAACCGGGTGCCGCTGTCGCGCCGAGCGGTCTTCGCCCGCGACGGCCACCGGTGCCAGTACTGCAACCGCGCCGCGGAGAACATCGACCACGTCGTGCCCCGTTCCCGCGGCGGCACCCATGCTTGGGACAACGTCGTCGCGTCGTGTCGCGCCTGTAACTCCCGCAAGGAGGACCGGCTCCTCTCCGAGGTCGACCTCCGCCTCTGCCGGCCACCGAGCGAACCGCGGGCCAGCCTCTGGATCGTCGCCAGCGCCGGCTCGATCGACCCCGCCTGGGAGCCCTTCCTCCCCGCGTAGTTCCACCTCCCTCTCGACACCGCCCTCTCGACACCGCCCTCTCGACACCGAGTCCGTGTCGAGGACGCGAACCGCGCCCTCCCGGGCGCGTTTTCGCGTTCGGGGGCGGAAAAGGGTGGGTTGTGGGTTGAACAGTGGGGGAGAGGGGTGTAGGGTGCCACGAAATGGAGTAAAGTGGTGACCAAGCGGCACGCCGGGGAGCCGGCGGGAGGTCACCGCCCGGCACGAAGCCCCGTAGTGGTGGACGACGACTGAGAGGCGAGGGGTTCCGGATGTTCCTGGGAGAGTTCCAGCACTCCCTGGACACGAAAGGGAGGGTCATCCTCCCGGCGAAGCACCGGGACCAGCTGGCCGACGGCGCCTTCGTCACCAAGGGCAAGGGTGGTTGCCTCTCGGTGTTCGCACCCGAGGAGTTCGACAAGGTGGCGAGCGAGATCCGCGAGCAGTCGAAGCGGGGACCCAAGGAGCTCAACGCCGCCCGTGCGTTCTTCGGGGGCGCCAGCGAGATCCAGCCCGACAAGCAGGGGAGGGTGGCGTTGCCGGCCAACCTCCGCAACTTCGCCCACCTCGAGCGGGACGTGATGGTGGTGGGCCTGTACTCCCGGATCGAGATCTGGGACCGCGACCGGTGGCTCGAGCTCGATCGTGCCGGTGCGGAGGCACTGACCGAATCCGACGACCTTCCTGATTTCGGCATCTGATCCCGATTTCGGGATCTGAGCAGCGAATCAACACATTGACAACGGTGAGCCTCTGGGCCCGCCACCAACCCCCCGGGCGGCGCGGCGCAAGCGCCCCTTCCGCCCGCTTTGCTTTCGTCGACTCGTCCGGGGGGTCGGTGGCGGTCCCGAGGAGACGACGCTCAGGGCGGAGTGGTCCGATGCGCGGAGACGTCCGACGCGAACACCGGAGGAGAGATGGCTGAGGGCTTTCTCCACGTTCCGGTGATGGCGGCGGAAGTGACCGAGCTGCTGGTGGCCGTTCCGGCGGGCCTGGTCGTGGACGCGACGGTGGGTGGCGGTGGCCACGCTCGGGCGCTCCTCGCCGCCCGACCCGATCTCCGTCTCCTCGGCATCGACCGGGATCCCGTTGCCGTGGCGGCGGCGGGAGCGGCGCTCGAACCCTTCGGGGAGCGGGTCCGCATCGTGCAGGGCGGCTTCGAGCGCGTCTCTGAAATCGTCGGAAGTACCGACATCGTGGGAAACGAGGGAATCGTGGCGATCTTGTTCGATCTGGGCGTCAGCAGTCCGCAGCTCGACCGTCCGGTACGGGGATTCTCGTACTGGGCCGACGCCGCACCGCTCGACATGCGGATGGACAGCGTGCAGACGCTGACCGCGGCGACCGTGGTCAACGAGTACACCGAAGCCGACCTGGCCGCGTTGATCGCGCGCAACGGCGAGGAGCGCTACGCGCGGCGCATCGCGGCCGAGATCGTCGCCGCCCGGCCACTGGCGACGACGGGTGAGCTCGTCGAGGCGGTGAAGCGCGGGATCCCCGCAGCCGCGCGCCGCCGGGGTGGACATCCCGCCCGCCGCACGTTCCAGGCCATCCGCATGGAGGTCAACCGCGAGTTGCCGAGCCTCGAAGCCGGACTCGACGAGTCGGTCCATCTGCTCCGCCCCGAAGGCCGCGTGGTCGTCCTCGCCTACCACTCGCTCGAAGACCGCATGGTCAAGGAGCGCTTCGTCGACTGGTCGCGCACCGAGGAGCCCGGGTACGTGCCCACTGGCCTGCCGCGGGTGCCGCGCCGCGCCCTCACCCGTCTGTTGACCAGGAAGCCGCTGCGGCCGTCGGACGCCGAGATCGCCGACAACCCGCGCTCCGGGAGTGCCCGGCTCCGCGCGGTCGAACGCCTCGCGCCGTGACCACCGTTGCCGTCCCCGCGCGATCGGCTCGCCGTCCGGCTCGCGTCGCAGCGCGCGGTGCGGCTCGCGGTGCGCCTCGTGTGGAGCCGCGCCCCGCGATCGCGTCGCCTCTGCACGTCGGCCGCGTGGGCGCGTTGCTCGCCTTCTTCACCGTGTTCGCGTTGGTGAGCGCGGTCGTCTTCCACGTCGTGCTCGCGCAGAACCAGATGCAGCTCGATCGGCTCAACGTCGAGATCGCCAAGGAACAGCGCACCTACGAACAGCGCCGCCTCACCGCGTCGCTGCTGGCCTCGCCCTCGCGCATCATCCAGGAGGCGGAGCGCATCGGCCTCGTCGTTCCCGCGACGCCCGCGCAGTACCTCTACGCCGACGACGCGCCGATGCCCAAGACGAACGACGGCGCGACCGCCGACACGATCGCCGACTGGTCGAAGACGAAGCCGAGCCTTGGCCCCCGTCAACCGTGACCTGAGCGGGCGCCGTGGCGCGTCGTCCTCGGCGCGCGCCTCGGGGCGAGCGCCGACTCGTCACGTCCGACCGGCTCGACCGATCGAACGCGGCCCGGCTCGTCCGCGCCCGACCAGTCGCCCGCGCCGTGAGCCGACTCGTCCGCTGCCCCCTATCCGGGTCCGGGTCGTCGGGATCCTGTTGGTGTTGGTGCTCGCGTTCATCGGCATCGGGGTACGCCTGTTCGACCTGCAAACGCGCAACCGTTCGCACCTGGCGTCGCTCGGGGTGGGTCAGCGGGTGCGCACCGTGGCGATTCCGGCCGAGCGCGGCAACATCTTCGATCGCACCGGCAAGGTGTTGGCGGTTTCCGTGCCCGAGACGACGATCGTCGCCGATCCCCGCGTGATCAAGGACCCGCTCGCCGACGCCGCGAAACTCGCGCCGATCGTGCAGGTCGACGAAGCCGCGCTGGCACAGCGTTTGTCGAACCACTCGAGCGCGTTCGCCTACGTGGCGCGCAAGGTCAACGACGATGTCGCCAAGCAGGTGCGCAAGCTCCATCTCGTCGGCATCTCGTATCAGGACGAGTCGCGTCGCTTCTACCCGAACGGTTCCGTGGCCGGGCCGGTCGTCGGCTTCGTCGGCACGGACAGCACCGGCCTGGGGGGGATGGAGTACCACTACAACAAGTTGCTCACCGGCACCGCCGGCGACGTGCAGGTCGAGCGTGACCCACAGGGGAACGACATCCCCGGCGGACAACGCCAGGTGACCCCCGCGAAGCGCGGACAGGACCTCGTGCTCACCCTCGACTCGTCGCTGCAATGGAACACCGAGCAAGCGTTGCTGCAAGGCGTCACCGCCATGCATGCCAAGGGCGGTACCGCGGTCATCGTCGACGTCCAGACCGGCGACATCCTGGCCATGGCGACCGTCGACGGCGGCACCGACAGCCATCCCGACGCGCAGGTCGCGAGCGCGAGCGAGAGCAACCGGCCGGTCACCGACATCTACGAGCCCGGTTCGACGAACAAGGTCATCACGATGTCGGGCGCGATCCAGGAGGGGTTGGTGACTCCCGACACCACGTTCAACGACGTGTACCAATCGATCAACGTGGGTGGTACGGACTACACCGACGTGGAGAACCACCCGTCGACGATGACGGTCGCCGACATCCTCGCCCAGTCGTCCAACGTCGGCACGATCGAGATCGCTCGTGGTCTCGGACCCACGAAGCTGGCGCGCTACCTCGACGCGTTCGGGTTCGGGCACCCGACCGGGCTCGGCCTGCCCGGCGAGTCGTCCGGCGTGTCGTTCGACGCCGCGAAGACCAACGACACGAGCATGGGGTCGATCCCGATCGGCTACGGGATCGCCGTCACCGCGATGCAGATGCTCGACGTCTACACGACGATCGCCAACCATGGGATGGCGCGGCCACCGCGGCTGGTGGCGGCAACCGTCGACGCGGCCGGGAAACGCCACGACGCGCCGCTTCCGGTGCCGCACACCGTCGTGTCGCCGACCACCGCCGACGCCGTGACCTCGATGTTGAAGAAGGTGGTGACGGAAGGCACCGGCGTCAAGGCACAGATTCCGGGTTACCCGGTCGCGGGCAAGACCGGAACCGCCAAGAAGGTGCCGTACGACACAGGTGGGTACAACGCGTCGTTCGCCGGATTCGCCCCGGCCGACAACCCGCGCCTGGCCGCCATCGTCGTGGTGGACAATCCCGAGGCCAGCATCTACGGCGCCGATGCGGCCGCCCCGGTGTTCCAGCAGATCATGCGGTTCGCGCTCACGTACGAACGCGTCCCGACGTCGTGACGCGGGCGGAGTCGTGAGCATCGCGATCGTCGCCCGGTACCCTGAGTCCGTAACCGTGATCGACCCGAGAGGACGCCCGCGCGTGCGTTGGCACGACCTGCTCGCCGGTCTCGCCGGTACGGAGCTCATCGGAGGTCCCGACGTCGAGATCGAGGCGATCACGCACGACAGTCGCCAGGTCACTCCGGCTTCGTGCTTCGCCTGCATTCCGGGCGCGACCTCCGACGGCCACGACCACGCGCCGGGAGCGGTCGCCCGGGGCGCGGTGGCGCTGTTGGTCGAGCGGCCGCTGGCACTGGACGTTGCCCAGGCCCGCGTCCCGAGCGTGCGCGCGGCGCTGGGCCCGCTGTCGGCGACGCTGCACGGCGATCCGTCGGCGGCGATGCGCACGCTCGGGGTCACCGGCACGAACGGCAAGACCACGACGACCTTCTTGTTGGAGTCGATCGCGAGCGCGGCGGGCGAGCGCGTCGGCGTGATCGGCACGGTCGGCGCGCGCGTCGCCGGTGACCACGTCGCGACCGCGCGCACCACACCCGAAGCGAGCGATCTGCAAGAGCTCCTGGCGCGTATGCGCGACGCAGAGGTGTCGACGGTGGCGATGGAGGTGTCGTCGCACGCGCTCGATCAGCACCGCGTCGACGGCGTCCATTTCGCGGCCGTCTGTTTCACCAACCTCAGTCACGAACACCTCGACTATCACGGTTCGCTCGACGCGTACTTTGCCGCCAAGGCCCGGTTGTTCGAGCGCTCACGTACGCCCGCGGCCGCAGTGAACGTCGACGACCCGCGCGGCCGCGAGCTGGCGACGCGGGTGCGCGCCGACGGTCTCGACCTCTGGACGTTCGCAGTCGACGACGACCAGGCCGACGTCGTGGCGCACCGCGTGACCTACGGGGTCGATCGCACGCGCTTCGAGCTCGCCGACCAACGCTCGGGCGCATCGGCCCGGGTCGAGCTCGCGCTGGTCGGCCCGTTCAACCTGGCCAACGCCTTGGCCGCGGCTGCCACTGCCCGCGCCGGTGGGTTCGGGCTGCACGACGTGGCCGCCGGCCTCAGTGCCCCGCTGGTGGTGCCCGGCCGGTTCGAGCGGGTCGACGCCGGCCAGCCGTTCACCGTCCTGGTCGACTACGCACACACGCCCGACGCCCTGGCGCGAGTCGTGGCCGCGGCCCGTTCGCTCACTGCGCCCGCGGGTGAGCTGGTCTGCGTGTTCGGGTGCGGGGGCGATCGCGATCCGGCCAAGCGGCCGCTCATGGGTGCGGTCGTGGCGTCCGGCGCCGATGTGGCGGTGCTCACCTCCGACAACCCGCGCTCGGAAGATCCGCAGGCGATCGCCGACGCCGTGCTCGTGGGCCTGGCTTCGGGTCCCGCGACGGTCACGGTGGAGCTCGATCGGCGCGCCGCCATCGCCGGCGCCCTCGCGCGCGCGCGAGCCGGCGACGTGGTGCTGATCGCGGGGAAGGGTCACGAGACCGGTCAGACGAGCGCCGGGCGGACCATCCCGTTCGACGATCGCGCCGTCGCCCGCCAGGGGCTCGGGGAGCTCGGATGGAGCTGACCGCGCGCGACCTCGCCGGAATCACGGGAGGCACCGTGGCGCGTGGTGATGCATCGGCCCGCGCGACGTCATTTTCCATCGACACCCGCATCATCGAGCGCGGCGGTTGCTTCGTTGCCGTCGTTGCCGAGCGCGACGGTCACGACTACGTGATCGACGCCTTCGCGCGCGGGGCACGCGTTGCGATCGTGAGTCGCGCCTTCGACGACCGAGTGCCAGAGGGCGTAGCGATCGTGCAGGTCGACGACGCGTACGAAGCGCTGGCGCGGCTGGGCCGGGCTGCGCGCGCATCGCTGGGCGACGCGATCGTTGTCGGCATCACCGGGTCCGCCGGCAAGACGGGCACCAAGGATCTCACGGCCGCCGCACTGCGCCCGAAGTTCTCGGTGCACGCGAGTCACCAGTCGTACAACAACGAAGCCGGCGTGCCGCTCACGTTGCTGGCCGCGCCGGCGTCGAGCGGAGCCGTCGTGCTCGAGATGGGCGCGCGGTCGCCGGGCGACATCGCCGTGCTCGCGAACATCGCCCGCCCGACCGTCGGCGTGATCACCAACATCGGGCTCGCCCACGCCGGACCCCTCGGCGGGCGTGACGGCGTGGCGCGGGTGAAGGGTGAGCTGCTCGAAGCGCTCGCTCCCGACGATCTGGCTGTGCTCGACGCCGAAGACCCCGCCACCCCGGGCCTGGCGGCGCGCACCGCCGCGCGCGTCGTGCTCGTGTCGGTGGGTGAGACGGACGCCGACGTGCGCGCCCGCGCCGTGACCCTCGACGGCGACCTGCAGCCACGCTTCCGGCTCGAGTCGCCATGGGGTGGCGCCGACGTGACGCTGGCCGTGCGCGGCGCCCATCAGGTGGTGAACGCCACGTTCGCCGCGGCAGTCGCGCTGGCGAGCGGCGTCGGCATCGACGACGTGGTCGCAGGCCTGGCGACGGTGCAGCCCGCGAAGTGGCGGATGGAGGTCGACCGCACCGCCGACGGCGTCGTGGTGCTCGACGACGCGTACAACGCGAACCCCGGCTCGATGGCGGCGGCGCTGGAGGCGCTCGCCCGTATCGACGTGCCCGGGCGCCGGCTCGCCGTGCTCGGCGAGATGCGCGAACTGGGCGAGCTGAGCGCAGCAGAGCACGCGGCGGTGGGTGACCTCGTCGCGGCGGCCGCGGTCGACGCGCTCGTCGTCGTCGGCCCCGAAACCGCGCCCCTCGCCGAACGCGCCCGCGCCGCCGGAGTCGCGGTCACCGAGGTGCCCGACGCGGCGAGCGCGCTCGAAGCCGTCACCGGCTACGTCGCCGCGGGCGACGCGGTGCTCGTGAAGGGCAGCCGCGCCGTCGGCCTGGAGCTGGTGGCGACCGCGGTACGGGGGACCCCCCGGTGATCGCGCTGCTCGTCGGCACCGCGGCCGCGTTCATCCTGTGCCTGTTCACCACACCCGCGCTGATCCGCGTGCTGCGCTCGCATGGAATCGGGCAGCAGATTCGTGACGACGGCCCCTTCGCGCACCCGCACGAGGCGAAGGCGGGTACCCCGACGATGGGTGGCATCGCCATCGTCGTCAGTGCGCTCGTCGGGTATCTCGTCGCGCACGTGAGCACCGAGCAGACTCTGTTCGCGCGCGCCGGAATCACGTTGATGGCGTTGATCGTGGGTATGGCCGCGGTGGGCTTCGTCGACGACTATCTCGGCGTGCGGCGCGGCCGCAATCTCGGGCTGCGCAAGCGCGGCAAGACCGGCGGGCAGTTGATCGTCGCGGGCGGTTTCGCGTTGCTCGCGTTGCAGTGGGTGAACGTGTCGACGCACTGGTCGTTCACCCGCATGCTCGATCTCGACATGGCGTCGGGTTTGTGGTTCGTCGTCGCCGTGCTGTTCGTCTACGGATTCTCGAACGCGGTGAACCTCACCGACGGGATGGACGGTCTCGCCGCGGGCTCGGCGGCGATGGTGTTCGCCGCGTTCGTGATCATCGCCTTCTGGCAGTTCCGTCATCCGCACATCTACCACGTGTTGCCGGCGGGCGCGCTCGACCTCGCCATCGTGTCGGCTGCGATGATGGGCGCCTGCCTCGGTTTCCTGTGGTGGAACGCGGCGCCGGCGCAGGTGTTCATGGGCGACGTCGGCTCGCTCGCGCTCGGCGCCGCCATGGCCGGCCTCGCGCTGATGACGAACACCATCCTGCTGCTGCCGATCCTCGGCGGCCTGTACGTGTTCGAGACGTTGAGCGTCATCGCCCAGGTGATCTCGTTCCGCTGCTTCCATCGGCGCGTGCTGCGCATGGCGCCCATCCACCACCACTTCGAAGTCGGCGGTTGGCCCGAGTTCACCGTGATCGTGCGCTTCTGGCTCCTCGCGGGCCTCTTGGTCGCGCTGGGCCTCGGCATCTTCTACGCCGACTTCATTCGCATCCCCGGGGTGCTCGACTGATGCGGGTGCTCGTGGTCGGCCTGGCGACGACCGGCGCGTCGGTGGTGTCGTACGCGCGCGCCGCGGGGCACGACGTCTCGGTGATCGAAGACCGGCCGCCGGTCGACGGTCCCGCGCTCGGCGGGTACCGCGACCGCGTCGCCCGGGCAGTGGCGGACGGTGCCACGGTGACGGAAGCACCGGCCGCGGCCGCTGCGGCCGCCGCGGCCCGCGCCGTTGACCTCGTCGTGCCGAGTCCCGGTGTGCGGCCCGACCATCCCGCGCTGGTCGCCGCGCACGAGGCCGGTGTGCCCGTGCGATCCGAGATCGACCTGGCCGCGGCGCGGCTGCGCGCCCGCCCGGATGGCCCTCGGCTCGTCGCGGTCACCGGTACGAATGGCAAGACCACCGTCACCACGATGATCGACACCATGCTGCGCGCGGCCGGGATCGCGAGCGTGGCCGCCGGGAACATCGGTCGACCATTGCTCGACGCGGCCGGCGACGACGTCGCCGTGGTCGTGGCCGAGGTGTCGTCCTTCCAGCTCGCGTTCACCACCACGTCGTTCGCGCCCGATGTGGCGGTGCTGCTGAACGTCGCCGAGGACCACCTCGACTGGCACGGCTCGTCGCTGGCCTACGCGGAAGCGAAGCGTCGCATCTTCGCCCATCAGGATCGCAACGGCCTGCTCGTCGTCAACGGCGACGATCCGGTCGCCACGGGGCTGGCCGCGACCGCGCCCGGTCGGGTCAGTCGCTTCTTCGCGGGTGCTCCGGGCCCGGGCGGGTTCGGCGTGCGCGACGGTGACCTGGTCGGACCCGCGGGGGTGCTCGCGCCCGCGCCGGTGAACGGCGCAGTCCACGACGTCACGAATGCTCTGGCCGCGGCGGCCGCGGCGCTGGCGGTGGGGGCCGACGCGCCCGCGGTCGCCGGTGCGTTGGCGAGCTTCGACGGTCTCGTTCACCGCGTGCAACTGGTGGGCGAACGCGACGGCGTGCGCTTCTACGACGATTCGAAAGCCACCAACCCGCACGCCACTGCGAGCGCGCTCGCGGGGTTCGAGCATGCGGTGCTGATCGCGGGCGGTCGGAACAAGGCGCTCGACCTCGGTGGGCTTCGAGCGCACGCCGCCCGACTGCGCGCCGTCATCGCGATCGGCGAAGCGGCACCGGAGGTGGAGGCGACGTTCTCCGGCCTGGTACCGGTGGTCACCGCCACCTCGATGCACGACGCGGTACGCGCGGCGGCCGACCACGCGCGCCCGGGAGACGCCGTCCTCCTGTCGCCGGCGTGCGCATCGTTCGACTGGTACGACGGCTACGCGGCGCGTGGCGACGACTTCGCTCGCGAGGTTGCGCGACTCACCGAATCCTCGTCCTGCACGCCCGGGGGCTCGGCATGACCGCGGTCGGCAGCGCGTCGCGCGCGCACCGCTCGGGGGGACGACCCGCGGCGTCCGCAGCCAGCGGGACCACGACGCGATCGTCGACCGCGATCCTCCTGGTGGCGACCGTTGCCGTGCTCAACGTCATCGGCGTGGTGATGGTGCTGTCGGCGTCGTCGGTAGCCTCGCTCACCGACTACGGCTCGCCGTGGTACTTCTTCTTCCGGCAGCTCATGTGGACTGCGTGCGGGCTCGGGGCGTTCGTGTTCGCGGTCCGGTTCGACTACCAGCGGTGGCGCACGATGGTCCGTCCGCTGCTCGTGATCAGCGCGGTGCTGCTGGTCGTCGTGCTGATTCCCGGGGTCGGCATCTACGTGTCGGGATCGCGGCGCTGGTTGGGAGCCGGATTCGTGCGCTTCCAGCCCAGCGAGATCGCGAAGCTGGCGCTGCTGCTGTTCACGGCCGACCTCGTGAGCCGCCGCGGCGGTGAGCTGCACGACTGGCGACGGGTGGTGCGGCCGGTGGGTCTCGTCCTCTGCGGGTTCGCGCTGCTCGTGATGAAGGAGCCCGACCTCGGATCGGCGCTCGTGCTCGCCGTGATCGTGATCGCGGTGCTCGTCGCCGGCGGCGTGCGCAAGCGACACCTGGTCTCGGTTGCGCTGCTCGGGATCACCGCAGTGACCGCGCTCGCACTCGCCGAGCCGTACCGGCGCGCTCGCATGCTCACGTTCCTGCACCCCTTTGCCGACTCGACGAACGCGGGTTACCAGATCTCGCAGTCGCTCATCGCGCTGGGGAGCGGCGGCCTCACGGGCGTCGGTCTCGGCGCGAGCCGGGCCAAGTGGAACTTCCTGCCGAACGCGCACACCGACTTCATCTTCGCGATCATCGGCGAAGAGCTCGGGTTGATCGGGTGCTTCCTGGTGATGGCACTGTTCATCGCGTTCGGTGTCCTCGGTACACGCGCCGCGCTGCGAGCCCCCGATCGCTTCGGCGCCCTCGTTGCCGCGGGCGCGACCATGTGGGTCGTGGGTCAGGCCGTCATCAACATCGGTGCCGTCGTCGGCCTGCTGCCGGTCACGGGCATCCCGTTGCCGTTCGTGTCGTTCGGTGGGTCGGCGCTGATCACCACCATGTTGGCGACGGGCATCCTCGTGAACATCGCGCAGCAGGGCCGGTCCGTACCTGCCCGAGCTCCGCGTGCCACGACCGCCCGACGGTGACCACGACCGACGTCCTGATCAGCGGAGGCGGCACCGGGGGACACGTGTTCCCCGCGCTCGCGCTGGCGGAGGAACTGGTCGGGCGCGGGTACGCGCCCGACCGCATCCACTTCGTGGGCGCGGCGCGGGGGCTCGAGGCCACCGCGGTTCCCGCGGCGGGATTCAGCGTCGACCTGCTCCCGGGGCGCGGGCTCGAACGAGCGGTGACGCCCGCGAGCATCGTGCGCAATCTGCGGACGGCCTGGGACACGGTCCTCGCGTGTGCGCGGGCGATGACGATCGTCCGGCGACGGCGCCCGCGTGTCGTGGTGGGCGTCGGCGGCTATGCCTCGGTGCCGGCGGTGCTCGCGGCACGGCTGTGGCGGATCCCCACCGTCGTGCACGAAGCCGACGCGCACCCGGGCCTCGCCAACCGGATCGCGGTGCGGTTGGGAGCCCGACCGGCGGTGAGCGTCCCCGGAACCGCGCTCGCGGGTGCGGTCGTCACCGGCAACCCGATCCGGCCCGCGATCGCGGCCGTCGAACGGGCACCGGTGGCGCCACCGCTGGTCGCAGTGGTCGGCGGCAGCCTGGGCGCGCGCTCGATCAACCGCGCCGCACTGGCGCTCTACGAACGGTGGCGGTCGCGCTCCGATGTGACGATCCACCATGTGACGGGCGCCCGCGACTACGAAGAGTGCCGTACCGGGCTCGAGGCGCGCCGTGCCCCGGGCGACGAGCTTCGCTATTCGATGGTTGCGTTCGAGGAGCACATGGAGAGCATCTACGCCGAGGCCACGCTGTTCGTCGCCCGCGCCGGCGGGATGACGGCCGAGCTCACCGCGGTCGGGATGCCGTCAGTGCTCGTGCCGTTGCCGGGCGCGCCGGGCGATCACCAGACCGCCAACGCCGCCGCGCTGGTGGCGGCGGGCGCCGCGGTGGCCATTGCCGACGGCGACCTCGACGCCGAGCGCCTCGATGCCGAGTTGAGCGCGCTGCTCGCCGACCCGGCCCGGCGTGACGCCATGGCTGCGGCGGCGCGGCGACTCGGCCGTCCCGACGCGACGGCTCGATTCGCGGATCTGGTCGAAGAGGTCGCGCGTGGACGTTGAGCCACGTCCGACCCTCGAGCTCACCGAACCGCGCTCCGTGCACATCGTCGGCATCGGAGGCGCGGGGATGAGCGCGATCGCCACGGTGCTGGCGCGTATGGGCCACCACGTCAGTGGTTCCGATCTACGCGAATCACCAGCGCTCGAGCGGCTCGGATTGCTCGACATCGTCACCCATGTCGGCCATGCCGCCGAGCACCTGCCTGCGGTGCTCGACGCGGTGGTGATCTCGACGGCGATCCCCGCCACCAACCCCGAGGTCGTGGCGGCTCGCCACCGCGGCGTCCCGGTGCTCCGGCGCGCCGACGCTCTCCGCACCATCGTGTCCACGCGCACGACGATCGCGGTCGCGGGAAGTCATGGGAAGACGACGACGTCGTCGATGTTGGCCTTGATCCTGCGCGCGGCCGGGTGGCACCCGAGTTTCCTGATCGGCGGCGAGGTCAACGAGGTCGGTACCAATGCCGTGTTCGACACCGGCGAATGGCTGGTGGTCGAAGCCGACGAAAGCGACGGTACGTTCCTCGAGCTCGCGCCGCAGGATGCCGTCGTCACCTCGGTACTGCCCGACCATCTCGACCACTACGGCGACTTCGACCACCTGATCGGCGCGTTCCAGACCTTCGTCGACCGTATTCCGGGTGTGTGCGCGCTGTGCATCGACGACGAAGTCGCCGCGCAGCTCGCGGCACGCACGCCCGCCGCGGTGGTCACCTACGGCTTCGCCGAAGCGGCCGACTACAGGATGGAGTCGTACGAGGGCTCGCGGAGCGGATCCCAGTTCGCGCTCGCATGCCGCGGCACCGTGCTCGGCCTGGTCGAGCTCCCGGTGCCGGGGCGCCACAACGCGGTCAATGCCGCGGGCGCGGCGGCCATCGCGCTCGAGCTGGGCGTGCCGTTCGACGCGGTGACCCGAGCACTCGGTGGCTTCGGTGGCGTGGCGCGGCGATTCCAGTCCCGCGGCGAACGCGACGGCGTCACGTACGTCGACGACTACGCGCACCTTCCGAGCGACGTCGACGCGATGATCAGTGCTGCCCGCGAAGGTGGATGGCGTCGTGTCGTCGCGGTGTTCCAGCCGCATCGCTACACGCGCACCGCGGCGTTGTGGCGCGACTTCGCCGATGCATTCGTCGGCGCGGACGCGCTCGTGCTCACCGACGTGTACCCAGCCGGAGAGCAGCCCCGCCCCGGCGTGTCGGGCCGCCTCCTGCTCCGCGCCGTGCTCGATGCCCACCCGACGCAGGACGTCACATACCTGCCCCGGCGCGCCGATCTCATCGCGCACGTTCCGCGGCTGGCTCGCCCGGGCGACATCGTCCTCACTCTCGGCGCCGGAGACCTGACCACCGCGCCCGACGAGTGGCTGGCCGCCAGATCGTGACCCGCGCTGAGCTCGACGACCTCGCGGCGCGCCTCGTTGCCGCCGGGGTGCCCGTCGAGCGCCGGGTCCCGGTCGCCGAGCTCACGACGTATCACGTGGGCGGTCCGATCGACGTGCTCGTGCGGGTGACGGAGGCCACGGCGTTGCCGGCCATCGCCCGGGCGTTCGCAGGCTCCGCGCCCCTGCTCGTCGTGGGTCGCGGCTCCAATCTGCTCGTGGCCGACGCCGGGTTCGCGGGACTCGGGATCGTGCTCGGGGGAGATTTCGAGCGCATCGACGTTGAGGCCGACGGTGGCCCCGGGCCCCGATCCGGGCGCACCACGGCGGGTGCGGCCGTGCCGCTCCCGGTGCTCGCCCGGCGCAGTGCCGCGGCCGGGCTTCGCGGCCTGGAGTTCCTCGTGGGGATCCCGGGATCGGTGGGCGGCGCCGTGCGCATGAACGCCGGGGGCCACGGACGGGACACCGCCGACGTGCTCGTGGAGGCTGAAGTGGTCGATCTCGCCAGCGACGGCGTGCCCGTCCGGCGGCCTGTCGCCACGCTCGGCCTCGGGTACCGGAGCTCGAACCTCCGACCCACCGAGCTCGTCACCGCCGGGGTGTTCGGCGCCGCCCACCGATCCCGGGATCCCCACGAGGAACTCCAGGCCGCGAAGCCCGGCCGCGGCACTGCGCCGGGCGAGCACCGGGAGCGGC
>Ga0075021_10000458_pt1 | contig 21736 bp, 22 predicted proteins | sample ColStrG_CSR_2012_FD_72749 | JGI IMG/M metagenome (GOLD analysis project Ga0075021, IMG submission 72749) | Freshwater sediment microbial communities in response to fracking from Pennsylvania, USA - Cold Stream Run_MetaG_CSR_2012 | ecosystem: Environmental > Aquatic > Freshwater > Creek >...
CTGGGGAATAGCTCCGACACTTCGGCGGAAGACTTGGGGGACATGTGGGTGCAGTCGTCAGTCGTCGGTCTTCAGTCGCCGGCTCCGGAAGAGTGGCAAGGTCGGGTGAACTTGCTGACGACCGACGACTGATGACTAATGACTGAAGCTGTCATCTTACAATGCTATGGCGGGGCTTGGAGGTGGCGTCGCAGACGCCCATCGATTACGGAGAGGGTGGATCATGAAGGAAGAATGGAGAAAAGTGCCAGACGGGAGTGTCCGCCTTACACTCTTTCCGGCTACCCTTCCACGCATTCCCGGATTTCAGCTTCACTCAGGGTGTGGTCTGAGGCCTTGGCCAGGTTGTAGACCCTCTCTACGACGTCCTCGGTCACGGGCAAGCCATGACGTTCCAGCCAGAACAGGACGTTCGACTTGCCGCTCATCGGTCCAACGTCAATGATTTGCTCCAGACCAAACATCTGCGAGGGCACGCCAGAGTACACGGCGTTTGCAAGCTCGGTATCTTTCTTCCTATACGCTTTGATGACGGCGGCGGCGTGGACTCCAGTTGCGGTGCGAAAGGCGTCCTCGCCCACCACCGGATAGTTCGCGGGAATGGGGACGCCTGTGGCTTTCGACACGGCCTGGCAATATTCCTTCAGCTTGGTCAGGTCCTGTTCCTCCCACGGAGAAACGCCCATCAGCTTCAGATTGACCAGCACCTGGTCCATCTGCGTATTGCCCACACGTTCGCCGATCCCCAGGGCGCAGGCATGCACGCATTCCGCTCCCGCCGTTAGAGCCGCGATCGAGTTCGCGACCGCCAGGCCCCGGTCGCAGTGGCCGTGCCAGTCCACGCGAATGTTTTCGCCCGAGGGCTTCACCACCTCATCCAGGACGAACCGCACCAGGGCGAAAGCGCCCATAGGCGTGGCGTGCCCCGCGGTATCGCAAATCACGATGGCACGCGCCCCGCAGCTGATCGCGACCCCATAGAGACGCTTTACCATCTCCGGATCGCAGCGCGTCGTGTCCTCGGTTACGTACATCGAATCGAGGCCCAGCGAGACGGTGTATTTCACCGCTTTTTCCGTAGTCTCGAGCAGGAAGTCCTCGGTCCAGCCTTCGGTGTAGCGGCGGAGCGGACTGGATCCGATGAACGTGGCAGCCTGGATGTTGAGCCCAGTGCGCTGCACGATCTCGGCGATGGGACGAATGTCATGCTCGTGGGTGCGGGCCGCGCAGTTGGCGCGAATCTTCATCTTGTGCCGCGCGATCTCGCGAGCCAGGGCTTCACAGTCGGCAGCGGCGCGCGGTCCGGCTCCCGGCAGTCCGAGGTCGAGCGAGTTGATGCCCAGGGCCTCCATCAAATGCAGTATCTGAATTTTTTCTTCGATCGAGGGATCGCGCACTGAAGGGGACTGGAGTCCATCGCGCAGGGTCTCATCGTTGACCAGCACCCGTCCCGTCGGACGCAGCCTGGCGGCGTCCATCTGGTTCCAGTCGTAGATAAGTTCGGAAATTTTCACGTTGAGAAGGGTTTCATTGTCATCCTGAGGGGCCCGCTTTTGGCGCCGAAGGATCCAGGCGAGTGACCGCGCGCAATCGCGCCGCGACTGCAATAACGCGCGACACGAGCATCCCTGTCGCGTTACTTCATGCTCTCACTTCTTGGCTGGAACCGTCAGCCCGAACACCGAGGTCTGCCCTTGCCCCGCCACGTTCAGCCCGCGCACTCCCTCCTGATTGGGCAAGTAGAGCGTCTTGCAATGCTCGCAGCGATACACTTCCGCATCCGGTCCCCAGGCCTGCTCGGCGTCGCCACAGCTCTGTTCGACCACGTCAGTCGTGTAGAACCAGCGCTTGAGATGCCCGCCGCAGAACTTGCCCTTGGCGTCCTTCTCGTTGCAGGAACGTTGTCCCGGCTTCTTGATTTTCACTTTGTGATGGGGAAGCTGCGGTGGAGCAGTTGCCGTTTCGGTCGTGGCCAATGGAGCTATCCTCGTCGCTGCGGCACCGGTGCCGCCAGAATTACGGATTTCATTTTACTCGAAGGGGTTTCGGCGGGGCTACGTAGGTCCGCAATCAGGTAGCCTCCTAATTCATAAACCACGAAGGACACGAAGTCACACTAAGTGAAGACTCTCGAGGTTTCCCTCGTGAGACTTTGTGTCCTTCCTGGTCAACGAATTTTCCTGCCTTCAGTCAAAACTCTTTCCTGGGGGCCGTCTGTTCGGGTCCCACACGGCCAGCACCGATATCAGCGACGTAATAGTTCTCGCCCTTGATCGGCGCACCCGCCATCCTGCGCAGCATCGCGATCTGCCCTACGTGGGTCAAGGAATCAGCCACCGGCCCCTGGAAGAGTTTCTCGGCGGGCGCGTGCAAAGGCTCCGCGGACGCCAGGTGATCGTCAAACTTTTCCAGCGCGGCAAAGAACCGCGCGGTGCCCGCTTCCCAGGGCAGGGGCTCGGAGTCTTTCCAACTCTGTTTTCCCTGCGCGATGGAGAGCCCCCAATCCAGCAGGTCGCCGAGGTGAGCCAGAATCTGTCCGGCCGAGCGTCCCGACGGGTATGCACGAAAATCAGCGAATTCCGCGGGAGCGTTGCGGACAGCCTTGCCACCGCGGTAGGCGAGCGTGGCCACGGTGTGACGTAAGAGTTCGCGCTTGGGATCAGAGGCTGCAGTCATCGTCTATCTCTCCACTGGCGACCGAATTGTACGTCGAGCAGCATTTTGCGGCGATCTGAAGATCAGTGACCATGCCTGGCAAGGCTTTCGCGGGCGAGTCGCCCGCAACCACACCATCCGAGGCCACGCAACCGAACTTTAGTACTCGACACTTACCAGGCACAAGCCGCTGGCCGGCACTGTGGCCCCGGCGGCTGAACGGGAACGTGCGTCCAGTATGCTCGCCATGTCAGCAGGCTTCAAAGTGCCCTTACCTATCAGCAAGAACGTTCCTACCAGGTTGCGCACCATGTGGTGCAGAAATCCTTTTCCCCGTACCGTATAGACGAGCTCATCATCTTGCCGCTCCCAGCTCGAACAGAAAATTCGCCGGACATTGGAGACGTCTTCGTGCTGTCCGCGTTCCGGGTCGACGGCCGCGAATGAAGTGAAATCATGCTCGCCGACAATCGCGGAGGCTACCTGTTGCATCATAGCCTCGTCCAAAGGATAGGGATAATGCCAGACATAGCGCGCAACAAACGGTGGGCAGATCGCGCCTCGATAGATGCGGTAGCGATAAGTCTTGCCCTGCGCCGACTTGCGGGCGTGAAACTCAGCCGGCATCTCGGCGGCTTCGAGCACTCGTATTGCAGACGGCAGAACGTCGTTGAGCGCGTTGACCAGGTTCTCCGCCGGGATCGGCGATTCTGTAGCGAAAGTGGCCACCTGGCCGAGGGCATGGACTCCGGCGTCGGTGCGCCCGGAACCCTGGGGCAGGACCTTTTCGCCGGTCACCCGTCCAATGGCGGTGGCCAAAGCGCCCTGGATGGTGGCCGCCGCGGGCTGGACCTGCCAGCCGGAGTATTCCGTCCCGTCGTAGGTCAGGAGCAATTTGAGATTGCGCATGTTGATTGTTTGGAGCGTCCTGCGGTCTGCGATCATCCAACCGGAAGTCGCTGTTTTACAAGGTTCTTGCGACGCCTTGCTTTACAAAGTTTTACCTGCCGCGGCGGAGCCCGCCCTCAGATCGCGGCAGGCGCGTCAGCTATACTATTTTATTCAACTTAGCGATGTTGGACCGTACAGAAGAATCGCGCCCGTGAACACAAAAATGAAACCCGGCGCTCGCGTTTTGCGTACCATCGCTTGATTCCGGAAGCCTTTGCGTCTTCACCATCAGCTTGTGCAGGGAGAGAATCGAATGTTTTTGTCTGCTTTGCGTTCCGCCGTCCGGCGAACTTTTGCGGTCGTTCTCGCCGGTGCTTTAATCGCCCCCGCTGGGGCCCAGAACGCCGCCCAGCCGGCCCAATCGACGCCTGATGCACCGCGGCCCCAGCGCCTGGCGATGCAGGACTATTCCAAGCCCCGCTCGCACTTCCCCAATCCGGTTGGGCCCTACCTGCCTCACGCGCTGCCGCCGCCGGATCTTTCGAATACACCGCGCATTGAGCAGATGCTGCGGGATGGCAAGGTTTATTTGTCGATGAATGACGCCGTGGCGCTGGCCCTGGAGAATAACCTGGACATCGCCATTTCCCGCTACAACCTTAACATCGCCGATACCGATGTAATGCGCGCCGATGCGGGAGCGAATACGCTGGGCGTAAGTTTGGGACTGCTGCAAGGCACACCCGGGGGGACACAAGGCGGACTGGGCGGCACCATCGGATCCGGTCCGGGCGGCACCAGCGTCAGCGGCACCGCGGGCGCTGGCACCGGCGCCGCCGGCCTGGTGACCAGCACGCTGGGCAGCGGCCCGGTCATCACCAGTTTTGACCCGACCTTGACCGGCACCCTCCAGTTCGACCACTCTGACAGTCAGTCGGTGAACCTTTTCGGAGGCGCGCCGCTCGTGACGCAGAACACGACCACAGGCAATTTCTCCTACAACCAGGGATTTCACTGGGGCACCAACCTGTCGTTGGGGTTTAATAACACACGCAGTACCACCAACAGCTTCTTCAGCACGCTCAATCCAACGCTGAGCTCGAATTTCCAGTTCAAGCTCACCCAGCACCTGCTGCAGGGCTTCGGCCTTGCCCCGAACACGCGCTTCATTCGCATCGCAAAAAATAATCGCGAGATCTCGGATGTGGCCTTCCGGCTGCAAGTTCTCACCACGGTGGATCAAATCGAGAACATCTACTGGGATCTGGTCTATGCGTACGAAAATGTGAGAGTGCAAAACGAGTCGCTGGCATTTGCCCAGAAGACTTTGTCCGATACCAGGAAACAAGTGGAGATCGGGACCCTGGCCCCCATCGAGACCGTGCGGGCCCAGAGCACAGTAGCCAGCGATCAGCAGCAGTTAACTCTGGCCCAGACCAACCTGCAGTTGCAGCAATTGCTGATGAAGAATGCGCTCAGCCGTACCCTGGTCGATCCCCGGCTGGCGGATGCCGAGGTGATCCCGACCTCCACCATGCAGTTGCCGCAGCAGGAACCTGTAGTTCCGACGCAAGACCTGGTCAACGACGCGCTGAGCCATCGCGCCGATCTCGCGGAAGCCCGGATTACCTTGAAGAACGAAGAGATCAGCATAAAAGCGATCCGCAGCTCATTGCTCCCATCTCTGGACCTGTTCGCCTATTACGGCGGTTCGGGCGTGGGTGGCTCGCTCAACCCCAATGTCCCCATTTGCGGCCCCACAGTGACTGGGCTCTGTTTTGATCCTGCCAACGCTCCTCCCGCATTCCAGAACGGAGGGCCGGTGAGCTACGCCAGCACGCTGAATCAGCTGGTGAATTCCACTGCCCCAGACAAGGGTGTCGGGTTGCAGCTGACCATTCCTCTGCGCAACCGCGTCGCTCAAGCCACCCAGATCCGCTCCGAGTTGGAATACCGCCAGGCTCAGATGCGCCTGCAACAACTGGAGAACCAGGTTCGGATCGAAATACGCAATGCGCAGTTCTCGGTGCAGCAGAACCGGGCGAGTGTGGCTTCCGCCCAGGCCGCGGTCGAACTGGGCAGGCAGTCGCTGGACGCGGAACAGAAGAAATATGCACTGGGCGCCTCCACCAACACTCTGGTGTTGCAGAACCAGAGCGCCCTGGCGACGGCCGAATCTACTCTGGTGTCGGCGATGGCGGCGTATGAGAAGGCCGAGGTCGAAATGGACCGGGCGACCGGGCTTCTGCTGGATCATGCTGGTATCCTGGTTTCCGATGCCGAGCGTGGCGAAGTCACGCGCATGCCCAACATCCCGTTTGTCGCGCCTCGACCGGAAGTACCGGCCTCAGTGATGCAACCGCAGACGGCGACTCCGCCGCAGTAAATACGAAGCGTGCCTCGTCCTCGTCTCTCCGTTTTTTGGAGAGACGGGGTCTGCGCGGATCTCCGCCGCATGGCGAGGTTATTCGTCGAATCAGTGGGTCTGGATTTTGCCAACGCCCAACGACCAAGGACCAAAGACCGTTCTTAGGAGAACTTTGCTCGCCGGCTTTTCTCACCCGGGCGGACGGCGGCGTCCGGGTCTACGTGGTTTGCGGAGATAGAGGCATCCCTGCGGGCATTCCGCGACTGCAGCTTTACGGTTTATCCTCTCCGCGTGACGCTCTCCGTGGTTTTGGTCACTTACAACGAAGAAGCCAATCTGGCGCGCACGCTCGAGAGCGTGAGGCCGCTGGTGCGCGAGGGAGCAGGGGAAATCATCGTTGTAGATTCGGGTTCGACCGATCGCACAGTGGAAGTAGCAAAGTCATTCGGCGCCAAGGTTTTCGAAGAAGCCTGGAAGGGTTATGCCGCGCAAAAGAACTCCGCAATCGAGAAAGCGAGCGGGGACTGGATTCTGAGTTTGGACGCCGACGAGGAGTTGGACCAGCAACTACAGCAAACGCTCGCGAAGACGTTGGAGGGTCTGAAGCGGGTAGATGCACTTCGAAAGCAGACTGATGCTCATCCCTTCATGGTAGAGGGTGCGCAGGCCGAGCTTGCGGATTGTATTGGCGTGAAAACGAACGCGGAAATTTCTGGCATTTCGATGGCGCGCAAGAATTATTTCCTGGGGCGATGGATCCGCCATGGAGGCTTCTGGCCGGATCCGAAGCTGAGGCTGTTCCGCCGCGGTTGCGGCCGGGTTGAAGACCGCGCCGTGCACGAAACGGTGAAAGTCAGCGGGCCCACAGTCACGCTGAAGCAGGGCGCAATCCTTCATCACTCCTACCCAACGCTTTCCGATTACATCGAGCACATGAACCGCTATTCCTCTCTGGGCGCGGAGATGGCAGTGGCGGAGGGGCGTGCCGGATTCGGCGCGACCAACATCGTGATCCGGCCCTGGCTCACGTTTGTCTACAACTACTTTTTGCGTTTGGGTTTCATTGATGGCCGCGAAGGACTGCTGCTGCATCTTTACCATGCAGGCTACGTTTCCTGGAAATACGCCAAGGCCTGGGAACTCGGGCGCTCGGGCAAGACTTAACCTGCCCGGGTGCCATCCGGCACTGGACTCTCCGGCATCGCCAGCACGGGACGCACGCCGTCGGCGTAGCCGATGTCAAACAGCATCCCTTCCGAGAGTACGCCTCGCATCCTGCGTGGCTCCAGGTTCAACACGAACAGCGCCTGCTTGCCTTCGATTTCGCTGGGGTTGGCGCGTTCGGTTTTCATGCCGGCCACGATAGTGCGTTCGTGATCTCCGAAGGTGACCCGCAACTGAACCAGCTTGTCGGAGTTGGGCACATCGGCAACCGCGATGATTGTTCCGACTCGAATGTCAATCTGATTGAGTATCTCGATGGAAACTGCTGCCTTGATAGGAGCGGGCGTCATGACCCTTAAGATAACCACAGAGGCACAGAGCAACACAGAGAAAAAATAAGAGCATTCTCCTCGTGATCTTCTGTGTCCTCTATGGTTATCTTTTTCTTAGCTTCGCTCGCACAAATTCGACGATCTCAGGCGTGACATATTCGGGCGGGGAAATGCGAAACAGAGGCAGCCCAGCCACCGGTTTCAGCGAGACTTCGCGCCACGCTGGCTGTGCCTTCCCGTCGTGCAGGATGACGGCGTCTGCACGATCCATGAGCTCCTGAGCCGACTTCTTGAAGTCCGCGGTTGCCGGATCGAGGACCGTCAGGTACAGATCGGGCCGCAGGAACTTCAGAATGCTGTTCGACTCCAGAATCGCGTTCTCGCACTCGGCCAGCTTGCGACGAATGGCAGGCATAGCTTCCGCCAAACGTCCCTGCTCGGTCCGCACCCACCAGGCACGGGCAGCCCCGGCGGCCAGAAAACGCGACGTATCAGATTCTCCGGCGCGGTCCTGCTCCTGGGATATTGCCCAGCTGTGATCGTCGGTCGCGCAGTGGCATGGCTCGCCATCTTTGGAGCACACGCCGTGCCCATATTGCGTGATTTTGAGCGCTGTCCAATCATATTCCGGCAAAGCCGCGATCAGACCGGCAACCACGCTGGTCTTGCCCACGCTGCGAGAGTGTCCACCGATGACGATGAGGGACATGGAAATTGGTGCGGTTCGTGTGGTTGCGGGCGACTCGCCCGCGCGAGCGTCTCTATCATCCACCAATTGCAAGGATCCTGAACGCCAGAACTAGGACATGAACGCGGTCGGTTCAACGGAGTTTGTCCGCGCGGGCGAGTCGCCCGCGACCACACGAACCATACACTATTCTTTCCGCGCCAGCCGCGCCAACGCCGCCAACTGCTTCAGATATTCACGTACCGGACGCGCCGGAGTTCCCCAGAACGCCACTCCCTTACCGCGCAATACCTTGTTGGGAAGGACGCCACCTTGGCCGCCCAACATGACGCCTTCTTCGATGCGGGCGTGTTCCCCGATGCCTACCTGGCCGCCGAGCACGACGTCTTTCTCGATCACAATGCCGCCGGAAAGCCCGGTTTGTGCCGCGATCACGACATCCTCCCCAATCTGGCAGTTGTGCCCGACGTGAACCAGGTTGTCGATCTTGGCGCCGCGCCCGATGCGTGTGACTTCGAGGGCTCCCCGATCGATGGTCGTGTTCGCCCCGATCTCTACGTCATCTCCGATTTCCAGGCGCCCTAATTGGGGGAATTTTTCATAGTGTCCGGTCGCCCGGTCGCGGACATAGCCGAAGCCGTCGCTGCCCAGTACTGCTCCGGCGTGAACAATCACGCGGTTGCCCAGTCGGACCCCGGGATAAACCGTCACATTAGGGTACAGCTCGCACTCGCTGGCGATGCTGACGTTATCGCCGATGATGGTACCAGCGCCGATCCAGGTCCGATCGCCGATCTCGGCGTTTTCGCCGATCACACCTCGCTCTCCCACGCTTACGGTGTTTTCCAGCCGGGCCGAGGCGTGCACCACGGCGCTAGGGTGAATTCCGGGGTGGCGACCAGGCGGGGGAAAGATAAATTTCGCGGCGCGTGAAAATGCCAGTTTGGGTTGCGCCGAAATCAGCATAGGCTTTGTGCTGTCTTTTTCTGCGGCGAACTTGCCCACGACCACGGCCGCGGCGCGCGATTCCAGCGCGAAGCGCAGATGCTTTTCGTCCTCGACAAAAACCAGATCTGCCGCGGACGCGCGCGCGATGCTCGCGACTCCGCTGACTTCGACGCTGCCATCTCCCACGAGTTGCGCCTGGACCGCTTCGGCAACCGACCTGAGCGAGCGCTTCATGGCATCTTTGTATACGTTTGGCGGAGGAAAGAAAAGCTGATCGAATCCAAGCTGGAGCAAGGACAGGCAAAATGTCCTGCATTCCCCAGCGAAGTTGCACGAAGGTGCGATTTCCGGGCACCCCCTTCGTGTATCTGGCTACCCTTTGCGCTGAACCAGGGATGCTACCGGAAGTCTAAAATGGGTGGATGGAGAAAAAGATCTTCTGGATCACCTTCACCGTGCTGGGGCTGGTGGCGGATTTCATTCTGCCCCTCTGGTGGGCGCTGGGTGCAACCATTCCCATCGTTTACGCCAGCTGGTGGATCGCGTATCGCAGTGACTGGTTTTGAGGAGGCTTCTAGCTTCTAGCTTCTAGCTGCTAGCTTCCGGCTAAGTCCCAGAGCTCCGAAACTCAGCAGCTAGAAGCGGAGCCAGAAGCTAGAATCTGCTTCTCAATACAGCCCCGGTTCTCCTGGTGGCCGCGTCTTCCAGCGTCGATGCACCCACAGCCACTGTTCGGGATAGCGGCGCACATAGTCTTCGGTGATTTTCGTAAACAGTTGAGTATTAGCGACGATGTCTTGTTCATCGTTGCCGGTCCGCACCAGGTTGACGGCCGGATCAAATCGCAGCCGGTATTTCCGCAATGTGGAATCCCAGATGGTGAAGGTAGGGACGACCGCGGCATCGGTGCGGAGCGCGATCCTGGCCAGACCACTGGCGGTGCATGCCGGAACCCCGAAGAAATTCACGAATATGCCTTGCGGCGGGGTCATGTTCGTGTCCATCAGAATGCCCACAACTTCGCCTGCCTTCATCGCAGCCAGCAAGCCACGCACGAAATTATCTTTGTTCACGGTGGTATTGCCGTGCATGGAGCGATAGCTCTGGATCAGGCGATCGAGGTAGGCGTTGTCCAGGTTGCGCACAACGACGTGCATGGGATGACCGTGCAACGAGTGCACAAACGCGGAAAGCTCCCAACCGCCAAAGTGCGCAGTGAGAAACAAGACGCCCTTGCCGCGGGTGAAGGCTCGTTCGTAGTTCTCAAAGCCGTCGTAGACCACCACCCGATTCACGTTTTCGCGGGTGTACCTGGGAAACTGGCAGACTTCGGCCAACTGCCGGCCCAGCGAGGTAAATTCCCCGCGCAAAATGCGGGCACGTTCGCCGCGGCTTTTCTCCGGAAAAGCCAGGGCCAGGTTACGCATGCCGACACGCCGCAACCGCCCATGCAGCAGGTAGACAAGCCAGGCCAGGGAAATCGCCACCGTCCTCGCCAGGGGACGCGGCAGCAGGCTCAGAACTTTGATTAGAGGCCACGCAAGCGCGTACTCGAGTCGCTGACGCATGTTCAGGAAACCGGTGACGGTAGCAGGGGGAAAACTGGTTGTCAAACGTCAGTGCGCCAATCGTCGTTGGGCCAAATTCATGAACCACGAAGGACACGAAGTTACACGAAGGCGCGAGTCCTAAGGTTTCCTTCGTGAACCTTCGTGTCCTTGGTGGTCAAAAGCGCACCCACGTTGGTGGTGGCAGAGAAATTCTCCGGCTTGGACGGCCGGGCCCGCCGCGCTACTTCTTTTCAGAGGCCGACTTTGCCCACTTGGACAGCGTGTTCAGGAACGGAAAGGCATTTGGCGGCGGCTCGATGTTGCCCTTGAGCGAGGTCTTGAAGGGCACCATGCGGCCGTAAAATTCACGTGTCGCGTCTTTGTCCTGTCCAATGGCGGCGCCGCTCAACTCCAGGCCGGCAAAGAGTCCACGAGCCCGGGAATAGCTGAGCACTTGCGCCTTCAGCTTCCAGTCGGTATCGGCGGCAGCATGCCGGCCCACGGGCCCGGCGGCCACGCTGGCATCCGCTCCCAGCTTGAACTGGCTGGTCAGCAGGTTTCTCATGCCATCGTCGTTCATGATGAGCATCACCAGATCGACCGCCTGAGCGCCAATCTGCAGACCGAAGCTGCCTCCCTTGATGGTGAAGAATGCAGGCGCGCTCCAGCCCTTCGGCGTACGGCAGCTGGCAACGCCGCGTCCGTAACGAGCGCCAACGATGAATCCGCCCTTCAGCAGAGTGGGAACTACGGCCACGCATTCGGCCGATCCCAACACCTCTTCCGGAATACCCTGGTCGGGCGCGGACTCGATCTCCTCCAGCACGGTGCCGGCAGCTTTGATGCGGTCTTCCGCCTTGTTCTGGTCTTGATCTTCATCTTTGGCAAATGTGGCGACGGTGAGGCAGGCAACTACGCACAGAATCAGCAATCTTTTCATTTCTTCCTTACTTTCGGGAGTTTATGGAGTTTGGTGCAATTCGATGCCACTGATTCTAACGGATTTCGCACCGGAAAACTCCAAGGGGATGACGGAATCTCTATTTACCGCACTCGAGTCCGCAACGAGCGCAAGGAAGGGCTTGACCGCAAAGCTCGCAAAGAAAACCGGGTGGCTGGATTTGTTGAGGATATCGGGGCGCAGTTCTATTTCGACGAAAAAAATCGGGGTTAGCAGCGGTGACCCTAAATCTCCGCTTCCAACCCCGTCTCCCAGGTTCTGTGGTAGGTGAAGCGAGTATGCGGCGGGATGAAGAAAGCGACAAGATTACCAAGGGACATTGTCCCAAAGTTATACAAGCACGCCCAGGTAACTAACCTACTTCGCGGTGACCAGAGAATGCGTGATGGCGTGCACCGAAAGCGCGATGCGGTTCTGCACTCCCACTTTGCGCATCAACTTGGCCACATGGGCTTTGACGGTGCGTTCTTCGATCCCTAAAGCGGCGCCGATTTCCTTGTTGGAGCGGCCCGCGACCAGCATTTCCAGCACTTCCTTCTCGCGGTCGGTAAAGGTCACGCGCCCCGCGGGGAAGACTCGTCCGGGAGCGGAACTCACGCGCTCGATGAACATCGAGAGCACGCGCCGCGGCGCCCAGACTGATCCCTGGTTTACAACCCGTATCGCTTGCACAAATTCTGTCGGCGAGGCAGCTTCGTCCACATAGCCTTTGGCGCCGGAGGCGATGGCTTTCAAAATGGTTTCCTCGTCCATGCCTGAACCTGTCACAATGATGCGCAGATCGGGACGGCTGGCCTTGAGGCTGGCCATCAGGTCGAACAGATTCTGCCCGTTGCGATTGCCCAGCAGCACCAGATCGATGTTCAGGGTTCCTATGTCGGGAAGAGACGCGGCGATGAGCTCAAAGTCAGTTTCCGAATCAAACAAGGCGCGAAATCCCACAAAACGTAGTGGATCGCTCTCCACCACAGCAAGACGGATGGCCGGTTTTTTTACCGGTGAAGCCTTCATGGCGGTTGCAGCCTTCATAGGGTTCCCTAGTCTGGATTGAGAAGCTGGTTTAGCATATCCACATTTGCACACGATGAGAACATTCGACCACCGGTTGGCATTACGCCGGTAACATGGTAAGCATCCAAGAAAAGGCGAGTAACCACGCGGGTAATCAGACGCGTGATCAGAAATGAAACGGGATGGAAACTTGATGAAGCGATATCGAAAACTGGTTCGGTGGACTGCGGTGAAGACGGCGGCGATCGTGCTCATGGGGTGCATCGCAGCCGGCGGGCAGACGACCTATCAACCCAAGTTCAAGGGCGATCCGGCCAGGTCAGACTCGGAAGCTGCCGCCCTGGGCTACATGCGCACCGTGCTGCGAGCCCAGAAGCTCTACAAGAAAAAGAACGACAAGTTTGCCGCCTCGCTGGCCGACCTGGTACACACCGGCTCCTTTACCAAGCGCATGGTAAATCCGGAGCGGGGCGACTACTCCGTCGGCTTCAAGCCAAACAAAGACGGCTTCGATCTGACGCTTACGCCCAAGCAGCTCGACGCCGAGCACCGGTCGTTCTACGCGGACGAAGACGGCATCATTCACGCCGACGACCAGGGTCCGGCGAATGAGAAATCTCCCGTCGTTAAATGAATTTAAGTCGTCAGTCGTCAGTCGTAGGTCTTCAGTCTTCAGCAGACAAACGATTGTTGCGTATAGCTATAGCCATCGGGAAAATTACACCACCACCCGCACAATGGAACTGTTTTTTTGACTTGTGGAGCAGGGCAGGGCTCGATGATTGTAATCGCCTGATTACATCAACAATGCCTCAGAAATCACAGAGGCCATTGCTAGAATGTGGCACATGGTTCACTGGTCTCGCAGTTCGTGCAAAGTATTCATCCACGTCTTGGTCTTGCTTGGACTCCTTGTTCCAGCCCTAGGGCAATCGTCGCCGTCCGAGGTACTTCTGCCGCTGATTGCAGTTGACCGTCATGGCCAGCCTATTACCGACCTAAAACCAGAATCGTTGTTGGTTGTAGACGAGAGGGCGAAGATTCCATCTGGTGTGAAGTTGATATACGGCAGTAATCTACCGCTGCATTTAGGTATTCTCATCGACACCAGCAATTCACAGAGAAACAACGATTTGTACAACGCCAGCATTGCAGGAGTAAAAGATTTTGTGAACAAGATGATGCACAATGAGGGCGACCGAGTTTTCTTCGAGTTGTTCTCAACAACCGCAGAAGCAACGCCGCTTCTCAGCAAGCAGGAGCTTTCGGGAGTCTCTTTTCCCCTTCAAGTAGGCGGTGCAACCGTGCTGTATGACGCTATCGCGCTGGCATGTACCGACAGGATGGGCAAGCCAGACTGGCGCACTCCCACGCGGCGGGTCATCGTTCTGCTGAGCGACGGTGACGACAACCAGAGTCAAATCACTCGTGCCAAGGCAGAGGCGTTTCCAGTGAGTTCTGGAGTTGTGGTCTTCGCAATCAGCACGAACAACACCGGAAGAGACGTAACGGGGGATGCTGTGCTGGAGAAGTTTGCCAAGGTATCGGGAGGGACCGCTTATTCTGGTCTTCGCCAGCGAGACATTCCGAAAGTATTCGACCAGATTCGCCAGCAAATCGAATCGATGTACTACCTAACCTATACGAGCCCAGCGGCCCTGCGGCAAGGGGACGTGCATAGGGTCGAGGTTCAACCGGCTAAAGGGGTCAAAGGTGAGTTCCGAACTCCAAAGTACTATGCTTGGAACCCATAGTTGAATAGAGGGATCGCACGTAGTTGGCGAAAAATCGCGATCACACTCATAACCGAATCGTTCTGAGCGTAAACGCCGGTACTGGGCTAATTCCGTGTTGCTAGCTTAAACGTCCGATTCCCGACAAACAATTGTTCGCTTTTCTCGACGACTGATGACTGACGCCCGACGACTACTCCTCAGTTTTGCTGGATCTCCGATACTTTGCCATCACGGTACTTGATAGTGAATGGCTTGCCACCGTTGGCATAGCGTGCCGTCTGCACTGCCGAGTCGCTCGAGCGCTCCAGGGTTCCCATCCCTAGCGCGAAATCCACCTGCGATTGATTCATCCCGGGCTTGACCTGGTGCTGATCGATTGCAGCCCAGATATCCGGCGGCCAGTGTTTGTACAGCTCATGCGGATCCTGGATGAAAAACAGGTCGTCAGAGTAGATGCTGTAACTGTTGCCGGTTACGGAGCCGATGGGAACTGCGTAGGTCTTCCCGTCTTGCTCGAAGACAGCCATCACCTGGTGCAGATGGGCGGAATGGGGTGCGGAGTCCGTGACCACATCTTTGATCTCCAGCTTCTGAATGGGAAGCAGCAGGCCGGCCTCGCGCGAAAAGTCAGTGCGGTGGCGCACCGGATTGTAGGGATAGTAAGTGTGCTGGTAGCCTTCCCTGACCCACACCGGCTGCTCGGTAAGCTGTTTCGCCGACTTCAGATCGGTGGGATAGAGCTTCCTGGGCACGACGTAATCGTCCGCATTCAGCGGCGCCGCTTTTTTGCGGGCCTCGGCAGCGTCCTCGGCTCGCTCGGAATAGCGCTCATAGACAATGTATCCGGCACGAATGCCCACCACCGCGATGGTGACGGCCAGAGCCAACTGAATTTTTTGCTTCACTTCTGGACTCATCGTTCTTGCTACCCCGCGCGCCAATCGCGGCGAGAAGTGTAAACTGTGAATATGAACACTCCGCCAGCGGCAGGGAGTGCCGATTTTCAGGAGAACCGCATGCCTACTCTCACCGAGGACGAAGTTCTGAGCGCCCTGAAACAATGCTATGACCCGGAAATTCCGGTCAACATCGTGGATCTTGGCCTGATCTACGGCGTCCATTTTGAAGACGCTCCCGAGGAAAAACAGGACGTCACCGTGGAAATGACGCTGACGGCCCAGGGCTGCCCCTCGCACGTCCAGATTGGAGAGCAGGTCAAAGCCCGCGTGGAACAAATGCCCGGAGTGCGCAACGCGACCGTCAATGTGGTATGGAATCCACCGTGGAGCCCGGAGCGGCTGAGCCCGGACGCCCGCAAACAACTGGGCATCGAGTAGATCAGTTGCTCAGTAGCGATTCATACCATGTCTTGGAGCGGTTCTCGGCGACTTCCGCCAGACGGTCTCCCACCCGCGACGCCACTTCCAGAAAGTTATTGCCCCGCTCGATAAAGTCGGGCAGCCGATTCCTGACTTCGGCAAACTTTTCCGGATATTCCGAGGCCAACGTCGCCATCCCGACACCCGCCAGAATGATGCCGGCGGTCCACTTCTTCTTCAAAAACATGAGGGTGCCCGCACCCGCTGCACCCGCTACCAGGGCTACTTTCCAGTTTTCCATTCTGCCCTCCGCAGATTACCCTTCGCGGATCACCCTTCAAAGATCAAGGAATTATCAGCCAAGGTGAATTCCGAATATCTTATACTGCCCAACTTACCACGGAGAACTTTGATGCTGAAACCTGTTCGCAGAACCGGCATTACACTAGTTTTTTGTTTGCTGGTAGCCACGGCCCTCGCCCAACCCGAACCCCGCGCCCGGGATCTGGGCGTTCCCTTCGATGGCACTCCCGGCCCGTTCAACGCCATTACGGATGTGAAGGGTGTAGAGGTAGGGCACACCACTCTGATCTCCGGTAGCGGTCCGCTGAAGGTGGGAGTGGGTCCGGTACGCACCGGTGTGACTGCGATTTTTCCCCGTGGCAAGGATTCGCTGGATGCGGTGTTCGGGGGCTGGTTCGCCCTGAACGGTAACGGTGAAATGACAGGAACCACATGGCTGGAGGAATCCGGCCTGCTGGACGGGCCGGTATTGATCACGAACACCCACAGCGTGGGCGTGGTGCGTGATGCGGTGATCGCGTGGCGCGTAAAGCACGCTCCTCCGGATGAGGAAGGCTATTCGTGGTCACTGCCGGTGGTCGCCGAGACCGCCGATGACGATTTGAACGACATGAACGGCTTCCACGTGAAGCCCGAGCACGTCTTTCATGCGCTGGATACCGCGCATGGCGGGCCCGTGGAAGAAGGTAGCGTGGGCGGCGGCACGGGAATGATCTGCAACGAGTTCAAGGGAGGAATCGGGACCTCCTCGCGCGTACTGGATGCCAGCTTCGGCGGCTACACGGTCGGGGTTCTGGTGCAGTGCAACTACGGGCGTCGAAGCCAGTTGCGCATTGCCGGAGTCCCGGTAGGCCGCGAGATTTCCGATCACGTGGTGCACGATGAAGACATCGGATCGATCATCGTAGTCGTGGCCACGGACGCGCCTCTCATCCCGACCCAGTTGAAACGTGTGGCCCGAAGGGTGTCGCTGGGTTTGGCCAGGGATGGAAGTTTTGCCTCCGACGGTTCCGGAGATATTTTTATCGCCTTCTCAACCGCCAACCCCGGCATTAAAGGAGCGAAGGGCCTGCACCAGTTGACTATGCTGCCCAACCAGCGGCTGAATCCCATTTTTCTCGCCACGGTTCAGGCCACGGAAGAAGCCATTGTCAATGCCATGGTCGCGGCCAAGACGATGAAGGGGATTAACGATTTCGAGGTCATCGGCCTGCCTCATGATCGTCTGCGCGAGATTTTGAAGAAGTACAACCGCCTGGCGAATTAGGGTGGGATTGTGTGGCATGAGATTGTGTGGTCGCGGGCGACTCGCCCGCGAAAGGTGTGGGTAACCGATCTGGTCCGTCGCGTCCGCAAAGTAGAACTGCGGAGCTTCGCTCCGCCTGGACGGGCGAGGGCGCCCGTCCCTACACAACCTTCCCGTCCCTACACATTCTTTCTAGTAAATGGTGTAGCCCGGCGCCGGGGTTCGCAGGTCTGGCTTCGAGGCCATCAGCAACAGCGCACCCATCTTCTTGAACGCGCGCAGATCGTCCAGGCTGTGGAAGGACTTCGTCTTATAGTCATCCGGCGTGGGCGTATCGTCCGGAATCCGCCGGGACTCCACGTTCTCGAAGGCATGCTTCTTCAGCAGGTCAACGTATTCCGCCTCGGAGCGCACGTGCACCGGCACTTTCAGCTTGTCCACCCATTGCAGCGAGTAGGGATTGTCTCTGTACAGATTGATCAGGATGAACAGGCGGCCATGCGGGGCCATGACGCGAAAGAGCTCCGCCAGCGACCGGTCCTGGTCCGGATAGTAGTAAAACGACTCGACCGACAAGACTTTATCGAAGAAATTTTCCTCCCACGGAATCTGCAGCGCCGATCCCCAGACATACAGAATATTTTCGAAGTCTTTTGAGGCCGACCGAGCCTGCCGGATCATCTCGTCGGAAACGTCGAGGCCAACCACCTGACCGAACCCCTCAGGGCCTTCTCCAACCAGGCGCGAGAGCAGTCGCGTAGCCCAGCCGGAGCCGCATCCGAGATCGAGGACGCGCTCGCCCGGCCGGAGGTCCATCAGGCGCAAGGTCTTCTCAGTGATGTCGAGATGATGGTTCTCCATCTTCTCGCCCTCACCAGCTTGCGCCCAGCGATTGAACTCTAGTTGCAGCTTCTCATCCGGAGCAGAGGAGTTTTCCCGCATACTCGTATTCTAGCGCCGTGATGGCGAACACACATAGCGGCGGACGCCCTCGTCCGCCCCGCGGGCGAAGCCCGGCAGTGTTGAGGCTGAAAGAAGCCTTTAACCGCAAAGGGCGCTGAGGTCCCGCAAAGGGAGCAAAGAAATTCTTCGCGATCTTTGCGATACCTTGGCGACCTTCGCGGCGAAGAGCTTTGCAGTTCGACCCAGAAACCTTGGCGAGCTTCGGCTCGCCCGCCCGGATTGGGCATGCGCGCATACATGTGCGGAGAGAAGGACGAGGGTGCGGCGTCTATGCTACATTTGCCATCTTCATGGCGCCAACCCCTCAGACGGAGCCCCGCACAGAGCCTGACCCGGAGCCACTGTACTGCCCCAGGTGCAGCCGGGAAGTTACCGATCCGTTGACTTGCGGCGACTGCTCGGCCGTCATTTGCCGTCGCTGTGGAACTGCGCTGGAATCTCCCGACGAACTGGGCATGGGATAGGAAATGAGCCTGCCTTCGGTTTTCCCGTCGTCTGCCGCGCAGTCTGAGTCTGGCCCAAGCCTGGTTCGCGGGCTGTCGCTTTTGGACTCCGTTCTGCTGCTGGTTAGCGGCATTATCGGCTCTTCCATTTTCCTGACCGCGAAAGATATCGCCGGCCCGCTGCCGCACGCGGCACTGTTTTTGCTGGTTTGGCTGCTGGGCGCAGTGATCTCGCTGTTTGCCTGCGCCGCCTTCGCTGAACTCGGGTCCATGTTTCCCGACTCCGGGGGACAGTATGTGTATCTGCGTGAGGCGTATGGCGACCTGGTCGCCTTCCTCTATGGATGGATGCTCTTTGCCGTGGCCAACGGCGGCACCATCGCGGCGCTCTCGGTCGCCTCCGCCGCCTACATGGGGCAGATCGTTCCCGTGATCTCGCAGGAACACGTGGTGTTTGCGGTTGCCGGCATCACATTCACCCGCGCGCACATGGTCGGGCTGCTGCTGATTGTCGTGCTCACTCTAGTCAACGTGTTCGGGCTGCGCTGGGGCGCCCTCCTGCAAAATGTTTCCACCTGGACCAAATTCACCGCTATGGCGGCATTCGTGGTTCTGGGATTTGCCATCGGCAAGGGCCATTGGACAAACTTTAGCGGACACGGCGTCGGCCTCACCATGGGGCTCGGTCCCGGGCAATTTATTTCCGCTTTGGGAGTTGGCCTGATTGCGGTGTTCTGGGCCTATGACGGATGGGTCTACATCACCTGGGTCGCGGGTGAAGTCAAGGATCCGCGCCGCAATGTGCCTCTGGCCATGGTGCTGGGCGTGCTTGCAGTGGGCGTGATCTACATGGCGATGAACATGACCTATGTTTATGCCATGCCGCTTTCCGAAATCGCGAAACATGAAACCATCGCCCACGCCGCCGCTGCAGCCCTGTTCTCGCCCCACGCCGCGGTTTGGCTCTCGGCCATGATCGCCATCTCCTGCTTCAGCGCCGCCGCCACCTGCACCCTCTCCGGCGCGCGGGTCTGCCTGGCCATGGCGCAGGACGGCGTCTTTTTTCGCCGGATGGCGCAAATCCACCCCAAGTGGCGCACTCCGGCTTTCGGCCTGGTCGGGCAGGGACTCTGGGCAGCTCTGCTCACTCTCAGCGGCCGCTACGATCAGCTGTATACCTACGTCATCTACGGCATGGTCCTCTCTTACACGCTGACCGTGATCGGCCTCTTTATCCTGCGCTGGAAGCGCCCGGATGCTCCACGACCCTATCGCTGTACGGGATATCCCTGGTTGCCCGGCATCTATGTGCTGATCGGCGTCGCCTGGACGCTGAACACAATTATCACCCGACCCACCGAAGCCTTCTGGGGTACCGCGATTGTGCTGATCGGCGTGCCGGGATATTTGTACTGGAAGCGGTCAAGCAAGAGGGCGTTGCGAACGTCCTGACAATAATCTTTGCGTTCTTTGCGGCCTTTCTTTGCGAGCTTTGCGGTCAAAAGTTTTTGATTTTTTTCGCAACTCAGGCAAAAATCTTAAAACCACAAGGACCGCGAAGGCGTCGCCAAGGTTGAAGTTTGCTTACGTTCGTGGGCACCTGACTTTTTCGCACACCAGCGTGGACGAAGCCGGACTATCTTCCGACCCGAGAGACCTGAACGCCAGAGGCCACTCCTCGCCTGATCCCGAAACTTCCAACCAGCCCAAGCGGGTCATGGGCTTCCGCGACCTCGTCCTGTTCTACGTGGTCACCGGCATCAGCCTGCGCTGGATCGCAACTGCTGCCGCGGCCGGTCCCAGTTCGATCGTCATCTGGATCGGAGCGTGGCTGGTTTTTTACATCCCGCTGGCTTTTTCCGTCGTAGAGCTGTCGTCGCGCTATCCCGACGAGGGCGGGCTTTACGTCTGGAGCAAGAAGGCCTTCGGAGATTTTTCCGGATTCATGTCGGCGTGGGCTTACTGGACCAGCAATCTGCCTTACTTCCCCGCCGTACTTTATTTCGCCGCCAGCAATATCATTTTCATGCGGCAGAGCTCCTGGGGACATCTCTCGAACGACGCCACCTTCTACATTATTTTTTCGCTGCTCACCTTGACCCTCGCCACGGTAGTGAACGTCGTCGGTCTCGACGTCGGCAAATGGCTGCACAACCTGGGCGCTATCGCGATGTGGATTCCGGCGGTGATCGTGATCGTGATGGGTGGAATCGCATGGCACCGCTTTGGCTCAGCGAACGCATTCACGCTGCACACCATGACGCCCAGCATTCACTTCAAGGACATTATTTTCTGGTCTTTGCTGGTGTTCGCCTTCGGGGGATGTGAAACCGGATCGTTCCTGGGCGGAGAGATCAAGAATCCCCGGCGCACCATTCCCTGGGCGGTGTTCGTCGCGGGAATCACGGTGGCGTTCTGCTACATCATCGGAACCGTGGGTGTGCTGGTGGCACTGCCATCGACCGAGGTCAGCAACCTGCAAGGCCTGGTGCAGGCGATCGCCAAGACGGTCGAGCGAATCGGATACTACTGGACCCTGCCGTTGACGGCCTTCCTGATCGCCCTGAGCAATGTCGGCGCGGCCGCCGCCTATCTGGCCGCGGTGGCCCGGTTGCCATTCGTTGCCGGCATCGACCATTTTCTACCGCCGGCATTTGGTAGGCTGCATCCCCGATGGAAAACGCCGTGGGTCTCGCTGCTCACCCAATATTTTGTGGGGATACTGTTCATCTTTCTCGGACAGGCCGGAACCAATGTGAAAGGCGCCTACGATGTGCTGGCCAGCATGACCGTCATCGTTTATTTCATTCCCTACCTTTACGTTTTTGCCGCCTTGATCAAATTGCAGCGCGAGCCCGCTGGGCCGGAGGTAATCCGGGTTCCCGGGGGAAGGCCTGTCGCCATATTGATCTCCGTGATCGGGCTGCTGACCACCACCGCCACAATCCTGCTGTCTGTCGTGCCTCCGGCGGATGACCCCAACAAGCCGCTGGCGGTTCTGAAAATCGTGGGAGGCACGGCGGCGCTGATGGCCGCGGGCGGCTGGATCTATTGGGCGGGAAAGAAGAGAGCCTCGAAACCGAGCCATGTGGGACCGGGTCTCTGACCCGGTCAGGCCGAGCGAAGCTCGGCAGTTTTTCGTTGTCCGCGGAAAACCC
>Ga0075021_10000460_pt1 | contig 21697 bp, 18 predicted proteins | sample ColStrG_CSR_2012_FD_72749 | JGI IMG/M metagenome (GOLD analysis project Ga0075021, IMG submission 72749) | Freshwater sediment microbial communities in response to fracking from Pennsylvania, USA - Cold Stream Run_MetaG_CSR_2012 | ecosystem: Environmental > Aquatic > Freshwater > Creek >...
GGTCGTGGCCGTGGCGATCGGCGGCAGCGTCGGCACGGTGAAGCTCACCAGCTCGGAGCAGTCGACCGGCGAGTCGGCGCGGGCACAGGCGATGCTCGACCGAGCCGGTTTTCACGATCACGCCGGCGAGAGTGTGCTCGTCCAGAGCACGACGGTCACCGCGGCGGATCCGGAATTCCGGCGAGAGGTCCGGAGCGTCGTCGCAACCCTGCGGACCTTGGACGAGATCCAGGGCCTGAGGTCGCCGCTGAGCGCTGAAAACAGGGGACAGATCTCCAGGGACGGGCAGTCCGCTCTGATCGAGTTCCAGATGAAGGGCAGTCCGGACAGCGCCGCCGATCGCGTGCAGCCGATACTGGATACGGTGGCCCGGCTCCAGCGTGCGGCGCCCGGCTTCACGGTCGCCGAGGTCGGTGACGCGAGCGCGAATCTCGAACTGAACAAGTCGATCAACGACGGGCTGTCGCGGGCCGAACGTCTGTCGCTCCCGATCACGTTCCTGGTGCTGCTTGTCGCGTTCGGCGCATTCGTCGCGGCCGGTTTGCCAGTGCTGCTCGCGTTCTCAGCCGTGTTGGCCTCAGGTGGACTGGCGGCCGTCGCGAGTCATCTCGTCCACGCGTCGGATGCGACGGGCTCAGTGATGCTGCTGATGGGGATGGCCGTCGGCGTCGACTATTCCCTCTTCTACCTCAAGCGCGAACGCGAGGAGCGACGCGCGGGCCACGCCGACGCGCTGCAACGCGCTGCTGCCACGTCGGGGCGTGCCGTGATCGTATCGGGGGTGACGGTGCTGATCGCGATGGCCGGAATGCTGCTCGCGGGCACCAAGGTGTTCGACTCGATCGGGATCGGCGCGATGCTGGTCGTGTCGATGGCGATGGTCGGCTCCCTCACCGTGCTTCCCGCGCTGCTCGGGCGGCTCGGCGACAAGGTCGATAAGGGTCGAGTTCGCAGACCCCGGGTGACGTCGCGTGTCTGGGACGCTGTCCTGCGGCCGGTGTTGCGCTTCCCGCTCGCCGCCGTGGTGCTCTCGACGGCGCTGCTTGTGGTGCTGGCGGTGCCGACACTGCGCCTGCACACGACGTTGGTTGGTCCGGGCGACCTGCCGAGGAGCATTCCAGTGGTCCGGACCTACGACGAGGTCCAGAAGGCTTTCCCGGGTGCGCAGACGCCCGCACAGGTCGTTCTTCAGTCAAGCAATGTCGCCTCGCCGCGGGTCCGTGGCGCGATTGCGCGACTCAAGCGGCTCGCGCTTGCGAGCGGGCAGGCACGGGAGCCGATCCAGACCGAGACGAATGCAAGCAACACGGTCATGCGAATCCAGGTGCCGCTGGTCGGCACAGGACAAAACAACGCCTCGATGGCTGCCCTCCAGACCCTGCGGGCGAGGGTGCTTCCCGCGAGCATCGGCCAGGTGCCGGGGGTGGTCTACGCGGTCACCGGTGAGACCGCCGGCACCCGCGACTTCAACACGAGCATCAAGCACAGCTTCCCACTCGTGTTCGTGTTCGTGCTTGGGCTGGCGTTCGTTTTGCTGCTGATCACGTTCCGCTCGCTCGTGATCCCGGTCGCGTCGATCGTCTTGAACCTGCTCTCGGTCGGTGCAGCATACGGAGTGCTGGTCTGGATCTTCCAGGACGGCCATCTCCAAGGCTTGCTCGGATTCCGGTCCAACGGCGCCGTCGTCACATGGCTGCCGCTGTTCCTGTTCGCGGTCCTGTTCGGGCTCTCGACGGACTACCACGTATTCATCGTCAGCCGCATCAAGGAGTTGCGCGACGGCGGCCTGAGTACGTCCGAGGCGATCTCGCAAGGGATCAGGATGACAGCTGGCACCGTCACGGCCGCCGCCGCCGTGATGGTCGCGGTGTTCGCGATCTTTGCCTCGCTGCCTACACTCGACATCAAGCAGCTCGGCGTTGGCCTCGCGGTCGCGGTGCTGCTCGACGCCACTCTGATCCGGGGTGTGCTGTTGCCGGCAACGATGAAGATGCTTGGCGAATGGAACTGGTACCTGCCTCGCTGGCTTGGCTGGTTGCCACACGTCCGCCGAGAGCACATCCCGATCAAGCCGGACATCCCGATCGAGCCGGACATCCCGATCGAGCCGGTCGGGCGAGCCGCCTGAGATGGCGGTGGTCAAACGCACCCTGGCCGACCAGGCGACCTATCGCCGGCTGGTCTATTTGCTCTCAGGGATACCGCTTGGCCTGCTGTGGTTCGTCGCGCTGGTGACCGTCTGGAGCCTGTGTGTGGCGCTCGTCATCACACCGCTGTCGATCGTGCTGGTGATCGGCCTTGCGTTCCTGACCCGAGGCTTCGCCGCGATCGAGGCCGAGCTGGCTCGCTCGCTGCTCGGCGCCGACGCTCATGCTCCATCCCCGCCGCCGCCCGCGGGCAAGTTCTGGGCGCGGCTCCGGGCGATGTTCGGAGCTGGCTTCTGGCGCGCGCAGGGATACCTAATGATCCGGTCGTTCGTCGGGTTCCCGGTGGGGATCGCAATCTTCAGCGTCCTTGCGACAGCGCTGGGTCTGATCTTTGCCCCGGTGTGGGTGCCGCTCGTCCACGGCGGCGCGCAACTCGGGTTCTGGAGCCCGCATACGTTCATCCAGTCGCTCGTGCTCGTACCAGCCGGGCTCGTGCTGCTGCCGGCCACCCTGCTCATCGTCGGTCCCATCGCGGGCGCGTTTCGCCCGATCGCTTCGGGGCTGCTGCGCTCGGACGACACCACAGCCGCGATCGCCGGCATGGCAGATGAAGGCGTGACGCCAGCTCGCGCGCGGCGGGCACTCGTGACCCACGCCGCGGTGGACGGCGTCGTGCTGTTCGGGCTGGTGCTGATCTGGGCCGTGACCTCGCGCGGCTATTTCTGGCCTGTGTGGATCATGCTCCCGTTCGCTGTGGCGCTCGGGATCCACGGGTGGTTCGTGCTGCTCGGGGAGCGCCCGTCGCTGGTCGACCGCTTCCGCGGGAACCGGGTGCTAGCCGCAACCGCCGGCGTCGGAGCAGTGGCTACGGCGTACTTCGTCGCTGTCTGGGCGATCACCGGCCATGGCTACTTCTGGCCGATTTGGCCGGCGCTCGGGATCGCGATCCTGATCGGGGCGCTCACTGTGGCTGCGCTGCTCTCGTCTCCACGCCACGCCGAGATGGCCGAGCGGATCGAGACGCTCGAAACCAGTCGGGCCGGAGCCGTCGACCTCCAGGACTCAGAGCTCCGACGGATCGAGCGCGATCTCCACGATGGCGCGCAGGCGCGCCTGGTAGCGCTTGGCATGAGCCTTGGGATGGCCGAGCAGAAGCTCGCGGACGACCCGGAGCGCGTCGGCGAGTTGATCGCGGAGGCGCGCGCGGGTGCGGAACACGCGCTGCGGGAGCTTCGCGACCTCGCCCGCGGCATCCACCCGCCGGTGCTCGCCGACCGCGGACTCGAGGCGGCGCTGGCGTCGCTCGCCAGCTCGACGCCCATGTCCGTCACCCTTTCGGTCGATACTGCGAACCGGCCCGCCCCGGCGGTGGAGACCGCGGCCTACTTCGTAGTTGCCGAGGCGCTGGCCAACGCCACCAAGCACGCCCACGCCGAACACGTGCAGATCCGCATCGCACACACTGGCGACAAGCTCGAGCTCCAAGTAGAGGACGACGGCACCGGCGGGGCGAACCCCGACGGTACCGGACTGCGCGGTATGCGCCGCCGGGTCGAAGCGCTCGACGGAAAGCTCTCGGTCATAAGCCCCCCGGGAGGGCCGACGACCATCCGCGCGGAGTTGCCATGCGGGTGGTGATCGCCGAAGACCTGGCGCTGCTCAGAGACGGAATGACCCGCCTGCTGCGCGACAACGGAATCGAGGTGGTCGCTGCAGTCAGCGACGGCGATGCGCTCGTACGAGAGGTGATGACACGTCAGCCCGACCTTGCGGTCGTCGACATCCGACTGCCGCCCGGCTTCCACGACGAGGGGCTGCGCGCCGCCCTGGAGGCAAGACAGCGGGTGCCCGGCACTGCCGTATTGGTGATCTCGCAGTACATCGAACCGACCTACGCACAGGAGCTGCTCGCCGACCGCGGCGGCGGCGTCGGCTACCTGCTCAAAGACCGCGTCATGCACGTCGCCGACTTCCTCGAGGCCGTTCGCCGCGTCGCCGACGGCGGCACCGCGCTTGACCCAGACGTCGTCGCGCAGCTCTTCTCCCGGCGCCGTCAGGACGGCCCGCTCGAACGACTCACCCCGCGCGAGCGCGAAGTGCTCTCGCTGATGGCGGAAGGCAGATCGAACGCCGGCATCGCGGAGTCGCTCGTGCTGACCGTCGGCGCCGTCGAGAAGCACGTCCAGAGCATCCTCTCCAAGCTCGACCTGCCGCAGTCCGCCACCGACCACCGACGCGTGCTCGCGGTCCTCGCCTATCTCCAACGAGACGAATGAGCAGAGTGCGCGGTCCGGCTCTGCTGCCGGCTGCGTTCCTCGCGGGCGCGGCGCGCTGGAACGCTCGTTGCCCGATACTGGCAATGTGAGGGCGCGGGCGTCGTGCGTTCCTGCACACGGTGCGCGCAGTCATCGACCTCGCCGGGCAGCGTGATTATCAGGTCCTGGGGTTGGGGAGAGTCGCTGGCATGGAGCCGTCCGCTCGCAGCGACCGAGCCGCTCACGCGCGGCCGTCGCGGGCGAGCATGGGCTCGGCGCCGATCGGCCCGAACGTCCGCTCGAGCTCCTTGCGCAGCGGGTCCCGGCCGGCCGGCGGCTTGCGTGACCCGGCCCGGTAGGGCGCGACCCACTCGACGCCGTAGTCCTGATCGGCGGCGGCATGCAGCGTCCAATGCGGGTCATAGAGGTGCGGGCGCGCGAGCGCGCACAGATCGGCGCGGCCGGCGAGCACGATCGTGTTGACATCGTCGTAGCTGGAGATCGCGCCGACGGCGATCGTCGGGATCCCGACCTCGTTGCGGATCCGATCGGCGAACGGGGTCTGGTAGCTGCGGCCGAACGCGGGGCGCTCGAGCGGGGAGACCTGGCCGGTGGAGACGTCGACGATGTCGCATCCGTGCTCCTGGAGCATCCGCGCGAGCGCGACCGCGTCGTCGGCCTCGAACCCGCCCGGCATCCAGTCGGTGGCCGAGATCCGCACGCTCATCGGCCGCTGTGCCGGCCACGCCGTGCGGCAGGCGTCGAACACCTCCAGCGGGTAGCGCGCCCGCTCCTGGAGCGAGCCGCCGTACTCGTCCTCGCGCTGATTGGACAGCGGTGAGAGGAAGCTCGAGAGCAGATATCCGTGCGCGCAGTGCAGCTCGAGCAGATCGAAGCCGGCCTCGATTGCGCCCTCGGTCGCCCGGACGAACTGATCACGGACCAGGTCCATGTCGGCGCGGCTCATCTGCGCCGGGGTCTGGTTTGGTGGGCCGTAGGGAATCGGCGAGGGTCCGATCACCGGCCAGTTGCCGTCAGGCAGCGGCTCGTCGACCCCCTCCCACATCAGCTTGGTCGAGCCCTTGCGGCCCGAGTGGCCGATCTGGGCGCCGATCGCACAGCCGGCGCCGTGCTCGTGCGCGAACGAGGCGATCCGCCGCCAGGCGGCGACGTGCTCGGGGCGGTACATGCCCGCACAGCCCGGCGTGATCCGCCCGATGTCCGAGACGCAGATCATCTCGGTCATCACCAGACCGGCCCCGCCCAGCGCCCGCGCCCCCAGGTGGACGAGATGGAAGTCTCCCGGCGTGCCGTCGAGGGAGCTGTACATGTCCATCGCCGAGACCACGACCCGGTTGGCGAGCGTCAGCCCGCGCAGACGAAGCGGCATGAACATCGGTGGTCTCGGGTCCCGCGCGTCCGCGGCGGCGAAGTCGGAGTCGACCTCGTTCACGAACCCGGGATCTCGCAGCCGCAGGTTGTCGTAGGTCACGCGGCGGCTGCGGGTCAGCAGGTTGAACGCGAACTGGGTCCGGGGCTGCTCGACGTAGCGGGCAAGCCCCTCGAACCACTCGAGCGAGGCCTGGGCGGCGCGCTGGGTGCTCTCCACGATCGGGCGACGCTCGGCTTCGTAGGCATCGATCGCCTCCTCGACCGTGCGCTCCGGCGAGCGCAGCGCCCAGGCGAGCGCCACCGAGTCCTCCATGGCCAGCTTCGTGCCCGACCCGATCGAGAAGTGGGCGGTGTGAGCCGCGTCGCCGACGAGCACGACGTTGCCCGCGCCCCAGCGCGCGTTGCGGATCGTGTTGAAGGTCAGCCACTTGGAGTTGTTGGCCTGAAGCGCGTGGCCCTGCAGCGCGTCCGCGAACAGCGCCTGGCAGAACCCCACCCCCGCGAGGTCGCTCTCCCCGGGACCGTAGGCGCGCGGCGGCTCCAGGCCAGCCGCGCGCCAGACATGCTCGTGCGTCTCGACGATGAACGTGCTCGTGCGCGCGTCGTACGGGTAGGCGTGAGCCTGGAAGACCCCCCACTCCGACTCGACGATGAAGAACTTGAACGCATCGAACACGAGGTCGGTCGCCAGCCACATGTAGCGGCACCGGCGCGGCTCGATCGACGGCCCGAATGTGCCGGCGAGCGCGCCTCGCAGCGCACTCGAGGCGCCATCGGCGGCGACCACCACCTCAGCCCAGTCCAGGTCTCCCAGCGCGGGCGCCTCGGTGAAGAACTGGATCTCCGCGCCCACGGAGCTCGCCCGATCCTGGAGGATTCGCAGCAGCTCGCGACGACCCGCGGCCGAAAAGCCGTGGCCACCCGACCGGGTCACGCGGCCGCGGTGATGGATGTCGATATCGGTCCAGCTCGCGAACTGCGCGGTAATCGCGCGGTAGCTCTCGGGGTCGGCGTGCTCGAACACCGCCAGCGTCTCGTCGGAGAACACCACCCCGAACCCGAACGCGTCGGTCGGCCCGTTTCGCTCGAACACCGTCACCTCGCAGTCGGGACGGATCCTGCGCAGCAGGATCGCGAAGTACAGGCCGCCTGGCCCTCCGCCGCAGACCGCGACCCGCATCGGACTCACACCCCCAGGTCGCTCAGGTGCTCATAGACGAGCGCGAGGTCGTTGACCGCGTTGTGCATCAGCGCCAGCGCCGCCGCCACATTGGCGTGCGCGCTCGGCGGGAGGTCCTCGCCCAGCAGTGCCTTCAGCTCCTCGTAGGCCGCGAGCAGCCGCTCCTCGGCGCAGGTCAGCTCGTTGCCGAGCAGGTCGCGGCTCACGGGGCAGCCCCGAGCGGCGCCTCGCGCAGGTCGACCACGCGTTTTGCCTTCAGCTCGAAGCGCGGCAGCTCGCCGGCCCCGGCCCGCTCGATCCGGAAGTTGAGTCCCTCGTGAGCCAGCGCCAGCCGACGGTGCAGCTGATCTGAGAGCTCGTCCCAGTCGGCGCCCGACCGCGCGGCGTCCGGCTCGGCGCCCGGCTTGCACTCGACGCGCAGGGTGATCTCGTCGCGCAGGCCCTCGCGCGTGATCACCGTCTGGAACTCGTCGACCTGCGGAAACTCGCGGACGATCGCCTCGATCGCGCGCGGATAGACGTTGGTGCCGCGGATGATCTTCATGTCGTCGACACGGCCGAGGATCCCGCCCGCGTAGATGTCGAACGTGCGCCCGCAGGTGCACCGCTCGGCGGGGACGCGGCACACGAGGTCGCCCGTGCGGTAGCGCAGCAGCGGGACCGCGCCGCGTCCGAACGAGCTGACGACGCGCTCGCCGCGCTCGCCGTAGGGAACGGGCTCGAGCGTCTCGGGGTCGAGAACCTCCTCGAACACGTGGTCCTCGATGATGTGCGTGCCCTCGGGCTGGTGCTCGCACTCGAACACCATGATCGTGCCGATCTCGGTCATCCCCGCGGTGTCGAACGCCTTCGCCCCCCACAGCTCCTGGATCAGCGTCTTGGTCTGCGGAATCGAGCCGGCGGGCTCACCGGAAAGGATCAGCCGGCCGACGCTGGAGGCGGGGAGGTCGATCCCGAGCGTCTGGGCTTCCTGCGCCAGCCGCAGGGCGTAGGTTGGCGTCGAGGCGACGACGGTCGCGCCGAAGTCGACGATCTGGCGAACCCGCGCCTCGGTGCTCTGCGCGCCGCCGGGCACGTTCAGCACGCCGACCTTCTCCATCGCGTAGTGCAGGCCCCAGAAGCCGATGAACGACCCGTACCCGAACGCGATGTAGGCGGTGTCTGTGGGCCGGATCCCGCAGCCCCAGATCGCGTAGCACCACATCTCGGCGATCCACGCCCAGTCCTTGCGCGAATCCAGTGCGCGCAGCGGTCCGCGACCCGTGGTGCCGGAGGTGGTGTGGACGCGAATCGCGCCGTGGGGCCCGATCGCCGGCAGCTCGCCGTAGGGGGGCACAGCGGCTTGGGACTGCATCCACTCCTCGCGCGTCAGGATCGGGATTCGCCGCATGTCCGCCAGGGAGCGAAGCTGATCGGGCTCAAACCCGGCGGCCGCGAACGCCCGCGCGTACCAGGGGCTTCGATCCGCGGCCCATCGGGTCTGGACCCGGAGCTTGGCGAGCGCGAGCGCGTCGAGCCGCTCGCGCTCGAGCGTCTCGGTCTTGGGGTTCCAGTACGGGCTGCCGCCGGGCACGCTCTCCTCGGGCCGGGACGATACCCGACATTCCGCGCAGTTCCATGTCGAGTATGGTCGCGCCTGATGAGCCCGTACCGCGCATCGGTGCCGATTACGAACGAGTGGCGGCACTTCGGTTTCACCGTCTCGGACGGCGTCGGGACGGTGACGCTGAACCGGCCGGACAAGCTCAACGCGCTGACGTTCGAGGCCTACGCCGACCTGCGGGACCTGCTCGCGGAGCTGCCCCACCGCGGCGACGTGCGCGTCCTGGTGCTGACCGGTGAGGGGCGCGGCTTCTGCTCGGGCGGCGACGTCGAGGAGATCATCGCCGAGCTGCTGAAACTCGAGGCCGCACGGTTGCTGGAGTTCACGAGGATGACCGGCGCCGTCGTCAAGGCGCTGCGCGAGTGCCCGATTCCAGTAGTCGCGGCGGTCAACGGGATCGCTGCGGGGGCGGGGTCGGTGATCGCGCTCGGGTGCGACTTCCGCCTGCTGGCGGAGTCGGCGAGCTTTGCGTTTCTGTTCACACGCGTCGGTCTGGCGGGCGCGGACATGGGCTCGGCCTATCTGCTGCCGCGGATCGTCGGTCTCGGCCGCGCCACCGAACTGCTGCTGTTGGGCGACAAGCTGCCCGCACAACGGGCGCTCCAGATCGGTCTGGCGAACCAGGTGGTGCCCGACGAGGAGCTGCCCGGGGCGGCGCAGGCGCTAGCGCGGCGCCTGGCGGAAGGTCCGGCCTTCGCCTATGCGAACACGAAGGTGCTGCTGACCCGCGAGCTGGACATGGACCTCGGCTCGGCGGTCGAGCTCGAGGCGATCACGCAGGCGCTCCTGATGAAGAGCGACGACTTCGCCGAGTTCTACGCAGCCTGGAGCGACGGGCGCGAGCCGGCGTGGAAGGGCCGCTGAAGATGCACTCGCCGGGCGCGAGGCGCGGTCGCCGGTGAACGAGATCGTCAACGTGCCGGAGCTCGAGGAGCCGAAGGGCTTCTCGCACGCGGTCGCGGCGGGCGACACCGTCTACCTCGCGGGCCAGATCGGTGCCGGCGACACACTCGCCGAACAGTTCGACGGGGCACTCGCCGCACTGTGCACGGCGCTGCGAGCCGCCGGCGGTGAGCCTGCCGACGTCGTCAGCCTTCAGCTGTTCGTGACCGACGTGCCCGCCTACCGTGCGGCCCAGCGAGAGCTCGGGGCGGTTTGGCGGACTCACTTCGGCAGGCACTATCCGGCGATGGGGTTGTTCGGCGTGACGGCGCTGGCCGATGAGCGGGCGCTGGTCGAGGTGATGGGCGTGGCCGTGATCAGGGCGCGCTGACGGTGCGGCGTCCGCGAGTCTGTCCCCGGCGCGGATGAGCGGGTCCCCGGCGCGGATGAGCGGTCCCCGGCGCGGATGAGCGCGGCGCTCGACATGCATCTGAGTAGCGAGCAGCGCCTGCTGTACGAGGACACCCGGCGGCTGGCCGCCCAGACCCTTCAGCCGATCGCACGTGCCGGCCGGCCGGACGCGGTCAACCGGCCGCTGATCGCGGCGCTCGCCGGCTGCGGGCTGCTCGGGCGTCTGTTCGCGGGCGGCGCCGTCAGGGCGATCGAGCTATGTCTGATCCGCGAGGCACTGGCGCGCTCGTGCACCGAGGCGGAGACGGCGTTCGCGGTCCAGGGGCTCGGGAGCTACCCGATCCTCCAGTCCGGCGAAGCGCAGCTGCGCGAGCGCTGGGTCCCACGGGTCGCCGACGGAACGGCGGTCGCTGGATTCGCGCTGACCGAGCCGGGCGCCGGCTCGGACGTGGCGGCGCTGGCGCTGCAGGCGGTGCCCGATGGCGACGGACACCGGCTGACCGGCGAGAAGCTGTGGATCTCCAACGCCCCCGACGCGGACGTCTACACCGTGTTCGCCCGGACCGGCCAGCAGGGGGCTCGGGGTCTGACCGCGTTCGCGGTGCCCGGCGACAGCGAGGGCCTCAGCGGTGAGCCGCGGCACCTGCTGGCGGCGCACGCGATCGGTTCGCTGCGATTCGACGAGGTGTTCGTCGCGCGCGAGCAGATGCTCGGGGCGGAGGGCGAGGGGTTTGCGGTGGCAATGCGGACGCTTGACCTGTTTCGCCCGAGTGTCGGCGCGTTCGCGGTCGGGTTGGCGCGAACCGCGATCGAGATGGCGGTGATCCACGCGTCCGAGCGCGAGACGTTCGGACGGCCGCTGCGGGACCGCCAGGCGGTCTCGCACCCGCTGGCCGAGATCAGCGCCCAGGTCGAGGCTGCGCGTCTGATGGTCCACCGGGCCGCCGCCGCCTACGACGCCGGGGCGCCCGACCCGGCACTGTCGGCGATGTCGAAGCTGCTGGCGACCGAGTCCGCGCAGGAGGCGGTCGACTTCGCCGTCCAGGTGCACGGCGCGGCCGCGCTCGAGCGCGGTCACCCGTTGGAGCACATGTACCGCGAGGTGCGCGCACCGCGCATCTACGAGGGGGCATCGGAGATCCAGCGCGAGATCATCGCGCGCGCGATGTTCCGCGAGGCGGGCACGCCGCCGGCCGCCGGGACGGCCCGGGACGCCCGGGACGGCCGGGACGTCCGGGACGCCCGAGACGGCCGGGACGGCCGGGACGGTCGGGACGCCCGAGACGGCCGGGACGGCTGATGGACGACGGGATGCAAGCAGGCTGATGGATTTCGGGGTGTTTCTGCCCGTGTCAGGCGCGGCCGCCACCCGCTCGGGGCTGATCCACGCCGCCGACACCGCCGAGCGGCTCGGGTTCAGCACCGTGTGGGCGGCCGATCGGATCATCATCCCGTGGAGCATCGAGACCTCGTACGCGTACAGCTGGTCTGAGAAGTTCATCGTCCCGCCCGACAAGCCGTTCCTGGAGACGATGACCGCGCTCGCGTTCCTCGCGGGGGCGACCGAGCGGATCAGGCTCGGGATCGCCGTGCTCGTGATGACCTACCGCGACCCCGTCCACTGGGCGAAGGTCGCGGCCACGATCGACACGCTGTCGGACGGGCGCTTCATCCTCGGGGTCGGGATCGGCTGGATGCGGGAGGAATTCGAGGCGCTCGGCCGCGGCGAGCTGTTCGAGCACCGAGCCGCGGCCGGCGACGAGCAGCTGCGGGTTGCGCGCAACCTCTACAGCGAGGAGCACTGCTCGTTCGACGGCGAGTTCTACAGCTACGACGACATCGCCTTCTACCCGAAGCCGTCGATGCCGATCTGGGTGGGCGGCGAGAGTCGTGGCGCGCAGCGGCGCGCGGGCGTGCACGGCGACGCGTGGTTTCCCTACTTCCCCCGGATCACGCCCGTCGAGCTTCGCCGGCGGTTCGAGCATGTGCGCGCATGCGCGCTCGACGCCGGCCGTGACCCGACGCAGGTCGCGCTGCACTGCTGCCTGCCGGTGGAGGTGACCGACGCGGAGGTGCCGGTCGAGGAGGACCGGCTGCGCGGCTCGCCGGAGCAGATCGCCGAGTCGCTCGCCGGGTTTCAGGAAGTGGGGGTCGAGCATGTGGCGCTGCAGTTCCTGGTCGGAAGGTTCCCGGAGCGCCTCGAGCAGATGGAACGCCTGATGCCGGTGCTGAATGGCTGATTCCATGACCCTGCACGACGCTGAATCCGCATGAGTCGCACGGTCGTGGTCACTGGCGGGGCGAAGGGGATCGGCCGTGCGGTCGTGCGACGGTTCGCGGCGCTCGGCGACGAGGTGACCGCGCTGGGGCGCGACGGCTCCGCGCTTGAGCGACTTGCGGCCGAGCTGGCGGTCACGACGGCCGTCTGCGACGTGACCGACGAGGCGGCCGTGGCGAGCACATTCGAGCGAATCGGCGACGTCGACGTGCTCGTCAACAATGCGGGCGTCGCGGACAGCGCGCCGCTCCAGCGCACCACACTGGAGATGTGGCAGGCGCAGATCGCGGTCAACGCAACCGGGCCGTTCCTATGCACGCGGGCCGTGATCGAGGGGATGCGCACGCGGGGCAGCGGCGTGATCGTCACGGTCGCGTCGGTCGCTGGGCGGGTCGGATCGCCGTACACGAGCGCGTACACGGCCTCGAAGCACGCCGCGCTCGGCTTGATGCGCGCGGCCGCGAGCGAGGTGGCCGGCAGCGGCGTGCGCGTCAACGCCGTATGCCCCGCGTACGTGCGCAGCGAGATGACAGACCGCACGATCGAGCGGATCGTCCAGCGCACCGGCCGAACTGCCGACGAGGCGGAGCGGACGATCGCGGGCATGACCCCGCTGGGGCGGCTGCTCGAGCCCGAGGAGGTGGCTGATGCGGTTGTGTACCTGGCATCCGACGCCGCCGCCTCGATCACCGGCCAGGCGATCGTGCTCGACGGCGGCGCCTTCCCCGGCTGAGCGTAGATCGCCGACAGCGGATGGTTGGAGAAGAACTCGGCGTGGAGACGGAAAAAGCTCCACCCAGGGGGGCGTCAGGCGAAAGGGTTTGCCCGGCGGGTCGGACGGTCGGAGGGTCGGACGGTCGGACGGTCGGAGGGTCGAAGGGTCGGATCAGGCGAGCAGCTTGCGGAGCGTCTCGATCCCGTCCCACACGTCGACGAACCGGGTCGTGAGCGGCGATAGGCCGAGGCGGATCACGTCAGGCGCCCGGAAGTCCGGGATCACGCCGTGCTCGCGCAGCTCGGTCGCCAGGCGGCGGGCCTGCGGATGCGTGAGGGCGACGTGCGCCCCCCGCCGGGCGTCCTCGCGCGGGGAGCCGATCCCGACGCCATGCGCCGCCAACCGCTCGTCGACGAGCGAGATCGCCAGCGAAGTGAGCGCGATCCCCTTCTGGCGGATCCGCTCGATCCCCGCGTCGGCGACCAGCTTGACTCCCTCCTCCACGCACGAGAGCGCCAGCGCCGGGGGCGTGCCCGATAGCAGCGACACCGCACCGGCGGCGGGCTGGAAGCCCTGGGCCATGTCAAATCGCTCGCGCCGCCCGATCCAGCCCCAGATCGGCTGTCGGAGCTCCTCCAGCAGCCCCGATCGCACGTACATGAACGCCGGCGCGCCGGGGCCGCCATTCAGATATTTGTAGGTGCAACCGACGGCCAGGTCCGTCTGCGCCGCATCGAGCGCCACGGGAACCGAGCCGACCGTGTGGCACAGATCCCACAGGACGAGCGCGCCGGCGTCGTGTGCGAGTCGGTTGATCTCGGCCATTTCGGCGATGTGAGCGGAGCGGTAGGAGACGTGCGAGAAGGTCACCAGAGCGGTCCGCGGGCCGACGGCAGCGGCAACCTGCTCCGGTGTCGGGCCGGCGTGCGGGTCGCACTCGAGCCACACGATCCGCAGTCCGCGCTGCCTGCAGATCCCCTCGAGCACGTAGCGGTCGGTGGGGAAGTTGTCGATGTCGGTGACGATCTCGTCACGGCCCGTTCGCAGGTCCAGCGCCGCACAGCAGAGCTTGTAGAAGCACACGGTGGTCGAGTCCGCGACGATGGTCTGGCCGGGCGCGGCGCCGAGCGTGGCGGCGGCCAGCCGGTCGCCGACCGTCACCGGCAGATCCATCCACCCCTCCCCCCAGCCGCGGATCAGGCGTCCTCCCCACTCCCGCGCGACCACGTCGGTGATCCGCTCGAGCGTCGCCTTCGGCAAGCGTCCGAGCGAGTTGCCGTCCAGATAGATCAGATCGTCCTCGATCACGAACCTTTCCCGGAAGGCGGCGAGCTGATCGGCGTTGTCAAGTGCGAGCGCCGACGACCGCGAGATTCCGGGCATCGATCGCGCGTGCGCCTCGGCGGACATGGACCTCGGCAGCGTCAGGCGCTGCCGAGGTAGGCGCGCTTGAGCTCCTCGTGGCCGAGCAGCTCGGAGGCGGGGCCGGTCAACACGATCTCGCCGGTGGAGAGCACGTAGCCACGGTCGGCGATCGACAGGGCCATGTTCGCGTTCTGCTCCACCATCAGGATCGCGACGCCCGACTCGTGGACGTCCTTTACGATCCGAAAGTTCTGCTGCACCAGCGCCGGTGAGAGGCCCATCGACGGCTCGTCCATCAGTAGCAGGCGCGGCTTGGACATCAGCGCGCGCCCCATCGCGACCATCTGCTGCTCTCCGCCCGACAGCGTCCCGGCGAGCTGCTTCTCGCGCTCCTTGAGCCTGGGGAACAGGGCATGAACCCGGTCCAGATCCTGATCGAAGGTAGACCCGTCCTGGAGCACGGCACCGAGTTCGAGGTTCTCGCGGACGGTCATCTGCCCGAACAGCCGGCGGTTCTCCGGAACGATCGCGAGGCCATGCGCGATCCGGCGCGGGGTCGGCCACCTGGTCATATCCTCGCCGTCGAACATGACCTTGCCGGCCCGCGGCTTGACGATCCCGAGGATCGTCTTGAGCGTCGTCGACTTGCCCGACGCATTGCCGCCGAGCAGGCAGACGAGCTCGCCGGCATCGACCTGAAGCGACATACCCTCCAGGATCCTGATCTGGCCGTAGTAGGTGGTGACCCCCTCGAGCTGGAGCAGCATGCGCTCAGGGCTCCTCCGCCAACGCGGCGGGGTCCCGGCCGAGGTAGGCCTCCATCACGGCCGGGTGGCGCGAAACCTCGGCGAAGCTTCCCTCGGCGATCTTGACGCCATGGTCGAGCGCCACGACGCGGTCCGAGACCCCGGCGACGACGTGCATGTCGTGCTCGATCACGAGGATCGCGAGGCCAAGCTCGTCGCGCAGGCGGGGAATTAGCTCGGTCACCTCGTGCGTCTCAATCGGGTTCATTCCGGCTGCCGGCTCGTCGAGCAGCAGCAGGCGCGGCCTGGTCGCGAGCGCGCGGGCGATCTCCAGCCGGCGGCGGTTCGCGTAGGAGAGGCTGTAGGCGGGCTGATCCCAGCGATATCCCTGCAGGCGCTGGCCGAAGAAAGCGAATACCTGCTCGGCGAGCGCGTTGACCTCGCGCTCCTCCCGGCGGGCGCGCGGGAGCCTGAGGATCGACTCGGGCGGGCTGGCGTGCGTGTTTCCGTAGGTGGCGGCCTTGACGTTCTCCTGGACCGACATGTTGAGAAACAGCCGAAGCGTCTGGAACGTGCGGGCGATGCCCAGCCGCGCGATCTTGTGCGGCTTCTTGCCCGCGATCGATTTCGTATCGAACAGAACGTCCCCCGCGGTCGGCCGGTAGACGCCGGTGATCACGTTGAAGACCGTCGATTTGCCGGCGCCGTTGGGTCCGATGATGCTGACGATCTCGCGGTCGTCCACGCGGAGGTCCAGCTCGCTCAGTGCCCGCAGGCCGCCGAACGCAAGCGAGAGCTTGTCCAGTTCCAGCAGCGGCGTCTGGCCGTTCTGGGCCGCCTCCATCACACGACCTCGACCCTGCGGGTCCCCAACAGGCCCTGTGGCCGCGCCGCCATCGTGACGATCAGCACCGCGCCGATCATGATCTGCGTCGTGACCGCGGGATTGACGACGAGCCGCGACTCCCAGCAGCACGCAGCCACGTAGACGGTCGGCACGATCACGACCAGGCGCCAAATCCCGTGCAGCCGGATGATCACGAGCAGCAGAACGATCAGCACGGCGAACAGCGCATTGCCGTACGTGCCCGCGTTGGCCGGCACGATCACCCAGCCGCTGACGAGCGAACCGATCCGACCACCGGAGCCCGGCTGCCCGGCGACCGCGGAGGCGGAGATCGAAGAAACGATCGCGTGCGCGGCAAGGCCGAACAGCACGATCCCCGCGAGCTCGGCCGCCAGGTAGCGCCACGGCCGGATCTTGACGACCAGCGCCGCCAGGATGAGTCCGTAGAAGAGGTACGCGGCGTCGGTGGGGCTCGTCAGCATCTGCTCGACGACGGTAATCAGGACCCCGCCGAGGATCGCGCCGGCGATGCTGCCGGCGCCGCCGAGCACGAGGCAGGCATAGATCAGGATCACGACCGCGGCGGTGAAATCGCTCGGGGATACGCTCGCCTGGTCGGCCGCGAACAGCACGCCGGCGACCGATCCCACCATCGCCCCGAAGGCGAACGCCATCACCTTCAGCTTGTTTACGGGGATCGTCATCGCGCGGGCCGCCAGCGTGTCGTCGCGCAGGGCACGCCAGGCCCGGCCGGTTCTCGAGGTGTCAAGCAGGTGCAGGATCGCGGCGATCACAACGACGAGTCCGAGTGCCACGTAGTAGTACCCCTTGGTCGTCGTCACCTGGTGGCCGAGCACGTGCAGCGGGTCGAGCCCGAAGATGCCGTTGACGCCACCGAGCACCGTGGAATCGAAGTTCGTGACGATCTCGACGAACGCGAGCCCGACGAACAGGGTCACGATGGCGAGGTAGTCGCCCTCCAGCCGTAGTGCGACCAGGCCGATCAGAAGCCCGACGATGCCCACGCCGATCGTCACGATCAGGATGATCAGCGCGGCCGACAAATGAAGCCCGCCGGTGCTGTTGGCGCCGAGCGCCGTGGAGGACAGGAGCGCGTAGCCGTAGGCGCCCATCCCGTAGAACGCGACGTACCCGAGGTCGAGCAGCCCGGCCCAGCCGACCGAGATGTTCAGCCCCAACGCGAGGATCGCGTACACCATCGCGTTGAAGGCGACCTGTTGGACGCCGATGTTCGTGATCACCACTCCGGCGAGGACGCCGACGGCAGCGCCGAGGGCCAGCTTCGGCCACCACCCGATGCGCCGATCAAACCGGCGAAGCGAGCCGCCCCAGCCGGTGCCCAGATCAAGCCGCGAGTCGGACTGCGCCACCCACGAGTCGACCCCGATCCGCGCTCCGCGCCCGGAGCCGGCCTCCGGCGCCCGCGGCTGCTCGCCGGCGCCCGTGTCCGGCGCGGCCGGCTGCTCGCCGTCGTCCGCCGAGGTCCGGCTCTCGGTCGCGGCCTCCCCTGCGGCCTGCCGATCGTCGGGCGTTCCGGACTCCGTGCTCACGCTCTACACCTTCTGGAGCGCTCTCTGGCCGAGGATTCCCGTGGGCCGCACCAGCATCGTGATGATCAGGATTCCGAACACGATCAGATCCGAGTACTGAATCGAGATATAGGAGAGGCTGAACGCCTCGCACACGCCGATGATCAGGCCGCCGATCATCGCGCCGGGGATCGAACCGATGCCGCCGACGACGGCGGCGGTGAATGCCTTGAGCCCTGCCAGGAACCCGATCGTGTTCGTGATCTGGTCGAACGCGAGCCCTGACATGACGCCCGCAACGCCCGCCACCGCGGAGCCGATCAGGAACGTCATCGCGATCGTGCGATCGACGTTGATGCCGAGCATCTCGGCGGCTTCACGGTCCGAGGCGACCGCACGCATCGACCTGCCGAGCGCCGTGCGCTTCACCAGCAGTTGAAGGCCGGCCATCATAAGCGCGGTGCCACCGAAGATCATCAGCTCCACCGGGTTGATCGTGACGCCGGCGATATGGATGCCGGAGGAGAAGTTGATGTAGTCCTCGGACTGGTAGCTGCGCGTGAAGCCGCCGAAGAACAACAGGACGGTGTTCTCGAGCACGAACGACACCCCGAGCGCCGTGATCAGCGGCGCTATTCGAGGCGCGTCTCGCAGCGGCCGGTAGGCGAACCGCTCGATCGCGACGCCGAGGATCCCACAGCCGAGTGCGGCTACCACCATCATCACGAGGATCATCACGACGACCGGGACCGAGATGTCGGTCGGGCCGCCGAAGGCGAGCATCACGAAGTAGCCGATCCACGCACCGATCATGTAGACGTCGCCGTGGGCGAAGTTGAGCAGCTTGAGGATCCCGTAGACCATCGTGTAGCCGAGCGCGATCAGCGCGTAAAGCGCGCCCGTGGTCAGGCCGTTGACGAGTGTCTGGATGAACTCCTGCAACGCTCTCCGTCCCGTGTCCTCTCTCCGTGCCCCCGAGTCTTCCAGAAAACGCGAGGGGGCGCCGCCCGTACTCGCGGGCGACGCCCCCCTTCAGCGTCCGTGGATCTGGCTCAGCTCAACGTCACTTCGCCGGGATCTGGATGTACTTGCCGCTGCCGTTGACGTGGAACAGGTAGAACCCGCCGCCGATGATGTCGCCGCCGTGGTTGAACCTGAGCGGCACACCGAACGCGTTCTGGTTCGCGGCGATGTACGTCTTACGCATCTGCGCGAGGACGTTCGAACGCGTCGGGGTCTTGCCCGCCTTGCAGACGTTCGAGATCGCCTTCATCACGACGTGCGCCGCCTCATAGGTGGGCACTCCGAACGAGCCGTACGGGCCGTACTTGGCGACGCCCTTGACGATCGCGTGGTCGATCATGTTCTTGCTCGTCGAGATGTCGGGGCCGAAGTTCGACACGTAGCTGCCCGCGATGTTGAACTGCGCCGGCACATCGGTGCCGTCGGTCCCGAACAGGGTCGTGTGCTTGCCCTGACGCGCCGCGATCGTCCCGAACTGCTGTGCGTTGATCGCGGTCTGCCACGGCAGAATCGTGACCGTCTCGCTGGAGTTCAGCTGCGAGGTCACGAGCGCCGACAGGTCGTTGTTGAGCGTGGCGCCGGTGTCGGTGCCGTTGTAGCTCTGATGGTTGACCTTGATGCCTGCGGCCTGAAGGACCGGCGTCATCGACGACACAAGACCCTGTGAATAGGCCTCCTGGTCGTCGATCAGCAGGACGGCCTTCGGGTGCAGGTGCTTGATGATGTACCGAGCATCCTGCGGACCCTGCACGGCGTCGGGCGCGACGACGCGCATGAACGTCGGGTTCGCGCCGGTCGTCGTCAGCGTCGTCCTCGTCGCCGAACCGGAGACGAAGCCGATGTGCGCACGGCCGAACAGCGGCCCGGCTGTCTGGACCTCCTGGCTACCGGCGGGCCCGACAACTGCCACGTTGGCAGAGTTCCCGATGATCGACTGCGCGTCCTGCGTGACCTTCGCGAGCCCAGTCGCGGTGGCGAGCTGCGTGTCGTTCTGGCTGTACTTGACATGAATGCCAAGCAGCTTGTTGAAGTGCGCGACCGCGAACTGTGCGAAGTGAAGCTGCTCTTGGCCGAGCTGCGCCGCGGGGCCCGTGATGGGCGCCATGATCGCAATCGTCGCTTTGCACGTCTTGGGCTTGGACTTGGCTGCAGCGGACGCGTGCGTCCCTGAAGCGCTCGAACTGGCGGCCACGATGCCGAATAGGGCGGCAACCGCGACGGCCAAAGTGAGGATCTTCCTCATTGAGTGGCCTCCTCCTATGGAGTTGGTTGTGGGTTTGTCGCTGCCACGGCCCCAGCGTTGTAAGCAGGTGAGCCGTCGGGGTAAAAAGCTGACGCCGGCGAGCCGGCAGGCCTGAACACCGCTTGGACGCGCATCACCGATGCGCCGGTGTTCTCCAGGCAGTGAAGTGAGCGCGCCGGAAGCTGGATGCAGGAACCGGCGGAAATCGGGGTGCTTGAGCCGCCCGCGTGCAGGACTCCCTGCCCGTCGAGCACGTAGATCACCTCGTCGTAGGTGTGGAAGTGAACCGGCGCCCGGCCGGGCGGGATGTAGCCGACGAAGTGGGTGGCGGACCGCAGGCCACAGTCGGGGTCCGCGACGATCCGGAACTCGCGCTCGCCGGTGGCGTCCTGTGCGTCCTGTCCCGCGAGCGCCCGCACGATGCTGCGCTCGCCCGTGGCCTCCTCGTCGGCGGCCGGCTCGGGGATCCGCACGGACACGAGTCGCAGCGGCTCCGCTCCGGCGGCTCGGAGCTGCGCCGACTCGCCGGGAGCGAGGTACACGCCGGCCTCGGGCTCCAGCCTGTGCTCGGTCTCGCCGAGCGCCAGCGAGCCGCCGCCCGACAGCACGAACAGCACCTCCTCGCATTCACCGGGCTCGCGGCTGATGGACCCGCCTGGCGAGAGCGCGATCACGGTCTGCTCGAGCACTGGGAATCCGGTGGCGTCTCCGAGCGTCGAGCGCTGGGCGCTGTTCGCGGGAGCGTCAGCGATCTCGGGTGAGAGCAGCCTCGCATCCTGGGCGTCAAGCACGTGTGGCCTCGCGGACATCAGTTGCACCAACCCGCTCAGCTGCTCAATGTTGCGTTGACCGTGATCGTCGTGCCCGCCAGCGCGCGCGAGATCGGACACGTCGCCTTCGCGTCCTGTGCCAGCGATGCGAACGTGTCCTGGTCGATCCCCGGAACGACGCCGGTGACCGTCAGCTCGATCAGCGTGACCGAGATCCGCCCGTCCGCCTGCTCGAGCCGGACCTTCGCGGTCGTCTGCAGATCGTCGGGCGGGTGGCCGTGTTCGGTAAGCGCGTTGGCGAGCGACATCGTGAAGCATCCGGCATCGGCGGCGCCGATCAGCTCCTCGGGGTTGGTCGCGCGCTCGACGTCCTCGACGCGGGCGCGGAGCGTGAACGGGCCCTCATACGCGCCCGAGCCGAGCGCGATCCGACCACCGCCGTCGGGATAGGCGCCCTGCCAGCTCGCCTGTGCCGAGCGTGTGATCCGGAAGCTCACAGCGTGCCCTTCGGACGGTCCCGCAATCTCTCACTCCCCTGTATCAAAGGTTTCGCAGGCATGGCAGTTTCCGCCCGACCGGCGTGAGATAGGCTTGATAGCAGGTGCGAGCAGGCGATCGCAAGCTTCGCGCCTTGGGATTGTGTTAACGCGGTGCGGGCGGCGGCTCGCCCGCCTGACCGGGCGGCGAGCCGCCGGAGGAGCTGCCAGATGGCCGAGCTGATGATGAAGACCGTCGACCCGGGCGCGGTCCGCGCACGCTTCTCGTCACTATCGTCGGGGTTTGCGTTCCTCGACGCTCCGGGCGGTTCGCAGGTCCCGGACGAGGTCGGCGAGGCGATTGCCACAGCGATGCGCGAGGCGAGCGCGAACCTCGGGGCCGTGTATGCGACCAGCCTCCGCGTCAAGGAGATCCTCGAGCAGGCCGAGCGGGGCGCGGCGGCGTTCCTCGGTTGCGAGGCGCACGAGGTGATCTTCGGGGCGAACATGACCTCGCTCGACTTCACGCTCTCCCGGACCGCCGGCCGCGGGTTCCGGGCGGGCGATGAGATCCTCGTCTCCTCGCTGGATCACGACGGGGGCGTCGCCCCGTGGCTCGAGCTCGCGCGCGACCGCGAACTCGTCGTGCAGCACGTCGAGCTGCACGACGACACGACACTGGACCTCGAGGACCTGGAGCGCAAGTTGTCGCCGCGAACGCGCGTGGTCGCGTTCGCGTGGGCCTCGAACGCGGTTGGGACCGTCGTCGACGCCCAGCGCGTGTGCGAGCTCGCGCACTCGGTCGGCGCGCTCG
>Ga0075021_10000461_pt1 | contig 21679 bp, 23 predicted proteins | sample ColStrG_CSR_2012_FD_72749 | JGI IMG/M metagenome (GOLD analysis project Ga0075021, IMG submission 72749) | Freshwater sediment microbial communities in response to fracking from Pennsylvania, USA - Cold Stream Run_MetaG_CSR_2012 | ecosystem: Environmental > Aquatic > Freshwater > Creek >...
GACTTCTTGTGGGTGCGGCTGCTCGACACGCCGTCGGCACTCTCGGCGAGGACCTACGAGGGCGCGGGCCGGCTCGTCGTCGAGGTCGTCGACGATCTCGGGTTCGCGGGCGGGCGCTTCGCGCTCGAGGGCGACGAATCGGGCGCGACGTGCTCGCCCACGACGCAGAGCGCCGAACTGACCATCTCGGTCGCCGACCTCGGCGCCGCGTATCTGGGGCTCGGCACCTGGACGCGCCTCGCCGCCGCGGGGCGCGTGGACGAGCACGTCCACGGCGCCGTCGCTCGTGCGGAGGCGATGTTCCGGACCGCGCGGGAACCCTGGTGCACCACGTTCTTCTAGCCCGCGGCCTGCGGAACGGACCTCCGGGATCTGTGGTCGTTCGCCGGACGCAGCCCCTGTGAGCGCGCACCGCTCCTCGCGTGGCGCCTGGCCATGTCCGGTGCGTGCCTCGCATGCCTGGCCGCCGGCCCGTCCTGCCCGGTGTTCCGGGTGATCTGGCGGTTCCGCGGCCTCGTCATTTCACGTCAGCAGACCGTCGAGGAATCGAGGGGCCGCTAGTCCCCGGCGGGAAAGGCGCGGCGTCGGCGTCAGGTGGCGAGGGCGGCGCGCACTTCGCCGAATGCCGCCGCGGCCCGCTCGACGTCCTCGGTGCTGTGGGCCGCGGACAGCTGGACGCGGATGCGCTCCTTGCCGAGCGGCACCACGGGATAGCTGAACGCGATGACGTAGATCCCTCGCGCGAGCAGCGCGTCGGCCATCGATGTCGCGGCGACCGGGTCGCCGATCATCACGGGCACGATCGGGTGGTCGCCCGGAAGCAGGTCGAACCGCAGGTCAGTCATCCGCCCGCGGAACAGCGCGGCGTTCGCGCGAAGCTTCTCGCGGCGCTCGTCGTCATGTTCCAGTTGGTCGAGCACGGCGAGTGAGGCGCCCACGATCGACGGGGCCACGGAGTTGGAGAACAGGTAGGGCCGGGAGCGCTGGCGGAGCAGCTCGACGATCTCCTCGCGCGCTGCGGTGTAGCCGCCGCTCGCGCCACCCAGTGCCTTGCCGAGCGTGCCGGTGAGGATGTCGACGCGGTCCGCGACTCCGTGCAGCTCGGGGGTGCCGCGCCCGGTGGGGCCCACGACGCCGACGCCATGGGAGTCGTCGACCATCACCATGGCGTCGAACTCGTCGGCGAGCTCGCAGATGTCCGCGAGCGGCGCGATGCTCCCGTCCATCGAGAACACGCCGTCGGTCGCGATCAGGCGTCGCCTCGCGCCGTTCGACGCGACCAACTGGTCACGCAGGTCAGCCATGTCACGATTCCGATATCTGCGACGCTGCGCCTTGCTCAGCCGGATCCCGTCGATGATCGACGCGTGGTTCAGCTCGTCACTGACCACGACGTCATCCTCGGACAGGATCGTCTCGAATAGGCCGCCGTTGGCGTCGAAGCACGACGAGTACAGGATCGCGTCCTGGGTGCCGACGAACCGGGCGATCCGCCGCTCGAGCTCCTTGTGGATCTCCTGGGTCCCGCAGATGAACCGGACGCTCGCGAGCCCGAAGCCCCACTCGTCGAGCGCGGCCTTTGCCGCGGAGATCACGTGGGGGTCGTCGGCGAGCCCGAGGTAGTTGTTCGCACAGAAGTTGAGCACCTCGCCACCGCCCCGCACGGCCACGTGGGCCTCCTGGGGCGACGTCAGGACGCGCTCGGACTTAAACAGCCCGTTCGCGCGGATCTCCTCGAGCTCGGCGGCGATCGACGCCCTTGCGGATGCGAACATCTGACCTCCTCGTCAGGGGCCTCAGCGGTCCCATGCGAGGACGATCTTGCCGCACTTGCCCGAGCCGACCACTTCGAGCGCGTCCTCGAAGTCCTCGGCGGCGAAGCGGTGCGTGATGACCGGAGAGATGTCGAGGCCCGACTGCACGAGCGACGACATCAGGTACCAGGTCTCGAACATCTGGCGCCCGTAGATGCCGCGGACGGTGAGCATGTTGGTCACCAGGCGCGCCCAGTCGATCCCGAACTGCTCGCTCGGGAGCCCAAGCAGTGCGATCCGCCCGCCGTGGCACATCGACTCGAGTATCGAGCGGAACGCCGCGGGGCTGCCGGACATCTCGAGGCCCACGTCGAACCCCTCGGTCATGCCGAAGCGGCGCATGACGTCCTCTTTGGCGTAGGTCGCGGCATCCTCCGCCGCGTCGACGCCGATAGCGCGAGCGAGATCGAGGCGGTACGTCGAGGTGTCGGTGACGACGATGAAGCGCGCGCCGGCGTGCCGGGCGACCATCGCGGCCATGATCCCGATGGGGCCCGCGCCAGTCACGAGCACGTCCTCGCCGACGACGCGGAAGGTCGTGGCGGTGTGCACCGCGTTGCCGAACGGGTCGAATATCGCGGCGACGTCGAGGTCGATCCCCGAGCTGTGCCGCCAGACATTGGTCGCCGGCAGCGCGATGTACTCCGCGAAGGCGCCTGCACGTGTGACGCCGACCGAGTCGGTGTTCGCGCACTGGACGCGGCGTCCCGCCCTGCAGTTCCGGCACGTGCCGCAGACGACGTGTCCCTCGCCGCTGACGACGTCGCCGACGTCGAGAAGGTCGCGGACCCGGTTGCCAACCTCGACGACCTCGCCCACGAACTCGTGGCCGATCACGAGGGGCGCGGTGACGTTGGCGGAGGCCCAGGCGTCCCATCGGTAGATGTGCAGGTCGGTGCCGCAGATCCCGGTCCGCAGCACGCGAATCAGTACGTCGTCGGGTCCGCACGCCGGCGCAGGGACATCGGTCATCCAGAGCCCCGGCTCGGCCTTGGACTTCTCGAGCGCCCTCACCGCGTGGCCTCTAGGTACTTGCGCACCCCGAGGAACTGGTCCTCCGCGCCCAGTCCCGCCTGCTCGAGGACGCTCGCACCCGTGCCGCTGGCGGCATAGCCGTGGTCGCGAAATGGGTGCAAGGTGGCGTCGCGGCCCTGCTCGGAGAGCAGCCAGCGGTACATCGTGGACTTGGTGAACCCGGTGATCCCCATCGCCCGCCTCGCATGGTCCTCGGGATACTGCGTACGGCGGCGCGCCTCGCCGAGGGCGTCGAAGAGCTCGGGGCACGCGACGTAGTAGACGGCGGGATCCACGCCCTCTGCGAGAAGCCGGGGGAGCACGTCGTTGACGAAGACGGTGGTGACGGCGGCCTCCTGGAGCACGACGACCACGTCGGGCTCAGTGGACGCCGCGCGCAGGAGATAGACCCCGTCGATCGCCGACGCCGGTGGGGCGAGGCCGAGCGCGGCGCGGTCCGGGACCTGCCACGCAGGCCGTGGCACGAACGGCGCGACCACCGAGGGGCGGTGGGCAATCGCGGATGCCAGCAGCGGCCAGAGCTCTTGGGGCTCCCAGGGCGTGAGCGTGAACGCGGCGCCAGGTGGGAAGTTGTCAGCGAGCACCTGGAGTGCCTGCGGGTCGGCGTGCGTCGGGCCGTCCTCCCCGGTGGCGAGTCCGGCGTGCGCGCAGATCAGGATCAACGTGGCGAATCCGGCGCCGTCGACCTCGCGTCGGGCCTGGGCGCCGATTGCGTGCAATCGGGCGGCGATGTGACCGAGCGGGGCCATGAAGGCCCCGTACGAGGATCCGACGCCGATCGTGGTCCCGAATGCCGCAGCCCCTGCCAGCACGCCGGCGATGGCGTCCTCGCAGATCCCCCCGATCGAGAGCTGGCGGGCGAGCGGGTTGGATGCCGCGTTGAAGAAGCCGTCGGGGAACCCCGCCGACACGAGGGAGGCACTCGTCGAACCCAGCAGGTCGGCCGATGCGGTGAGGAGGGCACCACCTGAGGTCTCGTTCAGCACGTTGAGCGCACGTCCGAGCGCCTCGCGCAGCGACACGGCGGATCCTGGCGCGATGCTGAGCGCCTCGGGTGGGACGGTCGCGTGGCGCGTCGCGAACCCGTAGGCAGCTGCCACGTCGGGAGCGCCCTCGCGGGGCCGGCGATGTCGGGCGTCGAGGCGGTCACGCGACGCAACAAGGCGCTCGGCGAGCACGGTGGCGTCGCCGATTCGGTCGGCGAGGAATCGCCGCACCTCGAGGAGGGACTCATAGAAGCACACCTCTCGCACCTCGGGTCCAAGCGGTCCCGCGCACGCCCGGTCCTCCACGTTGCACGCGGGGAACGAGAGGTCGACCTCGCCGAGGTCACGGAGCGCGTCGTAGAAGCCCGCCGAGCACAAGGAGTGCCCCGCACCGTGTGAGGCCCGGCCCTCGATCCCGTAGCGCCATCCCTTCGTCGTGCGGTACACGACCGCGGTCGGCTGGCCCGTGTCGAGTTCGCACGCGGCGCGTTGAGCCGCGAGCACGGCAGCGAGGTCATGGCCGTCGGCGACCTCGATGACGTTCCAGTCGTGCAGCGCGAATAGCTCCGCGGGCGACCACTGCACGTAGTCGCCGGGACCGTTGTCGTCACGACAGACGCGGTCGCTGTCGATGGACGACTGGTTGAAGTCGACATGAACCACCACGTTGTCGAGCGACGCCGTCGCCGCCGCGGCGAGCGCCTCAGCCACCCTGCCGGGGGTGAGGCCGCCTTCGCCCTCGAGGACATGGATCCGCGGCGCGCCCCTGCCAAAGTGGTCCCGAGCCGCGAGTGCGAGTCCGATGGCCCCGGCGAGCCCGACACCCGACGCGCCCGTCGCGGTCCGAACGAACGGCGTCGCGGGCGTGGGGTGGCCGTCGAGGTACTTCGCGCGGTGTGCGACCGCCAACGGTCGCTGGGACGTCGGGTTCGTCCGGAACCCGAGCAGATCCTCTAGGCGCAGGCGATCCGAGCGCCGGGACGCGCGGAGGGCATCCTCGCGATGCGCGGCCACCTCATCGCGCAGCGCCCACAGCGCATAGAGCCCCATGGCCTTGTGGCCGGCGGCGTAGGAGAGGACGTCGGCGTCCTGGCGCCATGGCGCAGAGAGGTCGTAGTCCATTGCGTCGAACAGGCACACCTGCACGATCCGCCCCGAAGAGATGGATCCCCCGGGGTGCCCGGAGGTCGGCACGTAGTTGTAGAGGATCGCGCACAGCGCGCGGTACGCGTGGTCAAGCGTCTCGAATGCGGCGAGCGAGCGGGCATCAGGCTCGGTCCCGTCCGCGGCGATGGCGCCGATGGAAGACGCGCGCCTAGGCACGCGCATCGGACAGGTAGGCGCTGAGCCGCAAGAGGCCCTCGTCGATGCGCTCCTCGCTGATGCCCGAGTATGCAAGCCGGAGATACTGCTGGTCCTCTCCGGGGGCCGGTCGCCCGAAGTGCGTGCGCGAGCACATCGAGACACCCGTCTCGCGCAGGATCGTGCGGCGGAACGCCTCGATGTCCGCGGAGCCAACGGTCGACATCGCCTCGGTCACATTGGGGAAGAGGTAGAAGGTGCCGTGCGGGGCCACGCAGTGCACGCCGGGGACCTTCGCGAGGCGGGTCATCGCCACGTCGCGCCGCCTGCGAAGGGTCTCGAGGATCCCGCGCGCACCCGAGGGGTCGCCGCGCAGCGCCTCGACACCTCCGACCTGGACGAACTGGTTGGTGCACGACTCGTCGTTGACGTTGAGCTTGCCGATCACGTCGATGATCGGCCGCGGGCCGATCGCTGCCCCGAGGCGCCAACCGGTCATCGCATACTTCTTCGAAAAGGTGTAGAGGAGCACGCATCGCTCCTGCATGCCGGGCAGCGAGGCGAGCGACGTGCTCGAGCCGCCGTAGCGGATCTCGAAGTAGGCCTCGTCGCACAGGACCCGCAGGTCGTGGCGCTCGATGATCTCGGCGAGGCGGAGGCGCTCGTCCGGGGTGCACTCGGCGCCCAGTGGGTTCTGCAGGTCGTTGACGATCAGCAGGCGAGTCCTCTCCGTCACGGATGCCTCGAGGCCCTCGAGGTCCATCGCGAAGCCGTGGGCCGTCTCTATGTACCCGTACGGGACCGCGACGCCGCCATGGAACTCGATCTGCGACTCGTAGATGGGGTAGCCCGGGTTCGGGTAGAGGACCTCGTCGCCAGGGTCCATGAGCGCGAGGAGGAACTTGCCGATGACCGGCTTGCCGCCCGGCTGTACAGCGACGTTGTCGGCGCCATAGGCGAGGCCGTGTGAGGCGCTGACGTCCTCGGCGAGCGCCTCTCGCAGCTCGGGGATCCCGAACGGAGGGCAGTAGCCCGTGCGCCCCTCACGAGCCGCCCGGAACGTCGCCTCGATCACGTTCTCCGGCGTCGCGAGGTCGAGGTCGCCGATGTGGAAGGCGAAGATCTCGGTGCCGGTAGCGGCGAGGGCCGAGGCCTCCGCCGCGACGGCGAACGCGGTCTCAGTGCCGAGCCGACGGACCCTCCCTGCGAGCGAGCGGGTCCCGGATGTCGCAGGACCAGCCGCCGGATCAGTGCCCGCCGATGCCTCGTCGCGCTTCGCGGGGCGCTCGAACGACGTCATCCTCCACATCCTCCCCTACGCGGGTGCCAGCCCGATTGGAACTCGATCGCCGCGCATGACCGGCGGGTCGCGATGGCTCGCCGGGTCGAAACTACCGACCGCGCCCCGCGGCGTCCAACGACCCCCGCAGAACCTCAGGCTGACGGCGGAATCATGGCCTCGATCGCCCGTCGCATTCGCTCCTGAACGACGTCCACGCCTTTGCGGGGGCGGATCATGACGCGGAACTCGACGATGAGGCCGAGCTCGTTGCATCGGATGATGTCGACGCCGTTGACGTAGATCCCGTCGAGCGTCGTCTCGAACTCGAGGACGGCCGTGTCGCCGTCGAGCACGTGTTTCGTGTAGCGAAAGGACCCCATAGGCAAGTTCGCGTCCGACGGTGCCCCGGCGTCGTCACCAGGTAGCGTCGCCGCAGCCGCCGACAGGTACATCGACGTCAGCGCCTTGCCTTCCTGTGGCTTGAAGACGATCGGGGAGTAGAACACCACGTCGTCGGCGAGCAGCGACTCGAGCCCGCCGTCGAGTGTCCCCCTCAGGTAGTCGTGCCACCGCTCGATCACGCCTTCGATCACGTCGCTCGCCATGTCAGGAGTCTACGGAGGCGCTGGAAGGGACCGCGGCGCTGGCTGTCGTATCGACCATGGCGTTGCACGCACGGTCGGTGCGGAACGTGAGCGGCTTCTCACGGCAGGCTCACGGTGCTGCGTTGGGAGGCCCGCCACACTCTCCTTGTGGGTGCTCCTGATCCCCGAAACGCAAGGAGGTCGAATGCCAAGAGCTGACAAGTTGATGGCCGCCGTAGCAGTGGCGACGTGCGCCGCGGCGGCGGGGGCCGTGCTCTACGCCGCGATCCCCGCGCAGAGCGCCATCTCGAGCGCATCGCCGGCACACAAGACGGCCGCGGTGAGCGAGCAGCACGCCGCGACGCAGGTCGTGCGCGCGGCGTCGGCGCTCTCCCAGGCCATCCGGCGCGCTCGCCTCGAGACCGAGGGCGTGCTCGCCAAGTCCTATGCGACATTGGCCAAGGACCAGGCTGCCGTGGCCGCCGAGCGGGCGCAGCTCGCTGGCGAGCAGGCGCAGATCAATGCCGAGGTGTCCCAGATCAATGCGCGGGCGGCGGCCCTGGGGGCACAGGGTGTCGCGCTCCAGCAAGAGGCCTCGCTGCTCGCCAAGAACAAGCCGTCGAAGTCGCCGGCTCCCGTAGGAGGTGGTGAGCATGACAACTGACAACGAACGCGCCCAAGGTGACACCCGACCCCCTGTCGGCCCCGAGGCACTCCTCGCCTCGCGCGACCGGATCGCCCACCAACGTGCGCGCACGGCGCGCTCGCTGGAGCGCGGACGGACACGCCGACGTGTGCTCCCTCAGATTTTGGCGATGACCGCGGTCGTCGTGACCCTGGGAGCCGCGGATCGATTCGTCCAAGGAGCGGTCGCCTCGACGGCATCGGCATCTTCGACGACGACGACGGCCGGAAGTTCGGCGACCGCCCAAGCGCTGGCCGCCGTCTCTCGGACGCTGGCCGCTGACCAGCGCGCACTCGTCGCGCTCGCACGCGCCCAGTCACGGCTGGCAACGAGCGCGGGAGGCGACGGCGGCGGCGCCACGGCGGGCTCGGCCCCCGGGATCCAGCTCCCGGCGCTCGCGTCCGTGCCCAATGTCGTGGTACCCGCGGTGGCCCCGACGGTCGCCGCGACGACGGGAGCCTCCGTTGTCGTCCCCTGAGCTCCGTCTGGCCGCAGCAAGGGCACCTCGCACGGAGCGTGCCGTGGCGATGGCGACGCGGGTCACCGTCACGGTGCCCACGCCGCCCACGGAACCCGCCGCCGCGGCCCGGCTCGACGCTGCGATCAGCGCTGCGTTCGAGATCTTCCACGAGGTAGACCGGACCTGCACCCGATTCGACCCGACGTCGGCGCTCATGCGGGCCAACGCGTCGCCGGCCCGATTCCATCGCGTGCCCGCATTCCTCTATGAGGCGCTCCGCGAGGCCAAGGCGGCACATGACGTCACCGGGGGAAGATTTGATCCACGAGTGCTCCGTGCGCTCGTGTCGCTCGGCTACGACCGGACGCTCCCGTTCGGGGAGGGTCCCGTGCAAGTCGCCGCACCCGGCGAAGAGCGCCGCACCTCGGCGCCAGCCCCGTGGCGCCCCAAGTTCCGTGCGTACCGCGAGGTCCGCCTCGGTGCCGAGCCCGTGGACCTCGGCGGCATCGGCAAGGGTCTCGCCGTGCGCTGGGGCTCGCGGGAGCTGTCCGCGGCGACGCCCTCATACATGCTCGAGGCCGGCGGCGACTTTCACTGTGCCGGCACGGGTCCTGACGGCGACGCATGGCGACTCGGCGTCGAGGACCCGATCGATGTCGGCGAGCACGTCGCAGTGATCGCTGTGCGCGACCGATCTGTGGCCACCTCGTCGGTTCGGCTGCGTCGCTGGCGCGCCGGTGCCCGCTCGGCACATCACCTGATCGACCCTGCCACGGGACTGCCTGGCGGCGAGGGGCTGTGCTCGGTGACGGTCGTCGGGCGCGACGCAGCACGCGCAGAGGTCTGGAGCAAGTCGTTGTTCCTCGAAGGACGCGCACACCTGGCCTCGCTCGCCCAGCGCCGCTCGATCCCGGCCCTGTGGGTCTGCGAGGACGGCACGGTGTCGATGAGCGACGCGATGCGGCCCTACGTGCGATGGGTGCGGCCATGAGGCCCTCGCGGGCCGAGCGACTGGGCGCCACGGGGAACGCCGTCGGCACCGCGGCGCTTGCCGTCACCCTCCCGCTCCTCGCGGGGGTGATGGTGGCGACGGTGATGGCCGCGACGCTGCACAGCCGCAATTTCCCCTGGATCACCTCGCGGGCGCTCGGCATCGCCGCGTATGCGTCCCTCGCCGCATTGGTGGGGCTTGGCGTGTGGATGCGCCATCCGTGGCGCCTGCGGCTCCGTGTGGGGCACGCCGAGTCGTACCTACGCACCCACGCTGCGCTCGGCGCCGCGACGGTCGCACTCGTGGTGGGCCACCTCGTGTTCCTCGCCTCCGACGCGTACGCGGGCGTCGGGTGGCGCGGTGCGCTCGTGCCGGGGCTGTCGCACTACCGGACCACCGCTGTTGCCCTCGGCGTGGTGTCGCTCTACCTGCTCGTCGCTATCGGTGCCACTGCGCGATTCGCCGGTGCGACCGGTGCGCGGAGCTGGCGCGCTGTCCACCGCCTTGCGCTGCCGACCTTCTTCGTCGCGTGGCTCCACGGCGTGCTGAGCGGCGCCGACACGCTGGTGCTGCGGCCGCTGTACCTCGCGACGGGCGGCGTGGTCGCGGTGCTCGCCATGAGTCGCCTCGTTGCATCCGACCCGGTGGCGAGGGCGACCGAGGTCGCCGACGACCCCGGGTCGTCAGGGCCAGAGCCCTCCGGCACGAGCGCCACCTCGGCACGGACCACAACGTGAGCGTCGTCGAGGACCGGGACTCGGTCCGGACATGCGTTGTGTCGGCGTCGGGGGCCTTAGGGATCCTCGGCGACCACGGGACCCGCCTGCTCGCCGGGCCACCGGCGTCAGCGGGCGTGGAGCGCCGGTCGGCGCACCTCGCGAGGCTCGGTGGGCTCGACCTGGTGGACATGGAGCCCGAGGCGTTGCGCGCGACGGTTCGTCACTCCGGCCTCGAGGGGCGTGGCGGTGGCCAGTTCCCGACCGCGGCCAAGCTCGAGCTCGCGGCCACGTCGCCGGGAAGTTCCCTGGTCGTGGTCAATGCGTCCGAGGGGGAGCCGTCGAGCCGCAAGGACCGGACGCTCCTCGGGTACCGTCCCCACCTGGTCCTCGACGGCGCGATGGCCGCCGCCAGGGCGTGCGGGGCGCCGCACGTGGTCGTGTACCTGCACCGCGCTCGACGTGTCTCGACGTCAGCGATGCTCGAGGCGATCGAGGAGCGCCGAGGCGACGTTGCCGAGGTCACCGTCGTCGACGCGCCGCCGCGCTACGTCGCAGGGGAGTCGTCAGCGCTCGTCGGCTACCTCGACGGCGAGGGTGCGTTCCCACGGCGCCGCCGCCTCCCGGTCGCCGCCGCCGGTGTCGGCGGGCGGCCGACGGTGGTGCTGAACGCGGAGACCTCGGCGCACCTGGGCCTGATCGCGCGCAACGGCGCGGAGTGGTTCCGCGACGCGGGTGACGCAGGCTCGCCGGGCTCGTCGCTCGTGACGCTCGCCGGCTCCGTCGCTGTGCCGGGCCTCGTCGTCGAGGTGTTGGCCGCGACGACGGTCGGCGAGGCGCTGTCGCGCTTCGGTGGCGTTGACGAGCCGCCGGCGGCGGTGTTGATCGGTGGCTACGAAGGCACGTGGGTCGATGGCTCGGGCGCTGTCGCGGCACCCCTCGGTCGCGGCGCGCTGGCGGCGTGCGGCACCCCGCTGGGATGCGGGCTGCTGTGCGTGCTCGACGGGGGCCACTGCGGGCTGCGCACGACCGCGCGGCTGGTCGAGTGGCTCGCCGGGGAGTCCGCGGGACAGTGCGGGCCCTGCGTCTTCGGCCTGCCCGAGGTTGCCGCGACCCTGTCGCGCCTCGCCGGCGCCGGCGGGGCCCGGCGTGACGTGCGGCGCCTGCGCCAGCTCACCGCGTCGATCGTCGGGAGGGGCGACTGCGGGCATCCCACCGGCGTCGTCGGTCTCGTCGACAGCGCCCTCGACACCTTCGCGAGCGACCTCGACCGCCATGCGCGCGGCAGGCCGTGCACGGCGCCCGCGGCGCCCCTCGAGCTGGCCGCGTCCATCGAGGCGCCGAGATGACGGCCCCGGGAGCGTCGGTCCAGTGGTCCCTCGAGATCGACGCGGCACGCTGTGACGGACACGGCATCTGCCTGCTGCGGTTCCCCGAGGGGATCTCCCTGGACGAGTGGGGCTTCGCGACCGTCCGCGACGGTCGGATCGACGACGCGGTCTCGCTGCGACGAGCGCGCAGGGTCGTCGCGGCGTGCCCAGAGGGCGCTCTGCGGCTCTCGGCACGCACGCCGGTGGCGATGGTCGGCAGGGAGCCCCGCCGATGACACCCCCCAGGGTGTCTTCGCGCGAGGCTCTGAAGGGAGGGAGAATGGGACTATGGACGACAGCGGACCGATAGGACGACCTCGCGGAGAGATGCCCAGGACCCGTCGCCGGCGACTCGGGAGCGTCGCGGCGATCATGGGTGCCGTCGTGGCCGCATCGGCGGTCGCGGTCGTAGTTGCCGGCACCGCCCCGGCGGCGCGGCTCCCTTCCTACATCTCGGCGGCCCGCCTCGGAACGACGGTGCCGTCGACGTCGACGTCGACGACGGCGTCGACCTCGGTCCCGACGACGACGGCTCCGCCGCCCACGACTACGACGTTGGTCGGGTCCTTGGGCGGGGTGACCAGGGTGACGTCAGTTCCCAAGGTGCGAACCGAGGACGACAACGGCGACGCAACCGACGGCGCCGCTCGCGCGTCGACGACCACTACCACGAAGCCCGGCACACAGGGCGATCACTGACGCCGTGGGCGTGTCGAGGGCCGAGCGCCCCGTGGACGACACCGCGAGCGACGAGCCAAAGGGTCGCCGCATCGGGTCGGCGGGGCGCTTGGCGTCGCTGCACGCGGCGGTGCTCGCCGTGGTGCTGGGGGTGGTCGTTGTCGCGCTCGTGCGGAGCTTCTCGGCGAGCTACGAGTCGGCCGCGGCCTCCTCGCTGGGGCTCCAGCTTTCGCAGTTCGAGCGGGGTGCCGCGACGCGCCCTGCGAGCGAGGGGCTCAAGCCCTTCGCGATCCGGTTCCTGCAAACCCATCCGCTGGCATCGGGCAACGCCGTCATCGTGGCGCTTCGCGGCAGGGGACTCGTGGTCACCGGCAACACGACGGCGATCGTCCATGACCCGAGGATCCACAAATGGTTCGCACTGCCGCCCGTGTCGACGACGGCGTTCACCGCGACGATCGGGGGGGTTCCTCTGGAGGTCGTGGCGTCCCCGATCCGGATCGGTGCCGCTTCGGTGGGAACCTACGTCGCGACCAGCGACCTGACGCCGTTCGTCGCGCAGCGCCAGCGGGTCCTTCACCTCTCGCTCGCCGAGGCGACCATCGCCCTGCTGGTCGGAGTGGCAAGCGCGTTCTGGCTGCTGCGGCGACTGCTGCGTCGTGTGGGTCGGATCACCTCCACTGCGGAGCAGATCGGGTCGGGCGACCTGGGCCAGCGCCTAGGCACCCAGGGGGACTCCGACGAGGTCGGCGAGCTCGCCCACACCTTCGACTCGATGCTGGACCGCCTCGACAACTCCATGCGCGCCCAGCGGCGGCTGCTCGCCGACGTCTCGCACCAGCTGCGCACGCCGGTCACGGTGGTGCGCGGGCACCTCGAGGTGCTCAACCGCACCGGCGAGGAGGACCTCGCCGAGGTGCGCGAGACGCTCGACATCGCGATCGACGAGCTCGACCAGATGGCCGGCCTCATCGAGCGACTGCTCACACTCGGCCACGCGATGGAGGCGGACCGCCTCGATCCCCTCGACGTGGACCTGCGCGAGTTCCTCCCGCCGATTCTGGACGCGGTGCGGGTCCTCGCGCCGCGCGGCTTCGAATTGGGCGCCGTCCCCGAAGTGACGATCCACGTCGACGCGACCCAGCTGCGCGGGGCGCTGTCGAACCTCCTCGACAATGCCGTCCGCGCGACGCCGCCGGAAGGCATCGTGGTGCTCGGTGCGCAGCTCCGAGGCAGCGGGGAGGTGGCGATCGACGTCGAGGACGGGGGCACGGGCATCCCTGCGGCGCAGAGGGGCGCGGTGCTCGAGCGCTTCTCGCGCCCCGGTGCGCGCGACGAGGACGGCTCGGGCCTGGGGCTCGCGATCGCCAAGGCCGTCGCGCTCGCGCACGGCGGCGAGATCGAGATCGACCAATCACCACGACTCGGCGGGGCTCGGGTTTCGATCGTGCTGCCCGCGAGCGTGGTGAGGACGGAGGTTCGCTGATGCAGGTGCTGATCATCGAGGATGATCCGCGGATCGTCTCGTTCCTTGCCAAAGGCCTCGCCGCGGAGGGCTACGCCACCGCGACGATCGACGACGGCGAGGCAGCGGTTCGCGAGGTCGCCTCGGGGCTCGACGACTATGACCTGGTGCTCTTGGACCTTGGGCTGCCGGGCCGGTCCGGCGACGACGTGCTCTCGGCGATTCGGCGCAAGTCGCCGACCCTGCCAGTGATCGTGCTCACGGCGAGGGCCGAGGTCGACGACAAGGTCCGCGGGCTGAACCTCGGCGCGAACGACTACGTCACCAAGCCGTTCTCCTTCGAGGAGCTCCTCGCGCGGATCCGCAGCGCGCTGCGCACGTCGAACCAGGCAGTTGCCACGAAGCTGGTCGTCGACGACCTCGAACTCGACCTTCTCACGAAGCTCGCGCGCCGCGGCGAGCGGCGCATCGAGCTCACGCCGCGCGAGTGGGCGTTGCTTGAGCTGTTCATGCGGCATCCCACCCATGTCGTGTCCCGCACGCGCATCGCCAACGAGGTGTTCGGCTATGACTTCGACGCCGGCAGCAACGTCGTCGACGTCTACATCGGGTACCTGCGAAAGAAGCTCAACGCAGTGGGCGAGAAGCCGTTCATTCGGACGGTCAGGGGCGCGGGCTACCGCTTCGTCGACGCGGGCTGACCTTCGCGTGTCCGCTGCTTCTTAGCGACGTCTTCGGCCCCGCTGCGCTCGCGCTCACGTGCCGCCCGCAGAGTGGGTACGCGCCGCGAGCACGTGGCGCACGGGCGCGGACGGCGCGCCCGTATCCAAGGAGGTCACCGTGTCCGTCTTCTTCACGCTCGTCCCGATGATGGTGCTGGCAGTTGGCGTTGCAGTCGGCCCACTCATCTGGGCGGTCTGCCACCATGAGGGAGGGGACTGCGCAGAGCACGAGACCGCGCGACTCGTCCCCGTTCGCGTGCGGTCCGAGCGCCGATCCGCAGCGCATGGCCACCGCACCTAGCGTCGGACTTTTGAACCGACGTGGGGCGGGCCCCTCGATCAGTTGACGAGGTACCGCCAGGCGCTCGAGCACGTGGTCGTGCTCGTGGGCGCCACCCAGTAATCGAGCGACACGTTGCCGAACGACGTGGTGACCTGGAACTCGAAGTGCGTGGCCCCCGAGGTGTCCTGGCTGTCGCTCGAGCCCGATGCCAGCGTGTAGCTCCTCACCACGCCGTCCTGCTGCTCGAAGCCGGTGATGTCCGAGGTCGTCACGTTGCTCAGGTTGAGGTTGCAGCCGCCGGCCCCGTCCGAGTTGCTCGACGCGCCGAGGAAGCTCGTGGCTGAGCCGATCGTGACGCTGGGGTCACTCCCTGAGGTGAAGCCGCCGCCTGCGGGACCCTGGGGGCCCGCTGGCCCCTGGGGTCCGGTGTTGCCCTGGGGACCCGCGGAGTTCCAGGTCACGACCGTCCCCCAGCGCTCGCAGCGTGGGGCCGACGTGGACACCACTTCGAGGTAGCCGTGCTTGTCGACGCAGCCGTAGAAGGTGGTCGTCGACGATGGCGTCGAGGTCGCGGCGCTGATCCCTGCGACCGCCCCCATGCCGAGTGTCGCGATCACTGCTGCGCCCGCGAGTCGTGTGATGGTCCGATGCATGTACGTTCCTCCCTGCCGAGCCACTCGGCGGACCGAACTTCGCCGGTTTCCCCCGAGTGGGAGCACACTGTCTATTTGGTGTGCCTGGGAGGGGATCGTTGCAAGCCGGAGTCATCGCGCCGCCACGGGCGCGACAACGTTTTGGCAACCCGCAGCGGTGTGTCAGGTGCGGATCGGTGCGCTCACGTCGCGTCGGTTGACGACGGCCTGCCTTCCTCGCTGTAGCGAAGCAAGACGAGTCCGATCAACAAGAAGACGACGACGCCGACGCCGACCGCCAGTGAGATCAGCGTCTCGCTGAAGTCGGTGGCGCTGAGGTGCTCGCTGAGCGTCAGGTGCGCAGAGGCGCTGAGGATGTCCCGCACCCCCGCGAGGATGCCGACGACGAGGAACGGCCGGACCGGGAACTCGGAGGAGCGCAGGTGGCCGAAGACCGTGTGGGCGATGTCCAAGATGATGATGACGACGAGGATCCCGTCGATAGCTCCGACGACGGTCTGGGGGAACGCACCCCAGTGCGTGAAGAACGCGACGAGCGTTCGGATGAGCACGATCCCGCCGACGAGCAGGAGGCTGAGGACGATCGCGTACTCGATGGTCAGGATCGACCATCGGATCGCGACGTCGGTGCGCAACTGCGGGATGCGTCCGCCGGGGCCTTCGTCCATCCATCCGGAGACTACGCCGCCGCCGGCTCGCGGAGGTGACTGGCGGCCGCGATGGCCTAGAGGAGGAACTTCGTCTTGGCCGCCAGGGTCACCGCATGGGTGGCCTTGGAGATGCACAGCACGGCGTGCAGCGGGTCGCCAAACGGCGCCACGCTCGAGCTGCCGCCGAGCACCGCGCCAGCGAGGTCCTGTTCAAGGTGGCCGGCCGCGCAGATGCCGCGACCCGGCGACGACGTCGAGAGGAACGTCACGGTGCTCTTGGCGCTGGGCGCCCAGGTGAAGACCCCGAGGGCCTGGAACCTGGCTGACAGCGCCGTCGAGGACCTCGGCGAGCACGCGCTCACCGTCATCGTGCCCGAGAACGACCCGGTGACCTTCGCACACGACACCGCAGCCTCGCAGGGGTTCTGCGACGTGCAGCTCGTGGGGGCGTAGACGTACTGCGCCGACGTCGCGGCAGGGCTGGTCCCTCCTGGGGAGGCGACACTGACCGCCACGGGACCATAGGAGTCGGTGCCCGGGACGTAGGCCGAGAGGGTGGTGTCGTTGAGCACCTGGAACCCTGTCGGGACCCCGCCGATCGAGACCGAGGTGACCCGGGTCAGGTTGAGGCCATGGATCGTCACGTAGTTGCCACCGGTCTGCAGTCCGGCTCGCGGCGCCAGTGATTGCACCGTCGGGCGGGCCACCGCGGTGAACTGGTCGAGCGCCGCCGCCGAGCTGGTGCCGCCGGTCGACGTCACGGTGACGTCGTAGGTGCCGGGGGGCAGCATCGGCGCAGTGGCCGTGATCGTCGTGTCGTTGAGCACCGCGAATGCGGTGGGGGGCGCCGTGCCGAACGACACGCCCGTGGCCGAGCTGAAGCCGGTGCCCGTCACGGTGATCCCCGTCCCACCTCCGGTGGGCCCGACGGAGGTCGACAGCCCGAGGACCCGCGGGACGGGCACGAAGCTCGCCGAGCGCGTGAGCCACGCCGAGTACGAGCAGTAGACGGTGTTGAAGATGGTGCAGTTCGCCGGCAGCACGTTGATCGCGCCCACCGACGTCGACAGTTGGTTGCCGTGGACGTCGGTTGGCGTTGCGGTTGGGTCCGGCGAGGCTGCACCCGAGAGCTTGACCGCGGTGACCAGTGCGCCGGTGAAGTCGAACGTTCCCAGCGCCCAGGCGGTGTAGACGTGCGGCGGTGCGCCACGGCCACCGGAGCTGCATGAGGTTCTCAGGTACACGTCGATCATCGGGAACCCCGTCGCGGAGTCGAAACCGGTCGCGACGTCTTGTTGGCGGATACCTCCGCACGATGCCCCGAGGATCGAGAAGGCAGTCGCGCCCGGCAAGTTGAGCGCGATGACCGTCGGGTTGGCCGCGGACGCGACGGACGGCGCGCCCAGCAGCGCCAGGCACGCGAGCGATGTGGCGACGAGGAACCTTCTGCGCATCTCGAACCCCCCCGTGCGGTGAGCGGTGGTGAAAATCCTAGGAGGCGCCCCTGCGCCCCGCTTGCGCGAACGCCATGCGCCGGAGGTTCTTCGGAGGTTCTTATCGTCGCAGTTGAGACAGATACCCTGGCCGGGTCTCACGCGTGCGCCGACGGACGGCACTGCGACCTGCGGGTGTCGGTAGGGTACCCGTCGAGGTATGGGCCGGGGTGCCGTGTGTCGCCTTGGGTGGCGCTTGCCTCGCGGCGCGTCAAGAAGGGGGTTCGAATGAAGCTGCCGGACGACGTGGTCGCTGACCTGCGCACGCGCCTGCGCCGCGTGGAAGGCCAGGTCCGCGGTGTCGAAGCGATGCTCGCCGAGGGACGCGAGTGCCGCGACGTGGTGACCCAACTGTCCGCTGCGAATCGAGCACTCGAGCAGGTCGGGTTCCGGCTCCTCGCGAGTGGCCTGCGCTACTGCCTGGAGAACCCCGAGGAGTCCCGCGACTCGGGCTACTCGATCGACGAGGTCCAGCGGCTGTTCACGAAGATCGCCTAGGACCACGTGCTGCAGGACCCGAACGGGTCCGCTGCACGCGGATCCCGAGTCATTCGGCGACCCTATTTAATGCTGCCCAGTTCGAGGCCCCGACTAAACGCCGGGGGCATCCGAGGCGCTCTCGCGCCAGGGTGACGGCGGAGGGCGGTGCCCACGACGTGCGCGACGGGTCGGTGAGGGGCCCGTAGTGTTCGCCCGATGCGCCAGGGACTCTTCTTCGCGCCATTCGACGGGCTCGCCGACCCGATCCTCCTCGGAGAGTTGGCCGCCCTCGCTGAGACATCGGGCTGGGACGGGGTGTTCCTCTGGGACCACCTGCTGTACCGCGACGTCACGAACATCCTGGACCCGACCGTCTGCCTTGCGGCGATGGCGACGACAACCACCCGGGTTGCGCTGGGCACGATGGTGACGCCACTGGCTCGCCGCCGGCCGGCCGTCGTCGCTCGACAGGCGGTGACCCTGGACCTGCTGAGCCACGGGCGGCTCGTCCTGGGCTTCGGCCTCGGTGAGGACGGCCCGAAGGGCGAGCTGTCGAGCTTCGGGGAGTTGACCGATCGCGTGGAGCGCGCCGGAGCGCTCACGGAGGGGCTTGAGGTGCTCACGGCGCTCTTGTCCGGGGAGCCCGTGCGCCACCGCGGCGCGCACTACCTCGCCGATGACGTCACGTTCCTCCCCACGTCGCCTCGCACCGAGGGCATACCGATCTGGCTGGCCTCGCGGTGGCCGAACCACGCGCCCTTACGCCGCGCCGCACGCTACGACGGCGTCTTCACCATCGGCCTCGACGGACCCGAGGACGTCGGCCCGCTCCGAGACAGGGTCGCGGAGTTCGGTGCGGACCTCGAGGACTTCGACGTCGTCTGCCTCGCGCGCCCCGGCGATGACCCCGCGCCCTGGGCCGACGCGGGCGCAACGTGGCTGCTCACCCTCCTCGGCCCCTACCGACTCGAGGCCGACGAAGTGCGCGCCGTCGTCGCCGCCGGGCCCGCTGTGCCGTGATGAGCACCACCAGGCTCGAGGCGTTCAGCGACGGGGTCCTCGCGATCCTGATCACGATCCTCGTACTCGGCTTGCGCGTCCCGCACGGCTCGTCGATCGCGGTGCTTCGTCCCGTCGCGACGGACTTCGCCTGCTACGTGCTCAGCTTCGTCAACATCGGGATCTACTGGGTGAACCACCATCACCTCCTCAAGACGGCCGACCGGGTCACCGGCGGCGTGCTGTGGGCGAACCTGAATCTCCTGTTCTGGCTGTCGCTGCTGCCCTTCACCACCGCGTGGGTCGCGCAGGCCCACTTCGCGACGGTTCCCGTCGCCGTCTACGGCGTCGACCTGCTGTTGTGCGGGGTCGCGTACTACGTGCTGCAGTACGCGATCAAGCGGGCGCAAGGTCCCGATTCCGCGCTCGCCAGCGCCCTCGGACGTGACGTGAAGGGCAAGGCGTCGATGGTGATCTACGCCGTCGCGGTGCTGCTGTCGCCGCTGTCGGGGTGGCTGGCACTCTCGCTGTACTGGGTGGTGGCGGTCATGTGGCTCATCCCGGACCGTCGGCTCGCCGCGACCATCGAGCAGGGCGGAGCATCGACGGCCTGAGGCGGCTCCTTTCACCCGACCGCGGTGGAGGGATCTTCGGGTGACGACCGCGCGACGGCCTCGGCTGTGGCCGTGGATCGCCGCGATGGCCGTCGGGGCCGCCCTCGGCGCGAACGGCGTATGGCTGTATGTGTCCGCCGAGCTCGGCGCGCTGTTCGAGGCACACCTGCGGCTCACGCCCTTGGACGTCGTACTGCACCTCGACACGGGGAGGTACTACGTCTGCGAGCACGACGCGCTCGCAGACGTCCGGCTCGACGCTGCGTCCGGTCGGACCCGTGGACGCGTTCTGGGTCACCTCGGGACCCGGGCCTACGCTGCGGTAATGACACCAGGTATGCGATGAGAGTCGGCGTCTCGGCGGGCTACTGGGGCGCGGGGCCGCCTCGCGGCGTCGAGCAGCTGCTCGTCGACGCCGAAGGGCTGGGGGTGGACAGCTTCTGGACGGCGGAGGCCTACGGGTCCGACGCGCTGACGCCGCTCGCGTGGTGGGGATCGAAGACGCGCTCGATCAAGCTCGGCACCTCGATCTGCCAGCTCTCCGCGCGCACCCCGACGGCCCTGGCGATGGCCGCGATGACCCTGGACCATCTCTCGGGCGGACGCGTGCTCCTCGGGATCGGCGCGTCGGGTCCGCAGGTCGTCGAGGGGTGGTACGGCCAGCCGTACCCTCGGCCGCTCGAGCGAACCCGCGAGTACGTCGAGATCATCCGCAAGGTCGTCGCCCGAGAGGAGCGCGTGACCTACGAGGGTCGTCACTACCACCTCCCGGCGGCCGAGGGCACCGGCCTCGGCAAGGCGCTGCGCTCGACGATCCACCCGCTGCGCCCGTCGATCCCCATCCTGTTGGGAGCAGAGGGGCCAAAGAACGTGGCGCTCGCCGCGGAGATCGCCGACGGATGGCTCGCGCTGTGGTTCTCGCCGAAGTCCGACGCGTTCTACCGCGCCGCGCTCGGCGAGGGATTTGCGCGACCCGGCGCGCGCACGACGGCCGCGAGCTTCGAGTCGGCGGCGACGGTGCCGCTCATCGAGCACGACGACGTCGAGGTCGCCGCCTCGCTCCTCAAGCCGATGCTGGCGCTGTACATCGGCGGGATGGGGGCCCGTGACGCGAACTTCCACCACGACGTCTTCGTGCGGATGGGCTGGGGCGACGCCTGCGCCGCCGTCCAGGACGCGTACCTCAGCGGCGACCGCGACCGCGCGGCAGCGCTCGTGCCCACCGCGCTGGTCGAAGACGTCGCACTCGTCGGTCCCGCCGACAAGATCGTCGAGGAGATCGAGCGCGACTGGCGGCCGACGTGTCTGTCGACGCTGATCCTGACGGGCCTGCCGAGGCAGGACACCGCCGAGCGGATCCTCGGGTCGATACGGGGCTGACGAACTAGCTGTTGTAACCCGTGAGGTGCACGACGTACCACTGACCGCGCCACGAGATCATCGTCGTCACGTTGAGATAGCCGCGCGACGCGCCAATGCCGTAGGCGACCGTGGAGTTGTAGACCCGCCAGTACGGTCCCTTGTTCCCCTCGACGCCGGGGGCCACCCACACGGCTGCGCCGTCGTCGATCGCGTAGCCGAGCAGCTTCATGGGCGCCCCGGAGGGGTCGAGTGACGCGTGGAGGGCCGCGATGTCCGAGCTGTAGTGCGCGATCAGCCGGTAGTGCCAGTCCTGCTGGTTGCCGTAGCCGGCCTTCGTCTGGACGTAGGCGCCCTCGGGGAAGAACGCGGCGATCCCCGGCGCGGGGTCGCCGGAGGCGACCGCGGCGAGCAGGGCCCGCATCCGGTGGGTGAGCGAGGCGGTGACCGCCGGCGGCAGCGCGGACGTCTGGGGCAGGTCGCCGACGGGCACCGTGGTGGTCGTCGTCGCCGGGGGAGCGGTCGTCGTGGTCGTGGTGGGCGCCACGGTCGTCGTCGTGGTCGTCGTCGTGGCGTCGAAGTAGTGCAGGCCGAGCGACACCGAGCCGACGACCACGAGGGCACCGACCAGCAGGGCCGTGACGGTGCTGCCCTGGCGCGCCACGGACTGAGATTACGCGCTGCCCTGCGCCGTTCGTATGATGACCTCGACGCAGGGAGGCACCATGACCGTGACCGACACCACCACGACGATCGACGTCGACGCGCTGGCGGACCAGTTGCTCGCGGACCTGCCGCCCGCGAGCACGGACCCGGTGGTCTTCCTCGGGGAGCAGTTCGACCGTGGTCTTGCGTTCGTGCACTTCCCCCAGGGGTGCGGGGGGCTCGGCGGCACGCCCGGCGAGCAGGTGCGCGTGCAGCGCCGGCTGATGGCCGGTGGCGCGCCGAACGCCGCGATGCGAAACGTCATCGGCTACGGGATGTGCGCGCCCACGATCGTCGCCCGCACCTGGCTCGCTGAACAGCTGGCACCAGATCTCCTCGCCGGTGAACAGCGG
>Ga0075021_10000462_pt1 | contig 21669 bp, 13 predicted proteins | sample ColStrG_CSR_2012_FD_72749 | JGI IMG/M metagenome (GOLD analysis project Ga0075021, IMG submission 72749) | Freshwater sediment microbial communities in response to fracking from Pennsylvania, USA - Cold Stream Run_MetaG_CSR_2012 | ecosystem: Environmental > Aquatic > Freshwater > Creek >...
GTGTAAGTACTTCATACGGCCCTGGTAGCAGCCCTTCCAGCATTGCCGCCGCTTTGGCGTCGCAGTTCGGAGTTCCAGCAAACGGGAGCAGTTTCGCCCTTACAGCTTCTACTCCCGGTCCCACGGGCCAAACTTACACAGCGTCCGTCACGAGCGGCGCCGTCTCGACAAACCCGCCACCAGCTGGGTCTCTTTCTGTACCGTCGTTCAACATCAACGGGGCTGCGTGTAACACCAGTGGCGGGAGCGGCGATGGAACGTGCTCGACCAGCGGCGTCTACACCGGCGGCACAGGTGGCCTCGGTACACCTTCTGCAACCGTCTACTTGTACGATCTCCGCAACAACCTCACGTGTACCGCTCAGCCCGGCGCCAGCGCGGCATCCTTCACCAGTTGTGCAGCCGCTTCAGCTTCTTGGCGACCCCGCACTTACATCTACGACGTTTTTTCCCGAGTGACGTCAGTCACTTTGCCGGAAACGGGAACCGGAAGTGGCTCCCATACGACGTCTCTTACCTACTCCATGCCCGGCGCGCTTTGCAGCGGCTCGATCTCGGACGTGTGCTCAAAAACGGACCCGAGAGCGCTTACTAGCACCTATACATACGATGCCCGGAATCGTCCTACCAAAATCACCTACAGCGATGGTACATCCACGGTGCAATATGGCTATGACGGCACGACTCTGTCCAGTTGCGGAACAGGTCCTCCAGCAATCTCCGGCGCGACCAACCTCAAGGGACGCCGCTCCTCAATGTGCAACGGTGCCAGCGGAGTCTCGTGGAGCTACGACGCCTCAGGTCAGCTTCTCGTGGAAAATCGGAAAATGTCTGGCGGAATCACTAAAGCAACCTCATACACCTACAACCTGGACGGCTCCGTAGCCTCCATCGTTTATCCAACTGGGCGCGTGGTGGGCTACACCTACAGCAATGCGCAGCGGCCCACTTCCGCCATGGACGCGGATGGCACTGCTTACGTTTTTAGCGCCAGTTATGCTCCAACGGGAGCGGCTTCGTCAATTGTCTACGGAAAGTCAGGGACTTTTTCTGGGATTACGGAGACCGCGAACTACAACAGCTTACTTGAATACACGGGAACCAAAGCGACATCCTCAGCGGGCACGGCACTGGACTTCTCCTACAACTACTCCCTTCCCAGTGGCAACAATGGACTCATTGCGGGCGTCACCGATAACCTCGTTCCCGGACGTTCCCAGAACTACGCCTACGATCTGTTGAATCGTGTTACGTCCGCCAGCACCCAAGCCAATACCGGAACCGATTGTTGGGGGCAAACCTTTGGCATTGACGCGGTTGCCAACCTGACATCCGTTGCTGTTTCCCAATGTACTGCGACGCCTCTTAGCGTTACGGCCAACAACAACAACCAGTTGTCTGGCCTTACGTTTGACCTTGCGGGCAATACCCTGACGGATGGCAACAACACGTACACCTACGACGCCGAGAACAGGGTGAAGGCTGCGGCGGGCGTCACTTACGGGTACGACGGCGACGGGATTCGCGTGAAGAAGTCGAACGGAACGCTCTACTGGCCGTTGTCCGAGACTAACCTGACCGGTACTATCATCAATGAATACATCTTCTTTGGTGGCGAAATGGTAGCCCGTCGTGACGGCAGCGCCAACGTGTTCTACGTCTATGCAGACCAGCTGGGAAGTACTCGAAAGATCACAAACGCCCAAGGGGTAGTTTGTTACGACGCAGACTTCACTCCTTATGGACAGGAACTCGTTAAGACGGGTGGGTGTCCGATCAACTACAAATACGCCGGCTACGAGCGAGATGCAGAGACCGGAAATGACTATGCTAGCGCGCGCTACTACAACCCTCGGCTCGGGCGCTTTTTGCAGCCGGATTCTTTCTCCGGCTCGGTCGGTAACCCGCAATCGGAAAACCTCTACGCTTATGTGAACAACAATCCCCTCAACTTCGTCGATCCAACGGGGCACGGGTGCGAAGACGACGGGGAACGGGATTCCCAGTATTGCGACTCCGGTGACGACAATGGAGGATCGGTAGATGGAGCCGGATCTAGCGCAGTCTTTGCTACAGGCGGAGCAGCACCAGCGGTGCATTGCGGAGTCCTCTTGTGCTTATGGGGTGCGATTTCAGGCTGGCTGCATTCTCCAGGACTGGACCTACAGCCTCCGCAGTTTGCCTTGGAGGGGTTGCTGGCGGATGCACATAAGTTTGGCAGGCAAGCGGATGGCTCCTATAAGGCTGACCTCACAAGCCCGGATATAGCTCGACGCCTTAGAGCGGGGTTTATCGCCACGAATTCGGATTGGGTTGGCGAATCTCACCAATGCGTGGCCGCCTGTAAGAGGTTTTCACAAATGGAAAGCAATGTAACCTCCAGACAATGGGTGCGCGGCCTACCGGTGGTCGGCAACAACATTCCGCCAGGTACTGCAATTGCGAGCGGTTGGAATAGTAAAAAGCGTTACCCGCAATCAGAAGATCCGCACAAAAACTCCGGAATTCTTCTCGGGCCAGCAGTATTGGGTCCTCCGGGTAGTATTAGGATTCTCGATCAGTTTCCTAGCCCTCCAAACCCTGCTCAACCGCGCGATGTGCGCTATTACGCCGATCCAAAGTATGATGTTTCGAACAATGCGAATGCTTACTATGTGATATTGGTGCCGAGACATTGAAGAAAATGAACCTTTTGCGAACCATCCTAATCTTGCAGTGGGCGGCGGCTCTGGCGTTTGGCCAGGCTGCTTATCAGAACAAGCAGCATAACTTTGCTAGAGAGTCCGCGGTCCTCGTACGAAACCTGTATGATGAGGTGATAGTTCGTCGTCCGTTAGGCATACCAAACGACGCGGATATGAAAGTTTTCGCGCCGTACCTCAGTAAGTCGCTGCTTCACAGAATCGATTTGTCCCTAGCTTGCGAATCCGACTGGGAACGGCAACATCCGGACCCCCACTTGAAATCAGAAATCGGCTGGCAGGAATTAGGGCTTTTCTCGGGCGACAACGAGCAGGCGTACCCAAGAGAATTTCACATCGAGGACGGAGAGTCAGAACAAAATGGCGCCTATCGCGTCAACGTAAAGCTCATGGGAGAAAACCCGCCCGGATTAAGTTGGCGCATTGTGGTCATCGTGGTGCGGGAGGGTGGGCACTTAGCCGTGAATGATGTTTTCTACCTAGACGACGACGGAGTGCGACACGCTAACGCACGTTTATCGAGGCGCTTATCCATCGGATGCAACGGTCGTCGTTGGATCGGATACGGCAAGCGTAGAAAGAGTACCGAGCAACAAAAGTAAACGAAGAGTCGCGGAAAACCGACCCGACCAAGCCTGTCGATTGTTAGTTCTGGGATATTGCGGTTCAGTGCGGAGCATTTACACACTCAACGCCAGTGCATGCCGACATGGGGCTGGCCGGCCCCCGAAAACTGACAAGATTGGTACTATCCAATGCCACTGTTTCGCCAGTTCTCCTCGCTCCTTCTCCATTGGCTACTCTTTCCTGTACTTGCCGGCCTGTTCATGAGTTGTGGAGGGAGCGGCTCGAATGGTGGAGGAGGTGGCGGTGGCGGGAACCAAACTCCCGTGATCGGATTGGTGAATCCGAGTTCGGTCGTGGTAGGCGGACCGGCGTTTTCACTAATGATAAGCGGCCGGAATTTCCTATCCACATCGATTGTTGAGTGGAATGGTAGCCCCCGTCCAACCAGTCTGAATCCCTCCGAGATGTTGACAGCCCAAATTACAGCAGCTGATATCGCTAGTGTCGGCACCGCATCGATCGCTGTATTGAATCCGTTGCCCGGCGGTCGGTCGAAGGCCGTGTCCTTCGCCATCAGCCCCGTTCCGAACCCGGTACCTGTTCTTTCCGACTTGATGCCGAGATCCGCACCTTTCGGGACCGCTTTCTCGCTTATTGTCAGTGGTAGCAACTTCATACCTTCGTCAGTCTTGGAATGGAATGGGTCTGCAATTCCGACGACGTACGTTTCGAGCACTCAACTGATCGCACAAATCGGGGCAACGCAGGTGGCGACAACCGGAACCCCGCAGCTCGCGGTATTGACTCCTCCACCCGGCGGTGGAACTTCGGATCCGTTTATCTACAGCATCACTGGACTGCCTCTCGGCCCGAAGGACGGTGCGAGATGGGACATCTTGTCAGATCCGCAGCGGCAGCTCATTTACTTGGCGCTTCCGAGCACAGCGAATTCACACCCTGCCACAGTTTCCGTGTTCGCCCCAACCTCTAGCACGATTATCGCCTCGCGACTAGTCGGCAGCGACCCGAATTTGCTCGCGATCTCCGATGATGAGTCGGTACTTTATGTGGGGTTGTTTGGTAGTTCGGCGGTGCAACGACTCACGCTGCCTGACCTGATACCGGACATCAGCTACCAACTTTCGAATTGCCCGCTCTATGGGCCGTATCATGCGCTCGACATTCAGGTCGCTCCGGGAGCGTCGCACACTACTGCGGTGGCTCTGGAAGGCAATGCATCTAGTCCGCGGGGACTTGGGGGAATCGCGATCTACGATGATGATGTGAGAAGGCCGACAATAGCCGACGGTTGGTGCTCAACCTTGAATATCTATGATTCTTTGCAATGGGGAGGGAGCGACACAACGCTCTTTGCTTCAAACAACGAATCCATTAACACCTCGGGTCAATTTCCTCTTTATTCGCTGGGAGTGAACAACAACGGGGTTAGTCTAAACACCGTCTACCCAACGCTGACAACGTTTGTCAGCAGAATCCACTATGTTCCAAGCTCCCAGCTAATTTATGTCGACGACGGAAACGTTGTGAGCCCGACAACCGGGACGGTGATCGGCACTTTCAATACGGGGCTGATAACAGGTACGTCACAGGCTGGCAGCTACATGGTGCCAGATTCGACCTTGGGTCTAGCCTTTTTCTTGGGGCAAACTCCCAATCAGTTTCTTGGGACGACTTATACTATCCAATCATACGACTTGGTAACCCGGACACTTGTTGGTTCGATGACGGTTCAGAATGTGTTGGGTTTCCCCTGGCGCTTCATTCGCTGGGGCGCGACTGGCGTGGCCTTCAATGACGATCTCGGCTATTTGTATGCAGTTGATACATCTGCTTTGATTCCGCACTTAGTCCCGCGACAGGGAGCCCGGAGGTCGCACATTCGAAAGTAGTGCTACTCGTCGGGTCGGTCCAGATCCGTCTGCGGCCGGCCCATTGACCCAGACCCTCATCCCCGCTCCGCCGCAAGGCCTTTGGGGTGACCGCAAACCGGAGAAGTCTCATTTATCCTTGGACTAAAGTCGGGGGGCAGGTTACACGACTCCTCTTTTGACCTTGGGCGGGTCATCCTAAAAAGGAGAAGTTACGTTTTCAATGGACTTATTTCTGGGGGGAGGTCAAGCGGACGGCCGTGTGGCGGTCGATTTCATGGGTAGCAACCCGTTCTTCGTCCAAGAGATGTTCGTACATCTCCCCAGAACGGCTTTGGATGCTTATCTTGGCAAAGGCTATAGCATAACGTCCTGATTTGCCCACATCATTGACTTCGCTAAAAACGCGCATGCATGACTCAATGGAATGTACCGAAAGCGTTGCTTCGGGGATTAGATGCGCTTTGATGAGCTTCTTGAGTTGCCGCTGGCCTAAGGAACTCCACCAAGATATTGATGCTAATTCCGAGCAGTACGCCAACTGAAGCCGAGATTAGGATTTTCACCCATTCCGGCATTCCGGGTGCCGGATGTACATTCACGTAGATGTTGGGCGCAACCTGTCTTGCACGCACAGGCACTTGTTGGGCGGCCGCGGCAACCGACTTCCCAGCCTAGCTCAAGGCTTTGCCCTCTACCCTAGCCTGATAGGCGGCCGTCTCACCCTTCCGCATGGCATCAAGTACACGAGCCCAATCTTTTTGCTCTGTCACGATCATCCATTCGTCTTGTTCCAATGCTCCGACAGCGGTCTCGTAAGGGTCTTCCGTTACCAGAACACGAATCACATCGTCCTTTGGTGGCAAGATTGGGGGGCCTGTGTTAGGAAGGCGCATAAAGCCTCGTCGTAATTTTGCGCCTGTGAGGCAGAAAATGACCGAGTGCTGAGTGTTTTGGACAAACAGGTTGGTGTTCGTCGCGACCGACTCCTCGTTTCCATATAGCACTACTTCTTTCTTGTCTCTGTCGTAAAAGCAGCCGTCGGCTGCCACAATCGAGATGGTCAAGGGCCATCCAGGTCCGGGCATGGTGGAGAACCGAAAAGACTGCGTGTCCAATACCGCTCCAGGAATACTGATCTTGCTTACCGGTGCTCTCTCAGGCTCCATGCACCACTCTGCCGCGAGTGCCATGTTTACAGTCACAAAACGCTGCTTGTAGTGCTTCTTGGAATCGCGCATTGCAAGGCCGACGTGGAAAACTGTCGACCCACTGCCTAGAAAAATCGTCTTCTCTGCGAGGAGATCATTGGTCAGAAATTCGGCAATCAGCTGTCCTATATGTTGCTTTGCCCCGCCCTCGACGTCTGGATGAAAACTTGTAGTCCTGTACCGATCCGCAGGGGAGCCTGCATCTTGCGACTTTCCTGTCTTCGTAAGAGTTAATTCCGATTTGTTAATTCCGACGTCAAATTGAGGACTCTGTAGTATGGCGCGAACAGCGTGGCTTGCCCGATGCCAGTTAGGAGACAATCTCTGGTCTCTGTTCGAATCGCGCTCGTCGCGCTTCTCGAATTCTTTAAAGAACTCGCTTCGGGTCACCTTCCCCCCGACGAGTATCCGCTCGCGAACCCACCTGCACATGCGTTCAAATTCGATTTCATTCTCGCTCATTTCTTTGCCTCGCTTGCAACGCAGAGATTCTCTAGCCACTCGCCGCTTACAATCGCAACGTGCGACCGGGCATAACCCGACTGGTGCTAAAACAATTAGCCCAGAGCAAAGACTTGTCAAGTAATTTTTCTTACATACTGATGGTCCGATCGCTCGGAGGGCCGCCTTCTAAGTTCAATAGACGAGGCCTTTCAGTTCATTGCAACAGTTGCAATAATCCCACCCACCCTGTCGCTACTGCTGGACAATTCCTCGACGCGCGTACTATCTGGGGACAACAACTCCGGAAATGGTAGTCGGCCTGGGGAGGGGCGATTCTCATGGATGGGCGAGTCGAGTTTGGCTGTTTTCACGACAACGAAGAAGCACTTCTGACTGCAGTCCACGCTCTGCAGACTGCCAGGGACGATCTGTCGTTTGAAGGTGCGGTAAACGAACTAGCAAAGCTTCGCGACTCCATCCGGTACCGTGGCGAGCAGAAAAGCCAATGGATCTTGTTACCTCGGATTGAAGCAATCCTCGAGAATCCCAAGAACTATGTATTGGCTTCTAATAAGAGGAAAAACAGCCTCTTCCGGTACGAGGGGCCCGCACCGCTGACCAAGCTCTTGTTCAACAGCGAGCCGTTTGCCAGCATGCGACTGCTGCGCTGTGTTACGTACAGACTCGAACGCCTTTCCAATTGTTTCCTCCGCCAATGGTCGTTCCTTTGTCTTGACTTCCTACTGGTCTTGTCCGTTCTGGGGTTCAACGTTGTAATCGAGGCATTCCTCACTCGATTCCATGTCGAAATCAGGTCGTATGTCGCGCCCATTGTACGGACGACCGACGTGTGCCTGGTCACCATATTCTGCACGGAATCCATCGGATTGCTGGCGCTGACAGCTCTGGGGGAGATTCTCCGCAAAGGCCGTTTGTTGCACGCAGAGGCCCGTGATACTTCGAAGACGGTGGCCACTTCAATGGATTACAATCCGATTTTGAAGACATTCCAAAAAGCGAACAGCCACCATATCGCCTCGCTGCAGGAAGAGACGAACTCTGGTCGGTTTACTAGGGATGCTGTTGAGATGCCAGGCGCGTTCGCGGTCCTTGGCCAATCCTACAGCCGCTTTGATGCCGTGAGTCGTGATGAACTTCCCTATTGGCTGAAGGACCTGACCGATCCGATGGCTGAGGAATATTTCAAAGCAGGAGCGGACTTGGTACCGAAAGGCAAGTTTGTCACAAGAATGTTCCTGCTATCGCCCAGTCAGGTCCAGCAGCGAGAAATCCTGCATCAAGTGCTGAGAAAGCACATGTTGAAGGGCATTGGCATCGCTGTCGTCTCGTTCGAGCAACTGCCGGCCAGTTTGCAGAGGCGTGCGAAGGAACTCGACTTCGCACTATTGGACTTGGGCAGTGCCTACTACAGTTTCCGCCAGCAAGAAGACGGCTACGCGAGAAAGATGCGAATCGTATTTTCGAAAGACGGGACCAACTCCGACGTAGCGACAAAGGTCGACTTTTACAAAGAATTGCTCGCTCACGCTTGGTTGGTTGACCAGACGTATATCGATTCGCAGCAGGGCCTCGTTGGAGAGCTCTTGCCTCGGCTCAAGGCGAACAACAACTATCTTCTCCGTCTAGTACGCGGGAACTTCCGGCTAGACGGAGACTTTTCTGTCATCGTGCCCACGGAAACTGAGCTGCGCCAGAAAATCGATAAGCTCCTCACTCTCTTGGAAATAACGAGAGCTGCAGAAGAGAGCCAGCCTACAACACACGAAGTTCAGGCAGACGAGCATGGTACCCAAGATCAGAAGTCAGACGCCCGTGCGAGAACGCACAGAGCGGGCGATGCTATCTGATTGGAAACAAGACTACGGGGCACGTGCTGCGGCGAAAGTGGTGATCTTTATCGCCCCGGGGCATCCGCTTGTAGTGTCCGGGGACGACCGCCCGGAGACTACCAAGAAACGGGCCTTAGAGGACATATCTTAGCAGGAAGCAGGAATACACATCTTGCGTGCGAAGGTTAAACCAGAAATGCGCGGACCGGGAAATTTCCCCAGCGCAATCGTCATTCTCAGGTCGCACCCGTTCACCTGCGAATTGTCTTCGAGGATTCCCCCTGTAGACGAAATTGAGGCTGTGGAAGGACTCTGGATCACCAGACTTCACTCGATTTCAATAAGCAGTCCCTAACTGATTAAATCCAAAGCACTTAAGAACAACGAAATTCTACGAATTTCAATAACGGGCGGAATATGGTTCGGGACCAGGGGGTCGGAGGTTCAAGTCCTCTCTCCCCGACCATCTTTACCGCAATTGTTTGAGAGGATAGCAGCGGTCTCGAAGGACCTTAATTTCCATAAGGTTTTGGACTGTGCCCAAAATCGTCCTGCTCAGTCTCCGGTTTGAGAGGTGGAGGTTAACCTATGAGGCTTCACAATCACCGTAGATTCGGGTGAGAACGGGGCTTGAACTCATGAAGCACGTGTCGTTTTGCCTTCTGGTTGCCAATAGCGGACTGTCCCGTGATCACTGTTCCAGAAAATAGATAAATGCTGTCACCTTGGAATCCCAAGGCTAACCCATCAGATCCCCAGCGAAGGATGCTAGTCGGCGGGTTGAATCCGAGCTGGGCCGTCGTCGTGAAGGGAATCGCCCCCGTCTTCACGAAGTGCGTGATATCGAAAAGATCGATCGTGTAGTTCGAATTCTCTTGAAATAGATACTTTGCGAGCAGGAAGACTGTTCCCAGAGTAGAATCCGGAGCCATGGGTGCGCCCGCTCCAAGCTCAAAGATGCCCACGGGTAAGCCTGTCGAGGGATCGATGACATGAAAGCCGTCATCTGAATAGATCAGACCATTGCCCTTGTTGTAGTGTATGCCGCCCGGGTTCCAGAATATTTCGGGATAGTCTTGGTCGAGGGTTACGCCGGAAGAGTCTGCGCTCAACGTGTAGAAGTCGCCGTTTCCTTCACTGCTCGCGGCATACAGTTTCGTGGCATCCGCGCCCCACTGTAGCGAGTCAAAAAGGTTGCTGCTGGGCCCCCAACCAGGTAAAGCAACGGGACGGGCGATGGCATCGTCATAGATCGTGATGCCACCCGTCGCTTTTGGATCCGTCACTGTACCTTTGGTGACGGCTAGCGTGTGAGCCGCGCCCGGCGCGACCTGGAGGTCGAGGGCATAGTAAGAGACCCCGGCCGAGGCGAGCGAATAGTTGATGTCAGGTATCAATCCGGGCAGCGCAAAACGCTGTATGGAATTGGCTCCATCCATGCCCACATACAGGAACCGACTGTCGTCGGAAATTGCAAGCCGGTTGGGCTCACTGCCAGTCTGACAATTCGGGATGCTGCCGGTAACTGGGTCCAGCGCGCAGACCTGGCTCGAGCGAGTTGTCGCGGAGCTGGGAACCGTGAAGTAGAGCAATCGATTCATCGGATCCCAGATCATGTGGTTCGTGGCCTGATTCACGACGGTGGGCTGATAAAGAACTTGGAATTGAAGAGCGTTTGTAACCGTTCCGTCTGGCGTAAGAACGGATACTTGCGCGAGACCTGGGGTGGCCAGGTCAGCCGCACTGATTTGCGCCTGCAAAGCGCCTGTGGACGAAGTTGGGCGTGGACTTCCGTTCCAGAGTACAGTGTCGCCGCTCGAAATCCATATACCGCTCACCTGCAAGGAGATGGCGCCGCTCCCGGCAGCAGCCGAATCCGGGAAGAGGCCATTGAGGGACTGAATGTGGACCATGGGCTGGGGAGCAATCGTAGATGTCAGTGCATTCGATGTGCCGCCACCAGGAGTCGGAGTTGTAACGCTAACGGACGCAGATCCCGCATTCAGCACGTCGGCAAAGTTGATCTGTGCCTGAAGCTCTGAGTTGGACACGAAGTCCGTTTTCCGCGGCGTTCCGTTCCACTCAACCGTTGAGAGCGACACAAAGTTGCTTCCCGACACCGTCAGAGTCAACCCGTTTATTCCAACTTGCCCTTCCGCTACGAAGTTGGGATTCAGCGAAGTTGCGGACGGCGCTGGGTTTGATTGTGCGGCAGCCATCACAGGACTTCGCGGGCGCAGCGCCATACTCCTGGTCTGCGACATGGCTCTCAGCCGCTGTGCTGGTCTCGTGTTGGTCCACGTTCCGCTAACTGACTTCAAAGCCTGGGGCCCCGTTGCTGTTCCGTGAACTGCTGCCGAGACGAATGCGTTGTCATTTATGACGTAAATGAAGCCGGCATCATCATTGAAGGCCAATCCGCTCGAACCCCACCGGATAAAGTGGAGGGGGAACCCTCGCACGTAGGGCACCACAATTTCCGCGATCGGCGCGAGGGACGTTAGATCAAGAGACTCGATTGTGAAACTGGGAGTTCCGGCTTGCGACTGTGTCTGACCCAGGAAAAACGCTCTGTTGAGACCCGAATCAGGAACCATGTAGCCGCTCGCCTGGAAAGCGGCAACCCGCTGGCCGGAAGCCGGATTGATTACGGAACCATCGTCGGTGTAGACCAGCCGCGTGCCTGGGTCGTAATGCATTCTGACGTAGAAGCCGGCAAACGCCTGCTGATGATCACTGCTCAATGTCACTCCGGTGGAATTCACCGTCAAGCCATAAAGGTCGAAACTAGCAATTTCGTTGTTAATCGCGTAGATCGTAGAGTTGGATGCCCATTGCATTGAGTCGTACAAGTCGCCCGTTGTCCAGGCGATGTGAGCTCGCTGGTTCGCATCATCTTGGATGGCGATGCCACCCTGGGCATAGGGACTAACGGGGAACACTGCGCGGGAAACGGCCGTTGTTCGTGGCAGTCCGGGTGCAACTTGCAAATCAAGGCCGAAGTAAGGCCCATAGCTTGGATCCGCACCCAAGGAGTATGTGATGTCTGGTGTCAGACTCGGCAGCGTGAACCTCTGCACTGCGGAGGAACCATCCAGCGCTGCGTAGAGGAACTGATTGTCGTTCGATATCGCCAACACATCCGGTTCACTGCCAGCAAACTGGGTCGCCTGAATGTTGCCGGTCACGGGATTCAACGATGCAACCGTATTGCCGTTGGAAGACGCGAGGCTCGGGATGGATAGATAAATCAGTTGGTGAGTTGCGTCCCAAACGAGATCGTTCGCCAACTGGTTCAAGACCAAAGGCTGATAGTTGATCGAAAACGCCTGTGGAGTGGACAATCCTCCTCCCGGGGAGGGGTTCAGGACCGCGACTGCAGCGATTCCGGGGTTGGCGAGATACGAGGATGGTACCTGAACCTCCAATTGAGTATCGGAAAGAAAGCTGGTTGTTAGTGTTGCTCCGTTCCACTCAACAATAGAACCGGGCAAGAAACTCGAGCCGTTGATCGTCAAGATTAGAGCGGGACTTCCTGCATTGGCTGAAGCAGGGATCAAAGAGAGAACGGTTGGCGCAGGAAAGAGGATGGGGTTAATCGTGAATTCCGCCGGACCCGAATTCCCTCCGCCCGGGGCTGGGTTCGTTACGCTCAGCATGGCCGAGCCAGCGCTGACGATGTCGGCCGCGGTAATCTGGGCTTGTAACTGGGTTCCGGACACAAAAGTCGACGCTCGGGCGCTACCATTCCACTGAACAGCGGAGGAAGGCAGAAAGTTGTAGCCGCTAATCGTTACAGCGAAAGCTGCACCTCCTGCGGTCGCCGCACCCGGGGCCAGGGAGGCAATTGCGGGTACGGGATTTTGGTTGGGTGGCGGAGGCGGTGGTCCACCAGTCCCGCCCGAACCTCCGCCGCAGCCTGAAGAGCTGAAAAGACAAGCGGCACATACCAGGAGAAGAATGGCTGTAAGCGTTTCTCTCTGACCTTTCACAATACCCCTCGGCTGTCCCAAGAGTCTTCGTGGCGCAACGCGTCTGCTGATGTTCGGCAGTCAACAGACTGTGGCGGAACTGCGTGCATTTCTGGACGGAGGTAACGGCTCTCAACAGTAACGCCAAACCAAGTTAACGCGGAATCCTTCAAGCCGCAAGGTCGAGCCCCGTTTAGCCTGAGCGGAAACCGCCCACTAGGAAGGCGCTACCGAGCCGCATCCAGTGTGGAACAACCGACGATCTCGAGGCTGCGAAAAGTACTTTGGGTCAGTAAATTACCCGAATCAACAAATTTCCATTGGGCTTGGGATCTGGTTCGGGATCCGAGTCGGACAGAGGAGGCTTGTGGCAGGTGCAGAGATCAAGAAAATCCGTTGCATATTCGTTGCATTGAAGAGCCCAGGTGCGCCCGAATCAGCCCGAAAATGCAACAATCGGACCGTCGTAAACCATTGAAAACAAATGACCCCGAAGAATACTGGCTGATTAGCAAACCGCCGCCTTCAGCCACTCGGCCACCTCTCCGTGCCCTGCAACCTTACGTCGTGTCACACAAGACTCTTTGAATAAGGACCCTTGCGTCGTTATGGACCACGTTCGAGTCCGGCGCACATTCCCATTGATATTACACCACTGAGTTCGTCGACGGCCAGCCGAAGTGGGCACCTTGGCATCGCGGTCCACATTTCCCACCATGCCGAAAACAACCTGATCGAATGAAGCTACGCGAAGCGGAATCGTCGGCCAGTTACCGGGAAGTCTCCACACGGCCCCGTATGACCGTCATCGAAGCGGGCGGAAGGGCGTAATGATCGAGTCCGGCTGGAAGCGCCGACCTCGCCGGTGGGCCGTCCGGATCTGCGTAGCCGTCCCGCAGAGCCGAATGCCACACGTACTGCTCCTTTCCAAATGTAATCATCGCGATAGGCCCAACAAAAGAACGATCCATCTTGGCATCGTCATCGTGAAACACAATCCGCACCGAGTGCTCCTTGCTGTAATCCTTATTGATCAGCATCAGAGACCACTGGCCATCGGGACGAAGCACCGCATAAGCGGTGACCAGGACGTGACCGTCGGCATCCTTGATATCGCTGGCGGCGCGGAACAGGCGATGCTCAGCGTCTATCGGTTCAGCCCACTCCTGGGTTAGCAGCTGCGCGGCAAAGAATTGCGACGTACGTTGCTTGATGAGGTTGTCGTGATCCGTCGTAAACATGTGATAGGTACCCCAGCTGTTCGAGCAAGCCGGGTGCGGCGTAGAGTACGGCAGCGCATGATGATAGAAAGAAGCTTTGCCGCCAGCCGTCAGAAATGCGGGGAACGTTTCCCCCAACCACAACGCTCCGAAAACATCGACGGCTGCGTCGCCGCCGGGAGCGTTGGTCTCAGTGTTGAACATCGGAACACCGTCTGGTAATCCGTCGTCCCGCCAGACTTGCACGGTGTGCGTGAGAACCTCGGGCTCTTTGAAGAGATTGCTCCATGGCCCCTCACAAGTCCCGTCATAATAAGGATAGTGCTCGTAGGACATGAACGCGAGATCCACGAGCCGCCCATGCGCTTTTAGGTAGGCAAGAAAGCGTTTGAACCAGGAAGTTTCGCCTCCTGAATCGGGCCAGAATGGGATGTCTTCGCTCACGCCTTCAAATACCGGTCCACCGAGTTTGAGATTCGGGTCAACTTCATGCAGGGCCGTGGCCCATTGCAGGTAAAGCGTGGCGTAGTCTTCCGGGGCGAAGTACTGTCCATCCGGCTCTTCTCCCATCTCGACGTAAGAGATTGGATATCCCCTTTTTTCGAGATAGGAGATCTGGGCAGCGGAGTCATCAGGCGTTCCGTAGAGCATCGATACGGGTATCATCGCTGGCAGTCCGCGCGTGAGTCCGCTGGTGTAGAAGAGGTCGAGACCGACCTGATCTCCGGATTCCATGCGATCAGGAATTAAGTAAAGGTCTGAAGGTTGGTGCCAAGGGTCGATGGACGAGCTGTACGTGAACGTTTGTTCCTGGCCTGGAGCGTGATGAAGGAGATCATGGAAAGCGTCGCCTTGCTGCGTTCCGAGATAGATTTCTTTGATCGCATATCCGACACAGTTTCTGGGGTCCGCCTTGCCGTGAGTGTCGCAGGTGTTGGATGACTCGGTCATCAGAACGCGCACGAACTTGGCGGCGACCGGAACGGGGGAAAGCTGGAGTGTTACGGTGCCGCCTTTTCCATCCGCGACCAGACTCTTCGGGAAATCCTCCCATGCGCCACCGGTGGGCTCATCGATGGCATCGCCACTGCCGAGCCAATATTGCACTCTGTAGTTTCGGGCGTACGGCTCTGCCCATGCGATACGGATGGCGGAGACGATTTGTCTTTCCGCCAATTTGATCACGATCCACTGCGGATGGAGCGAATCGTCCTCGCCAGTGTAGGCTTTTGTCAGATACGGATTGCTTTTCCAATAGGTGCTGAGATCTCCGTCATCCAGCCGGGAATAGCCGTCAAACTCTGACCCGCTGTTACGGGTCACGCCACGATGTGGCAAGGAATAGCCGTAGGAATGGCGAATCCTCGCCTCGGTGGGATTGGCATCGCCGACAAAGTAGCCCATTCCTGAGGGGTCGCTCCAGTTTCCTTTCGGATTCCAATGCCAGGCCTGAACAAATAACTCGGTGTTCTGGCGATACGTGATGGGCCCCCAGCCAGCCTCCAGAATCTGCCTCACCTGATCGGGCCTGAAGAAGACATCGGTCGTATTGCTGGGGATTCGGTCCACTGTTGCGCCAAATGCACGCAAAGGGCTAAAGGTGTTCACCACGTGGCTGGGCGCGGCTTCGATCTGGATCGTCTGCGCGGCTGCGATGATGGCAGACGAGAAAGCGATCAAGACCGCTGCCAAGTGAAACAAAGCCTTGAGTCTGGTGGAACGGAAATAGGGCCGCATGCCACTCCTTTTTGAAATTGCGGGATCGGCGACGAGCGCGAGGCGTGGTCACTACCGAGCCGCTTCGAGCGTTATTCTCCCACACCGTCAACCTGGGACGCAGACCTCGAGACCTCAAGCAGAGCAGCGCGGGTTGAAACCTAAAGAATTTCGCTTATTGGGTCGATGGTCCGATTACAGAGGTATATGGGGAGCGGCCGACGATGGATGCATCGGATCACCAGCAAGGGAACCACCCTGAAGCCGCGCGCAAAGAAAAGGCGTCAGGCGCGACCATTCTTGTAATTGAAGATGAAGATACAGTGCGGGAGGTATTGAGGATAACACTCGAGCACAGCGGTTTCCGCGTGCTCGCGGCCAATGGCGGCAATGAGGCCCTGGATTTGTGTGAGATGTCTGACAAGCCAATTGACCTTGTTCTTACCGATATTGTGATGCCGGGAACAAGTGGAATGGACCTGGCGTCATACCTCGCGATTCGTTATTCTTCCTCGCAGGTCGATCATCGCAAAGTTGGCAAATTAGCGATGGCTATTCAGGTGGCATTCCAGGAACTTGGCGTCTTTCCTGCGAGCGGTACGGCGGTACCTCTCCAGGCGGAGGGCACCATCCCGCCTAATACAATTCAAATGCTGGAAAACGTTCAGCAGACATCGAGCATAGGGCGCATCGTGTCACCGCCGCAGGGAATATTGGGCGGATCGGCGGAAAACGGCGAGGTGGCGGCGCTGCAGAAAGAGCTGGAAAAAGCTCTGGCGCCGGAGATATTCAAGAAGGATGTCGCGCTGCGACATGAGCCGGATGGTCTGATCATCAGCCTCCGGGAAGTCGGATTCTTTGGTAGTGGCTCGGCCCAACTAAAACCAAACGCGATTCCCACGCTGCGCCGGGTGACATCAGTCTTATTAGAGAGGCCGTATGAAATAAGGATCGAGGGTCACACTGACAATGTTCCCATTCACACGCCGGAGTTTGCCTCGAACTGGGAGCTATCGACTGCGCGGGCTATTGAGGTCGTCCGGCTGCTGATTTCCGATATGGGATTTACGCCCGGGCGTCTTTCCGTCGGTGGATACGGCGAGTTTCACCCTATCGCGCTTAACACCACGGACGAGCAGCGTGCTCTCAACCGCCGCGTGGACATTGTGATCTTGAAAAGGAGCATCCTGGCAGCACAGGCCGCAGATTCGGCTGGCTCTACCACGCATGTGGCCTTCCCCGAAATCGGCCTCCCCCGGGTTGTTCCGGAGCTGCCTGGCGCCACCCCTCTAGGAAAACCTTCGCCTGCCCATCTTCCATCTGCCCATCCTCCGGCCGCCCATACCAAGACCTAGCCTACCGGCGACCTCCACCCAGACTGAAACCCTGGTCACACTAGGGCATCAGTCTGGTCCTGCCATCAAGCCGAAGCCCGGATTCGCCGATATCCCTAGTGGCAGCGCAAAGCTCACCTGGTCCAGCCGGGACGGCGGGCTGCTCAAAGTTCCTTGGAAATAGGGGTGGACCGATGTCCGCAACCGCGACTGCCCGTGTCGGCGAAGAGCTATTGCAGCTCGTCAGCTTTCGACTCGAAGACGAGGAGTTCGGCCTCGAAATCCTCCGCGTTCAGGAGATTATTCGCATTCAACAGCTCACGCGCGTGCCGGCTTCTCCTGACTTCATCGAGGGAGTAATCAACCTTCGCGGTCGGATCATTCCTGTGATCTCCCTGCGTCGGCGATTTGGACTGGTTCAGGGACCTCCGGATAAACAGACACGCATCATCGTCGTCGAGGTAAACAAGGCCGTTCTTGGCTTCATGGTCGATGCTGTCTCCGAGGTACTGCGCGTCCCCGCCAGCACGGTGGAGCCTCCGCCGCGACTTGGGAAGGTGGAACGGGAGTACGTACGCGGGGTGGGAAAGCTGGACAACCGCCTATTGATCCTGCTCGACATTGATCGGCTCATGAGCCGGGCGGAAGAAGAAGCCTGTGCCGAAGTAGTGAAGGACTAAAGCTTTCAGCTCAAAAGGAGAGAATGCTTGAGCAACGAGATGGCACAAGATCCGGCCCTGGTGGAAGAGTTTCTCCTCGAATCCGAGGAGCTTCTCGAGCGCATGGACCAGGACATGGTTCTCCTGGAATCCCATCCTCAGGACACCGAAATCCTCAATCGGATCTTCCGCGCGCTTCACACCATCAAGGGCACGTCGGGATTCTTGGGCTACGAACCGCTCGTCCGGCTGAGCCACCAGGCCGAAGATGTCTTGAATGTTCTGCGGCGCGGCGAGATTCATGTTACTCGGCGAATCACGGATGCGCTTCTCCAGTCACGCGATCAGCTTGGCATCATGCTCAACGATGTGCGTCAAGGCGGGCTCAAGACCTACTCCCTGGACGCGCTGTTGATGGAACTGGCAGAGGCGCAGAATCAAGAGGATACAAGGAACAGCGCGGATGCTCCCGCACCCAAGCCGACATCCAAGCCTCTGCGAGTCGTCGAGGCTCCGACGCCGACCCTGGAACCATCCGCGGCGACTGCCGTGCTTTCCCCGAACGACCCGCCCAGCGGGCCCCAGGGCGTGGCGCAACCGGAGGTTGCGGCGAAGAGTGTTGACGCCAGCGCGCATACCCTGCGCGTGGATGTGGGAAAGCTCGACGAGCTTGTCAACCTCATCGGTGAACTCGTATTGGAACGCAACCGCCTGACCCAGATCAGCCGCGATCTGGCTGGGCAGCAGGAGGACCCTCGCGTGATCGCCGAAGCCTTGAGCCTGTCGGCTTCACGCCTGAGCTTCATCACCGACGAATTGCAGACCACCGGCCTCAAAACGCGCATGGTCCCCATTGAGACAGTCTTCCGCAAGTTTCCTCGACTGGTGCGGGACGTCGCCAATAGCTTGGGCAAGGAAGTCGACCTGATAGTTCGCGGCGAGGACACGGAACTGGACAAGACCATGGTGGAGCTCATCGGCGACCCACTGATTCATCTGGTGCGCAATTCGCTCGACCATGGCCTTGAAATGCCGGACCGGCGCGCCGCCAACGGGAAACCCCGAAAAGGGACGATTCGTCTGGAGGCCCGCCAGGAGGGTGACCAGATCGTAATCAGCATTCGCGATGACGGCGCGGGCATCGACCCGGATCGCATCGTCCGCAAGGCGATTGAAAAAGGATTGGTCACGGCGGAGCGGGTGCGGTCGCTCAGCCGGCCGGAAATTCTCGACTTCATTTTCCTGCCCGGATTCAGCACGGCGGAAACGATCAGCAATTTGTCGGGCCGGGGCGTGGGCATGGACGTTGTACGGACCAACCTCAGGAAAATGAACGGAACCGTTCAGCTTGAGAGCGAAATGGGGCAGGGCACCACGGTACTCCTGCGGCTTCCGCTGACACTCGCTATCTTGCCCGTGCTGTTGGTCCGCGTGCGCGAAGATGTTTACGCTCTACCCTTACGCTCCGTGGTCGAAACAGCCAGAATTCAGCGCCAGGAAGTTCACAAAGTGGAAGGCGGGGAAATCCTCCATCTGCGCGACCGTATACTTCCCCTGCTGCGTCTGGGCCGAATCTTCCATCAACCTGATAGCAGCGATGGCGACGGGCGCGCCGTAATCCTGGGCCTTGGCGAACGCAGGGTCGCGCTGCTCGTCGATCAGTTGTTAGGGCAGGAATCTACCGTTATCAAGCCCCTCAGTTCCTTGTTCCATAACATTGCGTGCCTGGCGGGTGCGACCATCAGCGGGGACGGACGGGTTCGGCTGGTTCTCGACCCCGCCGGAATCCTTGCGGCTGCCGAAGGCTCAACGCGACTCCCAGTTCCGCGACTCCCAGCACATGGAGCGCACGCATGATGTTGTCCGCCGCGGTTCAGACTCGCGACAGAGCCTCTGCCCCGAATCCGCACCTCACCCGGATTCGCGACTTGGTGTATCAGGGCGCCGGAATCTTTCACCCCGATCACAAACTGCGCTTCCTGGAAGAGCGCTGTGGACGGCGCATGAAGGAACTGAATGTTCCAACCCTGCGCGAATATCTCGAGTGTCTAACCTCGAAACCGAATCGCCATGCGGAAATGGTGGCTCTCCTCAACGAAACTACCGTGGGAGAAACCTACTTCTTTCGCAATGAGCCGCAGTTGGATGCGCTGCGAACCATCATCCTCCCGCAGATCCTCCAGGAAAAAAGCATGCTTCCTCTGCGGCGCATCAAAATTTGGAGCGCGGGCTGCTCAACCGGAGAAGAACCTTACACGCTGGCAATCCTGCTCCTGGAGATGGCGAAGGGCCTCCTCGACGGCTGGACTTTCGATATTCAAGCGACGGACCTGAACGAGCGCTCCGTGGCGCACGCCAAGCGCGGCGTCTACGGCGAGTACGCGACTCGCAACCTCCGTCCCGAAGTTCGGCAGAGGTATTTCGTCGAGGAATCGGGCGGCTTGAGCGTGGGCATGCTCGCCAGAACTCGCGTCACCATTCAACGGCTCAATCTCCTCGATGACAGCAGGATGACATTCGTGAAAGGGATTGACATCATTTTCTGTTGCAACGTTCTGATCTACTTCGACGCTGCTTCAAAAAGCCGGGTAATTCAGCATTTTTACAACAATCTCTTGCCCCACGGATACCTTTTTCTTGGCCACGCGGAATCGTTATTTGGAATCAATGACGCGTTCCGGTTGGTTCACCTGCCCGCGGCTACGGCCTACGTTAAGGGAGGGCTCCCCCCGGGAGGATTGCCTCTGGGGGGATTGCCCCAGGGAAGGATGTCGCCATGATCTCGCTATCCCGCGAACAAATCTTCAGGAAACTGGAAAGCGTGGACAACATGCCCAGTATCCCTGCGACACTGGAGCCGCTCCTGCGCTATCTGAGCCTCCCCGTCGATCAACTCGAAACCCAGAAAGTCGTGGACATGATTTCGCACGATGAATCCCTCACCGTGCAGTGCCTCCACCTGGCCAACTCACCCTTGTTCTGCCGCTGGCAAGCGGTGGACTCTTTACGCGGAGCGGTGGTCGCGCTTGGCCTCGGGCGTATGAAGGAAGTGGCACTGGCCTGTTCTTTTATGAAAATGCTGCCCATGCAAATCGGCGGCGTCGATCCTATTATTTTTTGGGAACACAGCCTCGGATGCGCCTTGGTATCGCGCCACTTAGCGCGCAAGCTCGGACTGCCCGAGGCGGAGAAAAGCTACTTGGCTGGCTTGTTACATGATTTCGGCATCATTGCCAACGTCGTAACCATGCCCAAGGAGTTCGCGGAAGCAATGGCGTTGGCGCGAACCCGCGAGATTCCCCTCCACGAGGCGGAACTCGAGGTGCTGGGAATTACCCACGCCGAGAGCGGTGGCATCCTGGCGGAACGTTGGAAGCTTGCCCCGGAACTCAGGGCCGTAATCCTGTATCACCACCACCCCGAAGAAGCGGATAGCCATCGCGGCCTGGTTGCGCTCGTCAACATTGCCGACCTTTTATGTCGCATGCGCAACCTTGGCTACGGATATTCGGAACGGCGGCTCGTCGATCTGGCACAGGAAAAAGGATTCCTGGTTCTGGTCGCAGAATGCCCTACGTTGCAGGGCTTCGACTGGGCGCGCCTGACTTTTGAGCTCGATAACTACATGTTCGAAGTTCACCGGCTGGTAGCCGCGCTGTACCGAATCCAATGAGCTTACCGACACATAGCGCGAGATCGATCAAGGTTTTAATCGCGGATGACAGTTCGCTCATGCGCAGTGCGCTCTGCCGTCTGGTTGAATCCGACCCCGAACTGCAAGTCGTTGGTATCGCCGTCGATGGCCTTAGCGCCGTGGAACAAGTGAAAACGTTGCAACCCGATGTCGTTACTTTGGACATCGAGATGCCGCGCATGAATGGGCTCGAAGCGCTCACTCGGATCATGGCTGCGTCGCCAAGGCCTGTCATCATGCTCAGCTCCTTAACCCGAGAAGGCACCAGGACGACGCTGGATGCTCTGGACCGCGGAGCTTTCGACTTTCTTGCGAAACCAGGCATTGAGTCGGCAAACGGAATTCTCGATATCCGCGAAGAGCTATTGACGAAAATCAAGAGCGCTGCCCGTTCTTCCTTGATGGGCAGGAC
>Ga0075021_10000466_pt1 | contig 21510 bp, 20 predicted proteins | sample ColStrG_CSR_2012_FD_72749 | JGI IMG/M metagenome (GOLD analysis project Ga0075021, IMG submission 72749) | Freshwater sediment microbial communities in response to fracking from Pennsylvania, USA - Cold Stream Run_MetaG_CSR_2012 | ecosystem: Environmental > Aquatic > Freshwater > Creek >...
CCGCAAATGGGCGTTTGGGATTGGATGAAGCTGGTTTCGAAGAACCGGCGAAGCATTGCTGGATTCGTGAAGGAAGGCTTTTTCGGCGGGCGGCGTAAGAAACATACAAGTGTGCTGCCGCCAGCCGCAACATCGGAAGCCGCCTAGAAAAACCTTCGTAAAAGTTTAGGGCTGCAAATGCGTTAAGGACGCAAGCCGGTCAGTCGTGGGAGTTGAACCCCCGGTCCTGTCAAATCGAGTGCAGGAGGGGCAACCAGCGAGCGCTGCGGGGCCGGAAAAGACTCCCGAAGAGCAAATCAATCGGCTTGTTCTGCACGCATCGTCGTTGGCAGCGGTGATCGCGTTGTCGCCCGCCGTTCGACAAGCTGATGGATATGCAGTGAGGCTCGCCGCTAGGCGGGCAAGGCGACCAGTTCGCCGATGAGAACGTCGGGAATCCCGTCGTAGTAGTTTTGAACGTCGGCCAAAACCTGGCCCATCTGCGGGCTCTGCATTGCATTCTGCAGGCCGGCCGCCGATTCGAAGTAGGCAGAGAATATTAGTTGGTATGGCGGTTTGGATCCATCTGGAGTAGCCGTTACTCGCATGATCTCTACGTTTTTGAGGCCGTGTGGACCGAAGACGGTTCCTGCGAGTGGCAAGTGCTTGGAAACGTAGTAGTCCTGGTCGAATCGTGCGCCGTACTTGTAGCAGACTCTGAGTATCGTCATTGAAAACTCTCCGGTAGGCATCGTGTTGGTTGAGATTGTCGCCCGCAGGGGCCAACGCCCGCATCAGAGGCTTTAGTGGCCCTTCCCAAAGGAAACTCTGATTAAGGCGAGTGGTCCTGCAGGGCAGGGGTCTTTCGACTGCGCATTCCCGCGCTTCGCGCGCGAATGCTACGCTCAAGATGACAGGGGAAACAGTTTCACGGCTTAATCAGGGTTTCCTTAAAGCATTACTTGCCTGCCATAGCACGCTCTACAGCATCTACGGTTCGCGGCAACGCTGCCGTTAGTTGAACCAGTTTGCCATCCGGATCAACGTAGTACATATCTTCAATGCGTACCCCAAGTTTCTCTTCTGGAATGTAGACTCCCGGCTCAATCGTGAAGACCATACCGGGAGAGAGCGGGATCGTGTAGTCGCCCTCATCGTGGACATTCAGTCCCACATAGTGGCCGAGGCCGTGGATGAAGTACTTGCCGAGGCTCTCGCCGTGCAGGTCTTTCCCGTGAGTGTTGATGTAGTCCCGCGCTACTGTGTCGATGCTGTCCGGGGCGTCACGCCTGAGGGTTGATTTGCCCGCCTGAAAGGCAGCCATCGCGGCCTGTTGTGCCCCGAGAACGATATCGTAGATTTCCCGCTGGCGGGCCGTAAACTTGCCGTTGGCTGGCAGGGTTCTCGTGATGTCCGTGGCGTACATGGAATACTCGCCCGCGGCATCGATCACGACAGTGTCATAAGGATGGACGACGCCGGAATTCTCGGAGTAGTGCAATACGGTGCTATTGAATCCGGAGCCGACGATCGGGGCATACGAGTCGCGCTCGCAGCCGCGTTTTTCCCATTCGTAGTGCAGGATGGCGCCCACCTCACGCTCGGTCATTCCGGGCTTGATCTCCCGCATGACGGCGCGATGTGCGGCCATGGAGGCCTCGGTGGCTTTCTTGATGAGGTCGACTTCTCTTGCATCTTTAATCACACGCAGGGAAGCGAGCAGCGGCTTGGCTTCCGCCAGCTGAACCCGCCCTGGGATTGCGCGAGTGCGCTTCAGCCAATCGAAAAGTCCTGAGGAAGAATTCACCTCGCCGGGGCGAGCCAACTCCGTGTAGACCTTGTCGCCGGTTACGAGCAGCTTCGGCAGTTCCTCATCCAACTTCGAAAGCGCTTCGACGTGGTCGAACCCCGTCGTGGATGAAGCCTCGGGGCTATCTGGCCCGAGCTTTGGACCTGTCCAACGCTCGCCGACCATGTCGCGCGACGGCAGGAAGAGAATCTCGGTCGCGGGGCGTGCGGGCTGGTCGCCTTTGGCCTCCCGCGCGGACGCAACCAACACAGCGGCGCCTGGTTCTGCCCACCCAGTCAGGTAGTAGAAATTGTCGCTCTGGCGGAAGCCGTGCAGGCCGTTGATTCCGTCACCTTCCATCTCCGCAAAAATCAGGGCAACGCCTCCGTTGAGCTTCTTCGCCAATGCGTCACGGCGAGCACGATAGTCGGCGTTGGGCTGGCGCTCTAGACTCAGTACGGGCAGGCAGCAGAAAAGGCTGGAGAGAACCAGGCAACCTAGAAGTTTTCGCATGGACCGAGATTGTATCGCAAAGCTGTTACCTCGTGAGTTCGCGGAACTTGCTTGATTGCCGCGCCATCCACGAGGCGAACCGCCTCGACACCATTGGAGGCCTCGCCGATCACCTTTCACCCTTCGAGTTCGCCAGTGCGTGGGTGCCCCAAGTGCCTCACTCGATTCTTGATCGCGTCCAGCCCCTACCGCAAGGGCTCGTACATTGTCCCCGCGGTTCCTCATTAGTCAGAGGATTACATTGTGTATTGCGCATGCGGTAAGCTGGCCGTCTCGAGCCAGTGGCGGTGGCAGGAATTGAAGACACGAATTGAAGATCTGTAGCGTTTCAACAGCGGCACACAAACGCGGCTACGGCACTCCCCAACAGATGCGCGTCGACTGAATAGCGGTGCCCGGTCGCAGTCCTTACAGCGAATTATCCAGTATCATAGGCGAGCGGCAACCCTAAGTGTCTTCATGTGGACGTTCTTCTCCATCCTCGCCATCGGTTTCTTGCTTGGAATGCGCCACGCCACCGATCCGGATCACGTCGTCGCCGTGACGACGATTGTGAGCCGTGAGCGCGGTGCGGGAAGCGCTGCGCTGATTGGAGCATTCTGGGGCCTTGGACATACGGTTACGATTTTTGTCGTGGGTGCTGGGATCATTCTCTTTGACGTCGTGATTCCGGTTCGCCTGGGTTTGAGCATGGAGCTTTGTGTAGGACTCATGCTGGTCGCGTTGGGGATATGGAATCTCATCACGTTTCAGGGGTCGATCAGGAGTGCGACCTCGGATTCGCGGCGTGGTGCCGGCCTGAATCACTCGCATGCGCATAGTCACGGTGGCTTCACGCATACCCACCAGCACACCCATGCCCCGGAAATCAGTTTGCAGATGCCGAGCAGCGAACCAACCGGGGAGCCGCAGACCGGTTCGGGAAAAGGTCTGTCGCGATTTATTCGTCCGCTGGTTGTCGGGGTTGTCCATGGGCTCGCGGGTTCCGCCGCCGTCGCTCTGCTGATTCTGGCGAGCATCCGAAACTCGACTTGGGCGATTGTCTATCTTCTGGTGTTCGGCCTTGGCACAATTGCTGGGATGGTATTGATCACGACGGCCATAGCCTCCGGCCTGCGTTTGGCGGGCAATCGTTTTGAACGATTCGGGCGGGGGCTAGGAATGGCCACAGGATTGATCAGTGTTGTCTTCGGCTGCTTCGTCGCCTATCACATCTGCGTGGTTCAAGGTCTCTTTAGCAGTCACCCCAACTGGATACCGAACTGATGCTTTGCGCATTGTGATTGGATTCGCAACAGCTCGCCGATGCGAGTGTCGTACAATCCTTGCGACGGCGTTGGGACCGATACCAGCCGTGATGAGTCGAGATGGCAACCGCAGACACTTTCCTCGAACCCGATTTGGAGCAGACGGGCAAACAAGCTGGCCCCTGCGTCATGGTTTTGTTCGGCGGGGCAGGGGACTTGACCATGCGCAAGCTGGCTCCTGCGCTCTACAACCTTGCCAAGGCGAAACTCCTTCCTGAGAATTTTGCAGTTGTCGGTGTTTCCCATGACGACCTGACTGAGGAACAATTCCGCGAGCAACTCACGCGCTTTTTGCCCTCCGAAGAGCGCCAAAGCGAGGCTTGCCAATGGTTTGTGAAGCGGATTAGTTATGAGCGCGGAGATTTCGCCGATCCAAGCACCTACGCCACCCTCGGAAAACGCCTCAGCGATGTTGATCGAGAACTGAAGACCGGTGGCAACTATTTATTTTATCTGGCCACAGCGCCACGGTTCTTCGCGGAAGTCGTTCAGCAACTGGGCCAGTGTGGTCTGTCGAAGCAGGAGATCGGTTACTGGCGGCGTGTGGTGATTGAAAAGCCGTTTGGTACCGATCTTGATTCCGCGAAAGCTCTCAACGCCAAGATCAAGAGTATTCTGGCCGAGAATCAGATTTTTCGCATTGACCATTATCTGGGCAAAGAGACTGTCCAGAATATTATGGTGTTCCGGTTTGATAACGCGATCTTTGAGCCGATCTGGAACCGGCGTTACATCGATCACGTTGAAATCACGAACGCGGAGACCGTGGGCGTTGAGCAGCGCGGAGGCTACTTTGATACAGCGGGAACCCTGCGAGACATGGTGCCCAACCATGTGATGCAGCTTCTGAGCCTGACGGCAATGGAGTGTCCTGTGTCTTTTCACGCGGACGCCGTCCGGAATGAACAGGCCAAGGTCCTGCACGCTGTGCAGCGGTTGGATTCCGAAGATTTGCTCGAGCGCTGCGTGCGTGGTCAATATGGCGAAGGCACAATTGCTGGGGAGAAAGTGCCTGGTTATCGCACCGAGCCAGGGGTCTCGCCCGATTCTCGGACGGAAACTTTTGTCGCACTTAAGCTCAACATCGACAATTGGCGTTGGGCCGGGGTTCCATTCTATTTGAGGACCGGCAAGCGGATGGCGCAACGGCATACGGAGATTACGATTCAGTTCAAGAACAGCCCAACGGAATTGTTCCGCAATACTGCCATGCACCGGATGCGCAACAATCAGCTGGTCATTCAGATTCAGCCAGTGGAAGCGATTTCCATGAATTTTGGCGCCAAGATTCCGGGCCCCATACTACGCGTGGGTTCGGTAGATATGAGCTTCGAATATTCAAAGTATTTCGGTGCGGACGCCTACACTGGCTACGAGGTTTTGTTGTACGACTGCATGATCGGCGATGCGACGCTGTTCCAGCGTGCCGATATGGTGGAAGCGGGCTGGACTATCGTCGATCCGATTCTGGATGTATGGAAGGCGCTGCCACCGCGAAAATTTCCGAACTACGCGTCTGGAACTTGGGGGCCGAAGGAAGCGGATCAACTGCTGGAACTCGATGGCCGCCAGTGGAGGAAAATCGAATGATTCTCGCAGGCGAGATTGGAGCAACCAACACTCGGCTGGCAGCTTTCGAGACTGAAGGTAACCGATTGCAACTGGTGGTGGAGAAGATTTATGCCAGCCAGAGTCGCGCTGGCCTGCCTGAGATTCTGACCGAGTTCATTCGAACCGAGGGGATTCCGGTCGACAGCGCGTGCTTCGGCGTGGCAGGTCCTGTGCGGGGTGGGCGTTGCAAGATCTCGAATCTGGCCTGGACCCTGGATGCGAAAGAGTTGGCCACGCAGCTTAAGCTCAGCTCGGTGGGGCTGCTGAACGACCTCGAGGCGTACGCCTACGGCATTGATGCGCTGGGGGACAGCGAGTTTGTAACGTTGAACGAGGGTTCGGAAGAAGCGGAAGGGAATCGCGCTGTCGTTTCGGCGCGTACCGGGCTTGGAGTTGCGGGGATGTACTGGGATGGCCGTCGGCATCGCCCGTTCGCGTGCGAAGGCGGGCACACGGATTTTGCTCCGAGAAACGATCTTGAAGCCAAGCTGCTGAACTACCTCAAGACGAGAGATGGCGGGCGAATTAGCTACGAGCGCATTGTTTCGGGTCCGGGGATTAAGAACATTTACGACTTCTTACGCGACAGCTGTATCGCGGAAGAGCCGGACTGGCTGAAGAAGGAGATTGGCGAAGCTCCAGATCCGCCCGCAGCAATTTCTCGCCTCGCCCTCGAGAGTAAGGCGCCGATCTGCGAACAAGCGTTGTCCATCTTTGTGAGCGTGTACGGCGCCCAGACTGGAAATTGTGCGCTGACGTTCATGTCGACCGGAGGCATTTTCATCGGTGGCAGCATTGCGGCGAAGATTCTGCCGAAGATGAAGGAACCGATCTTCATGGAGGCATTTCTCGACAAAGGGCGCATGGCGCACTTGTTGAAAGACATGCCTGTCAAGATTGTACTCAATGATGACGCTGGAATATTGGGTGCTGCGCGGTTTACGTTGATTCAAAAGGTGTTCGATAAGTCGAGTCGCATAGCGGGTTGAACGCCCCGCTCGCATTGGTGAAAACGTAGAGGCTTGTACGCTCCAGTTTTCTGATTACAGTTATCGAAATTTTGTGTTCGCGACTCTTCACGGCTTGCCGTATTGTTGAACTTCGGTATTTAACGCATGTCCATCCAAGTTATCCCGTTGACGCAGCGTCATAGCCACCATACCCATCATCAAGCCCATGGCCTGCCCGTCAGCGGAGGTGCCGTTCTGGAGTAGTCTGGCACTTGGTTACAGAGTTCGCCCGCTGACGCATCCGGTCAGCGGGCTTTTTGTTTGCAAACGAGAGGAATCAGTAAGGAGCGCGTCGTGAGTGAGATTGATTTCGAGAAAATGGGTGGTTTAATTCCAGCCGTGCTGCAGGATGCCGACAGCGGCGAAGTGCTGATGGTTGGCTTCATGAACTCCGAGTCTTACGAGAAGACCCTGCAGACTGGGTATGCGACATTCTTCAGCCGAACCCGCAACAAGCTCTGGACCAAGGGCGAGACTTCTGGCAATCGCGCGCGCGTTGTTTCGGCAGCAACCGATTGTGATCGCGACACTGTACTTTTGCGTGTAAAGCTGGAAGGGAAGGGCGTGATCTGTCATCAGGGCACGCGCTCCTGCTTCAATGAATCGTTGCCGGTGGTTGCTGGGGCCGAAAATAAAGGGGCCACGCGATGAAGATTCGTCTTGGCGTCCCCAAGGGAAGTCTGCAGGAATCGACGCTGCAGCTGCTGTCGCGGGCCGGATTGAGCGTCCACACCGACGGTCGTTCATATTTTGCGAAGACGAATGACGTCGAGATCGAGTGCATGTTAATTCGTGCACAAGAGATGGCGCGCTATGTCGAACACGGAGCGCTGGATACCGGACTTACAGGTCTCGATTGGGTACGGGAAAGCGGTTTGGAAGTGGTGGCGGTTGCTGATCTTGTGTACGCGAAGCAAAGCCGGGGTAAAGTTCGTTGGGTGCTGGCCGCGCCCGAGGATTCCATGTGGCAGCGGCCGGAAGACTTGGCCAACTGCACGATCGCCACGGAACTTGTCGGCGTGACGAGAAAGTATTTTGAAGATCGCAAGATTCCAGTGCGTGTCGAGTTCTCCTGGGGAGCGACCGAAGTGAAGCCGCCTACACTGGCCGATGCTATCGTCGAGGTAACCGAAACGGGCAGTTCGCTGCGAGCCAATCGGCTGCGTATTCTGGACACGGTTCTGGAATCGAACACGCAATTGATTGCGAACAAGGCTTCGTGGGCCGACACAGAGAAGCGTCAAAAAATCGAAAACCTTGCATTAATGCTGCGTGGCGCCCTGGATGCCGAAGGCCGTGTTGGCTTGATGCTCAACGTTCGCCGGTCCGACCTCAATGCTGTCCTGGGCGTTTTGCCAGCCCTACAGAAGCCGACCATTGCGACCCTCAGCGATGCAGAGTGGGTTGCGGTAAATACGATCATTGAGGAAAGTACAGCCTGGAAAGTCATTCCGCAACTGAAACTGGCCAAAGCCGAAGGTATTGTCGAGTATCCGCTGAACAAGGTGGTGATGTAGGTGAGGATTCTCGAGGGTCTTAAAGCGAAGGCGGAGGTATCGAGACTGGCTGGGCGATTGAATCGCTTGACCGACGCCGAGTCTGCCGTGCGCGAGATCGTCGACCGAGTTCGTCAACAAGGAGATCCGGTTCTTCGGCGGTTTGCGAAAAAATGGGATGGCCTTGGCGACAAACAGCCGCTCCGCGTCAGCCAAGGTGAAATGAAGGCGGCCTGGGATTCGCTCCCTCGCTCGCGGCACGACGACTTGCGTGCCGCCCTGAAGCTGGCTGAGCGCAACATCCGTCGCTTCGCCGAGAAGCAAATGCCCAAAGAATGGATGCGCAAGAAGGGCGGCGCTTCAACTGGCCAGATTGTTCGCCCTTTGGCTGCGGTCGGGTGCTATGTGCCTGGGGGCCGATATCCGCTGCCTTCTACGCTCTTGATGACAGTAATTCCCGCCCAGGTTGCAGGGGTTGAAAGAATTTGTGTTGTGTCTCCCCAGCCGCGAATTGAGACGTTGGCGGCCGCGGCTATGCTGGAAGTCTCAGAATTTTATCGCGTAGGCGGCGCTCAGGCGGTCGCAGCGTTGGCATATGGTACGAAGAGCATCCCGCGCGTGAATAAGATCGTAGGCCCCGGCAACTTCTACGTCACTGCCGCGAAGAAATTGGTCGCTTTCGATTGCGGCATTGATTTTCTGGCTGGACCGACGGAGGCCGTCGTAGTGAGCCATTCGGGCAGGGCGGAGTTTATTGCCAGCGATCTGGTTGCGCAGTCCGAGCACGATCCAGAGGCAACTGCGGTATTTATCACAACTTCTCAAGCGCTGGCGAAAAAAGTTGCTATTGAAACAGAACGATTGTCGCAGGGGAATACCCTCGCTCGTCAAGCCCTCCACAGTCACGGCTCGGTTCTCGTGGCCAAGTCCAAGGCGGAAGCAATGACGTGGGCCAACGAAATTGCATCCGAGCACCTCACCGTCGATGCGGGTGATTTGGCTTCGGTACGAAACGCGGGCTCGGTCTTCATCGGTGATTATTCTGCGCAGGCTGCGGGGGATTACGTTGCTGGCCCGAACCATGTGTTGCCGACCGCCGGCACCGCGCGCTGCCGCGGCGGGCTCACGGTGATGGATTTCCTGAAGGTGATCACGGTGCAGCAGCTTACGCCGAAAGGCATCCGGCGGCTAGCTCCAGCGGGCATCCGATTGGCCGAGGCTGAGGGTCTCCATGCTCACGCAGAATCTTTGCGCGTGCGAGTCAAGTACGCAAAATCGCCTCGACCGAGGTCCAAACGTGCTTAGTGCAAGAGCCGCCGTCATTGCGATGCAGGAATACCACCCGCCGTTGGGCGACCGTTCCGGGTTACGGTTGGACTTCAATGAAAACACGGTGGGCGCATCGCCGCGCTGTCTTCGTCGCCTGCAGGAACTGACGCTCGATGACCTTGCGCGGTATCCAGCGAGGGAGCCAGTCGAGCGCGAAGTCGCCGCATTTTTAGGAATGCATCCTCAGCAAGTCTTGCTGACCAACGGCGTGGACGAAGGGATTCGACTGTTGTGTGAGACATATCTGGAATTCGGCGATGAGGCAATCGTCGTCGCGCCGACTTTTGCCATGTACGAAATTTCTGCTTCGGCGACTGGGGCGCGCGTGGTTGCGGTTCCTGCCGAAAAAGACTTTGCATTTCCGCTGAAAGGAATGCTGGCGGCGATTGGCCCACGCACTCGGTTGATCGCGATCGCGAATCCCAACAATCCAACCGGAACAACCGCATCGGCGGAGGCGCTGCTGCAGATCGCAAAGGCGGCCCCGCAAGCGGCGATTTTGATCGACGAAGCTTACTACGAATTCTTCGGTGAAACCCTCCTGGGGTCGATTTCCGAAGTCTCCAACCTATTCGTTGCGCGGACATTCTCGAAGGCTTACGGTCTGGCGGGTTTGCGCGTAGGTGTTCTCGTCGGATCGGAAGAGCAGATGCGCTTGGTCCGGCGAGCATGTTCGCCCTACAACGTGAACGCGGTGGCGCTCGCCGTTTTGCCGACTGCCTTGCAGGATGCCGAATACGTCAGCCAATACGTCGCGGGAACCCGTCGCGGGCGCCAGCGTCTGGAGGAGGCTCTGAGCCAGTACAAGGTTCCGTTTTGCGAAAGCCACGGGAACTTCGTGCTCGCTAGTTTTGGGTCTCTCCACAAGGAGTTCGTTCTGGGCATGAGCCAACGCGGGATTCTGGTGCGTGATCGCTCCTCCGATCCAGGTTGCTCAGGATGGGTTCGTATCACGCTGGGAGCAGAAGCGCACACTGATCGCTTGGTCGCGGCGTTGAGCGAAATTCTTCCTAGCTTAAGGGCAACAGCGGAGGTTGTCCGATGAGCGGCACCATCAGAAAAGCGCGGATTCAGCGCAAGACCAACGAAACGTCGATTGATTTGACCCTGACCGTGGACGGTCGCGGACAATATGGCGTCTCAACGGGCATACGTTTCTTCGATCACATGCTTGAGCTGTTCGCTCGGCATGGTGGGTTTGATTTGAAACTTGAGGCGACGGGCGACCTCGACGTCGATCAGCATCACACCGTGGAAGATGTTGGCATCGCTTTGGGAGAAGCGTTCCGCGATGCGTTAGGCAGCAAGTGCGGAATTCTGCGGGCGGGTTATTTCGTCATGCCAATGGATGAGACGCTTGGACTTGCCGCTGTTGATTTTGGAGGACGAACGGCTGCCGTAGTGGATACAAAAGTGAAACAGCGGCTTGTCGGTGATCTGCAGGCGGAGTTAGTCGACGACTTTTTCGATGGTTTCGCGCAGGGTGCGCGGGCAAATGTGCATGCCCGCGTGCTATATGGACGTTCCAGTCACCACAAAATTGAATCGCTCTTTAAGGCTTTTGGGCGCGCGCTTCGAGCTGCCTGCTGGCGGGACCGCCGCATGGCTCGCATGTTGCCGAGCACGAAAGGGCTTTTGTGATCGCTATCGTGGACTACGGCGCTGGCAATCTTACCTCGGTGAAAAAAGCCTTCGATCGAATATGTGTTGATTCCATAATCACTTCCGATCCGTCTGTTTTGGCCAACGCGGAGAAAATTGTAGTTCCCGGAGTCGGGCACTTCGCATCGACGAGGAAGCTGACGGAATCGGGTGTGCGCTCCGCTGTTCTTGATGCAATTGCTCGCGACGTGCCGTTTCTCGGTATCTGCGTGGGAATGCAATGGCTCTTTCGATCGAGCGAAGAAGCGCCAGATACGGATGGCCTGGGGCTGTTCTCAGGCGTGTGCGAGCGCTTTCCTGCGGAGGTGAAGTCTCCTCAGGTGGGGTGGAATCAGCTTCATCTGCAAGGGAAGTCGGTCTTATTGGAGGGTGTTCCCCCGAACAGCTTTGTTTACTTTACGCATTCCTACCGCGCTCCGATGGTGCCAGAAACCACGGCAGCCACGGAATATGGGGGGCTCTTCACGGCGGCGGTTGAGTGTAGCAATGTGTTTGGCGTTCAGTTTCATCCCGAGAAATCGAGCGAGGTTGGCCTGCGGATTCTGACCAATTTTTGCGGGATTCGGCCGTGCTGACCAAGCGCATCATCGTATGCCTGGATGTGAACGCTGGACGGGTCGTGAAGGGGATCCAATTCGCGGCGCTGCGCGATGCGGGCGATCCCGCGGAACTTGCGGCTGCCCATGCTCGGGCTGGCGCCGACGAAATTGTCTTGCTGGATATCTCCGCGACCCATGAGAAGCGCGGCATCTTGCTGGAAACCGTCCAACGGACCGCTCGCGCTCTGATGATCCCGTTCACGGTGGGTGGCGGCATTCGGTCGCTCGACGATGCGACTGCGGTATTCGACGCCGGAGCGGACAAGATCGCCATCAATTCCGCGGCTATGAAAGATCCCGGCCTCATCGAAAGAATTGCCGCGAGGTTTGGGTCGCAAGCAGTCGTAGTTGCGGTTGATGCAAAACGGAGCCCGACGCCTTCCGGCGAAGGTACATACTTTTCTGTCAAGAGCGCCGGGGGCCGCGACGCGACTGGCCGTGAAGCTGCAACATGGGCGAGGGAAGCGCAGGAACGCGGCGCTGGAGAAATTCTTTTGACCTCCATGGATCGCGATGGTACCAAGGATGGCTTCGATTTGGAGCTGACGCGGGTCGTGGCTGCCATGGTCGCGATTCCGGTAATCGCCTCAGGGGGCGCGGGCGCGAAGCAACACTTTGTCGAAGTGTTTCGCGACGCTGGCGCCGACGCGGCACTGGCGGCTTCAATCTTTCACTTCGGCGAGATTGGACTACCTGAGCTTAAGGCCGAGTTGCAGGCGCAAGGAATTCCAATGAGGTGGCCATGTTAGTACCCGCCATGGATCTAATGGGTGGAAAGATCGTTCAACTCATCCAGGGGGAAGAGAAGGCTCTGGAGTTTGCTGATCCGGAACCTTGGATTGATCGGTTCTCTGAGTTTCCATTGGTGCATCTGATCGACTTGGATGCGGCTAAGGGAAATAAGAGCAACCGTGCCATGGTAGAGCGTTTGGTGATGCGATTACCCTGCCAGGTAGGTGGCGGAATTCGTAATCCCGAAGACGCGAGGGCTCTGCTCGATGCCGGAGCTCGGAGTGTAATTCTGGGATCGGCGCTGGTCCGCGGGGGAATAGTTAACATCGCACTGGCGGAGGAGCTTGCCGCCGCTCTTAATCCTGAGAGCCTCGTGTTTGCGGTTGACTCCAAGCACGGGAGAGTGACTACGGACGCCTGGCGTGGAGAAACGCAAATCACTCCCGAGAGCATGATGCGGGATCTGGAGCCATGGTGCGGAGCGTTTCTGTACACGCATGTGGATGGCGAAGGCTTGATGCGCGGACTGCCACTGGATGTCGCAAAACATTTGCGAGCTGTAACCTCGCGCAGATTGTTTGTGGCGGGTGGCATCGCCAGTCTTGCCGAAGTCGACGCTTTAGATGAACTAGGAGCGGATGCGGTCGTCGGAATGGCGCTCTACAGTGGACGACTGAACGAAGCCACGAGTTAGGCGTGCTGCTCAAGGAAATGCTGCCAAAGTCCCGGTATCCGGAACGCCTCCGTGCCTCCGGAATATGTGGTTGAAAAGGCAGCGGACAAATTTCCGTACGCGAGGCATTCTTCCAGCCTCCCTCCCTGCGCGTATTTATGCAGAAAGCCCGCATTGAAGCTGTCACCCGCGCCGACTGGGTCCACAACACCAACCGCGAGGGCCGGATTCAGAAATCGCTCAGTCCCACGAACCGCCATAGAGCCCTGCGAGCCCATCTTTACGACGACAAGTGGCACCAGTCGCGAGAGCCGTCGGACCGCGTCCTCAAAATCGCTCACTCCCGCGATCTTGCAAGCCTCGCGTTCGTTGGGCATCAGGACGTCGACGTAGCGTAGCGCTTCGGGCAACGTGTCCGCCCAGCGGTCGGCGGGGTCGTCGTTGGTGTCCAGCGAGATCGTGAGCCCCGCCGCTTTGAGCCTGCGAAACAACTCGGGAATTTGTTGAATCATGCCGCGGTGCAAGAAGAAGGAGGAAAGATGGAAGTGCCGCGACGAAGTTAGATACTCCATGTCGAGGTGCTCCAGTTTCATTTCGGCCATGCAACCTGGGTTGGTCAGGATGTGGCGGCTACGTGAGTGCGGAAGAATCATCGTCAGCCCAGTGTCTGAGTCATGGGATTCGGTGACGCGACTCAGATCGACGCCCACAGCGCTCATGCGGTTGAGCGCAATCTTCCCGAGGTCGTCCTGGCCGACACGCGTAATAAATCCGACCTTGCTTCCAAGCACCGACAAGTTATGCGCAGTGATCGCCGACGAACTGCCGAGTGTTACGCAGCAACCGTTCGCCAAGATTTCGCGCTCTTGCGGCAGTTCGTCGGGCAAACCGTAGAGAATGATGTCGAGATTAATCTCTCCGGCGAACGTGATATCGAAGCGCGGCACGTAGTATTCCCCTTGATCTGGATATCGCCGATATCAGCGGGCGTCGTTGAGAATCACAACCTGGGAAAGATTGCGCGGAGAATCTGGGTCGAGGCCCTTCTTCAGGCCTGTATAAAGACCAAGAAGCTGGGCCGCCGGGATGCACGCGGCGAGCCGCGAGTACTCTGCCTGACCCCTGGGTACTTGGATCAACAGGTCCGAGGCAGCCTTGATTCGCGAAGAAAGTTTTGCTGTGACTGCCATAGTCGTGGCGCCAAGCGCTTTCATTTCTTCCAACAGGTCGACTTCCGCTTCGTGGGCACTATCCGAGAGAAATATGCCGAACAGCGATTGAGGGTTCACGATGGATTTCGGTCCGTGGCGAAACTCCAGGCTGTTAAAAACCTGCGCGTAGCTGCAGGAGGATTCCATAACTTTCAGCATGGCTTCATTCGCAATGCCGAAAAAAGCTCCCTGACCGACAAAGGAATAGTTGTTCAACTCGTGGCTGGCCACAAACTCCCGCACCTGCGCGGGAATAGTTTCGAACATCGGGGCAGATTGGGCTGGAAGCTGACGAAGCTCTCCTAAAGCACCCGGATGATTCGCAACCGACGCAGCCAAGTATTGCAACCCCATCACCATGGAACTGAAGGAGCGTGTCATCACAGTGCTTTTCTCAGCCGCCGCGCTCAGCACAATGGGGAAGGTCGAATTCTTGGCCAGCGGTTCGTCCGCGTAGCATGTAATCGCGATCGTGCGAATGCCACGCTCCCTCTCAAGGTATTCGCCAGCCCGCACGACTTCCGTGGTTCTTCCTGAACGGGAAATAAGAACAGGAATGCTGGTGTGGCGCTTGGAAAGAATAGAATTTGGAAAGAACAAAATTTCAGAGGCCGGCACCGCACGCGCCGGCATGCCTGTCATTTCGGCGAAAAATGCGGCAGCCGCTAAAGCGATGTAGTAACTGGTCCCACACCCGACAAACAGCCACTCTCCGTCCGGGGGCACGTGGGCGCAAATCTTACGGATTACTTCCTGCTGATCCAGGCTGCTTAAGCATTCCTGCCAGCATTGCGGTTGCGAAAGAATTTCATCGAACGTTATGGTTGGGCGGTCGAGCGCTTGCGTCATGTTCCTCTGCCTGCTTGAAAATCCGGGACCACGAATCGAGATTGTGGCGCGGTGTTAGACCAAAGTTACGGTAATGCCTGCATCCTTTAATGCCTGCAGGTCGTGTTTTGAAATTCGCTTGTCCGTGATTACGTGGTGAATCGCGTTCGCGGGCACGATGTGGGAAAGGCTCCTGTGACCAAACTTGCTGGAGTCACAGACCGCCACGACTCGTCGTGCAATCTCTACCATCACGCGATTCACTTTCGCTTCCAATAAATTGGGCGTGCTCAGTCCCATCTTGGCGTCGAAACCGTCCACCCCGAGGAAGCACACGTCGGCGCTGAGTTGGCGCAGGCTTTCTTCCGCCAGTGGGCCGACGAGAGAAAAGGAATTCCGCCGCACCGTGCCGCCGGTCAGCAAGACTTCGATCTCAGCATTGGCGAGTTCCGCGGCAATGTTTACCGCGTTGGTAATGACGGTGAGGTTGCGGTGTCCACGCAGGCATCGCGCGATCGTCGTCGTTGTGGTGCCGGAGTCCAAAATGATGGACTGGCCTTCCTCAATCATCCGAACCGCCGCATTGGCGATGCGAAGTTTCTCCGCCCGATGAAGTTTTTCCTTCTCTTGTAAGGATGGATCGATGAGAGCGCCGCTCTGTACCGTGAGCGCTCCGCCATGGGTACGGTGGAGAAGCCCTTGCGCATGCAGTACTTCCAAATCCTTACGAATAGTGATTTGCGAAGTCGCGAACCGCGTGGAGAGATCGGTCACCAGGACTCGAGCTTCACGGTTCAACAGCTCAAGAATTGCCCGTCTACGCTCTTCATTGAGTAGTTTTTCAATTTTGGCCATAGGTGGACTGCCAAACCAATCCCTATCGTTTTACATTGTTTTGTTTCGATTGGCAAGGGTTTCGAATATTTTAATCGAAACCTTAGAATACCATGGGAGCGAGCGGAAGAATGCGCTCACCTCTACCCGGAAAAGGCGGGGCGGCGGGACCTTTCAGGGTGGGAAAGCGCTAGCGGGCTTTGCGCGTTTCGAGGGGCTTCACGAACTGATCCAGCGAAATCCCGATCGACACTTTTTTCAGCTTGTCGGTGACTTTGCTGCGGTCGCCATCATTCTTGGCTGCGGCGTAGCGTTTGCGCAGCTTGTTGATCTTTTCGGTCCGAGTACGGCGACGGCGGATTTCACTACGGCGGCTGGGTGTGCTCATAAATTGTTCGCGTATTCCTTCAGCCGCTATTATAACGTGTCTGGTGCATGGAATTCAGCAAGGATGATTTCCGGCCCATTGGGGCGTGGTATTTCCACGTTGAGAGTAGTCGAGGAGGTTGTATGGGTGCTCGGTCTGCGGTCCGTTCTTTCATGTGCATTCTCGTGGTCGCTCAGGCCGCGCTGGCGGCATCTCAGGCTGTCGACCCCTCGCTGTTCAGCGACATGCGCTGGCGTATGATCGGACCTTTTCGCGGTGGGCGTACGGTTGCTGCAACAGGCGTTCCCGGGAAGCCGAACGAGTTCTACATTGCAGCCAGTAATGGCGGCATTTGGAAAACGGCCGATTACGGCCGAGTGTGGACGCCTGTTTTTGAAGGCCAGCCGACGCAGTCGATTGGTGCGTTGGCGGTAGCTCCGTCGAATCCAAACGTCTTGTATGCGGGCAGTGGCGAGGGCTTGCGCCGGCCCGATCTCTCGATTGGCGACGGAATTTATAAGTCAACCGATGCGGGGAAGAGCTGGACGCATCTCGGCCTCCGCGATGCCCAGCAGATTGGCTCAGTTCTCGTCGACCCGCGGGATGAAAAGCGCGTGTTCGTGGCTGCGCTCGGACATCCATACGGTCCAAATGCAGAACGAGGAATCTTTCGTTCCCTCGATGGCGGCGGCACTTGGCAGAAGGTTCTTTACAAGGATGAAGACACCGGGGGAATCCAGGTCCTCTTAGACCCTGGCGATCCCCAGACCGTCTACGCAGTTCTGTGGGCGTCGCGGCGTCCGCCGTGGACTGTCGGCAACTCCTACGATGCCGCGGGCAGCGGACTCTACAAATCCATCGATGGCGGTTCGACCTGGCGGCAACTCACCAACGGCCTTCCAACTTCCGAACAAGGCCTGGGGCGGATCGGGCTTGCCATCGCGCCGGCAGACCCAAAACGCATGTATGCGCTGGTGGACTCTCCGTCGTTAGGCGGAGTCTATCGCAGCGACGATGCCGGAGAGAACTGGCAGCGCACCAATAGCGAGATGCGAGTTTGGGCGCGCGGGTCGGATTTTGCCGGAATAACGGTCCATCCCAAGAACAAGGATGTCATCTTCATCGCAAACACCTCGACCTATCGTTCCGATGATGCGGGAAAGTCTTTTACCGCAATCAAGGGCGCACCGGGCGGCGATGACTACCACACGGTCTGGATCAATCCGGACAATCCCGACGTGATCTTGATCGCATCCGACCAGGGCGCCACTATTTCTGTGAACGGCGGAACGACGTGGAGCTCCTGGTATAACCAACCCACAGCGCAGTTCTACCACGTCATCACGGACAACCAGTTTCCGTATTGGGTTTATGGCGCACAGCAGGAAAGTGGAAGCGTTGGCACCGCCAGCCGTAGCGACTTCGGATCAATTACCTTCCGTGACTGGCATCCGGTCGGCGTCGAAGAATGGGGCTATGTGGCGCCCGATCCCTTGCATCCTTATCTGATTTACGGCGGAAAGGCGACTCGTTTCAACCTCGTAACCGGGCAAACGCAAGATGTGTCGCCCGTTCTGCTGCGGGAAGGCAAGGTCCGGTTTAACCGTACGGCTCCCATGATTTTTTCTCCCGTCGACCAGCACATTTTGTATCTGGGGGCGAATGTACTGTTCAAAACCACCGACGGCGGAGTGCACTGGGAAACGATTAGCCCTGATCTGACCCGCGAGCACCCGGGCGCGCCATCGAGCTTGGGAGTATTCGCCAACGTCGCAGCGGTGAAAGGCGAGCACCGCGGCGTGATTTACAGTTTGGCGCCTTCGTTCCAGGATAAAAACACAATCTGGGCGGGCACCGATGATGGCCTTGTCCACCTGACTCGTGATGGCGGCAAGACCTGGGCCAACGTGTCGCCGGCTGACCTCAGTTCGTGGAGCAAAGTTGCCCAGCTGGAGGCCTCTCATTTCGACAATCAGAGTGTGTATGCCGCTATCAATCGGTTTCGGGTGGATGACTTGCACGCCTACATTTATCGCACCCATGACGGCGGAAAGACGTGGAAGAAGATTACCAACGGCCTTCCCGACGAGCCCGTGAATACCGTGCGCGAGGATGCCGTGCGCAAGGGCTTGCTGGTTGCTGGCACAGAACGCGGCGTGTACTTCTCCATCGATGACGGAGAGAACTGGCAGTCTCTTCGGCTGAATCTTCCGGCCAGCTCTGTGCGCGACCTGGTTATTCACAATGATGACGTTGTCGTGGGTACGCATGGACGCTCGTTCTGGATCCTGGACGACATTACTCCGCTCCGCCAGTTGCAGGCTGGCACTGCGGCAGAGGCTGCCCACCTGTTTGCTCCCCAGCTTACCTATCGCGTACGCCGAAGCACCTACCCGGATACCCCCCTGCCACCTGAAGAGCCCGCCGGACAGAACCCGCCGTCCGGAGCGATTCTGGATTACTACCTGAAGGGGGATGTTAGCCAGCCCGTTGTGCTGGAGATCGCGGACCACACCGGTCACCTCGTGCGTCGCTTTTCCAGCGCCGACAAGCCAGAGCAAGTGAATCCCGACAGCATCAATGTTCCAACCTACTGGGTTCAGCCTGCCCAAGCGCCCTCCGCGAAGGCGGGTATGCACCGTTTTGTTTGGGATCTGCACTTCGATGCTCCGGAAGTGACCGATCGCGATTTTCCGATCTCTGCGATTGTTCACGATACGCCGCTGGAGCCTCTAGGCCCGCTGGCCTTGCCGGGACAATATTCAGTGAAGTTGACCGCAGCGGGTCATAGTTACTCTCAGCCCCTGACGTTAAAGATGGATCCTCGTGTGACCTCGACACCGCAGGATCTGGCACAGCAGTTTGAGCTTTCGCAGAGGATTTCTGACGCGATAGGGCGCGACGCAGCGGCCGTGCGTGCCGTTAAGAAACTGCGGAAAGATGCGCTGGACTGCAAGCAACAAGCCAAAGCGCCCGAACTCTCCAGCGCATTAGACGCGCTGGAAAAGAAGGCTGGGACGTTGGAATCCGGAGATGATTCGGGAACGCCCAAGAAAAAAGGTTTCGCGGACTTCAATGCAGATCTAGCGCAAATCTATACCGCCGTGAACAGTGCGGATACCGCCCCGACTGCAGATGCGGCCGCCGAGGCAAGGCAGCAAATCGAACTGCTTGATACACTGCTGGCGGATTGGAACAAGCTGCGAGCGAACGATCTGGCAGCCGTGAATCGCCAGCTAAGTTCGGCAAGACTGTCGGAACTGGAACACTAGGTCCAGAGACGCGGACTCTCTCTATGAATATTGTCCAAGCCACTCGTGACTATGAGCACTGGCTCAACAAACATACGCCGCTGATCCCAGCGGAGCGACGTAGCAAGCATATCGCCATGGCGGGAAGCCTGTTCCCGTTCTTGAGGGCCACCTTCTACCGCTGGATGCAACTCTGGCCCGAGGTTTGTCCCGGTCTTAGTCGTGCTCCTCGCGTCTTAGCTGTGGGAGATCTCCACGTCGAGAACTTCGGTACCTGGCGCGATATCGAAGGACGCCTCGTTTGGGGCGTCAACGATTTCGATGAAGCTATCCCCCTCGCGTACACAATTGACCTTGTGCGACTGGCGACCAGTGCGTTGCTGGCCGCGGAAGTCGAAGCTCTTTGTATCGATGCGCGCTGTTCGGCCGAAGCGATCCTCGAAGGCTACACAGACGGCCTTCGGGCAGGCGGCAAACCGTTCTTGCTGGGCGAAAAGAACAAGCGTCTTTGGGAGATGGCGCAAGGCGAATTGCGCTCGCCGGCAATCTTCTGGAAAAAAATGGATTCACTGAAGAAGCTGACTAAGGTTCCCGCAGAAGTCCGCCGAGTCTTTCTCCCACTACTGCAGGATCCCAAGATGCAGATCACATTTGCGCATCGAATCGCGGGACTCGGTAGCTTGGGACGGCAACGCTATGTGGCATTGGGGGTCTGGCGCGGGGGCCGAATCGCGCGCGAGGCTAAGCCGCTGGTGCCCTCGGCGGCAGTGTGGGCCGGACACGCCAACGACGGCGCCGCCATCTTGTATCAGCGAATTCTTGACAAGTCGGTGCGTTGCGTTGACCCCTTCGTGCATATGGAAGGGAATTGGATCGTGCGGCGTCTCTCGCCGGACTGTTCGCGTATTGAGCTGAGCGCGTTGCCGATCAAGCGCGATGAAATGCGCCTGCTTTATTCCATGGGCTGGGAAACCGCCAATGTGCATCTGGGAACCTCCGGTGCGCGGGATCGAGTTCTGGCTGATCTCAAGAAACGAGATGCCGGGTGGCTGCTGAAAGCGGCGCGGCAGATGGCGAAAGCCGTGGCAAGCGATTGGAAAGACTGGCGCCGATTGAAAGGGCGTTAGCTTGGACGTGGGTAGACCCCAGTTGTTCGCTACGCCGCAAAGCCGCCAGTAAAGTATCCAGGGATCTCACCAGCGGTGCAGGATCGGCCTCTAACGCTTGCCGCGCCATCGAATAGTCTAGAGATCCTTCCGCGACGGCATTAATGGGAGCGCGCGCGGCAGTGCGCGGCCCTGGAAAGCCACTGGAAAACCTTCCTCTGGTGTTCTGCGAGGGCGCGCGCACCACAGTAGGTTGTGCGAAATCAAACTGCAGACTTCCCGTGGCCATCCAGAGTGCGACGATCTCCAAAGCGTGCGCGGATTGACAAACCGTGCGGACACCCGCGCTTCCAGCCAGCTTCTCCTCCCACTGCTGAACTCGTAACCACTGCGTTTGCGGGCTAATGGACAACACATAAGCCGGCGTTTGCGCATGCACGAAATGGCCGCAGACCGCACAAGTCAGTTGGCTCTTCACCGTAACCTCCAGAGGCGTGCAATGTTTGGAAATAGCCGATACGATACCAGCCCCTGGGGTTGTGAAGCACATGTGAGTATTGACGAAGCCCGGCGGCTGGAGCCGGGCTCGTCCGAGTCTCGCCACGCACTTGGGGTCGTGGAAGACCTAACGCCTGGGGGAGGACTGGCTTTAGCTTCGGATGTAAGGCCAGAACTGGCGGCAGAATTTTCTCCCGCAAACCACCAGCCAAACCCGCAGGGCGCGAATCCCTCGGCCCAATGTGTTAGCGCACTTAGACTTAGTGAAACAGCAGAACAATCGGCGGCTTCGTGGGCGCCCACCCAGGTGACGGCCCGCCGTCAGACTGCCCAATTTCCGGCAACACCCTACAGGTTCAAGCTCCGGCCTATCTCCAGTTTCTTCATCTGGTATTGGAGCGTTGTACGCTTAAGCCCGAGTCTGGACGCGGCGCCGTGTTTGCCGCCAACCACGCCGTTGGTGTCCCGGAGAATTCTCTTGATGTGTTCCCGCTCAATGTCGTGCAACGTCTGTGCCGCGACGGTAGTTTCGGGTGCCGGGGCGTGAATTTGATCGAGGTCTACCTTGAGATCGGTTCCCGGCGAAAGGATAACGGCGCGCTCAATCAAGTTCTCCAGCTCTCGAATATTACCGGGCCAGTCCCATTGTTCCAGAGCCACAATCAATTCCGCCGAGATTGATAGGGGCGCCCGATGTAGACGCTGTGTGAAGCGC
>Ga0075021_10000468_pt1 | contig 21498 bp, 19 predicted proteins | sample ColStrG_CSR_2012_FD_72749 | JGI IMG/M metagenome (GOLD analysis project Ga0075021, IMG submission 72749) | Freshwater sediment microbial communities in response to fracking from Pennsylvania, USA - Cold Stream Run_MetaG_CSR_2012 | ecosystem: Environmental > Aquatic > Freshwater > Creek >...
TGTCGAATCGTGGCGTGGCTCGTGGCGTGGCTCGTGGCGTGGGTTAAAGCCTTACCAGTCGAACTCACATGAGTGACGCCAAATCCTTCCAGAATCCCGGATACGTTTTCGCCACGCATTCGGCACCGGCGATGATCGTCTGGCCGTCAGCGACCAGCCCGGCCACTGCCAGCGCCATCGCTACGCGATGATCCGCGAGGCTATCGACCAGCGTGCCTTTCAAGCGCGTTGGCCCATCGATGACGAAGCCATCCTCGGTCGGCTCAATCTTGGCGCCAAGCTTACGCAGTTCATTGACCAAGCCTTCAAGCCGGTTGCTCTCTTTTACTCTCAACTCCTGGGCGTCACGCACAACGGTTCGACCCACGGCTTGCGTCGCCGCGACAGCAAATACTGGAAACTCGTCTATCATGCGGGCCGTCATTTGCCCGCCGATCTCGGTTTGATGCAACTCACTAGAGGTCACATGGAGGTCGCCGACTGGCTCACCGCCCTCGATATGCGCATGGGTCACCGCGATGTGTGCACCCATCGCCAGCAAGGCGTCGAACAGACCCAGCCGCGTGGGATTCAACCCGACCTCGACCAACTGTACGTCCGCATACGGGCTGATACTTGCGGCGACGATAAAGAAGGCGGCCGACGAAAAGTCGGCTGGCACCAGCAAGTCGAGGGCTTTGAGCGGGTTGTTGGGCGGCGTTAGTATGATGTCTGACGTGCCATTGTCATGCGTCTGTGTTTGTACATCCACGCCTACGCTACGCAGCATGCGCTCGGTGTGGTCGCGCGTGGGAGCGGGCTCGCGAATCGTCACGGGCCCAGCGGCGTATAAGCCGGCGAGTAACAAAGCGCTTTTGACCTGTGCGCTGGCAATCGGCATGTCATAGTTGTGCGCATGTAATGGCCGCTCAGCGCTACCAATCCGTATGGGTGGCAAACCCTCGCTGTCAGCAATGGCCGCCCCCATTGCCTTCAGAGGCTCGGTCACACGCCGCATCGGTCGCTTGCGTAGTTGGTCGCTGCCGTCGATGACGCTTGCAAATCGTTGCCCCGACAGAAACCCGGCCAAGAGGCGCATCGTTGTGCCTGATGAGCCGCAATCGAGTGCTGTGCTCGACGCACGCAATCCATGCAGCCCCACGCCCGGGATTTGTAGGCCAAGCGGATCGCACATACTACTTAGGGGTGCGGTCATTACACCCAAGTCGGCCATGCACTTTAATGCGGCATGTGTGTCATCACAGTCGAGCGGTTCACGAATACGGCTGGTGCCATTGGCTATGCTACCCAACATCGCTGCGCGGACGGTGATACTGCGATCACTTGGCACACGCAATGTGCCTGACAGCAGCTTTTGAGTAGCGATACAAGGGGTGATCGTTTGATTCATGTTCAGTTGTCAATAGACGGTGTGAGAAATAAGGATTTGGCCGCGAAAACATCGCAAATGTAAACATCAATTAACACGATAGCGTCTATTTTCTGTTGCGTCCAATGACCGGGTGTGGTCTTATGACTCAGGGCTATTTGACATTCTCCCGTCTGGCCTGCGCTGCCCCCTCAAGATAGGCTCGCAGGCCAGCTTCATCGCGCCGCTCGAGCATGGCGGCGAATTGGTCGAGCGAAAATTGCACGTCGCGCACGCTGCTCAGCACCCTATCGGCGTTGGTCATCAAGATGTCGAGCATCATGTTCACATCACTGGCCGCGATGCGCGTGGTATCCCGGAAACCGCTGGCCGCCACGTGATAGACGGCGGGGTCATTCCGGCTGAACGCATCCACCGTCTGCATCAGCGCCGTTGACACCGCATAGGGCAGGTGGCTGATAAGCGAAACGAGTTGGTCATGGCGCGCGGCTTCCAGTTCAATCGTGAGCGCCCCAGCAGCCTGGGCCAAATCCTGTATCACCTGCAGGGCAGCGTCATCGGTGCGCACAGTGCGCGTGAGCACCCAGGTCTTGTCCCGATACAGGTTTGCGTCGGCCGCGTCTAGACCGGTCACTTCCTTGCCGCACATGGGGTGGCTGCCCACAGCGCGCCAAGGGGCTGGCAGCGCGTTCATCGCCGTCACGATCTCGGTTTTGGTGCTCCCCAGGTCCGTGACCACGGGCGAATTCGCAATCGCCCCTGTCAGGTCCTTGATCTGCCCCAGTTGGCCGATGATCGTCCGCACGGGGGCGGCCAGCACGATGACATCGGCGTTCGCGATGCCGTGCTCAAAGCCGGTCGTGGCGGAATCGACGATGTTGCGGCGTAAAGCTTCGTCCGCCGTTTCCTGACGGCGCGTCACAGCTGTGATGGTGCTGTAGCGTGCACGCACTGCGAGTGCGAGTGATGCGCCCATAAGACCCAGGCCGACGATACACACTGAGTTTGGCTTCATGACGACCGCGATTGTAGGACCTGCGCGTAAACACACGTTTCAGATGGCCGGCTTTGCACAGTTCGTTCAACGGGCAGCAAGGGGGTGCCTAAGGTGAATTCACATCAGTCCAGCAGGTTTCGCACGACGCCCCACAAGACGTGAGCTGGTGTGAAAGCCGGCATTGGAATTGTGTTGTATTTGAGGCCGCCAAGGAAGGTCGCCAAGGAGTGTGGACTGAGCGACGCGCTCAATCGAGCGCCGCCCAAAACGTCAGGCGGGCCACCTTAAACCCTTGCGACTCAAAGAAACGGTGTGCACCCGCGTTGAATGACCATGAGTTGAGCATGATCTGGCTCAGCCCAAGCGAGCGGGCATACTGTTTTGCGTGTGTTAATAGTGCTGTCCCTACGCCATGCCGTTGATAGCCTGATTGCACGGCGATATGTTCGATGGCCAGATAGCGGCGTGCATATACAGCTGCGTTTGCCCCTTGCTCTTGCACGGTTGCCCAGAGGTAGCCCACAGGACACCCTTCATCGTCGGCGATAAATATCGCGCTGCCTGCTTGGGCCAGAATCTCTGCGACCGGCCTGGGTGTGAAGACGCCAGGCTCAGGCTGCTTAAAGATGCTTGGCTCAGCATTGGCATGCAGTGTTTGCACCGACGCATATAAGCCTGCCAAGACGTCGGCATCATCAGCACTGGCAAGTCGAACGTTCATAGTTTCATACCGTCATCACTTCGACCCGCCGACGCACGTGCACCGCACTTGCCAGCCGGTCGAGCACACGCTCGGTGTCCTCCCAGCCGATACAGGCATCCGTCACGCTTTGCCCATAGACGAGCGGGCGGCCGGGCAGGATGTCTTGCCGGCCTGCGACCAAATGGGATTCGATCATCACGCCCGCAATATTCATCTCGCCCCGCTCGATCTGCCCGGCGATATCGCTGGCAACGCTAATCTGGTTCTCATGCCGCTTATTACTATTCCCATGCGAGCAGTCGATCATCAGACGCGTGGTCAGGCTCTCATTTGCCAGGAAGCTTGTGGCCGCTGCGACGCTAGCGGCGTCGTAGTTGGGCGTTTTGCCGCCGCGCAGCACGATGTGGCAGTCGTCGTTGCCGGTCGTCGACACAATCGCGCTGATGCCACCCTTGGTCACAGACAGGAAATGATGTGGTTCTCTGGCCGCTTTGATGGCGTCGACCGCGATCTTGATGTTGCCGTCGGTGCCGTTCTTGAAGCCAACCGGGCACGATAGGCCGCTGGCCAGCTCGCGATGCACCTGTGATTCGGTCGTGCGCGCACCGATCGCACCCCAGGCGATCAGGTCGGCCATGTATTGGGGTGAAATCGTGTCGAGGTATTCCGTGCCGGCCGGCATGCCGAGGTCGTTGATATCGTGCAACAATGCCCGGGCAATTCTCAACCCCTCGTTGATGCGGAACGAGCCATCGAGGTAGGGGTCGTTGATCAACCCTTTCCAGCCGACGGTTGTGCGTGGCTTCTCAAAATACACGCGCATGATGATTTCGAGCGCGTCGGCATGCCGCTGGCGCAGACGCTCGAGCCGGGTTGCGTAGTCGATGGCAGCCTTGGGGTCGTGGATACTGCACGGGCCGACGATCACGAACATCCGGTCACTGGCCCCGTGCAAGATATCGTGCACGGCTTGCCGCGCGCTATAGACCACCTTTGAGGCCGCCTGCGACAACGGTAACTCGCGCATGAGGTGCGCTGGCGGTGCAAGCTCCTTGATCTCGCGAATGCGAACATCATCTATGCGATATGTCATATGAATCACCCTTCCTTGATTAGATCCGGACGCAGCCTTTCGGCGCCGTTTATGTAAACGTGTTTGATCTCGCTGGCGCGTTTGGTTGTGTTCCAATGGATCATCACGCGCACGCACATCGGCAAACTGTTGGGAACGTCCATCTCATGCATGCACATCAGTGCGGCGTCCGTCCAGCCAATCTGCCGAGCAGCGATGGCCGGAAACTCGGCGTTGATGTCACGTGTCGTGCTGAAGAACGCGCTGGCGATATCCTCAGCTTGTATTCCGTTGGCCTGAACCAGCTTCAACAGCATTTCGCAGGTTGCATCGACGATCGCTTCCCTGGTATTTGCTTTGGCGACTGTCGCGCCACGCACGCCGCGTAACCACATACAAAAACAAACTCCTTTGATCTTTGACTGAGCAGCTTGATACTGCCTCTGGTGAACGTCGACATAGGCTGATATAGACGGCACTGGGCAGCCGTCCACGGGCAGCCGTCCACATACGGCCCAATCTCGACCATGGGTCGAACAGGATTCGAACCTGCCCTGGCATAACACCACCTGATTTACAGTCAGGCGCGACAATCCACAGTCGCCTTCGACCCATTTCATACGATCCATTCCTAACTTCCGATCTGTTGATCGTTGACACGTGATGTTCCATCGTTTCCCGCGTGTCTACGTGTCCACGTGTCCGTGCTTTGCCCTGGTCCGGCCTAGGCCAAACGGCAGGCAGTATGCAACAAAAAAGCGCGGAGCTTACTTGCTCCGCGCTCTCGACTTCACTTGCACGCTACCTTTGGTCTTCGGTCAGTGCTCATCTGTCGTGAACCCATGCACCAGTAAGCTCGCTTTACCCTGGGTAAAGTAGCCATACCAAAAGTAGCTAAAGTAGCGCTGGTTGCTCACAACGTGCAAAATACTAACCGAAGCACGGCCCGCTGTCAACAGGTAAACGGGTGAAACCCGCGAAACCGCGAAAACACCATCTTGACAGACGCCGGTCAATTCGGTAGGATAACGGCTCGCATACACCCGGCGGGATGCACGCCGAAAGGGTGGGTGCGCCTCTGTAGCTCAGTTGGTAGAGCACACGACTGAAAATCGTGGGGTCAACAGTTCAAGCCTGTTCGGAGGCATGGCCGTTTTGAGTTGTGGTAAGATATTACTCGTTTGAGGTGTCGGGCATCTCACACGCGGGGGTGGCTCAGTTGGTAGAGCGATTCCTTGCCAAGGAATAGGTCGCGGGTTCAAGTCCCGTTCCCCGCTTAAGAGTGTCGAATGGCGATGATCGAGTCCGAAGTTCGGCGTCGCACTTCGACACTCGTCGTTTTAAGGGCCTGTAGCGCAGTTGGGAGCGCGCTTCAATCGCACTGAAGAGGTCAGGGGTTCGAATCCCCTCAGGTCCATCGGCCATTTTTGGCGCGGAAGTAAGACGGATGGTGACCCCCATCCGTTTATTCGTTTTCCAGCCAGTGGCAGTGTTGATACCATATAGGGCATGCATTGGATCATTGACACCGACGCCGGCGTAGACGACGCCATCGCGATCGTCCTGCCCTTCGTCCCCGGCCGCTATCCAGAATTCACCCTCGACGCGTTGACCACTGTCACCGGTAACGTCCACGTCGATAAAGTGAATGTCAACGTTGGGGCCTTGCTTGATTTGCTGGGCGCAGACATACCGTTTTTTGCAGGCTGTGACCGGCCTATGACCGAGCCGCATGTGCATGCCGAGGAGTATCACGGCCGGGATGGACTCGGTGACGCGGGTTTGTCCAAGACCAGCCGGAAACCCGGCGGCGAACATGCGGCGCTTACGATCTCACGCCTGTCAAAGGCGCATGCGGGCAATTTCAGTATCGTGGCCCTTGGGCCGCTGACAAATCTGGCCCTGGCGGTCAATCTTGATCCGGGGCTGCCGCAGCGCTTAGAGCAACTGGTCATCATGGGTGGCGCGTGGCAGGCGCGTGGCAACCAAACATCAGCCGCCGAGTTCAATATCGCCGTCGACCCAGAATCAGCCCGGGTCGTGTTCGAACGGTTTGAAAATATCATCGTCCTGCCCTGGGAAGTCTCGCTCGATCAGGGCATGCCATGGGACAGGTTGTTCAAGATCAGCGCGGGCACTACTGGGCGGGCCCAGTTCTTAAGAGCGATGACGCCGCTTGCGACGCGCTGGCGGACTAAATACCAATTCGCCGGCGTGCCCTTGCCCGACCCGCTGGCGGTGATGATTGCGTTGAACCGACAGATGATCACCCGTGACATCCCGTGCCGGGTGGAAATCGACGTCGCCCGTGACTGCGGCCGGGCGCTATCCACCCTCGACCGGCGTCACCCCAAGCCCAATGCCCGGGTCGTAACCGCGGTCAATGACGCACTCGCGTGGGACATGCTGGAGATGGCTTGGGGGTTATAGGCGAGTGAGTGACTGAGGCGCGCATGAAACAGTTATTGATCACCGATACGCTCCTCACGATGAACGCCCACGCTGACATCGTGCGCGATGCGGGCGTGCTGGTTGACGATGGCCTGATCGTTGGCGTCGGCCAGCGGGCCGCCTTTGACGGCGCCCGGGCTAGCACGCTGGACTTGGGACACACAGTGCTCATGCCGGGCTTGATCAACGCGCATACCCATACGCCGATGACGCTGTTTCGCGGGCTGGCCGAAGGCTACTGTCTGCTGACGCTGGAAGGCTGGTTCAACGGCATTCGCACCTGGGAGTTTGCCATGACGCCTGACATGGTCACGCCAGCCGTGAGCGTCTCGTGCGCCGAGATGATCCGCACCGGCACCACCTGTTTTGCCGATCAATATTTTTACATGGAGCGGATTGTGCCGGCGGTGCGCACCAGCGGCCTACGGGCGGCACTGGCCTATGGCGTGGTCGAGGTCGGCGATGACCAGGCCCACGAGTGGGCTATTCGCGCGACGGGTGAGTTTCTGGATAGCTTGGGTGCAGATGGGCTGCTTCGTCCTTGGATAGGACCACACGCTTTGTTTGTTGATAACACGCTTGCAACCATTGCTGCGGAACTGGCGTTAGCCGACAAATACCAAACCGGTTTGCACATGCATTTGTCCACCTCGAGCGAAGAAGACGACTATTGCCGGACGCACTATGGGCTGACGGCCGTGCAGCAGATGAAGCACATCGGCGTGCTTGACCGACGTGTGCTGGCCGCGCACTGTTTGACCATCCCGGCGCAGGATTTCTCGGTACTGGCTGCGGCGCCGTTTACGGCGGTGATCGCGCCGTCAGCCTGTATGCGTGCCGGGTGTGAGGCTGCACCCGTGAGCGCCATGCTATCTGAAGGCGTGTGCGTCGCCTTGGGCACCGATAACGTGACAGCGAACAATTCATATGACCTGTTCAAAGAGATGCAGGTCTTTGGCAAGCTCATGTCCTACCGGGAGCGCCGGCCCAATCCCATCCCAGCCAGGACCATCGTAGAAATGGTGACGACACGCGCCGCTCAGGCGCTCGGCCTAGACCACCTCATTGGCAGCATCGAGGTGGGCAAGCGGGCTGACCTGATCGCCATCGACTTGGACACACCTGGCTTTGCGCCATATAGCGCGCAGGACATCTACACCGCACTCGTGTATGCCACGAGCGGCCTGGCAGTCACCCATGTCATGTGCGACGGACGTTGGTTGATGCGTGACGGGCGGCTGCTGACGGTGGACTACCACGCTTGCTGCGCTGATCTGGATAGTGCCTATGCCGAACTGGTGACCCGGCGCAACACGCTCAACAAACGCGGCACTTAGGCAACTCGTTCCGAAGTGGCTGGGCGAGCGGCTTTACACGTCAAATTCGGCCGGCCAATACTTCGGCCACATGTACCACCCGGCGCCCTGAACGAGTCCGAGACAATCCGCCGTTCATGTGCATGGCGCAACTTGCATCGCCGGTGATGATGACATCGCAGTCGGCGGCATTGATGGCGGCCATTTTGTCGCTCAGCATCGCGCCGCTGATGTCGCTCATCTTGATCGAAAAGAGCCCGCCAAAGCCGCAGCATTGATCGTGGCCCGCCAGCTCACTCAACGTCAGGTTGCCGACATGGCTAAGCAGGGTGCGCGGCTGCCGATCGATGCCTAGGCCACGATAGCCGTGACAGGCATCGTGGATCGCCGCCCGCACCGGGGTCGCAAGCGTCGTGCCCAGGTTTGTCACACCCAGCACATCGACCAAATACTGGGTCAACTCCCAAGTTTTTGCCGCGACCGCCTGGGCCTCGGCTTGGCGTGGATGCGCTTTGAACAGTTCGGGGTAATAGTGGTGCACCATCGACGCACACGACCCGCTGGGCGTCACGATCGCGTCATAGGGTGCGAATACGTCGATAAAATGTTCGGCGACTGGCCGGGCGTCCTCGTGAAAGCCGGCATTAAACGCCGGCTGACCGCAGCAAGTTTGCCCTTCGGGGAACTCAACCGTCAAGCCCTGCCGCTCGAGAATATCGAGCGCCGCCTCGCCTACATCGGGAAAGAGCATATCGACGATGCATGTCACGAATAGTGCGACCTTCGCCATGGTGGCGTCGATCCTAGCACGATACCGCGCACGGGCCGGCGTGCGGTTCAAGCGATACTCATGCACGCACATAAAGATGTGCCTGTGGGTGCGGCTAGGCTTCTGGGCGACGAGTCGGCGGCTAGACAAGCTGAACGCTCGCCAAAGGCTACGTCAATGGCTATCGCTAGCCAATGCCACGTATGTCTCCCCACAAGTGCGCATCCGGATACAGCCCTGCGCTTGTCCCCAATCATCGAGGCGCGACACTTAAGCAACTTGACCGAGAAGCGCCAGCAGAGCCGGTTGCGCAACGCCCAAGCCCCGCTGCTCAAAAAGCAGTGCGACGGCTTTGGCGCCGGCCACGTGGCTGGAAGCTGGTAGCTGTGGAGGGTTGAGCCTTATGTCGTTGATGCCGTATTGATCTACGCCCAGCGCGGCGACGGCAAGCCGGCTGGCCTCTACACCGATTACACATTCGGCGTTTGGAACGATGAGCGCACGCAGCTCGTGAGTTTGCCAAGGCGAATACTAGCTTGACCGACGCTGCTGTGCGAAAGGCGGACACCTTTGTGCGCTGGCATACGCTTGAGACGATTGGACCGGTGTGCACCGTAACGCTTCAGCTTGTGTTCGAACTGGGCTTTGACGCAATCCAGCACTCCGTGCGGCACAAAAGCGGTTTCCTGGTTCGCTCCCCGCGGATTCTGCGCTGGCGGCACGACACGGTGATGACCCCTATCGAGGACGTCGGCTGTCTGGCCAGCCCGGTCCACCTTCAGGTGTCGTCGCCGGCACCGTCTTAGGCTGAACATGATCTGTGATGTCTGGGAGTTTGATCTGCGTCAGTGCGTCTACGATCATGTCCACATACAGGCGGGCGCTTTTTGCCCCCATGTGCGTGCCATCGGGGGCCAGGAAGCTCGCCCTAGACGAGATGAGGTCATGCCAATTCACGAGCGTGGCGTTCGCGTAACGCTTTACACCGTCGGCCAGCACTGTATTGTTGGCTGCCTCCCAATTGCGCCCAACTTTCAAGTTGACGACCAGCACTGCTTTCACATCGCGCAACGGCATCATCAGTTGATCGAATAATTTAGCGTCGATTGGACCGTTGTTGCCGATGTGCACGATGACGATATCGCTCAAGGTATTCGAGAGTTGGCGGGTCGACAGAATCTTTACCGCATCCTTCATCTGCCGGCTCTTGGTCGCATTGATGTCGATGCGAATGATGGTCTTGCTGAGTTCGCGCATGGCGCCCAGCATGACCGAATCGCCGATGGCCGAAACACTGTTTGACAACACAAGCGTGCCCGTAAACGGGGGCGGCGTCGGCCATGGTGTCGGCGTGGATGTCGAAAGCGGCGTCGATAGCTGCGTCGATAAGGGCGTCGATAACGGCGTCGATGCCCGCGTAGACAACGGGGTCGGTAGTGGTGAAACGGCCTGCGCCAAAACAGGCTGGAGCCTGGTCGCATTGACTAAGTAACACGCCATGCAAACGGCTGCGCCCATGAGCGCCAACGTAACAGCGATGTGCCTCGACATGGCACCTATGTTAGTATCGAATTGGGCTAACGCCGTGCCAAGTGGTGAACGATTGAGTGAGCATATTGAACGTTGGTTTGAGCAGAAGGGCTGGCGGCCGTTCGATTTTCAACGCGCCGTTTGGCAGACCTATCTCGACGGCGCAAGTGGCCTTGTCCACGCTGCAACGGGCACTGGAAAGACGCTCGGAGCGTGGCTCGGACCCGTGGCCGAATGGCTGGCCGAGTCGCCTTCCCTGGCTGGTCAAGTAACCGAGTTAGAGGCTAGACCAGCGGGCGAACCGGTAGCCCCAAAACCACGTCGGCGGCGACACGTGGCGGCAATGGCTCAGGCCCCCTCCTTACGCGTGCTGTGGATCACACCGCTACGGGCGCTGGCGGGTGACACTGAGAAATCGCTGCTTGAGCCCATCCAGGCGCTCAACCTGCCCTGGACGGTTGAGCGGCGCACGGGTGATACGGCTGCGCACATCCGGGCCCGGCAAAAAGACAAGCTGCCAACTGCGCTTATCACCACGCCCGAGAGCTTGGAACTCCTGCTGTCTTGGCCGGATGCGCGCGAGCGGTTTGCGACGCTGCGTTGTGTCGTCGTTGACGAGTGGCATGAATTACTCAGCAGTAAACGCGGCACACTGGTGGAACTGGCCCTAGCGCGGCTGCGCCACTGTGCACCGGGCTTGCGGACCTGGGGGCTGAGCGCGACCTTGGGCAACCTGGATGTGGCCATGCAGACATTACTCGGATCGCACAGCGGACGTCTTATCCGGGGTGAGATGCCCAAAACGATCGTCATCGATGCCCTGATCCCAGATGAGATCGCGCGTTTCCCCTGGGCGGGTCACTTGGGGCTCAGCATGTTGCCACAGGTCATCTCGGCCATCAGCGAAAACCGCACCACGCTCGTCTTCACCAACACCCGCTCGCAAACAGAAAGCTGGTATCAGGCAATGCTAGCGGCCAAACCCGAATGGGCTGGCGAGATTGCCCTGCACCATGGCTCGCTCGATCGTGACCAGCGGGACTTTGTCGAGGCAGGCCTGAAGGAAGGCCGGTTGCGAGCGGTGGTATGCACATCATCACTTGACCTGGGTGTCGATTTCTCGCCGGTCGACCGCGTGTTGCAAATCGGCAGCCCAAAGGGCATGGCGCGCCTGCTGCAACGGGCTGGCCGCAGCGGTCATGCGCCGGGCCGGCCGTCACGCGTGACGTGTGTGCCAACCCAGGCGCTTGAACTTATTGAAGTCGCGGCCGCGCGCGACGCGGCTGCGCACAGCCAGATTGAGAGCCGTGTGCCGGTTGACAAGCCGCTTGATGTGCTCGCCCAACATGCTGTGACCGTTGCGCTTGGCGGTGGTTTCCAGGCGCAGGCGCTTTTGGCCGAGGTGAAAACGGCCTACAGCTATCGCAACCTCACTGGCGACGAGTGGCAGTGGGTGCTCGACTTCATCGTGAAGGGTGGGCAGGCGCTCAACGCCTATCCGGAATTCAAGCGCGTGACCATCGGCGATGAAAGTGGCCCTGGCCCCTCGAAGGGCCACCTTTTGAGGGGCCAGAATGGCCTATTTCACGTGACCGACGCAACTATAGCCAGCCGACATCGCGCCAACATCGGCACAATCGTTAGCGCTGCGGCCTTGAGTGTGCAATTCGTAAGAGGCGCGCGGCTCGGCACTATCGAGGAGTCATTCGTCAGTTGGCTGAAACCGGGCGAGTGCTTCATATTTGGCGGCCGGTGTCTGGAATTCGTGCGGCTGGAAGACTCGATCGTGCTCGTCAAACCCGCACCAAAGAAACGGCCGGCCATCCCGCGCTGGTCAGGCGCACGCATGCCGATATCGACCGAGTTGGCGCGGGCGATCAGGCAAAAGCTGGACGAGGCCCGCCTGGGACAGTTTGTTGGGCCAGAGATGCAAGCCATGCGCCCAATCCTGGACTTGCAAAGGCACTGCTCGCGTCTGCCGGCCCTCGATGAACTGCTGATCGAACGGGTAACGACGACCGAGGGGCATCATCTGTTTGTCTTCCCGTTCGATGGCCGGGCGGTGCATGAAGGGCTGGCCGCACTCAGCGCCTATCGGCTGTCGCGCATCAAGCCGATGTCATTGTCGTTCGCCATCAACGACTACGGCTTTGAGCTGCTGTCGGCCGATCCACTGCCCATAGCGCTCGACGACATGCGGCAGCCGGGTGCATCGGCAGCGAATGGCGAAGCGACCTGTGTGTCTATCCGCGACTTGTTCAGCGCCAAAAACGCAGCGCAAGATTTGGTTGCAGCGCTCAATGAGTCTGAACTTGCCAAGCGCCAATTCCGTGAGGTCGCGCGCATCTCGGGCTTGATCTTCGAGGGTCTCCCGTATCAGCGCAAGCCGTCGCGCCAGCTGCAGGCGTCGAGCAACCTGTTTTGGGAGGTGTTCCGGAAGTATGATCCTGGTAACTTGTTGCTCGCTCAGGCAAGCTCGGAAGTCCTCGAGCGCCAACTCGAGAACAGCCGGCTTGTGAATGCGCTCACCCGCTTCTCAACGGGACAGGTCGCATTTGTCGACGTGCCCAAGCCGACGCCGCTGGCCTTCCCGCTTATGGTCGAGCGCATGCGCGATACCTTGAGCAGTGAATCGCTGGCTGATCGGGTGCGTAAAATGCAACTCCAGTTCGAAGCATGAGGGCCGGGCGAGGACAGATGGGTGCATGAGTGAGGCATATCAAATGAGCTGGCAGGTCTAAGTCGGCAGATGCCGTTGCGGGACCGCTGTGTGTCCGCGTGTGTCAGGCTCGCGCATGCGAACTGTCCCTAATCGCGCCTCATCATGCCCAATCACGCGCATCTTGGCACCCGCTGCGCCCTAAAGTCGCCTTGGTCGCACAGCGTTCGGTAACGGATTCGCCGATGGATGTCTCGATCACCCTTGCACACGAACAGGTGTCGCTCATGCCCGAGCGCGCTGTCTATTGGCCGCGCGAGCACACCCTGTTTGTGGCGGACGTGCATTTTGGCAAGGCGGCTGCCTTCCGCGCCTGGAGCGTGCCGGTGCCCGAAGGCGGGCTGGCCGATGACTTGGCGCGCCTATCGCATTGCATCGGACGGGTGAAGGCCAAGCGGATTGTGTTTCTGGGCGATGTGCTCCACGCCAGACAGGGGCGCGTGCAAACGGCGCTCACCCAAGTGCGCGAGTGGCGGGCTCTTCATGCCTGCCAGCAGTTCCATATGGTGCGCGGCAATCACGACTTACAGGCGGGCGACCCGCCGGAGGACTGGGGCATGACCTGCGCCGATGATGGGGAAGTGCTTGGGCCATTTGTGCTGTGTCATGTGCCGTGCGAATCCCGCGCAGGCTATGTGCTGGCCGGACACGTGCATCCGGCCGTGGCACTCCGTGGCAAGGGCGGTCTGTTCGCACGCTTACCCTGTTTTGTCGCCGGCCCACAGCGCATGATTTTGCCCGCTTTTGGCCACTTCACCGGCATGTCACAGGTCCCGCGCGCCGCGGGCGAGCGGATCTTTTGTGTCGCCGACGATGAGGTGATCGCGGTTCGCTAAAACATCGCCGGTCGTCTGCCTTTGATTTGCCTGTCCAGACAGTCCTCACAGCCATGGCGGCCAGACATGTGCTCACGGGTACGCCCGGCACTTACGCGGCCCGCACACGCAGCGCTCTGAGCCCATGGAAGTGATATGCGTCACGATACTGGGGTTGCTCAACTAACTGTAGCCCCGGTGCGCGCTTTACCAATGCCTCAAGCGCGACAGCCAGTTCCAACCGTGCCAGCGGCGCACCCAGACAGAAGTGTATGCCGCCGCCAAGGGATACGTGCAGGTTGTGTTCGACTGGGCGCGAAATGTCGAGTTGACTGGCGTGCGCAAAGCGCGCAGGATCGCGGTTGGCTGCCCCCAGCAACAGCGCCACTTGCTGGCCGAAGTGATAGGTCTGATCGCGAATTACCAGCGCATCCTCAAGTACATAGCGTGTGAACAGGTGGAGTGGGGTATCAAAGCGCATCAGCTCCTCGACTGCCGTCGCGATGCGCCTTGGGTGTGGATCGTGGGTCAGCAAGGACCACTGTTCGGGGTTCGACAACAAGGCGAACACGCCGTTGCCGACGACATTCACGGTCGCCTCATGCCCGGCATTCAAAAGTTGAATACAGGAGGCGATGAGTTCATCTTCAGTCAGCCGGTCGCCATGCTCCTCGGCCGTAATGAGGAGCGAGATCAAATCGCGCTGCGGCTGTTTGCGCCGCTCTGTGACCACCGCTTTCAAGAAGGCGACGAAGTCGTGCGTGGCTTGTACTGCGCGCCGCTCCTGCTCGGGGCTGCGGCCAAGCTCATACATCGCCACCATCGCATGTGACCAACGTAATAATAAATCGGTCGTGTCCGTGTCCGTTGGCACGCCCAGCATCTGGGCAATTACGGTCACCGGGACCGGCGTGGCATAGGCCGTCAGCAAGTCAAACCCAGCTGGCGCCGTGTGCTCGTCCAAGACGCGATCGAGCAGGGTGTGGCACAGCGCCTCTAGGCCGGGTCGCAAGCTTTCGATCTGGCGGGCCATGAACGCCTTTTGCACCAAGCCTCTTAGCCGCGTGTGATTGGGCGGCTCTTGCTGGATGATCGATAGGTCATCGACGGCGTAAAACGGTTTAACGTCGGCACGGATCGGCGGCCAGCCCAGTTGTTCGCGCGGTCGTAGGTGTGTCACCTGCCGGCCTAGTCGCCGGTCGCGCAAGAGCGCGCTGACATCGTCGTGGTTGAGATAGCACCATAGATCGAAGTCGTGCCAGTAGAAGACGGGTGCATGCTGCCGCAAGGCCTCGTAATACGGGTAGGGGTTGTTAAAAAAGTGCGGATCGCGCGGATTTAGGCGCACGGTCTGGCCGTCGATCTCGAGATGAAGCGCATCCATGGGCCGGTGAGTATAGGGCCGGCTCGAGTTGTGCCGGCTGGGTCCGGTGATGCCGTGCGGGCCTCAAACGGTGCCATTTTGGCCCCGAAACGAAGACAAAGCGGCGTTAATACAGCGCAAAATAGGGCAAACCCGGGTGAAGCGGCGTTAAACCGGTGTAGCACTGGCGCGCACTGGTGCGCACTGGCGTGCGCATGCGTGTCAGTCCGACACCAATGCGCTCCAATCGCTAATGCGCGACTAACCACTTACGCTAGAATGAAATTAGGCGTGTGCCTAGATGCACAGGCCTACTCTTCGATTCATTTCATACAAAATCAATACTTTGCTAGAGGAAATCCATGACGATTCTCGAACCAGCGCGACCATCGACGCCGTCTCTGGCGTCTACAACGTCCAATGGGCACGGTGTTACATCGACGCCGCCCGTTGAGCGCAAGGAAAGTGCTTATGTAACTGCGCAAACCCAGTTCGACCGGGCGGCCCAAATTCTGGGTCTCAAAGCGGGTCTGGCCGAGTCGCTCAAAGCCCCCAAACGCGAGCTGACGGTCAACTTCCCGGTCAAAATGGACAACGGCGATATCCGTTCTTTCACGGGTTATCGCGTACATCACAACACGGCCCGTGGGCCGACGAAGGGTGGTATTCGATACGCACCCCACGTCGACCTAGATGAAGTCCGGGCGCTGGCGATGTGGATGACGTGGAAATGCGCCGTAGTGAATATCCCATATGGCGGCGCCAAAGGTGGGGTCATTGTCGATCCCAAACAACTGTCGATACGCGAACTCGAGGGGTTGACCCGCCGTTATACGACCGAGATCACGCCGTTTATCAGCCCGGAGGGTGATATCCCTGCACCCGACATGGGCACCACGCCACAGGTGATGGCGTGGATTATGGACACGTATTCGATGCACCGGGGCTACTCGGTGCCTGCGATTGTCACCGGCAAGCCGCTCAATATCGGCGGGTCGGCTGGCCGCTTTGAGGCGACGGGGCGCGGCATCATGTTCACGGTGCGCGAAGCGTATAACACGTTTGGCTGGGACTTTGACGGTGTGCGTGTTGTCGTGCAGGGCTTTGGCAACGTCGGCTCGATCACTGCCCAGAAGGCACACGAGATGGGCTGCAAAGTCGTCGGCGTCAGCGATGTCGAGGGCGGCATCTACAATCCAAACGGCATCGACATCACCCGTTTGCGTCGCTACCTGAAGGAGCATCAGACGGTGTATGGCTTCGACGGCTCAGACAAAGTGACCAACACCGAGTTGCTCAGCCTGGAGTGTGACGTGTTGGTGCCGGCCGCGCTCGAGAATCAACTCACCCGCTTGACTGCACCTAGGGTCCGGGCGCGCATTGTCGCCGAAGGGGCCAACGGCCCGACGACGCCAGAAGCGGATGAAATTCTGATGGCGCAAAACATCGTCGTCATCCCAGACATCCTCTGCAACGCCGGTGGGGTGGCTGTCAGTTATTTCGAGTGGGTGCAAAGCTTGCAGCAACTGTTCTGGGAAGAGGATGATGTGACCCACCGTCTGGAGCGGATCATGATTCGCAGCTTCCACGACGTGTATGAGCAGTCGATCCGCATGAATCTCGACCTGCGGACCAGCGCGCTCGTGCTGGGTATCGGCCGGGTGGCCGAAGCGACTGCGACGCGCGGGTTGTATCCGTAGCGATATAGCCCATGGCGTGATGTGCCGTGGGCCTCGCGCTAAGTTCAGGCCCGTGCCTGAGTTCGAGCCAATCTGAACTTGAAAACAAGAGGCGCGCGAACTGAGTCCGTCAGCTCGCGCGCCTCTTGTGGTTCTATGGGATCGCTCCTAATTTGTCTCAAATACCCGTAGCAAGGCCGTCCAGGATGATGTGTAGGGGCATTTTCCATGTGCATCATGCACAACTTTGTGAGTATCTGGCGAGGCCTTTCAACTGGACCGCACTCTGAATCTGACGACAGAATCACACAGCCGTTGCTATTCATGCACGCTGATGACGATGAGCTAGGGGATATTTAGATGATTGCGCCAAAGCGGGCGGCGCGCGAGCCGAAGTATGAGTGTGTGGTCATACCCAATGCCTGGCACAGGGCGATTCTTGATAACCCGCAGTTTTTCATGGAGCATCTCATGGCGTTTCTACGAAAGTGGGCTGCATCGTGTTTCGCACTGCCCTGTTCCTTGATGAGCACAGCGTCGATAGCTTCATGTATCAGATCATTAACTGACCCCTTGGGGTCATAGTTTTCACGACGGTCATCAGCCGATGCTACACTGATACCCTATGGCCGATGCCAGCGCCAGCGCCTACAAACTCGAAGGCCCGTGGGTGGGCGAGACGGTCGGCCATGACTCTCCAGCGCATATCTGGGAGATCAAGATCGTCAGACCCATCGCGTCCCTGCCATATGCCTCTATCTTCACGCGCTGGGAAGGCGAAACCAAACAAGCTCGGTTCGATTTGTGGCTTGAAGAGGGTGAGGGCGATGCACGCTTGAGATTTGACGGGCACGGAAGCATGGTTTGGGTTGATGGGCAACACTTCGTCGTCCCCAAATGGGACACAAATGAGGTGCGTGACCATAAAGGCCCGGCCTACGACGTGGTGTTCTCGCGGCCCGGTATTCCGGAATTGACAGCGCACGACGCGTATCAGCGCTACTTAAAGACCAAAGCCAAGCCCAAACTCAAGCGTGCCAGCAAGGACGACCCCAAGCGTCCGCGCAAAGGCGGTCGCAAACATGCTTGAGCGAGTTGATGCGCAACAATTCAACGGTCCTTGGATAGGCGAGACCACCGGGGCCGACGCGCCTGCCCATGTGTGGGAAATTACCGTGATCGGGATTCACCTGCGTATCGACACCTGGTGGGAGGGCTTCCCCCAACATGACACGCTGTATGGCACGCATGTGGATGGTGAAGCGGCGTTCAACCTCGATTACTACGCAAAATTGGCCCGGATGGTTGACCCACAACATTTCGTCATCGTCGGCTGGGATTCGAAGCACTCGCCAACGGCCGAGGAAGCCTATGACGTGGTGTTCTCGCGGCCGGGTGTCGCCGAATTGTCAGCCCAAGAAGCATATCGCCGCTTCCGGGACAGTTATGCTTACGCCGCATGATCGACACCGCGTACTTCACCGGCCAATGGATCGGCGAGCAGCCTGATCACGACGATCCCCGCACCTGGCATATGCTCATCCAAGGCCCGTGGGTGTGCATTGAGCAGCACGATGCGCGCGATGTATGTATTGACCGCCTAGATGGCGTGATTTCGGACTACGACCCGCCCTTCTCGTTTGGCCTCAAAGTCCTCGGTATGCGCGTCACGGCGCTGGACCCAGATCACCTGCTCGTCCGGTTGAATGAGCAGCGCTCAGTGGCGCTCGCGGCCGACCAGGCGGCTGACCAGGCGGCTGACGATGCCGGTGAGGGCGAGGACGATATCAACGTTCTGTTCTCGCGCCCAGGCCTACCTGAACTAACGGCCGGTCAGGTCTATCACCAGTATCAGACCGAATGCCACGGCCCGGTGCGGATGCTGTTTATCACGCGTTGGGCAACACCCTGATAACGTCGCCAAACGGGAAATCGCTCGCATCCCGGCCGCCCGGCGTGACGACCCACAGGGTAGGCATCGACGGCGCCCGTTCAGGGAAGTCGCCATACCCGTCCGTGAGGTAGATGGCCACCGTAATGGCATTCGCATCGGCCTTGCTATCGAGCCAGGCAAAGAAGGGCCGGAAGTCGGTCCCACCGCCGCCGATTGGCTCGGGCGGGACTGAATCGCGCGTCAACTCGTAGGGCCCGTGCAATTCGGTGTCGGCGTAATACAGGTCGCAGCGCATATGCGCATAGGCACCCAGGATCGCCTGGACTTCGCTCACGAGTGCCGTAACGGCGTCATCTGTCACCGAGCCACTCGTATCGACGCACACGTGCACACGCACGCTCTCGCCTGAGATGGTTTCCAGATACAGGCCATCACCGATGAAGCGCCGGTCGAACGCGCCAAAGTCGGTCGGTGTCTGAACCACATAGCGCCACAGATAGCTACGCCAATCGATCTGTGACTGAAGCAGTGGGCCAAGCTCACGCTTGAGATCGGCGGGCATATCGCCCGCCATCGTCGTCTGCATCACCATTTTGGCCTGTTGCAACGCTTGCTTCCATTTGCCTTCTAGCTCAGCCTTACTCGGCTTGTCCTGTGCGTCACCCGCCTGGTCGCTTCCGGGCATACCATCGAGCAGGTCAGCCATTTCCAGGGTCGGTTGCTCCTCGGCGTCGCGCAGGAGCAGTTCGAACACCTCTTCGGTTGATAGATGCTCCTTGCTCGTGTCGCGGATGCCGCCCTCGGGGAGGGTGAAGCCAGCCCGGGTCACCATGCCATTCACGACGATGTCGCAGTTATGGACCAGCACACCATTGGCCACATACGTATGGCTGGGCGTTGACAAGTTATATACCGGCCCAGAATACGGGCGCTTGCCCACCTGTCTGACTGGATACCACACCCCGTCCTCATCGGCGAACCATGGGGTGCACTCCCAATCACGAGTTGCTAATGCGCCTTCGTCTAGGCACCAGCTGACGCGGTATCCCACGATATCGCTCGTCTGTGCCACACTAGACCAGGGTGTGCATTGCAGGTCGTGTGTGATCGTGCCACCCATGCCATCTTGCGCGATGAGCGTCATGAGGTCGATTGCGAGCGCCTGCGATGCGACTTCCACACGGCATCCCTTGCTATGTCCTCCAGGTCCGCCGCTGGTGACACTGTCCCCGCCACCATGGGCACCATGCACGAAGCCGTCGAGAAAGGCATGGCGGATATGATCGTCCGGGTGGTGCAGGATGATGCGGGGGATGCGCCGTGCCTCCGGGGATGCGCCGGCCGTCTCAATGAGCCAGCCCCGAAGCGCCGTCTCAAACCAGACCTCAGGTGCGTTGTCGGGTGCGGTGCCCAGCGCGACACTGGGCTGCTGTCTGGCTCGGACTCCGGCCAAGTGCCGAACCGGCCCGGCCTGCTCGGCGCGATCATGGTCCTGTGCCTGAGGGGTGGGCCGTGTCTGGTTCGGGGCCAGCCCAGCCTGCACAATTTGCCTGAGGTGAGCGTCGATCACCCCTGACTGGGACGCCACAAACTGGCCAATCAGCCAGGCGACGTCGCCCTTCAGCGGCAGACGCCGAGTGGCTTGGTTTTGAGTCGCCTGGTGACCACTTTGGTCAAGCTCAGACAGGCCGCCTGCCTGGTGTGGGTTCAGATCAATGTAGTCTGTTGTTTGGCAGGCGCGCTGGCGGGGCACGAGCACGAAATCACCGGTTGTCATCCGTCCCGCCTCACGCCATTCGGCGGGCGAGAGTGTGATCGGCGCTATGTGCCCCGGTGCAGATCCATGCTCACGCCCAAGGCGCTGGCGGACGAGGATCGGGTGCTCAGGCGTGCACGCTAGCGTCCCAATGTCGGTATGGATGACGGTGAGGTCGCCGTCGAACAGCCTGACAAGCGTCGCGGCACACTCAATCGGCTGACCTGTGCCAAGCCACGTTCCGGGCGGAAAGCAGGCGATATTCCACATCCGGGCATCACGCGTGCTGCGGCGGGGCACATGCAGGAGAGCGGCATGCAGCACCTCATGCAGGATTAACCCGTCTTGTGCGTCTCGGGTTAGGTTGTTGAAGAAATATGGATTGACGAACACATCCCGGCCGTCCGTCGCTGCCGTTGGCAATGTGTCGGTGATCTTGATGCGCGCATGCAAGGCCAGCGTTGCGAAGAATGGACTGCGCTGGCATACCCGCAAGAGCGATGCGCTGACGGCCCGGGCGGTATCGGTTTGAACCGTGGGTGCCGTGGGTGCCGTGGGTGCCGTGGGTGCCGTGGGTGATATAGGAGTCGTCATGGTGCGTTTTACGCGCCTCGAATACGCCGGGATGAGCTGGGATGAGCTGGGATGAGCTGGGATGAGGTGTGTTGAACTGGCAGAAAAGCGCATGAACAAACCTGGACGAAAGCAGCCCACGTAGGCGTTAGGCGGGGTGACGCTGGCGCCGTGCCCGGCCAACATCCATCTGTTTAGTTGCTCAGACCGAGGCTGACCAGCAGGCCGAGCGCCTTGCCATTGTCGGGCGCGTCGCCATTCATCAGGTCTTGGTAGCTTGTCAGCCAACTTCGCACTTGGTCGTCGCCAAGAATATGCTTGCGCAAAGCAGGCCATTTACCCGCTTGGCGCATGAGCTTGAACAGATCAACGGCACACAATTGCACCCATTCTGGTGCTGCCACTTGCGTCAGCCATTTGAAGGCGTGGTAGGCCTGGGGTGCCTCATGCGCCCGCACCGTCAGACCGATCGTCAGGGCATAACGCACACTC
>Ga0075021_10000471_pt1 | contig 21438 bp, 19 predicted proteins | sample ColStrG_CSR_2012_FD_72749 | JGI IMG/M metagenome (GOLD analysis project Ga0075021, IMG submission 72749) | Freshwater sediment microbial communities in response to fracking from Pennsylvania, USA - Cold Stream Run_MetaG_CSR_2012 | ecosystem: Environmental > Aquatic > Freshwater > Creek >...
GATGGGAAGGGGGTGCCGGGATGCAGATTGCGGTTCGCAAGGCAGAGACAGCTGGTCCGATTAATTGACCATGGTCATTGACCATGGTACGAAACGGCATGGAACACATTGCCATCTCGAAATTCAAGGCCACCTGCCTCGCTGTTCTCGAAAAAGTCCGGCGAACAGGCAAGTCCGTGACCATTACGCGGCGCGGCGAGGTCGTCGCGCAGATCAATCCGCCGGCCGCTCCAGCTGACGGCACGCGCAAGCTCGGCTGGTTCAGGGGGGAGATTGCCATTTCCGATGAGGACTTGAACAATTTCAGCGGTTGGGACGACGAGGACGAGAAGGCCTGGGATCGAAAATGGGATAAGCGACTTGGGCTGCCGGAGACCGATTCGCCCGCCTCGCCAGCGCCACGGCGGCGCAAGCGGTGAAGGTCCTCATCGACACCAATATTTGGATTCATATGGCCACCCGGCCCGAGCGGCTTGGCAAGCGAACCCAAAAGCTGCTTGGAAACACGCGCAACGAAATCTGGCTGTCGCCGCTTTCGATTCTGGAACTTCATCAAGCGGCGCGCAAAGGCAAGTGGAAGTCGCGCTTCGATGTGCAAACTTGGGTCGAGCGATCGTTAAGGGCTGTGTCCCTGCGCGAGGCTCCCGTCACGCTCGCGGTTGCCATGGAGGCGGGCACGTTCGAGCTGCCAACCGGCGATCCCATCGACCAGCTGATCGTCGCGACGGCACGCGAGATGAAGATTCCCCTGGTCACGGCCGATCAGGCGATCATAGCCAGCGGCTGTGTCGAGGTTATACCCAACGACTGAGATGCGCCTGTCTCCGAGATTGGCCGTTGCCATAACAGGGCGGAGCATTCCGATCACCGAGCACGCCCTCCCTCACCCCCTTCTCGACCTCCCGCCGCATCGTCGTGAAAATCGGCTCGGCGCTGCTTGTCGACTGCGCCACCGGCGCGCTCAAATCGACCTAGCTCAACTCGCTTGGCGACGACATCGCGGCGCTCAGTCAACAGAGCGAGAAAATCATCCTCGTCTCCTCCGATGCCATCGCGCTCGGGCGCGCTACGCTCGACCTCCCAAAGGCCCGCTCAAGCTGGAAGAATCCTAGGCATTTCGGCACCGCGCGCGTCCCGGAAATCGGGCGCCAGGGGTTTGGCTGGCGTGCCCAGCTGAACCTTTTGTGTCCACCCGATAGACAGCGCTCCGCCTGTTCGCTATTCCTGCCGCTCAATCACGGCGGCGGCCTCGCGGCGCTGGTGCTAAATCGATCAAAACCTCAACCACAAGGCAAAAACCCATGGTCAAGTTCGGAGTGCTCGGCGCTGGCCGCATCGGCAAGGTCCACGGAATGACCATCGCCAAGTCGGACAAGGCCAAGGTCGCCTATGTGGCCGATGCCGACGGCAAGGCCGCCGCGTCGCTGGCCGCTTCGGTCGGGGCAAAGGTTGGCACGGTCGAGGACATCATCGCGGCCAAGGATGTCGACGCGATATTGATCTGCACGCCCACCGACACCCACGCCGACCTGATCGAGGCCGCGGCCAAGGCGGGCAAGAAAATCCTGTGCGAGAAGCCGATCTCGCTCACCGCCGAGCGCACCATCGCCTGCCTCAAGGTGGTCGAGAAGGCCAAGGTGCCGCTGATGATTGGCTTCAACCGCCGGCACGATCCCAATTTCGCCGCGCTGGAAAAGCGGCTGCGCGCCGGCGAGGCGGGAACCATCGAGCTCTGCACCATCATTTCGCGCGATCCCGGCCCGCCCCCGGTGTCCTACATCGAGCGCTCGGGCGGGCTGTTCCGCGACATGATGATCCACGATTTCGACATGGCGCGGTTCCTGGTTGGCGAGGAGTTCGTGACGGTCCACGCTTTTGGCTCGTCGGTGGTCGATCCGGCCATCGGCAAGGCTGGCGATGTCGACACCGCGTCCGTGCATATGATCACGGCCAGCGGCAAAATCTGCGTCATCACCAATTCGCGCCGCGCCACCTATGGCTATGACCAGCGGATGGAGGTTCACGGCTCCAAGGGCATGTTGCGCGCCCACAATGTGCATGAAGACACGGTGGAATTCGCGGGCGCCGGGGGCTTTTCGGGCGCCGTCGTGCAGAACTTCTTCCTGGAGCGCTACGCTGCCGCCTACGCGCACGAGATCGACGCGTTCCTTGCCGCCATCGACAAGGGCACCGAGCCGCGGGCCAATGGCCATGATGGCCTGATGGCGCAAAAGCTGGCAGACGCCGCCACGACGAGCGTCAAGACCGGGCAGGCGGTGAAGATTGGATGAGGCCGAGCGCGCGTTCCGACCATGCGGACGCGCTGTCGAGCATGACTGCGCGCCCTCTCCCTCGGGGAGAGGGTTGGGGTGAGGGGTTGGGTATGGCGCGATATCGCGTGCGCGGCATCGGAGAGGGTCTAAGCTTTCCGCAGGCGGGCTGGCGAGATCTGGTCCGCCGTTTGGGCGGAGAGTCCCAACGGCATCGGTTTGCCCAGCACTAGCGCGGCCGCGACCTCGCTCAGCGCGGGCGACGTCTGGATGCCGTAGCCGCCCTGCCCGGCGCACCAGAAAAAGCCGTCCGCCGCCGGATCGAAGCCGACGACCGGATCGCCATCGGTCGCGAAGGTGCGCAAGCCCCCCCAGCTCCGCTCGATGCGCGTGACCTCGTGGTCGACAATCTGCTGATAGGCGTCGATACCCTCGGCCAACAGCAGATCGTCGGCGAACGCGTCGTGGGGTTCGCTCGGCACGGCATCGAACGGAGAAATCATCAGCTTGCCGCCCGTTGGCTTGGCGAAAAAGCTGTTGCCGAGGCTGATGAGCAGCGGCCAGTTCGCGACACCAACGCCGGGCGGGGCCGGAACGATGCAGACGCTGCGCCGCTTGGGGGTGAGGCCAAGCGCGGTGAGGCCGCAGCGCCGCGCCACGTCGTCGGCCCAGGCGCCGGCGGCATCAACGACAATGGGCGCTTCACAGTCGCCAGCGCTTGTCGACAGCCGCCACACGCCATCGGCGCGCTTGCCCGCCTCAAGCCGCCCGGCCGTCAGAAGCATTCCGCCGGCTCGCCGGTGCTGGCCGAGAAAGCCGCGAAGCAGCGCCTCGACGTCGGCATCCCAGACATTGTCGTCGAACAGGATATGGGCCGCGCCCTGGCGCAGCAGCGGCAGCCGGGCGGCGGCTTCGGCGAAACTGGCGCGGCGATAGCCGAGTTCGATCGCCTCTTTCGCCAACACGTCGTCGTTTGGGTCGCCGACGGCGATGCAGCCACGTTGCGCAAGCAAGGGACTGGCGGCGAACCCCTCGGGCGGCGCGTGAAAAAACGCGCCGCTGGCCGTTGTCAGCTCCCGGATGACCGGCGGGCCGTAGGTCGGCTCGTAGGTCGCCGCCGAGCGGCCGCTGGTGTGGTAGCCCGGCTGTGCTTCCATCTCAAGCACCAGCACGCTGGCCTTGCCCGCCAGCCGCGCGGCAAGCGAGGCGCCGGCGATGCCGGCGCCTACCACGATCACGTCGGCCTTGTGCGGTCCTTGCGCCATCGCTTCTGTTCCGTTGACGCAACGAGGCGCGGGGCTTCAGGCTTCTTGCCGGTCCAGGTGCTTGCCGCGCGTTTCGGCGACGAACAACAGGCCGATGATGAAGGTCATCGCGGCGATGATGATCGGATACCAGAGGCCCGAATAGATGTCGCCCGTGGCCGCCACGATCGAGACGGCGATGAACGGCAGGAAGCCGCCGAACCAGCCATTGCCCACGTGGTAGGGCAATGACATGGCCGAGTAGCGGAAGCGGGTGGGGAACATCTCCACCAGCATGGCGGCGATGGGGCCATAGACCATGGTGACGTAGATCATCAGCAGCGTCAGCAGGCCCACGACCGTCCAGTTGACGCCGTTGATCGGCGACTTCGGCGGGTAGCCCGCCGCCGTCAGCGCAGCGCCAAGATCCTTGCCGAAGGCGTCGCCCTTGGCCTTGGCGTCGGCAGCCAGGCCATCATAGGACTCGATGGTCTTGTCGCCGACCTTGATCTGCGCCGCCCCGGCCGTTCCCGGCGCGTTGGTGTAGGGAATGCCCTTCTTGACCAGTGCCGTCTTGGCGATGTCGCACGGGCTGGTGAACTTGGACTTGCCGACCGGATCGAATTGCAGGCGGCAATCATTGGGGTCGGCCACCACCGTCACCGGCGATTTGGCCGAGGCCGCGACCAGATCGGGATTGGCGGCGTTGGCGATCATGTGGAAGATCGGGAAGTAGGTCACCGCCGCTAGCAGGCAGCCGGCCAGGATGATCGGCTTGCGGCCGATCTTGTCCGACAGCCAGCCAAAGATCAGGAAGAACGGCGTGCCAATCGCCAGCGCGATCGCCACCATCACGTTGGTCCAGAAGGCGTCGACCTGGAGCACCTTGTTGAGGAAGATGTTGGCGTAGAACTGCCCGCCATACCAGACCACGGCCTGCCCTGCCGTCAGGCCGAGCAGGGCGAGAATGACGATGCGCATGTTCTTCCAGTCGGCGAACGCTTCCGACAAGGGAGAGCGCGACAGCTTGCCTTCATCGCGCATCTTCTCGAACAACGGCGATTCATTGAGCTGCAACCGGATCCACAGCGATATGCCAAGCAGGGCCAACGAGATCCAGAACGGATAGCGCCACGTGCCCCATTGAGCCGTATAAGCTGTGTCACCGTTGCCGACGTCGGCGCTGCCGATGCTTTGGCAGACCAGCAAGATGATCAACGAGAGGAAGTAACCCAACGTCGCCGTGGTCTGAATCCAGGCCGTGCGGTAGCCGCGCCGGTTGTCCTCGGAATGCTCGGCGACATAGGTTGCCGCACCGCCATATTCGCCGCCAAGCGCCAGGCCTTGCGCCAACCGCAGGCAGATCAGGATCACCGGCGCCGCCATGCCGATGGCGCTGTAAGTGGGCAACACGCCGACCAGGAAGGTGGCAAGGCCCATGATGGTGATGGTGATGAGAAAGGTGTATTTGCGCCCGATGGTGTCGCCCAGGCGGCCAAAGACGATGGCGCCGAACGGACGCACGAAGAAGCCGGCGGCGAAAATCATCAGCGCGGCAACGTAGCCAGCGGTGTCCGACAGGCCGGACAGGAAGTGCTTGGCGATGATGGTCGCGAGCGCACCATAAAGATAGAAGTCGTACCACTCGAAAACCGTGCCGAGCGAAGAGGCAAAGACCACTTTGCGCATTTCGCCATCGGTCACATCGAAGCCGCTGCTGCGCACGGACGCGGAAGCCACCGTCATGAAGTTCCTCCCTCGTAGTCTTCTTGTGCCTCTTAATCTAAACCGGAAAATATGAGTCTGCGGGATAAACGCAAGTCATTTAGGTTGCCGTTTCCCGATCCTATGACCAATTGCCAATGCCATTTTGCTTTCGCCTGTCGCCTTGGAACATTTTCCCGCCTCGTCGGTGGCATTTGCAACCGTGCCTTTGCCCAATTCGACCCCCGGTTTTGCCACGATCCTCTGGGCATATGCTCCAAGCTGGGGAAGAAGAGGTAGCATGGTGAGTACCGCCAAACCGCGCGTCGCCACGCGGCTTGAAGGCCGAGTGATTTCGCCCCCGATCGCCGAGAGCGAGGTCGAGCGGTTCTGTGAACCCTATCGCGATCACATTCGCGACCTCACCAGGTCCTCGCCGGCGCTGGCCGATCTCGCCATCACTTTCCCGGGCCTGTTGTTCGCGCTCGCCAGCGGCTACGGGACGGCCGGACAGCGCGAGCGTTGCGTCGCCGGGATCGTGGCCGGCGGGTCGCTGCGCCAGGCAACCGAACGGCTGGGACTGCCGCTCTGGTTGCGCCGTCTGCCCGCCGAGGCCTTCACGGTGCCGCTGTTGAACCTGCCCGATGGCGGCGATTTCAATCGGCGCATCGTAAACCACGTGCCGAGCGAGGCCTGGAAGTCGGCGGGTTGGCTCGACCGCGTTCTGCTGGCGCGCGAGCTGGTCGATGATGATTTCTCGTTGTGGATGGCTTGGCGCTCCAAGGCCATGCCGCGCTTGCGCGATCCGAACCGGCTGATGCTGCTCTGTGGCTGGGCCTGGTTCTCCAGGCGGCCGGAGAGTTTTGGCGCGAGCCTGCTGCGTCAGCCGTTTGACGCCACGATTGGCCTGCGCAAGGCCACGGACGAGGCCGACATCTGGAAGCGCCGCGTGGAGCTGGCCGTGACCCTCGGCGAAGGCATCAAGGACACCTGGTATGGGCCAGGCACCGCCCGAGACTACGACATCGTTCCCTTGTCGAACCTTGAGGACTTTATCCAGGAGGGCGAAATCATGGACAACTGCCTGGACCAGTTCGCGCCGCAGGTCCAGCAACGCAACACCCGAGTTTTCAGCGTGCGCAAGTCTGGCCGGCCGGTCGCCGACCTTGAAATCGCGCCGCACGCCGAGGACCCTTCAATGCCGTCGATCGAACAGCTTCGCGGACCGGGCAATAGGCGAGCTGGCGCTGGCGTTTGGCAGGCCGTCTACAGCTGGCTTGGGTCGCAACCAGTCCGGCCTTTGCCACCTTCGCGCGCGCACGCCGCAGCTTCACGCGCGGTCGCGCGGAAGATCTGGGAACCGTTCATGCAGTCGGTCGCCGGCCGCGCGGGCGAGAGGTTGCTACGCAACTATCTTCGTTCGGGCGACGTGTACGACCCCGAAGTCTGAACGACCTGATGTCGGTGTCCGGCTCGGCACGCGACACGGCGCCACCGAGCCAAACCCGATCAGTAGCCGGGGCGCGTGCCCCGTTCTTCCGCGGCCGAGTGGCCGTTGCGATGGGGCTTCAGGCCCTTCATGTCCGTGCGCCACCAGGCCCAAGGCTCAGCCGGATTTTCGGCCATGCGGGAGGCTGCATCCTCTGCGGCTTCAGTCATCGGTTCGGTCACTCGACTGGCGAATTCCGCGGCTTGCTGAGCTATTCCGCCCTGACCGAACGCGGTCATGTTCTGCATCCATAATCCCATCAATTTCTGATTGGTTTGCAGATAGTCCTCAAAAGCTTGGCGCCAGAATTGGGCGCCGAGCTGGCCGATTTCGGCCGGAGTCCGGCACGACATGGCCTGCTTAGGGAGTTCAAGCTGGGCCCGAACTCTCCGGCTTGCCAGGCTCATCACTTCCATATTGGCGCGCGATATGGTGCCAGCGACACCTTGCATCGCCGCCATGCCGCCCGCAGGAAAGGACATGCCAGGAATCCCGGCACTCTCGCCACTACGCTCGTACTGGGTCATTGACGTACCCTCGCTGTTACGTGATCGGAGCAATGCGAGCATCCGCCGATCGATTGGGGACTCATAGCACAATTGCCACTCTGCGACAAACCGCCTGTTGATTATTACGTGACAGGGCTAGCACTGAGGCCGGAAGGCCGCCGAATCCCGCTGATCGCCTGACCCGCCGCCTCTGCGCGCTTGACAACCGTGACCAATAACTCCTTCACCACGGCCATGTGATGAGCATTGGCGTGCAGCAACTGCACAGCGTCCGTCATGATTCCGGCATGGCCAAGCCAATACACCAGATCCCCCCGCTTCAGGTCGTGCCAATCGCCCTGGGTGACGGCCTGACCCACCACCGCCTGTTGCATGTCACTATCGCGGGGAACCTCGAAGCCGGCAGCCTGCATCGCGACTTGCACAAGACCCGAGCAATCGAGCCCCAGCGCGGTCTTGCCGCCCCAGCGATAGGGCACGCCGGTGAACCGCTCGGCGATGTCAACATAATCGGCTGCGTGGGTTGCCAACGGCGCGACATGCTGTCTGGGCATGAAAAGGCCCGACTCCAGCTTGAGGAAATCGCCGTCCAGCGTTCCAACGACGCGCGCGCCGAGGGGCAGCACCATGCGCAGGTTGGACTTGATGTCGGGGCTCTTGAAGCCAAAGCCCCAAATCGTCACGACCTGGTGGCTGAGCACCGATTTCTCAGGCCCGAGCGCCTCACGGGCGAGGTAACCCACGTAACCATCCCGCACAAGCTGAACGAAGGCCCAGTCTTTCTGCTCCTCAAAGACCAGCACATCCTCGCCCCACAATACTTCTGTCACAGCCGGCTGATCGGCGCGGGGCGTGGCGTGCAACTCGATGGACGGCACGGCGAGCCGCTTGGCCATACCCGCCACAAAGCGCTCGGCCTCGACCTGGCCGCGCAACCGCTCATCGGCAAGATCGGGCCGGAAAGCGTGACGGCGCGGATCGAGGGCGCTCATCAACTCGCCTTGGGGTAGCGGTTCTGCATCACCTCAAACAACGCACGCGCGCCTTGCGGCTCGGCGCCCTCGGGTTTGCCAGGCTTGGGTTTTGGGTTGGACGCATAGATGTCGAAATGCAGGAAGCGTCCCGCCCCGTCGGCAAACCGCTTCAGGAAGAGTGCCGCCGTGACCGAGCCCGCCATCGGCCCGCCAGAGATGTGGTTCATGTCGGCGATGCTGCTCTTCAGCAATTTGTCGTAAGGCATCCATAAAGGCATCCGCCAGACCGGATCGTCGACGGCGAGGCCCGAAGCCTGCATGTCAACGGCCAGCGTGTCGTCGTCCGTGTACATCGCTGGAAGTTCGGGCCCGAGAGCCACGCGCGCCGCGCCGGTCAAGGTCGCGTATGTCACCAGCGTATCGGGCTTGTCCTCGCAACCCAGCACCATCGCGTCGGCCAGCACCAGCCGCCCCTCGGCATCGGTATTGCCGATCTCGACCGTCTTGCCGTTGCGCGCGGTCAGCACATCGCCAGGGCGGAAGGCGTTGCCCGATATGCTGTTCTCGGCGATCGGCAGCAGCACCCGAAGCCGCATGTCGAGCTTGGCGCTCATGATCATGTGGGCGAGCGCCAGAACAGTTGCCGCGCCACCCATGTCTTTCTTCATGGTTGACATGCCGTCCGCGGTCTTGATGTCGAGGCCGCCGGTGTCGAAACAGATGCCCTTGCCGACCAGCGTGATCTTCGTCGCGCCCTCGCGGCCCCAGGTGAAGTCGACCAAGCGCGGCGCGCGGTTTGACGCGCGACCGACGGCGTGGATCATCGGAAAATTCTGGGCAAGCAGATCGTCGCCGACAATCGAGCGCACCGTTGCGCCATGCTCCGTGGCGACAGCCCGGGCCGCAGCTTCCAGCTCCTCCGGCCCGAGGTCGGCCGCGGGCGTATTGATGAGATCGCGGGCAAGCCAGACGCTGTCGGCGATGGCGATGGCGCGATCTCTCGCTGCCTTCTCGGCGACCACCAGCCGGGGGCCCGGCTTGGCCTTTTTGCCGCGATAGCGCTCAAAGCGATAGCTGCCCATGGCCCAAGCCAACGCCGCATCGCCGGTTTCGGCGGCGTTGGACAAGCCATAGTCGCCTGCCGGCAAGGCCCCGGCGGCAGCCCCCAACTGCAACGGCCCGCCGCCGTCGCCGATCTGGTTGGAGGCTCCCATGACGACCAGCGCCAGCGCGCCATCCCCGCCTGGCACAGTGACCACGCGGCCCGGCTCAGCCGCGAACTCGGCAAGCTCCAGCCAGTTTCGCTGAGCCTTGGTAAGGCCGGCCAGGTCCGCTGCCTGGGTGTCCTTGTGGACGAGATGGATTGGGACGGCGTGCCCCGATGCGGGCGCATCGATCAGCACACTGGCAGCCGTCGCCTGGATTTGGGCGTTCGCGCCCTTAACCCCGCCCGCCGCCGCGTCCTTTGTATTGGCCATGCCCTGCCGTCCTCATCGCGCTGGTCTTGCCGGTCTCGGCGGAGTATTGGCAGGGCAGATCGGCAAACACAATCACGTCCGGAGTGTGCATGATGGCGGCCAATGCCTATACGCTGGTGATCGGCGACAAACAGGTCTCCTCCTGGAGCCTGCGGCCATGGCTGCTGATGCGCCAGACCGGGATTGGTTTCGACGAGATTCAGGTTCCCTTGCGCCAATCTTCGACCCACGCCGACATCCTCAAATATTCGCCGACGGGCCTGGTGCCGGCGCTAGAGCATGGCGAGGTGACTGTCTGGGATAGTCTGGCCATCGCCGAATATCTCAACGAGCGGCACCCGCAGCTTCGCCTCTGGCCCGCCGACACAGTCACCCGCGCTTACGCCCGAGCGATATCCGCCGAGATGCATTCTGGGTTCCGCGAGCTGCGCTATGGCCTGCCGATGGAGTTCACCAGTGGCGGTCTGAAGCCCGAGATCAACGAGCAGTGCGCCCGCGACATCGGCCGGATGGTGGAAATCTGGCGCGAAACGCGCGCCAAATACGGCGCCGGCGGGCCATTCCTGTTTGGCGCCTTCACGATCGCCGATGCCATGTTCGCGCCCGTCGCGTCGCGTTTTTCGAGCTATGTGGTGAAGCTTGGCGACTACGGCGACGACGGTTCGGCTGATATGTATCGCGCCGTGATGATGTCGTTGCCACCGATGATCGATTGGGGCTTGGCCGCGCGTCCCTCGGTTTGAGCGTTCAATTCCGCGCTGACTGGAGACCAGACATGCCGCGAATCCTTTGCTACGGCGACAGCAACACCTGGGGCTACGCTACTGTTCCCCGGCCCGACGGCCGCTATTCCGATGCCGAGCGCTGGCCGCGGGTGATGGCGACAACCCTCGGGCCAAGCTGGACGGTGATCGAGGAGGGGCTGAATGGACGCACCACTGTTCATCCCGACCCGATCGAGGGGATGTGGCTCGACGGCTCCTCCACTTTCACGGCGATACTGCGCAGCCACATGCCGCTCGACGTCGTGGCGATCATGCTGGGTACGAACGATCTGAAGGCGAAATTCTCGGTTGGCCCCTACGACATAGCGGGCGGGATCGGAGTGTTGCTGAAACAGCTGGCCCGCGCCGAAGCTGGCCGCAACCTCGGCGCCCCCAAGGCCCTGGTGATCTGCCCGCCGCCGATCCTCTCGACTTTTGGCGAGGCACCGCTGTTTGCCGAGATGCTGCTGGGCGGCCACGAGAAATCGCTTCGGCTGAGACCGCACTATGAACGTATCGCCCAAGAAGCGGGCGCAGCGTTTCTCGATGCGGGCGAGCACATCACATCCAGCGCCTTCGACGGCATCCACCTTGACCCGGAGATGCAAACCAGGCTCGGGCGGGCCGTGGCCGCGGCGGCGAGGGGGCTGGCGATCAGCTAGCCGGAAATCCCGCCCGGGGCCCGCGAGGCCTCCGCGCGCTGCTTGGTGTCCCGGGCCAGAACATCGTCGGCCAGGAACGCGGCCAGGCGGATGTAGGGTTTGAAGAACCACGCGGGCGAAAGCAGCCGATCGTAGTCCGAGGAGACCGTCAGCAGCGAGCCTGTCGCGGACGGATCGACCCGGAATGTAAGCGTTCCGTGCCGCACCCAATGGGCGATTGGGCTTGTGTCGGAGACGGCCTGGAAGACGACCTCGGTGTCCGTTCGGCGAACCACCTGCAGCACCAGGTCGCCCTCGCCCTCCCGCCCCTTGAAGTGGACGATGCGCCTTGCGCCAAGCGCCGCGCCTTCATCGACCACGACGGCAACCGGCTGCGGAATGGACTTCAGCATCACCGGCAGCGGAAAGCTCGGAGACGTTGCCTTGCCGACTTCTTGCCAGACGCGCGCCGGCGGCGCCGCGACCGCGACTGTGCTGGACGAGCGGTCATGGGTCGCAAAGGAAAACGCGCCGGCCACACCTTCGAGGCTTGCTGCGCCAATGACAAGCAAGGCGACGGCGACCAGACCCAGGTCGTGAAGGCGGTCTCCGTCGTTGCCGGGCGGCCGGCCAAACTGGCGCAAGAGCACCTTGAACAGCCACCATAAACCGATGGCTGTCCCCGCGACCAAAACGGCGGCACCAGTTATGACGAAGGAAATCACTGCGAGGCATGCAAGCAGGTCGAGGAAGCCGGCAAGAGCTGTCCATGTATCAAGCACCGAATTCGCCTCCGCCGGCGCGGGCCCAAAGATGACGACCAGGACAGTGACCGCGACAATGCCAACCGCGGTTACCAGCATTCGCATCAACGCCACTCGGGCGAAGCCCGGCTTCAGCGGTCCAAAGGCAGCAATCCATAGAAGATGCGCGGCTAAGATGGCCGCCAGTGGCGAGACAAACTGCACCGCCGTGGTCACGAATTGGGTGTGGGAGACCTGCCAGGCGTAAAGGAGCGCCAACAGCCCGGCCAGCAGATGAGGAAACATTTGCCGGGCGCGGCTGATCGCGGTGGCTGATTGCGGCATCGGCGGCCTCGCGTGCTGACGCAGGTCATATGGAGACAGTGCATGGCTAGGGTCAAGCCTCCTCGTGGACCGATCGAACCGGCGCAACCACAGTCCAAGGCTCAGTCCGCGCGGTGGCACAAATAGGCCTCGGAGTGATCGTCAGAAGATCAAAATTTGTGGGAGCCTCTTAACTTAATATTTTCCTTTTCACTACATTTGCGGCCCTCGCTAAGGGAAACCACAATGTCATTAATTATAGTCTATTTAGTCTCGGAGCGATCCAGTTGTGGGGGCCACCAGTATGTTTGCGCGTTCAGACCGTTTGACGGCACTGGCAAAGCTGTTTGCCGCGAGCAATGGCGGCTCCATCTATGTCATGTTCGCGCTTGGGCTTATTCCAGTCATTGGGGTCATGGGCGCGACCGTCGACTATGGACGTGAGAACTATCTCCGCGACAACTTGCAATTGGCGGTGGACACGGCGCTCGTTGCCGCTGCGGAGGCTCAGCAAAAGGACGCCTCGACCGCGGAAGCCGCCTTCAGTCAGGCCCTCGAGGCCAATTGGATGCAGAATGACGCCAAGATCCCGATAACATCTCAATACACGGTCGGCTCGGGCGTGCTTTCTGGCACCGCGAACATCGATGCGCCCACGACGTTCTTGAGGATTTTCGGCTTCGACTCGATTCCGATCGGTGTCACCTCGCAGGTCAAATTCGGTTCGGGCGACGCGGATGTCGCGCTCGTCCTCGACAATACCGGCTCGATGGCAGGCGCCAAAATAGCGGGCCTTCAAGATGCAGCAACCGCGCTGGTGGACACGCTCATTGGCTCCCCAGCTCCTGGTCAGAATGTCAGGGTCGGATTGGTGCCATTCACCGATTACGTCAATGTCGGGTTGGGAAGCAGGAATGAGCCGTGGCTGTCGGTGCCGAACGATTCCAGCGTGACGACCAACCAGTGCGACTGGAACACGCCCGTTGTCTCCAGGACCAATTGCACGACCGTCACCACCACCAGCACCTGCTCATCGACCAACGATGGCGTCACGACATCGTGGCCTTGCACGAATACCGAGCAAAAATGCGACATGGTCTATGGTACCCCGGTCTACAGTTGTCACAATGAGACCGAGAGCCATAAGTGGAGAGGTTGCGTCGGCTCGCGGAACTATCCCCTGGACATGAGCGAGACTGCTAACGCGGCATCGCCGGTGCCGGGCATCATGGACATTCGCTGCGCAAGCCCGCTGCAGCGATTGACCACCGATGCCAGCACCCTGAAAGCGCAAATTTCGTCGATGGTCGCCAACGGGGAGACGTTCTTGCACCCAGGACTGCTGTGGGGCTGGCGCGTATTGTCGCCCTCCGCGCCCTTCGCGGATGGCGCACCCTATGGCAGCAGCACGCGCAAGATCATGATTCTGATGACAGACGGCGCAAACACGAAGTCGCCGAACTATCCCGAACATGAGAGCACCAATGTCCTGACCGCGAACAACCTGACAGCGCAAGTGTGCGCGAACATCAAGGCTGAAGGGATCAGAATCTACACGATCGCCTTTGAGATCGACGATGTTTCGGCTCAGCAGTTGCTGTTGACCTGCTCGTCGGGGATTCCGTACTATTACAATGCAAATACAGTGAGTGAGCTTAAAACCGCATTCCAGGAAATCGGAAACTCGATCGCGTCCAATTTACGGTTTGTCAAATAGTGGCGCCGCGTTGAATAGCTCATCGGGACCGCCGGCCAGGAGCGTACAGAGGGCGAAGCAGGATTTGAGGAAGCGCAACGACCAGCGGCGCGCTTTATCGGTCGGCAATCGCCAGCATCGCGGCGGCCTGCATGTCGCGCCAGCGAAACTCGCGGCGGGCGCGGGCCTCGGCGTCCTCGCCCCATTGGCCGATCTGGAAGTCCTCGTCCACGTGTGCCGCCGACCAGGCTGCTGCGGCGTTGATCTGTCTCTCCGCGACCGCAAGGGCGAGCAGCACCGAACCCATCAGCGTCGTCATTGAGTGCAAGCCGGCAAGCGCGAGGGCGTTGTATTTCGACAGCGCGCCGGCGATGCCCCGCAGTGTCTCGGGCGGTTGGGCAACGTGCACAACGCCAACCGCTTTGGCGAAGCTCCATCCGCGCTCGGACTGAGCCCAAAGCAGAACCGGGTCCCAATGCTCTGCTTGCAGAGCGACGAGCCGATCGGGGAAGCCGGCGCGGTAGCAGATGAGGTCGCTGCCGGCATATCTGGCGATGTCGGCAGCAACGCTCGCTTCCGCGCCCTCGACACCGTCGATGGCCGAATTGACCAGCCGGGTCATGGGCATGGTCGCGGGATTGATGGTGCCGGCCTGGGCCGCCCACTCGGCGGCGATCACTTCTGCAATGGTGCGCTTGGAGACCACAAGAGGTTTGCGTCCCGGTGTGCGCACCGATTTGCCGTCCAACAGAACCGCGAAGCTGCCGGGCTGCTCGCCGACTTCAGCCTGCTTGTAGAACCGGCGCGGCAGCTCCGCGTTGGCTCCCTTGCGGGCGGCGGCGGCACTGCGGGCAGCGCGATCATCGCGGCTCTCGGTCATCAACCCTCCGGCGCCGCATCGATTGGATCGAACCGGTCGGACTCGAAACCCAGGATCGACCAGCTCTGCTTCATGTGCGGTGGCAGTGGAGCGCTGACGTCCACGGTCTTGCCGTTACGCGGATGCGGCACCCGGATGCGGCGCGCCAGCAGATGCAGCTTGTTCTGCATACCCGGCGGCAGCTCCCATTCCTCCCGGTCGAAATACTTAACGTCGCCGATGATGGGATTGCCGATATGCGCCATGTGGGCGCGCAGCTGATGGGTACGGCCGGTCACCGGTTTCAGCGATACCCAGGCGCAAATCTTGGCCGCCTTTTCCAACACCGCGTAGTAGGTCAGCGCGTGTTGGGCGCCCTCATCGCCGTGATCGGCGATGCGCATCTTGGCCTCGTGCTTGGCCTCGGCCTCCTCGTCCTTGGCCAGAAACGTCGAGACCCGGCCCTGGCGGACCTTGGGAACCCCGGCGACCAGCGCCCAATAGACCTTCTGGGTCGAGCGGGTACGGAACGCCTTGGTGAGGGCGCTGGCCGCGAACCGCGTCTTGGCGATCAGCAGGCAGCCGGAGGTGTCCTTGTCGAGCCGGTGTACGAGCCGCGCCCGCTGGCCGTCCTTGGCCGTGATCGCCTCGAGCATACCGTCAACATGCCGCTCGGTGCCCGAGCCCCCCTGCACGGCCAGGCCCATGGGCTTGTTCAGCACCATCATGTCGTCATCCTCATAGAGGGTGATCGACTTGAGGAAATCGCGGGTCTTGCTGTCGCCGCCGTGGTCGCGGCGCGGCGGGCCCTCGGGCTCGATGCGCAGGGGCGGCACGCGCACGCTCTGGCCCGCGCTCAGCCGGCCATTGGCCTTGATGCGCCCGCCATCGACACGCAGCTCGCCCTTGCGGATCATGCTCTGCACGCGCACGAAATTGAGGCCTGGAAACCTCGCGGCCAGGAACCGGTCGACGCGCATTCCGTCCTCGTCGCCCCCGACGACGACTGTCTGCACCTTGCTCATGGTGTCCGCATTGGCCGTCATGCTGTCACTACCTTGATCGCCGCAAAGCCCAGGAATACCGCCAGCAAGGAAATCGCCACCGATCCGCCGGCATAGGCGAGCGCAGGAACATAAGCCTTGCGCTCGATAAGTTGCATCAGCTCAAACGAGAACGCCGAGAAGGTCGTGAAGCCGCCCAGGAAACCAGTCACCAGCAACACGCGCAACTCGGTTGAGCCGCCGAAATGCAGCGCGATCGAAGCCATGATTGCGCCAATCGCAAAAGAGCCAAGCACATTGACGCTGAACGTTCCCCAGGGAAAATCCGCGCCCAAAAGCCTGGTGGTTGCCGACACCGCAAGATAGCGCGCCACCGAACCGGCCGCCCCGCCAAGTGCCGCGAGCAGCGCCAGTCGCATGGAAGCCCTCAACTTGCTTGAAAGATTGGTAGCGAAGCCCGGACTTGAACCGGGGACCTACGGATTATGATTCCGCCGCTCTAACCAACTGAGCTACTCCGCCATGCCGCGATGGCCGCCGGATATAAGGAGCGGGCGCCAGATGTGTCAAGTTGCGCGACCAAGCATCGTGACTACTGCCGCTTGACGCGGTGCTTCTTGACCGGCAGCTCATCGAGTGCGGTTGGATCGGGCGGCGGTGTGTCCGCGACCGCCGCCGCATCCACCGTCGCGGTGTCGGCTGGGGCTGGCGCCTTGGCGACCGGCGCAGGCGCTCCGGTTGGTCTCTGGCAGTCGGTCAGCCAGACATCGTAGACCGGGTGTTCGACGGCGTGCAGTCCTGGGCTCTGGGCGAGCATCCAACCGGAAAAAATGCGCTCGGTGGTACCGTCGAGCTTCAGGTCATCGACCTCGACGAAGGTCGTCGTCTTGGGCTCCTCGGTGGCCGGGCGGCTGTAGCAAACCCTCGGCGTCACTTTGAGAGAGCCAAACTGGACGGTTTGATTGAGCGGAATCTGCTTGGTTGAAATACGCGCCGTCACCTTGTCGAGAAAGGCAAAGACCGCGACCCGGTTGGCGATCTTGTCGGCAAGTGCGGGGGCGACAGGCATTGTCGAGGCCGCAACCACCAGCACCAGCGCGCAGGCCGCCTTGATTTGCCATCCGACCGGCCTTGTCATCAGCACTCGCGCTCCCCGATTTCCAATCGCCCGCTGGCATCATGGCGCAATCGCGCCCGGGCCACGAGTGGGTCCTGATGCCGCCCAATGACGGCGCGGTCGTGGCGATCAGGCAGCCCGCGCCGCGACCCGCAGCCGTACATAGTCGGCGGTCCATTGCCCCTGGGTGTCGCAAAGCGACGGCCGCAACAATGCGATCACCTCTTGCTTGGCCTTTTGACGAGCCGCGCCGGCAAATTGATCGAAGAAGGGTTTGCGTAGGGTTTCGAGCCAACCCTCGATCCCGGTTGGCAACGGAGTCGGTCGCGGAAAGAGGCCGATGCGTTCGATTTCGAAACCGGCGGCTTCCAGGATCGCGGCATATTCCGTCGGCGTAGGATAGAACCATGGCGAAGCCAGGTCCGGGTCGGCGCCGTTGGCGGCGGCGCACGCCCGCAGCGCGGTGGCGATTGCGGCCACGTTGCCAAAGCCGCCAAATTCGACCGCAAGGCGCCCACCTGGCTTCAATGCCTTTCGCATCGAGCGGGCGGCTTTTTCCGGCTCGCGCACCCAATGGAGGACCGCATTGGAGAATATCGCGTCGAACTCGCGATCGAACGCCAATTCCCGCACATCGGCTTTGCGTGCATCGAGCCCGCGCGCCTTGGCGGCGGCGAGAAGCGAGTCGCTGGTGTCGATCCCCACAACCTGGCAACCCGATTCCACCAGCTTTTGCGTCAGCGCGCCATCACCACAGCCAACGTCGAGGATGCGCTCCCCAGGCTTGGGGTCAAGCCAGGCCACCACTTCGCCCGCCAAGTCCGCAACGAACCGCGCGTTATGGGCGTAGTCCTTGGCATCCCAAGTTTGCGCATCGGCCAGCTTGCTTGCCATCACGACGGCTTCCAGGGTTCGTAGTCGGAGGCCGACGCCGCGCGCTTTCCCGACGCCAGCAGGCTGCCCGCGGGACGATAGGCCTCCGCGGTGCCCGTCATGTTGGGTCGATGGGGCTTTTGCCAGGCCTTGGGACGATAGGCTTCATCGGTCGGCGGGGTATCGGTCGTGTGGTGCATCCAGCCATGCCATTCAGGCGGGATTTTCGAGGCTTCCGCGCCATTCTTGTAGACCACCCAGCGCCGGGGCAAGCCAAGCGGGCCGACCCCTACCCGCTGAATGAAATAGCGGTTGCCTTCGTCGTCCTGGCCGACGAGCCTGCCGTGCCGCCAGGTGTCCCATCGGGTGCCCCAGGTGTTGCCGCCCCACCAGATGAAAATCTCGCTGAAAAAGCTCATGCCTTTGCCTGCCCTAGCCGACTGTTGCCTTGGGGCCGCATATGGCACCGGAGACCTCGACCTGTCTATAGATCGGGCTCTAGCAGCTGGTGTCGCCAGCTGGCGCCGCAATTGTCACGAAGTTGCCTTTGAAGCGCCGAAATCCGCCCTCCGGCACTCACCGATGCCAACAGGCCATCCACAAGCCATACCCCGTTTTCGACTACATCTTGTGGGTGGCAATGCAACAAACCACAATATGCTGAATGCGCGAGACACGGGGAGCGAATCGCCTTAGCCTTTGTTGCGTTGGACTTGGAAGCTGGTTGCGCGCGACATGGTCCTGAATTTCAGGACTGTTTTTTTGATCACGGCCACCTTGTTTTGGCCTCGCCGGGGTTTGGGCGTCCATCAGCCTTGTTGTGACGTTGCGTCGGTGTAGCGGGGGCGGCCAGATGGCAGCCTCCGTAACGGGGGCTTTTCCATAAGAAATACGCGCAAGGGGGACGTTGGCGTCCTCGCGCGCGATCATGCCGGGGGCACTTCAATGCGCATTGAACGTCATTTCACCACCGCGGGCAAGTCAGCTTACGATTCCATCGAATTCCGCCAGGCGGTGAGCGAAATCAAGAACCCGGACGGATCGATCGTGTTCCGCAATGCCGGCTTTGCCGTGCCCGCCCATTGGAGCCAGGTCGCCGCCGATATTCTCGCCCAGAAGTACTTTCGCCGCGCCGGCGTGCCCAGGCACTTGAAGCGGGTGGAGGAGAACACGATCCCCACCTGGCTCTGGCGCTCTGTCGCCGACGAGCGCGCGCTGGCAACCTTGCCGGAAAACGAGCGGATGGGTGGCGAGACCGATGCGCGCCAGGTGTTCGACCGGCTGGCCGGCACCTGGACTTATTGGGGTTGCAAGGGCGGGTACTTCACCACCGAGGAGGATGCCCGCGCGTTCTACGACGAGCATCGCTACATGCTGGCGATGCAGATGTGCGCGCCCAACTCACCCCAGTGGTTCAACACCGGTCTGCATTGGGCCTATGGCATCGATGGCCCAAGCCAAGGTCACTACTATGTCGATCACGAGACCGGCCAGCTGACACGATCAGCCTCGGCCTACGAGCATCCGCAGCCGCACGCCTGCTTTATCCAATCGGTCGAGGACGATCTGGTCGGCGACAACGGCATCATGGATTTGTGGGTGCGCGAGGCGCGGCTGTTCAAATACGGCTCGGGCACGGGCTCCAATTTCTCGCGGCTGCGCGGCGAGGGCGAGCGGCTGTCGGGGGGTGGGCGCTCTTCGGGGCTGATGAGCTTCCTCAAGATCGGCGACCGGGCGGCGGGCGCGATTAAGTCCGGGGGGACGACAAGACGCGCGGCCAAGATGGTGGTGGTCGACATCGACCATCCCGACATCGAGGATTACATCGACTGGAAGGTGAAGGAGGAGCAGAAGGTCGCGGCCCTGGTGACGGGCTCCAAGATCATCCAGAAGCACCTCAAGGCGATCATGAAGGCCTGCGTCAATTGCGAGGGCGAGGCCGACGCCTGCTTCGAGATCACCAAGAACCCCGCGCTCAAGCGCGAAGTGCGCGCCGCCCGCAAGGCGCTGGTCAGCGACAACCTCATCCAGCGGGTGATCCAATTCGCCAAGCAGGGCTTCAAGGACATCTCGTTCGACACCTATGACACCGATTGGGATTCCGAAGCCTACCGCACCGTCGCCGGGCAGAATTCCAACAACTCCGTGCGCGTCACCGACGAGTTTCTCAAGGCCGTGGAAACCGACGGCGACTGGAAGCTGACGGGTCGCATCAAGGGCAACGTGACCAAGACTCTCAAGGCTCGCGAGCTGTGGGACAAGATTGGCCACGCCGCCTGGGCCTGCGCCGATCCCGGCATCCAGTTCCACACCACGGTCAACGACTGGCACACCTGCGCCGCCAGCGGCCCGATCCGGGCGTCAAACCCGTGCTCGGAATATATGTTCCTGGATGATACGGCGTGCAATCTGGCCTCGCTCAACTTGATGACATTTAGAAAAAAGGGCAACGGGCAGCAGGCAGCAGGCAGCAGCGATCCTGTTGCCCGCGCACCGTTGCCCGCTACCGAATTTGACATCGCCTCCTTCCAGCACGCCGTCCGTCTTTGGACTGTCGTTCTCGAAATCTCGGTGATGATGGCGCAGTTCCCCTCGCGCCAGATCGCCGAGCTCAGCTACCGCTACCGCACGCTCGGGCTGGGCTTTGCCAATATCGGCGCCTATCTGATGGCCTCGGGCCTGTCCTATGACTCGGACGCCGGCCGGGCGATTTGCGGAGCGGTCAGCGCGATCATGACGGGCGTGGCCTATGCCACCTCGGCCGAGATGGCCCAGGAGATGGGGGCGTTTCCGGGCTACGCGGACAATGCGCGCGACATGCTGCGGGTGATGCGCAACCACCGCCGCGCCGCCTATGGCAACAAGGATGGCTATGAGAAACTGGCAACCGCGCCGGTCCCGCTCGACCATGCCGCTTGCCCTGATCCGCGCCTGATCGATGCCGCCCGGCGCAGCTGGGACCAGGCCCTCGCGCTCGGCCAGGAACACGGCTACCGCAACGCCCAAGCCTCGGTCGTCGCCCCCACCGGCACCATCGGCCTGGTGATGGATTGCGACACCACCGGCATCGAACCCGACTTCGCGCTGGTGAAGTTCAAGAAGCTCGCCGGCGGCGGCTATTTCAAGATCATCAACCAGACCGTGACCGAGGCGCTGGCCAAGCTCGGATACGACGAGGCCCAGACCAAGGCGATGATCGACTACGCCGTCGGCCACGGCACGCTGAAGACGGCACCCGGCATCAACCACGAGGCGCTGATCGCCAAGGGCTTCACGCCCGAGGTGATCGCCAAGGTCGAGCAATCCCTGGGCACCGCGTTCGACATCAAATTCGTGTTCAACAAGTGGACGCTTGGCGAGGAGTTTTGCACGGCCAAGCTGAAGCTGCCCGCCGAGCGGCTTAACGCCGCCGACTTCGACCTGCTCGCCGAAATTGGTTTTGCGCGCAAGGACATCGACGCGGCCAACGAATATTGCTGCGGGTCGATGACCCTGGAGGGTGCGCCGGGCCTTAGGCCCGAGCACCTGCCGGTGTTCGACTGCGCCAACCCGTGCGGGCGCAAGGGCAAGCGGTATCTGTCCGTGGACAGCCATATCCGCATGATGGCGGCGTCGCAGCCGTTCATCTCGGGCGCCATCTCCAAGACCATCAACATGCCGAACGACGCCACCGTCGCCGACTGCTCGGCGGCCTATGAGTTGTCGTGGAAACTGGCGCTGAAGGCCAACGCGCTCTATCGCGACGGCTC